>Ga0209172_10006180_pt1 | contig 13601 bp, 11 predicted proteins | sample LarsenN4metaG_FD_184113 | JGI IMG/M metagenome (GOLD analysis project Ga0209172, IMG submission 184113) | Hot spring sediment bacterial and archeal communities from British Columbia, Canada, to study Microbial Dark Matter (Phase II) - Larsen... ... | reverse complement strand
TACTTTGTTGCCAGTTTCTTCTGTTTTATATGTTATATCAGACTTGCATGAATCACCGTATAGTTTTTTCCATAATTTGAAGTCATTAAATGCGTCATATATGGGGAAAATGCCCAAAGTGAAATAGGTCGGAATGGAATATACGACTGAAGTAAGTATTGCATTGCCGACACAGTTTTTTGTTTCATAAGTATTGTTGATCAGTTCAATATTTTCTGTTTTAACAAAGTCAGCGATGCACGCGTTTTTAATTATATTGATCGTATACGGATCACTTTCCTTAAGAGCATAGCTTCTGCCACTTTCCCTCTTTTCAATAACTGCTCGGGACAATTCTTTTCCTGACACTGATGTAGAGGATAATTTTGTCGTTGAGCAGGACGTTAAGTTGCCCAGCAACATCAAAATACATGTTATTTTCAAAGTACTCCTAACCAAGACCATCTTCCTCCTCATAACGAATCAGAACAACCCTATTTATATCCCTATTTAAAGCAGATAACGTAATATCGATACCCGATCATCCTTCGAACTGCATGAATCTGCCCTCGATCCTGCGATTCTGAGCCCGTCCAGTGGATGTATCGTTATCTGCTATGGGCCGGGCCATGCCAAACCCTTCGGCCTGAATCCTGTCGGGTTCAACACCGTATTTCTTCGTCAGGTACTGTTTAATTGCATCCGCCCGGCGCTCAGAGAGCTTTTGGTTCACCTCTTCACTGCCCATGTTGTCCGAATGTCCCTCAATGATGCCCCGCATCTTCGGGTATTTTTTCAGGGCCAGACCGACCTTGTTCAGATTGCTCAGGTACTCTTTCCTGATGGTGGCCTTGCCGGTGTCAAACTCCACCTTAAGGTCGAACTGCAGTTCCGTGGGGTCGTAGGTATCGGACGTTTTCATGACACTGCTGAACATCTCCCGCAACTCTGACGGCGGTATGGCCTTGTCGTCTATCAGGCTGACCATGTGGTCATCCAACCGGGCAGTCTCGGCCATGTTCTTGACCACGTCATAGACAGAGTAGGTGTTGACCTTGTTCATCATCGCGGGAGCGTTGCTCTCCGGGTCCTGATAGGCGGCGCCCAGACCGAAGTTGATCTTCATCCGCCTGGCCTGTTTCTCGTTAAGGTTGCCATACTTCGCCAGAAGCCCAACTTCACGCTCAATCACCCCGGCAAGGGGGATCTCGTTAGAGGTTGCCGACGGCGCTAACGTCATTGGCTGCTCAAGGATATTGTCGATGAATTTGCCATTGTAATAGAGAGACAGCTTGTTGAGTTTCATCTCCTTGTCCGACTTGTTGGTCACCCGCAGATTGGCCTCTTTGAACACAAGCTTCATGTTCCGGTCTTCATTCTGGTACTCAGGCAACAGGTTGTTGGCCTTGCGAGCCACGATGTTGGTTTTGAGTTCGACAGGTTTCGGTTGTTCGTTGAAGTCAATGACAGGAAGTTCCAGGTTGCCACTATAGTCTCCGGCCTTGAAATACATCCGCTCCTGAGTGGGAACGAGGCGATAGGTAGGCTCGGCATCACTCACCACTTTGGCAACCTGATTCTCGTTCTTTGCCAGGCGGTTGGCAGTCTTGGACTGGCGAACCTGTTCAGGGGATGGATTGGCAACCCGTTCCAGTCGGTAGTATTTCGGCAACTGATTCCTGATAGCTTCGTTCAGCTTGTTGTCAGATTTATAAAATCCGCTCTTATCATTTAACGCCATGGTAAAGAGCTTCTCGTCGGTCAGCTTGTTCAGGTATTTTTTGACGGTTGCCTGCTTCTGCTCGGGGGTAACGTTGGAGGCCGTACGGAGATAGTTGTTTTCATACTTCCAGACGATGGTAGTCTTCTTGTCCAGATTTTCAAGATAGCCGATCTGGCGAAGAGGTAGACTGACAAGACCGTCAGCGGTGGGGGTGAGTGTGAAGGTCTGGTCGCCGGTAGCAACTTCTACGAATCCGCTAGTTACAGGGCCGTTGCTGCAGACCTTGGTTGTCTCATCTAGAAACTCTTTGGTTACTTTGTTGCCAGTTTCTTCTGTTTTATATGTTATATCAGACTTGCATGAATCACTGTACATCTTTCGCACACCTTGAAAGCCCGTAAACAGATCGATCACTGGTAATAGCCCCCAACTTATTGCAGTACCCCCCAAATACGCAAAGGTATATTTGATCCCACCAATCACGCACTCTTCATTTTTATACGTTGTCCGGATCAGCTCACTATTTTCAGTTCTAATATAGTTGAAAGTGCATGTGTTTTTTACAATATTTAGTGTGTATGGATCTATTTCTTTTAATGTATAGTTGCTCCCACTCTCTCTTTTTTCCAGAACCGTGCGAGACAGCTCCTTACCAAGTATTGTATCTGAATACAATTTTGTTGTAGAGCAGGCAGCAAGAGAGCATGTCAGCAGCAAAGCGACTACTTTTATCATTACATGCCACACCATTAAATATCCCTTTCACCACTTAGAAATAATATTTATTTTGATTTGACAAAGACAAAATCGCCACCGTCGTGACCAGAATTACGAATAACCTTGTATTCAGGCGTCTGATTGCTACGCCCCGTCACCGGCTCCTTTATATGACGCAACATCAACTCCTCGGCGGTGAATCTATCGGAGAACGGTTCCTTTAATGACCTGATCAGAACATCGGCAAATATCGAATGATTTGAGCCACCGGAATCCTTCACCGGTTCATTCCCACCCGAAGCAATGAGGACTCTAGACGGTTTGGTCATTAACCTGTTTAGATAGCTCTCCCTGTTATCACTTTGGGAAGACAGCTTCGGGTCGAATGAACGGCTGATTGTCCCTGCGTAACAGGAATCAGCGATGATGAGGATTTGCAGTGCCGCAGACCGCTTCAGCTGATCAGAGACGGTTTTTGCATCCAACCAGTTGGTTGTTTCATTCATATCGGCATCAACAGGAAGCCAATATGAAGTATCTGTCTCTTCGTCGTGCCAACCATGTCCGGCGTAGTAGATGATCATGCGGTCATTCAGAGTCAATTTATTTTTTAGAAAATTCAACTCTTTAAGAATGGCTGAGCGTGTCGCTTTATCATCCAACAAGACAATGGATTTGAAGTCGTAGTTGTTGGTAAGGACCTGTGCAATTTCTTCGGCATCATTTACCGCAGAATTAAGCCTGGGAATATTCAGGTACTTGTTAATGCCGATAATAAGGGCATAATTACTCCCTTTGGAACCAGTTAATCGGTTGTCACCCCCAAGGCTTGTAATTAGGTCGCTCTGACGACGCAAGGTAAAGCGTTCAACTCCTTTGTTCTTGTATGTATCCAATGCCACTATTTCGATCTGATTATCGCCGGGCTTGAGCAATATGTCGGCAGAGAACTCTCCCTTTTCGTTTAATCTTGCCACTGCCCCATTGACGGCTACCGAAACGACACCGTTATCATCAGTAGCGCGGCCGGTAACGGTAACAGTCGGTTCTTTATAGACGTATTTAAAATCCTGATTGATTTCCGGAGAAATAATTTTAATTAAAGGGGCTGTAGTATCAACTCTATTTGATGCTGGGCTCAATGAAAGTTTAGCTGTTGATCGTGCAGCATGGGAATAATTTACAGCAAGCATTATAAGAACGATAATGCAGAATATTTTTCTGGTCATCTGAGTAGTTTTCCGTTTGCTCATTCTTGTGAAAGGGACAGAACTAATCTAAATCCGATATTGTTCGTTCGGACCGATGGGGTCAATTCACTCCGACTTGCAGTGCGCAAACTTGCCGGCTTGTTCAACCATGAACCGCCCCGTACAATGCGGCTATTGCCAACAGAAGGCCCTTGGGGGTTATGCAGAAGTTCATTGCCATAATCGGCCTTGCGATCAACTACCCATTCCGCCACGTTTCCGCTCATATCATAGATCCCGAGCGCATTGGGCTTTTTGAGCCCGACGGGATGTGTTTTACCACCTGAGTTATCACAGTACCATCCCAAAGAACTTACGATTTCACCTTGACCGCTGTAACGCTCTTTGCGTCCGGCACTTCTTGCCGCATATTCCCACTCAGCCTCGGTAGGAAGTCGATAATTTTTATCTGATCGGGCATTCAATTTTCGAATAAATTGCTGAACTTCATTCCAGGAAACATTCTCCACCGGACAGCTCTTGCCACATTGCTTGAAAAAGGATGGATTGTTACCCATGATCAATTGCCATTGTGTCTGGGTAACTTCCTGTTTGCTTATGAGAAATGAATCGAGGCAAATTTCATGATTCGGTTTTTCATCTTCTTCACCATCGTCAAATGTATCGCCCATTTTGAAACAGCCGCCTGCAACCGGGACAAAAGCTATCCCTGTTAAAGAGTCCGTAACCCCCGATGGGTTTGACGCATTTATATTAAACGATGAAACACCAGTTACATCTACATCCCAAACGACATCACCTGTATAACCGGCAGGCATGTCCTTCATGACATCCCAGACAATTTTTTTATCAATGCCTATCTTAACTTTTTTGCCGAAATCACCGCTTAAAGCCAATTTATCCCCGACGAATTTATCACTTCCGATTTCAATGATCACACGAACATCTGCTTCTTTTTCCCCTGGCTTTCCGTAAAGGTCATAGACAGCAAACGCTTGGTTTCCTTGTTGCCCGGTTCTGAGATTTCTGACCTCAGCAGCAAACGGCGCAGAATTGAAACCTGTCATAAAAACACAACACAGCAGCAGGTCAACAAGATAAGAGCGTCTCAACATAATCTCCTACCGATTACACTCAAGGCCGATGGCAACGGTCGCTTCTTGACAGGGGAAACATGCACCTTTCTCGATTTCGGTACATTTTTTCCCGCAGCCCCAACTTTCGTTATTCAGCCAAGCGCCAAAACATATGTCTTTACCCTGTTCACAACTGATTCGACTTTTAAATGTATCATTGTAATACTGGAGCCAGAATGTACCCCAATAGTTACTTGGATTCTCTTTCATATAAAATTCAATTTCCGGACTGTAGTTATCATCGCAGGCATCGATGAATTCAAATGTCATCTGAACAGTACGCCCGCTAAATGCTGCTTTTGTAACTAAGTTTGAAGAAACTGATTTACGACCAGCTGAAGTTGGATAGGCTGATGCCAATAGAATGCAAAACAGTAAAATTGTTACTGATGTTATTTTCATATTATATGCAGCCAAGTTCTGTGAATATGAGCATGAGAGTAATGTATATATACATTATATATTCGAATTGAGCCTGAGTTCATACATTTTGTAAATAGCATTAACTATTGCCTTTTGTTCACTACTTAAGCCTTTTGTATCAATGTCATTTAAGAACAATATACTATTGAAGTAACAGTCATAATCATCCGGGTAATAATAACTAACCATTTGCAACAACATTGATTTCTGGAGCAACATGTCTACCTTATTTTCTGTTTTACAATTAATTTCATTTAGTTGAGCTTCTATATTATTTTGATTAAGGCTTGATATCATCGTAATTTTTATAAGATCATTGTTTTTATTGCCATTTTTTATGAAGTATACTTGCTTTTCAATTAAGCCGATTTTAGATGGGACAAATATTACCTTGCGATTTGGATCAACTTTTCCTGACCAGACGAGCGCGCCAACATGGTCGTAAACATCCACGTTAGTCGCACCCTTTTGTGCAACCACTATTACTTCTTGATTAAGTAACAACGTAGAGTTATTGGGTATTGTAAATTTATATTCCAATCCAATTGCGCGCGTGGAACCATACACCATCCGATGTTCAGCTTTCACAAACCCCATGAAATCAACAAGTTTGTCGTAAATATTTTTATCTTTTGGTGGATCGAAACGAATTAAATATCCTTTGCTGTTTGTTACCTTCCTGGCGTTAGCATACGGTGCCCACCTAATTTTCATTGCATTTAAAGAAATGTCAGTTAAAAGTAAATCGCCATCATATAAAAATGCGCCATCAGTGCAAGGCGTTATGCTACCTTTTCTGTTTATTTGACAGTTTTTTTCGTTTTTTTCAATTATACCAATAAAACGATCGGCACAAGCAATAGCCAGGCTGAGTTTCAAAAGAATAATCATCATAATAATAATAATTCTAAAACTCATAATGCCGCCTTCCTTTCAAGTTTTTTATATATAAAATGTTCGAAATCAGAGATACCTTCATATGTTCCGATCATAAGTATACCTATAGGGGCAATAATCATCATATCGAAATTTATATACATATATGATGAAATTTCTATTGAAGCTAAGAACCATATTACGTTGAATATGAATTGTTGATAGTTTTTCTTTATCATCATTATCACGTAGGATGTGGCAAATATTAAGAACATATTTATCAGCATATCTATGTTGTTTATGTAATTACCGGTGGTTTTACCATTGAGTATAGTATTTGCAATATTGCCGAGCACATACATGCCTGGCATTGTGCCAACAGGTGTTGAGTGATTATCTCCGAGCAATTCGCTAGAATTACCAATAATAACCAATTTATTATTGAAATTAGATTTATTCAGTTCTTTTATGCTTAATTTATTTGTGAATAAGTTACCACCATCATAATCTGAAATGGTATTGCTTGGTATATCATAAAAGTGTATTCTATATTTAACTTCAACCTTATAGTTAAGAGTGTGTTTTGATTCAACTAGCGATTGCGATTTATATTTAACGTTATCATTTTTATTAATACGGCCGTCGTTTTCCAGCAACGCTACAGCTAAAAGTGAGGTATTATACACTGTGGTACTATCAGCGTATTTCACAACTGGTGTCCAGTATCTGACAACATTATCTGTAGAGCTCAAGTAAAACGACGGGTCTGCATAAAATATATTACGGCTATTATTGACAATTATATCCAAATCACTTTTTATTGGTTTATTGTTTATAGCTCTTTTCTGTAGAATCAAATAAGTGTTTTTGTATTTATGGCTTAATGTTTCTATTGTTTTGTAAAGTAAAGATAATTCTGATGATTTATCAGAATTAGAATCAATACAAACATCAAGCAATATCACTTTTGCCCCGCGATTATAAGCAGTTTCTAAAATATCACTTAATTTATCTCTTGGAGTAAATAATGGATTGCCCCATTCATTGTGTGTTTTCTGATCAATATCAACATATGCGACTTTATTGCTTGTAACTAGTTTGCTATTAATTATGCTGGCAATAGCATATCTTTTTATTATTTCATCGTATACTTTATTTACAATTGCTTCACCAACTTTTGTATCAGATATTATACTCATACAGAATATAGAAGAACTACCAATAAACATCAATACAAGGAAATGTATTATGCTCTGTCTTCCCTGTGAAAATACATTATATTTATTCATATTTAACATGTGCTATCTCGGTAACCAGTCCAGTTGATTATCTCTACTGAGTGTGTTTTTTCTATATTCTTCAAACAAATAGTAAATATTTATTATGTTAGTGACCTGAGTTGAAATGTGTTCGTAACTAATTGCGCTTTTTTTATAATAGTACCCCAGAAGCAAACGTTCCCACGTAATTATCCTGTTTTCATTACTATCTTCGAGCAATTTGTTTTTCGCCGAACTAAGCTGGTCTTGAAACGCTTTACCCACTATAAACTCGCTTGCGGTCCTATTGTTTGCGACAAATGCATACCATTCAACATCAAGAAACTCTAAGTAACGATCATCGATAATGATTAATTTTGCCACATCTGTTTCTAGAAATTTATAATAATCATCTCTACTTACAACATCCTCCCCACCAAAATCAAGCGAGATTCGAAGATCAAAAGGCGTGGCAAAAATAGAAACTGAACTATGTCGGACGCGGTCACGAAGGTGGTCAGGGGACTGTCGCCTGTGGTTGACTGCCAACCAGACATATCCTGAAGAGGTATCCACATGGGAAACTAGATCTACTTCAAGGTTGTTAAAACCATTCAGGACATTGTTTTCAAGATATCCTCCGAGTTGGAGAAAATGCTTACGCATATGAATAAGGTCATCGAAGTCCTCTTCCTGAATCATATTTTGGTTTGTGGTCAATGAATTTCTGTTGTCTTCAAAAAACTCGCGCATACCCATAACTGCCATATCAGCATGGATGTGCGGGATTGAATCAATATTCTGATATGATGAATAACGATCCCCATCTAAAGACTTCCAGACAAATTCAACCAACAGCTTTATGTCGTCAGCTATTTTTCTTCTAACCTCAGGTCTGTTGTAGTATTCAAAATTATCATCGTTGTGAATAACAGACCTGTTACGGATTTTACGTATCGAACTCAAGAGATCATAATCATATTTTTGACGATCAACGATAGACAATTGATGTATGGCATCACGTAAAAAATCTCCATTTACTGACTTTTTCAAACCATGTGCATGCAGCTCATCTTCAATGTATTTTTCGAACAAGACAGACGCAGTGAATCCAGCATCAACTATGTTACCAAGCCTGAATTGGCTGGCTGCATAAAAAGCAAACCGATTAGTCCAAGCGTTGTCCGACATCAATGAGAAACCTCGCCGTTTACTATCGATATATACCTTTTTTCATTCCGTAGTCCGTAACGGCTACCAGCGTATTTTCTGTTGCATGAGATCAGATAGTATGGATGCAATGTTAGATCATCAACTTCATCCTTGATTGTTTTATTGATCTTGCTGATCTGCTGCCGAAGGTTGTCGCAATCTAGGGTGTTCAACCACTTTTCCAAAAGCTCTTCCCGCTTGGTAGGATCGCCACCGTATATCCGCTGATAATCATCAGCCATTGCCTCAATAAACGGCTGATCGACCATTTCGACCAAGGGAATGAAACAGGATGTACACTCCCGACAGAATTCCCGCGTTGACAGCTTGCACGGTCCTGCCTTAAGCCGGAGAAAGGCGGTGTATATAGTGAGCTGGGCTGGCGGAAGCTCGATGAGAGTGACACCGATGTAAAGTGTGCGCTCTGAGAGATTTACGGTCACCGGCAACTGGGTCGCCGCGCTGTCAAGAGTTCGCTGCCCTTCGGCAACCATCTGCCGCACGCCAGAGCCCGACACGGAAAGCTTGTCACGCAGGTAGATGAGCGGAAGTTCTATCAGTTGCACCGTGGCATCAGCGGTGTGCAGAGTCTTGGTACTGCCGTCGCGGAATCGCGCCCTGATGGCAATGTTGTTTTTTGGCTTGTAGAAAAAGTCGGGATTGTTTTCAAATTCCGGACTGACCATGACATGATAAAGACGATCCCATTGACGGGCAACGAGCTGGAAGGCCAGTCCCATGAAGTAGCTCATGGTCTTGCGCCCACCGGCCAGAGAGCAGTGCAGGCGGGTGGCAGGGTCGGCGGCAAGGGTGCGCAGGAACATGGCAATCTGGTCGGCTGCCAGTTCGTTCTGCTCCACCGTCCAGAGGTCAGCGATGGTCTTGCCGTCATGGTCACGAAGAAGCAGGAAGCACTCCTCATCCAGTTTCAGCTGAGGGATGCCATACTCCTGACAGAGCTTTGCCAGAATGCCGTCTTTCACCAGCTTTTCCTGGATCAGCTTCTTTCCCGGGCCGGTGGTGATGATGCGAACGGCGTCAGGAATAATTGGAGGCTGCTGGCAGACCAGCGCCTGAATGGTTTCGGTAATTATTTGGGGAGTTGAACCGGAGACAAAAACGAGGATCTCACGAAATGGCGGCAGTTGCATCAACGCTCCGGAGGTTAATGAGGGTTTTGGCTTTATACCGTATTCACGATTAATCACGCAAGCATTTATCATGATGCATCACCAATCATCGCTGCTGGATGAATCGCCGGAAGAACTCCAGTCACCGGATGACGAACTCGAACCCCAGGAATCATCAGTCGATGATGAACTCCAACTATCATCGTGACTGCTCGTAGTATCAAAGGAGTCGTCGCTGGAGGTCGACTCCCATGGGTTATCACTCGAGGAGGAACTCCACGACTCTTCGGAAGAATTGAATGAATCCATAGAATTGTCGTTAACGAGCGTATCCCGGGAATCATCACCGCCGCTTGATGATGAACTGTAAAGACTGTCATCTTCAAAGAGCGAAGCGGAGGTGCTGTTCGACAACATATCGTCATTGGAGGCGTCGTTCGTGCTGTCATGACCAGGAACAGAAGTCCATGAATCTTCGCTTGCAATAATAGAGGTCGAATCCAGCGAATCGTCGGCTGGCGAGTCAGTTGGGGAGGAACTGTCGTTGAACGAACTGCTCGAGGAATTATTGCAGTAGTAGATATTGCCCGGCATATACGAGTATATCGGATTGGTCATCCAATCATCACCCATCGAGCCACTTGCGATTCGATCGTCGTCCTCCCCCATGCTGCCAAACGAACTACCGGCGGACAGGCTGTCATCGTAATAGATGTTTCCCGGCCTGTCAGAGTATAACGGATTGGTCATCCAGTCATCGTCGGGCATAGAGCTGGCTGTATCGTAATCATCGTCGTGCTTGTTCCTGCTTAAGTAGGAGGAGGTTGCTGCGGCGGCAGTCACGGCAAGTCCCGCCGCAACTCCGCTTGCCAAGGCGGCTGTGGAGTGACGGGTTTCTTTGTTACCGTACGGTGCAGACGCCGCCCCCGACTGGCCATACTGATTATGAGGAGTCAGCAACTCATTTCTGATCATTGCCCGTGGTCCGCCCCCCTTCACAGCAATACGCCTGAGTACGAGCAGAACCACAATTGCTAGAATGGCTATCACTACCAGATTCACGATACAGCCTCTAAAGACCCCATGAGTTTATGCTCTGCAACTGCCCATGACACATCGCCCACTATCGCAGCCCTCCCCTCCTTACAGGAATGACCGGTTCAAACAATCAATGCAGCAGATACGAGCTGCCAGCAAATTTCCAAAAGGACTCTTTTGTATCAAAGGTATTCATATTCTCATTGTCGGTCATCGGAGGAGGGCAGTCGGTTTCTATCGCTGCCTCTTTAGTACCGGCACAGTGCTTATCCCAGCAGTTGCGGATAAAACTCACCTGATACTCCTCCGGCATCTCCGAGAGGTTGCCGCGGCAGAGAAATATCTCCACCTCCCCCCTGTTGTTCCTGTATCCATCGATGAAAAGCATCCTGTGCCTGCTCTCCCACATGGGGCTGTGGACATAGGTCTGCAGCCAGTTGTTTCCTTCGCGCCAGAAGGAGACTGTGCCCGAGTCATAGATACCTGACAGGTCCTCCTGTATCCGGGTTGATGCCTCCAGAAGCCTTGCCGTCAGGGTACGCCGCGCATCTTCTAGCTCTTCTATCAACCGGTCGAACATGCTGTCGGAAAGGTCGCCCCAGAGGTTCTCGTACGTCAGGATCGTCCGGGCCTTGCATTGAACAGGGTTCGCCGTGGTAACGACCTTGCCATGGCGGTCCGCCTTTAGAACCATGTCCAGGTTGTCCATGGTCAGCATCTGGAGATATGCCAGTATCTTCTGCGCCTCATCAAGTCGCCGGTATATTTCCGGAACGTTCATACCCTCTCCCTTTTTGCGTGATATGGTGCATGTCATATGTCCTTCTAACACGGCAGTTCACACAAATGGATAAGGCAACCTTGTCGCAACATTTCGCTTGCGAAGCATTGAAGTCATCTGACCATGAATAGATCAGGCAATACCTGAAGGAAAACCTGCATCCCCGTTGTTATCTGTCAATATCAACGGAAGTTAAGGTCTATTGCTACAAACAAAAAAACCCGTCCTAGTGCAAGATGCACCACAAACGGGTTCTTATTCATATCGATGACTCCCTTCGGTAACCCGGCTATCCGCTCTTATACGGACCCGTGGCTTTGCGTCCCCACATTACTATGGGTTTGCTATTATCGGAGAAGCAATTTGTCTTTTAATAATATGAAATCATATATATTGTCAAGACTATTACTACTGGGCATATGGACTATATGCAAACCAAGTAGGCATACCAAATAGGCATTCAGAAGTTGCCGCTTAACCCTTTTGATCGCAATGACATTAACCCAAGCATATCGATTAATTTCTACCAGCTTATTTTGATCTATTAATTGGGTTGTAAATGGAGATTTATGAGAAGGCTTCGCAACATTAATATCAGGAGGTCACGTCAAAAGTCGCGTCAACTAAAACAAAAAACCACTTAGCAATTAAGCTAAGTGGCTATAATGTTTTGGTTGCGGGGAGAGGATTTGAACCTCTGACCTTCGGGTTATGAGGAGTGACGCCGAAACCACAAGCAGTTGTAACCATTAATTATTTACCTGTACTTGCTGGCCTTAGTGCGGCCATCAGTTCTTGCATCATTGCCATAAGGTCATGCTCTCGTTTCTCAGGACCCTTACCGCCGAATTTTGCCATTTCTGAGGTCAATGTGCCTGCAGCAAGGGTTGTATATATCTCAGTTGTTTTCATGCTGCTGTGGCCAAGCAGCAACTGCATGGCACGGGGATTTATTCCGCTTTCGATTCCGTGAGTCCCGAAACAGTGACGGAGCAAGTGAAGATATACCCGTTGGGAAAGCCCGGCTTTGATGGCGGCTCTTTTGATGTTTTTGGAGATATCAACGTAGGGGTTTTTAGTTTTTGGATTGACGAACAGGTATCCGGACTTTGCAAATTTCCTGATGTAGTATTTTATTTTGCGATGAATCGGCACGATCCTTTCTTTATCGCCCTTGCCCCTAACGATCATATACCAGTAGGCGGCATTGATTTGCTCGGCTTTAATGGGGAGCAATTCGCTCTTTCGCAAACCGCCATAATACCAGATCAGGAGCATCGGCCTGAATTTACGTTCAATATTTCGGATGAGCCAGATTACATCTCTTTTCCCTGGTACAACCGGTAGCGGTGCCTTTGTATCTTTGGCCGGGTAGCCCTTGATTTTGAAGTGGAGCGGCTGGGCTAGATCGACTTCAGGCAACGCCATCCAGCTGCACATTGCGGAGATATAGTAGAGCTCATTTTGAATCCTCTTTTTACTGACCGGCTTGCGCCGTTTCGACTCGGCTTCTGTATCATCCTTTGGAAGCTGGTAGTTTTTCCCTGGGAGGTAGGTCTCTCCCTGGCGCTTGACCTTGTAATTGTCAATCAGATCCGGAGTAAGCTGCATCGGGCGGAACTGTCCGAAAAAGGGCTTGAGGTGGCGATTCCATGTTTTGAGATAGTCATTGAATGTTGTTTCGCTGGTGGCTTGTTCGTAGTAAGCACAGAACTTCGCCCATGCTTCGGTGAGTGTGGGTGCCAGGGGGACGGACGTTTCTTTTTTTGGAGATCTGAGTAGGGAGGCATACCACTTAAGGGCCTCGGCTTCAGTTCCTTGACGGTAGAAGCGTTTACGGCCTGCTTCATTTGCTTTACCAGTTTTTGAGTCTTTTTTTCTGCCTTCGACGTAGACTCTTGCAATCCAAACATCATCAAGTGTGGGGTGGCGAGAAAGGGACATTACTTTATTGGTTTGCTGTCAGGTTGGCAGCTTTCAAGCGCAGCGGAAAGGATTTTGGATACCTTCTCTATTTGTTCCGGGTTTTGCTGTGCAGAGGAATAGTGATCGGTAATTTTCTGGGCAACGTGCTTTTTTTCACAGGTTATGGATTTGTTGCCGCTCGGGACCGTTA
>Ga0209172_10006179_pt1 | contig 13601 bp, 13 predicted proteins | sample LarsenN4metaG_FD_184113 | JGI IMG/M metagenome (GOLD analysis project Ga0209172, IMG submission 184113) | Hot spring sediment bacterial and archeal communities from British Columbia, Canada, to study Microbial Dark Matter (Phase II) - Larsen... ... | reverse complement strand
CGCCGCCCCTGTACGTCATCCCCGAAGCAAACACGCCCCTCCTGTACGTGATCGGAAGCTCACGGGCGCCCCACCCACCCCACGCCGCGGCCGAGGCCCTCACCACTGCCCCCCGGGGGGCGAGACGAACAGGCATTCCCGCCACCACGAGCACGCCTTTTGCAGCACTGACTTGCGACTTGCATCTAGACTGACTTGCACGAAAAACCGGCCGCAAGTCACCTGCGATCACGTCGTGCAACCCAATTGCACACCCCTTCTCGCGCGGCCCCGCTGACACGGCCCGAACAAGGATGCAGCTTTGCCGGTGACCCTCTCACCGCCGCCCCCGCGCGGCCCTGGTGTCGCTATGTCCATCCTCGGCACGTTGCTCGATCTCGCCCGCCGCGCCTGGCGCGCGATCCGTCCCATCGCTCACCGCTTGATCCGGCCGCTGGCCGCGGCCGCTCTCTCGCTGTTCTCTCGCTTCCGCCGCAAGCGGCCCCAGGATGCGCCCTCGACCTCGAGCACGACGGCGCGCACCGCGCCCAGCTCGCCGAGCCCGGCCCCGAGCACTGCGCCCAGCTCGACCGCCGCCGCCGCGGCCCCGAGCACCACGCGCGCCCCCGGCTCGGCCGCCGCACGCACGGCGACGGGCACCGCGAGCACCGCGATCCGGTCCTCGCTCCTCGCCGCGCCCACCGCCGAGGCCGAGCCGCCCGCGCTGCGCTGGCAACGGCTCGCGCGGCGCATCGCGCACATGGACACGGCCGCGCCGGCTTGAGCGCTCCCGTAGCCCCGGGAGGGAGGGGCATAAGCGCGGCGCTTCTGTATACAGAAACCGCGACGGCCGCCGCACCCCTTTCCATCGGGCCCGCGCTGCGATCTGCTCCCGCCATGCACCGCGCCGCCCTCCCCTCCGCTGGCCCCACACCCGCGCGCTTGTCCTCGCCCAGGTCGACACGCACCGCACACGGCTCCCGCCGGCCCGGCGCGCGCCTCGGTCCCTTCGCCGGCCCCGCGAGCCGCGCGGCCCTCTGGCTACGCGTCAGCAAGGGCGAGCAGACGATCGAGACGCAGCGGCCCGACGTCGAACAGCTCGCGCGCGCTCGCGGCGTCGAGGTTGTCGAGGTCTACGAGGAGCAGGCCAGCGGCGTAGCGAAGCGGCGCAGTGTGCTGCGCGCGATGCTCGACGCCGCGCACCGCGGCGCCTTCGACGTCGTGATCGTGTGGGCCCTCGACCGCTTGGGCCGGAGCATGTTCGAGACCATCGAGACGGTGCGCGCGCTCGACCGGGCCGGCGTCGAGGTCCTCAGCGTGCAGGAGCCCTGGCTCGACACGGCCGGCCCGGCGCGCGCGCTCTTGTTGGCGATCTTCGCGTGGGTCGCAGACTTCGAGCGCAGCCGCCTCGTGGAACGGACGCTCGCGGGCATGGAGCGCGCGCGGCGCGAGGGCAAGCGGATCGGCCGGCCCGAGAAGGCGATCCCGATGACGCTCGCGCGCTCGCTTCGCGCGGGGGGCCTGAGCGTGCGCGCGGTTGCCCGGCGGTTGCAGGTGCCGGAGAGCACCTTGCGGCGCGCGCTGGAGCGCGCGGGCGAAGGAGAAGCACGCGGCGCGCAATTCCTGTAGACGGAAACTCCCAACCTGGACACGCGCCCGGGTGACGCCTCTGAGGTGCGGGCATACCTTCGGGCTCACGGGCGGTCGTTGCTTGTCCGAGCGCCCACCTCCGAGCGTGCTTCCGCGGTCGGCTCCATCTACGATGCCGCGCGCACGGGTGAAGCCGGGGGAACGGATGCCGGTCGCCAGTGCAATTCGCACAAGGAGACAAGCACCATGCAGCAGAACACGAAATCGCCGGTGGATCTGCTGGGCGTCATCGACCCAGACAAGCCACATCGGATCTTGAAGGCAATGAGCAGGCGCCGCTCGGCCATGCTGGGCGTGCTGGTGGTGGGCTTCGTTGGGGCAACGATGACGGGCGCGTGCGGGGCGCCCGGCGAGTCTGCGTGTCCCGCTGCGGAAGAGACGCCAGCCGACACCGACACAGGGACCGAATGCCCGGCGCAGGTGGAAAAGCCGTGTATGCGGTATCGCATCCCGCTCGACGGCAACCCAAGCTCCGACGTGGCACTGCGCGACAAGTACATCGCCGCATTCGGCGATGCTTGTTACATGTCCGAGGGTAACGCGTTCAATTGCTTCTACAAGAAGTGGCAGGACGCCTGTGCCGATGCCGTGAAGATCGCAGAGGTCTATGGAGCTGCACCCTTCGACAAGGGCTACACGTGCCAGCCCGTCGGCAACGGGGACTACACGTTACAGGTCGGCCCGGATGTCGCGAACAAGATCACGATCTATTACGAGGCGGCGCCGCGGGAGACACCGCTCATCGAGATCGACGGCGTTCCGACGGAGGTGATCGGCCCGTATCGGAATTTGACTGAGCCGCAACAGATCACGCCGGGGGAACGCTTTTACTGCAACACCGTCGATAAGAACGGCAACACCGTCGTCCAACACGACCTGATTATCCAAACGAACCGCCAGGCGCATGAAGGCACGATTCACTCGGATCTCGCGGGCTTCGAGTATCCTTGTGGTGAGGATGCGAACTGCCAGCCGATCCTCTGCAAGGAGCCGCTTGTCCTCAAAGCTGGGCCTCAATATGACCCGGATGCCGCACAGGTGCACCACGTGGTGCGCAGGAAGGACCTGCGCGGTTGCGACTGGGGCACGAACTCGAACAAGAACGCAGTGGTCATTTCACGGAAGCTCAACGGACGTCTATTGAACAAATACCCGTCGGCGGAAGAGGTGAAGCGAGTCAATCAGGTCCCGGCGTACACACCGTGACGCGGCAAGCCGACGCATGCGGCGAGCGCGTTGCTGCCAAGAACGACGTGGTAAAGGTGAAACATCATGCTCGAACGGGCTACTCCTCCCTTCGGACGTCTCGTTTTCGACCGAGACGCGATCGTCCGCGCCGCGCTGCGCGCCTACATCGAATCCTTCATTGCGAAGTTGGACCCGCTCGAGCGCCATCGATTCGCTGTCTCCTACGGCGGGAATTGGGTGGGCGACACCCAGCGGGGTGCTTTTTACAACGACGACGGATGCGGCGACTACGAGGTCGTGGCGTGGACGGAAACGGGCGTTGTCGGTCTCGCGTACGAGCTGGGGTGGGGTCCGACCGCGCAGCTCGGCCTGTCGCGGGACGAAGTGACAGGTGGCCCCGACGATGTGCGCGGGGCCGTGCCCGGCCTCCCCGACGAGCTCGAGCCCGCATTCATGACGGCCGCTGGCCTGCTCGACACGATAGAGCAGGTGTATCGCAAGGGGGACGTGTATGCGGTGTACAAAGAGAAGATGGCGGGCGTCGGCTTCTGGCTGTACGGCGATCGCCTCGCGGGCACGCTCTTCGACGACCCAACGGCCGCAGGTGCCGACAGGCTAGCCGCGTGGGGCTTGCTCCGAGGCGACCGCCTGCCGCTGGTGTGTCGTGATCGAGCCAAGTTCTGGGCGGACCAACCCAGCGCCGTGCCGATCCAGGCGATCGTGGACGCGGTAACCGCGCGCGCCCTCACTGGCCCCACAGAGCTTTTGCCTGATGAACTCGCGACGCTGCTTCCCACCCCGCCTAAGCCGGAGCCATTGCTCTACGCTCAGCGCATGCTTCAGAAGGCCGGGATCACCTGGCCCGGTTCGCCCGAGATCCCCCCCGAGGAGCCGCCCTCGCCCCGCGCCGCCGACTGACCAGCACGGCCGCGCGCAGCTCGCCGCGGCGTCTCTCCATTCGAGTCTACCGGGGCGCCGTTTCCGTCTACAGAAACCCCACCCCACTTTTGACCCTCTACCCCTCGGAGGGATTCCCGTACACGGAAACTCCCACCTTCGCCCCGCGCCTTCCGACTGACCAGCACGGCCGCGCGCAGCTCGCCGCGGCGTCCCTCCATTCGAGTCTACGGGGCGCGGTGTTTACGTCTACAGAAACACCACCCCTTGACCCTCTCCCCTCCCGTACACGGAAACTCCCACCTTCGCCCCGCGCCTTCCGACTGACCAGCACGGCCGCGCGCAGCTCGCCGCGGCGTCCCTCCATTCGAGTCTACGGGGCGCGGTGTTTACGTCTACAGAAACACCACCCTTTTGACCCTCTCCCCACGGAGGTGCGCCGAAAGGGGGTAGGCGCGGAGGGAGGCGCAAGCGCGCGGAACGTCTCACCGCGGGGAGCTGCGGCGGAACCGAACCCTTTCGGAGCACCGGCCGAGCGGGGAGCCGTATGGGGTGAATTGCGTATTGACATGCTGCTGTCCCGATGGAAACGGGCGGTTTCGGCGCGAAAAACGGGCCAGTTCCCCGCGTCCGTTGTCCGTTTTTCGAGCCGGCTCACGTCGCGCTTGACGGCGACACGGTCGAGGGACAGAGCAACTAGTACGGGGTTTTCGTATACAGGAACGCCGCCCCTCCTTTTTGGCCCTCCCCTCGGTCGGGATTCCTGTAGACGGAAACTCCATCACGCGCACCGCGCAGCTCACACCCGCGCGCGCGTGTCAAGCAGTGGCGCACCTGTGGCGCACCCCCCTACCGGCACGGGGTGCCGACACGGGGGCCAGGGGCCAACCCCCCAAAATCCCGCGTTTTGCGGTCTTAGTCCTTACTCGGGGCCCTCTTACTACTAAGACGGCCCCTCGAAGGACAGCCCGTAAGGACTAAGGCGCCCCTGGGAGCTGCGCGCAGCTCGACCAGGGCGAGGGGCCCAGGGGAAGCGCCCGCGCGTGCGGGATTTCGGCCGTCCCGCGGTGGAGTTTTGGTATACGGAAACCATGGCACGACCCAAAGGCCCCGAAGAAACGACCCCGGTACACACGCGCCTCACGGCCTCGCAGCATGCGGGCTTTCGCGAGTACATCCGACGACAACAAGAGCAGATCAAGCACACGGGAGTGCAGCTCACGGAAGCCGCAGTGCTACGCGGGATGGTGCTTCGGTGCCTGGAATTGGAGCAGATCCCGCACAGCTCCGCGCAGCAGTCGCTAGGGTTCGTGAGCACGAGCGCGGCGCCCTCGAGCACGCCCACCACGAGCAGCGCGGCGCCCGCGGCGCCCGACGCACCCGCGGGCGACACGGCCGCGCGCGGCGCCACAGCTCCCGCGGCCCCCGACGAGGAGCACGCACGCCCCGCCGCTCCGGCCCGCGCGGCGAAGCCGAAAGGCGCGAAGAAGGAGCCGACAGCCGCGGCGCCGGGGGGCAAGGTAGCGGCGAAGGGTGCGAAGGGTGGCGCGAAGAAAGGCGGGCGGTGATGTTCCGGGATGAAGCCCAAACGCCTGCGGCGATCCGCCGGCTGCTCGCGACTGTCTATCGGGACGTGGATCGATGGTGGACCGACAAGGGCCCGACGGAGGCCGCGGTGCGCGTCGTCACGGAGCGCGATGGACCGCTGTCGGCCGGCGAGGTGTTGATGGTGTTCGTGGCGTTCGACGTGTGGACAGGGGGCGGTGGCGCCACGCTCAGCCGCGTGCTGGCGGTGCTTGGCAACGAACCGCTCGCAGCGCTGGGCTCGCTGATGGTGGCGATAGCGCGGGGGCCCGAGGCGATCGACGCGTGGACCGCGCAGCAGCCCGCGAGCGCTCACGCCTCCACGCGCGGGTGAGCCAGCGGCAGATCCCCGATCACGTGATCGAAGATGTCGCCGGCGAGCACCGCGGCCCTCGCGGCGGCCGCCGCTTCCCCGCGCGACGCGACGAAGAGGCGCGCCGCCGTCGCGAGCATACCCGCCGCGCCGGCAACGGCCAGAAGGCCGCGCTCCGGCTCCGCGCGCAGCGTCCCGAGCGTGTACACCACCCCGGCGACGCCGTGGGCGCACTCGGCGATCGCTCGCGTGGACCCGTCGCCGTCAACGACGTCGAAGCCTCGCGCGCGCAGCTCGTCCCGCATCCGCCCCCACACCTCGGCGATGCCGCGCTCTACTTCCGCGGCTTCGATGTCCGCGGCCCGCCGCACGGGGGCCATCCCTCCCCACGACGGGCCAGTTTTCGCGCACTGCACGGCCCCTTCGAGCGTGGCGAAGCTCCCCCAACACGTGGAGCGATCCCACGCGCCGCCGTCCAGACAACGCACATCCCAACGCGTGCCGCTCGGCCAGGCTTCGAGCCATGCGGCGCGCCTCTTTTCCTTCTCGTCCTCGCTGCACGTCGCGGCCGGGCTCACGGCCTCGGAGTCGGAGACGATGAACGGCCGCTCCCACCACTTGCGCCGCTGCGCTTCGGGGCGATCGTCGTTCGGAGTGCTGTCGAAGTGCTTGGGGAGCTTGGGGTTCACCAGCACGCCGTCCATGCATGCTTCAGCCTCGAACGTGTGCCCGTCGATCGTGAATGTCGGCATACTCAGGGGCCCTCAAGCTGCGCGGCAGGAGAGCAGCACGCAAGGGGTTCGGCGGCGCAGCTCGCCCACGTGGGGGCCGGCAGGGGGCCGGCCCGGGGTGTAACACGAACGTAGTTCACTCGGCCGAGCCGCGGCGCGCGCGTGCGACGATGGCGCCGCCGGCCCTCTCGCGCGCGTCGCGCCGTCAAGCGTCGCGCAGCTCGCCGCGCGAGATCGACGGGATGGACTCGGCCGAGGGTCCAGGATGGCGCATCCTGGGGCCGCGCAGGGCTCCATTCCGTCGAAGTGACGGCGCCGACATCGCGCCTCTTGACCCGTCCAGCACGAAGATCGGTGCGGCGTACGACCGGCAGAACGGCGCCCGGGCCGGGTAGAACGGTCGTTCTACCGGGCTCGCGAGGGTCGTTCTACGGCCGCGCGCTGGCGCGGAGCAGCGCCGTTACGGGCGCTCCGGTGGTGCGCGCCGTCGTCGCGGTGCTCGGCGCGCACCACCGGAGCGAGCATCGCGGAGCAGCGGCGCCGCGGCGGCCGTCCACGGGGCCGCGGCGGGGTCGTCGTCGGGCGGATCGTGCTCGGGGCCGTCGAGGGTCGCGAGAGGCGCGGCAAGGGCCATCAGCGCGGCGAGGAGAGCGAGCCGTTCGCGGGGGCGTGTGGCGAGGCGGACGCGCGAGCGGCGCCGTGTACGGTTGCGGCGCGCGCGCCGGGCCTCGGCGCGCTCGCGGTCCTCGGCGTCGATGCGCATCAGCTCGGCGCGGATCTCGTCCGTGACGCGTTGCCCGCGGGGCGGGACGGCCGCGCGCGGGGGCGGCGCGGGCAGCTCGCCTGCGGCCGTGTCGTCGTGCTCTTGGTCGTCGTGCTCCTGGTCGAGCTCGGGGAGCGGGGCGGGCAGCTCGCCCGCGGCCCTTTCGGCGGCGAGGCGTGCGCGCAGCTCGGCGCAGGCGGCGCGGGCGGCTTCGATGTCGGCGCGCTCGAGCAGCTCGTGCAGCGGGGGCGGCTCGCCGGGGTCGAGGGCGGCGCACCAGGCTTCGAAGGCGCGCAGGCCGAGGGCGCGCAGCTCGCGGGGCTTGCTCTCGTCGGCGGCCCACAGACCGCCGAGGCAGTGCTTATGGTCGCGAACCCAGCGGCGATCCTGGCGCATGTAGTCGCGCACGATGGCGATGGTCAGCTCGGCGCGGATCGCATCGACGGTGAGATCGTCGCGGTGCCTGCTGAGGGCGAAGCCGTGAGCGCGCTCGGCGAGGGCGCGCAGCTCGGCGGCGACGGCGGCGCGGTGCTCGCGGCGAATGGTGCCAGCGTCGCGCGGGTCGTAGACCTCGCCGCGGCGTTCGGCTTCGGGGCGGTACAGGTCTTCGTGCGCCTTGGCGTGGACGGTCACGAGCAGCACGAACGCGGGTTCGTCGTTCGACGAAACAAAAACGGGAGACGGGCTCGCGCGCTCGCGCGCGTGTTGGTTCCCGTTTTCAGAGAGATCCAACGATCCAGATCCAGAAGACGGATCCAGAGCAGAAAGAGGATCCCGTTTGTGTCCGCGGCGTGGACGGGGGCCCGTCCATCCGATGGACGGGGGGGGGCCCGTAAAAAAGACCCCGGCGCGCTCGAAAACCGCGGGGGCGATCGCGTGCTTGTTGGTGGTGCAGGCGCCGTCGTCGCCGTCCTGGGGGGCGGTCACGACGATGCCGCGCGCGAGCAGCCCGCTACGGACCTTGAAGCCGGTGCTGCGCCCCATGCCGGCGCGCCTCGCGATCGTCTTCATGCTGGCCGTGGTGAACTGCCCGCCCGGGGAAAGGTCGAGGGTCGCGGCCGCGAAGGCGAACTCGTCGGAGGAAAGCCCCTCCTGCAAAAGCCGCTGCGTCACCATCCACTTGAGCGCTTTGCGCGAGAGCACGTGCCCGCGCGCGTCCACGGGAGCGGGCAGCGGATCCGGCGGGGGGGTGGGCTCCTTCAGTCGCGGTACGTTCGGACGCGCCCGACGTCGGGCGCTCGTGTCGCTGCGGGCCCTGCCCGCGGCGGTCGGTTCGGTCTGCATGTGACGGCCTCGCGGCGCGCCCCTCGACCGAGACCAGCTCGACCAGGGCGCGCGAGGAGGCGCCCCCCGCAAGGGGGGCGCGGGTGGACGGTTGCGCCGCCCCGCCGCGGGAACCTGCCCGCGAAGGAACGGCGGCCGACGGCCCCGCACACGTCTGCATCGGGAAACCAGGGCCCCACGGTCGGACACGGAATGTCCGAGGGCGCGCTTTTTTGTGACGCGTGCGCGGTGGGGATGGTATCTCTAGGCATACGGGTGCCCTCAAAAGCGCCCGGGTGGCCCCGCAGGGAGACTAGGCCGGCAAGCTGAGTCCCTGCGGGGTGGTTGCTTTTGTGGGGTCAGGGAAGCCCTAACCCGGGGTCATCTGCGCAGGATGGAACGTCCATCCAGCCAAGATCGCAAGGACATTCGACCTAGGATCCTAGGGGGTGGGGCACGATTTGTCCATTTGGACCCATGTCCGCCCGTCCAAATGGACGGCCAGTCGCGGGGCATCGGATGGGGGACAAACGGACGAATGTACATCCGTCCGTAAGTACGGACACGCTTAGGCGAGCCCGTTCTCTCGGAGCAGCTCCAGAACGTACTCTCGGATCGTCTTTCCGCTCTCCACCGCCTTCATCTTCAGGCGGCGATGCAACGCGGTCGGCATGTCCACGACAAGCCGTGTCGTGCCCTCCACGATCTTCGCCTTGCCGTTCTGCGGGGCGACCGCGGCGCGGCTCGTGGTGGGGCGGGTCATGTTGAGCGTCGGTTTCTGCTTGGCCATGGCTTCATCGTTCCGAGGGGCGGCGCTTGGTGAGGTTGCGGTAGAGGGCGCGGATCTCCTCCGAGGCAGGGCCGCCCGGGTCGACGGTGAGGACACTTTCGCCGTTTGTCGCGGCTTCTGCAAAGGCGATCCGCTGGTGGATGACGACGGACGCCACCTCGCCGCGCGTGGCGATGGCGGCCGGGGCCTCGCGCGCGAGCACCGTCCCGGCGGCCGCGCGGTTCACCACGAACAACCGTCGGACCGGCTTCCGGCCAAGCTCTTCGCGGATGGCGTCGGCGGAGTCCAGGACCTCCAGCGTTTCGGCGGTGGCCCAGAGGTCGAACGGGCCCGGCTGCACGGGGACGAGCACGACGTCTGCGGCAACGCCGGCCGAGCGCGTGATGTCTCCGAGGCGCGGCGGTCCGTCCAGCAAGATCACTTCGTAGCCCGCCGTGATCTCCCGGAACCGGGGAACGGCCAGAGGCTTGTCCGCTCTCACGGTGGGGAGGCCGGCGAGCTTCGAACGCTCGCCGCGAGCCGCGTACCATTCGAACGCACTTCCCTGGCGATCCAGATCGATGAGAAGGGTGCGCTTGCCATCGAGGTGCGCCGCGGCCGCGAGGTTGGTAGTAAGCGTCGTCTTCCCGACGCCCCCCTTCTGGTTCAGCACGGCGATGGTGAGCATTGCTCAAATGTACATCAGTACAGCGGTACAGCGCAACGATGGTCCTTGGATCCGCGTCCGGAGCGCACCCCGTTGCGGTGTCCTGATGTACTGATGTACATTCCATCGCCATGAGCCGGGCGCGTTCCAGTGGGGTCGGTCGTGGAGGGGCCGCTCGCCCTCCCGCGGTGCTCGTGCCCCTGGTCGCGCTGCTCGCGGCCGCGGCGCCGGCCCGCGCGCAGGATGCTGCGCCGGTGGTCCTCGTAGAATCGGTGATACCGACGCGGTTGGAGTACACCGCGGCGCCCGGGTGCTACGACGAAGAGGCGTTCCACCACGCCGTTGCGAGCTTCATGGACAAGGGGCGGGATCCGTTCGATGCGAGCGCGCCCGTCGTGCTGCGCGTGACGTTCAGGAAGATTCGCGGCGGCTATCGTGGCATCGTCCAGAAGATCCCGGCCAACGGCGAGCCCTGGCCTGAAGAGGACTACACCGGCATCACGTGCGAAGGGGTGTTCCGCGACATCGCCAGGCTCGCCAGCCTGCGGGTCCTCGGCCCGCCGAAGCCTGTAGAGCCGCCCCTAGCTCCCGCACCACCCACGGACCCGATTCCGCCCCCCGAGCCTCCGGCTTCGACGTGTCCCGCGTGCCAGCCTTGTGGTACCTCGCAGCCGCCGGCCCCCATCCCTGCTCCTCCAAAACCTCCACCTTGGCCTATGGATCTCAGTGTTGGCCTGAACACGTACGTAATGATGACGGCGTTCTTCTCGGCCAACGTCGGGCCAGCCGTCGGGGTCGCGGGGGAGGTGCGCGGCAGTATCTTCGGGATCAGCACGGAGTTCCGCTTCGCGCTGCCCAGCCGGACCTACGCGACCGAGCCGATCCCCGGCGCGACGTCGGGCTATCCGGTGGAGTTCGACCTGAGCCAGGTCAGCTTGCTCGTCGTGCCGTGCGCGCGGTACAAGTATTTCGTCGGCTGCGGCGTGGCGCAATTGGGCTCGCTGATCATGCAATCGAGCGTCTCTCTGGATGCGAACCTGTCAGTCGGGTTCGGGCCCCGCCTCGGCTTCGAGGTGCCGTTCGCCGAGCGATTCGCGGCGTTCGGGTTCGGGGAGGTCCTCTTCAGCCCGATGCAAAACGGCTTTGACTTCAAGTATCCGCCTCCCGGCGACCCCGACGGCCCCATCGCAAACACGCGATGGTCGCAACCGGTGGCTTCCGGCTTCTTCGGCGTGGGAGTATCCGTCAAGTTCAGGTAGCACGTGGGGTGATCATGGGACGCTTCCGGTACTTGTGCAGTACGGCGCTGCTCGTTGGATGCACCATCCATAGCGGCGACCCTTCGCCCTTCCTCGGCGAGGGCGGCACCGGCGGCACCCCAACCGCGTGCGTCGACGGGGCCCTGCTCGACGGCGAATGCGACGCCGCGCCCCCATGCTGCGTGAAGGGCCCAACGAAGCCTTTCGAGGGCCTCTCCTGGTTCGCGATCGGCACGCCTGAGACGGTCGGCGATTGCCCCAATTCCACCACGGAGGGGCTCACGGGCTACGCCGGTATGAAGAAGCTGGCGAAGCACACGTGCGGCGCGTGCTCGTGCTCGCCCGCTGCGTGCACGCTGCCCGAAGGCATCCACACGAACGCCGCGCCCTGCCCGGGAGACGGGTCGATCGGCGTTCCCCTTGGGCCCGATCCGGCTGCGGGATGGACGGGTGCGTGCAGCGAGGAAGGCGCCTTGCCGGCGAACCTCCCGTGCTTCGGCGAGTCGTGTGCACAGAGCGTTTCGATTCCCACCGCGAACGTTGCCGCCTGCGAGCCAAAGAGCGCGCCGGCCGAGCCGTTCCCCGATCCCGTGTGGGGCAGGATGGCGCGAGAGTGCGTGATCGACCCGCTCTCGGGGCAGGAATGCGGGGAGAACCAAGTCTGCATGCCCAAGCTACCCGGCTTCGTGCTGTGCCTCTACGTGAAGGCCGCGCAGCGGGCGTGCCCGCGCGAGTACCCGGTGCGCGAGGTCTTCCACACCGACGTCAAGGACGAGCGCGGCTGCACGCTTTGCGAATGCTCGGATCCGCAGGGCGCTCAGTGCACGGTGTTCTTTCAGATGTATTCCGATGCAACATGCAGCGAGCCCGCGGGCGCGGTTGTCGTGACGGAACAAGATGACTCCTGCGTGGATGTGGTCCCGGGGACGGCGCTCGCGAGCTTCAAGGCGTCCATGCTCGTCGACGTGCCGGGGAGCTGCGCGCAGAGCGGCGGCGAGCCGTTCGGGGACGTGCAGCCGGCCGAGCCCTTGACCCTGTGCTGCCAGGGCGACCCGAAGCCGCCGGGGTGAGGAGAGCATGCCGAAAAATCGGGTAACGGACGATTTTTTGGGCCCGACCTATCCATTTTCGGAGCTGCGGCCCATGGGGGCACCGTGAGGCAAAAACAGAACAACCAGCCGGCCGGGCCGGCGACCTTCGAGGACCTGTACGCGGAGCACGCCGGCCGCGTGCGGTCGTTCCTGTGGCTCTTCGGCGTGACGTCGGAGGCCGACCGCGAAGACGTCTCGCAAGAGGTGTGGACCGACGTCTATCGCTCGCTCCCGATCTTCGACCCGACCAGGGGATCGGCGCGCGCGTGGCTTGCCGGCATCGCGCGCAACGCGGCGCGGGACTGGAAGCGCACGCGACGACGGCGGCCGGAGTTCTCGACGCACACCGATCGTGAGCCGATCGCGATGGGCACGGCCGAGATAGACGCGGCGGACGCCGAGCGGTGCGCGGCCCTGTGGGCGTACTTCGAGCGCGCGATCCCCAGCGGGGACCAGCGCGAAGCCTTCGTGTTGCACGTGGTCCACGAGCTGACGATCGAGGAGGTAGCGGAAACGACGGGCGCGCAGCCCTGCACGGTGAAATGGAGGATCGCGATGGCGCGACGCAGGTTGAAGGAGGAGATGACCGAGGAAGAGCGCCGGAAGCTGGTCGCGATTCTGCCCGTCATGAGCGTGGATGCGCTCGTGCGCGCCTTGCGCGAGACGAAGTTCCCCGAGGACTCGATCGCGCGGGTGTGGGAGCGCGTCTCGGAGCGAATCGAGGCCGAAGGCGGCAGCGTCCATGACCCGCTCGGGACGCCGGCCACGGCGCCGAGCCCGCCGGCCCCGAAGGGCTACACGTTCACGGGGCCGGGCCTCGCGAGCGCCTTTGCTGGGGTGTTCCTGCTCGGCGCTCTCTCGGGGGCCACTGTGCTCTACGCGTTCCTGTCACGGGACCAGCGGGCGAGCATGACGACGATCGACGCCGAGATCCCGCCGGCCCCCATCCTCACCGCCGAGCCGACCGCGACGGCGAGCGCGGCGCCGAGCGTGAGCAGCTCGCCGGCCCCAGCCCCGCCGACGTCGGAGGCGTTGATGCTGGAGCACGCGCGGAAGGCCGAGCCCGCGGAAGCGCTCGCGCTGGCCGCCCGGCACGCTTGGAGCTTTCCGGGCAGCGTCCACGCCGCAGCCCGCGAGGAGATCGCGATCCGTGCCTTGTTGCAGCTCGGCCGACGTGCCGAGGCCGAGACGCGTGCCGCGAAGCTCGTGCGGTGGGCGCCGAAGATGCGGCCGGCCATGGAGGCGCTCTTCGGCCGGTCGCTTTTGTGACCGCGGGCCTATCCATTCCCGGATCTGCGGCCTAGACGGCACAGGAGCGCGCGGAGCGCTCCCCGCTTCGCCGGTTTCAGCGAGGGAGAGGCGTATCCCTGACGAGCCCGATTCCGCGGGGGTCGTGGGGCCTGCGCGTTGCGCCGCTCCCTCACTGAAGCCGGCGAGGCCCCAGCGA
>Ga0209172_10006176_pt1 | contig 13608 bp, 12 predicted proteins | sample LarsenN4metaG_FD_184113 | JGI IMG/M metagenome (GOLD analysis project Ga0209172, IMG submission 184113) | Hot spring sediment bacterial and archeal communities from British Columbia, Canada, to study Microbial Dark Matter (Phase II) - Larsen... ... | reverse complement strand
GCGGAACTTCCTGGCCGACATGCCCCCGGTGGAAGCGATCGAGTTCCTGTTGGAGCGTATGAAGCGGACCAAGAACAACAAGGAGTTCTTCGCGTCGATGCAGCAGGGATGAGCGAGCTGCCGCGTGATGGGCGCCTGCTGGCCGTCGACTGGGGCACCAAACGCATCGGCCTCGCTATCTCCGATCCTTCCCAGACCGTAGCCACCCCGCTTGGGACGCTCACTCGCCGCGCGGGGAGACGGTTCCCCATGGGCCAGCTCAGACTCTACGTCCAGACCCACCAGCCGGTGGGCGTGGTGGTCGGCCTTCCGCTGGACGCGTCCGGCACCGAAGGGGCACCGGCCCGCGCCGCCCGCGACGCCGGCGACTTGATTGCGACCAAGACGGGACTCCCCGTCACCTATTGGGACGAACGGATGACGACGGCCCGCCTCCAGCGGTCGCGACGGGAGGTCGGGGGCCCGTGGGGCAGACGCAGCAGACGGGCGGGAGCGACCCCCTCCTCTGCCGCGTCTTCCGCTGCCGCCGCGGAGGTAGACCCCCTGGCCGCGACCCTGCTCCTCCAAGCGTATCTCGACCACCGGCGCGCATGACCCTCACGGAAGCTCTGCACCGGTGGCGCGGTGCTTCCCTGGGCGCTGGGCTCGCTCTGGTGGCCGCCTGCCGGGCGGACGCACCCGACGCCCCCAGGATTCAAGTCGCCATCCCCCCCGGCGCTACCCTCGCCACCGCCGCCGAGAGCCTTCGGGCGCATGGGGCGATCGGCTCCCCCGGCGCGTTCGCGTTTTACGCCCGTCTGCTCGGGAAGTCCGACCAGATCAAGGCCGGGGTCTACGAGTTCGCACCCAACCTCTCGGCGTTGCAGGTCCTCAAAGTGGTGACCAGCGGGCGGGAGGTCTTGCGTCGCTTGGTGATCCCTGAGGGGCTGATGCTGACCGAGGTGGCGGCCTCCGTGGCGCAGCAGTTGGGGATTTCGCCCGTGGACTTCACCGCCGCCGCACGTGACTCGGGACTGGCCCGGCGCGTCGGAGCCGCCGACGGTCGGCTGGAAGGGTACCTCTATCCCAGCACCTATCTATTCCGACACGGGGCCACCGCGCCGGAGATCGTGGGGACGATGGTGGCGGAGTTCGAGGCCCGATGGCGGCCCGAATGGGACGCACGCCTGAAGGCGGTGAGCTTCACCCGTCACGAGATCGTCACCCTGGCTTCCATCATCGAAGGCGAGGTCCGCTTCGGGCCGGACCGCCCGTATGTGTCGTCGGTCTATCACAATCGCCTGGCCCGCGGCATGCGGCTCCAGGCGGACCCGAGCGTCATCTACGCCCTGGGGCGCCGCCGCCGGTTGTTCGAGAAGGACTACCAGATCCGCTCGCCGTACAACACCTACCTGATCGACGGCCTGCCACCCACGCCCATCGGTCAGCCGTCATCGGCCAGCATCGAGGCTGCTCTGTATCCCGCGCGGACCGGCTTTCTCTACCTGGTGGCGCGCCCCGACGGCAAGCACGTATTCTCGCGGACCCTGCGCGAGCACCTGCGGGCGGTGGCGGAGGTGCGGCGGATGGGCGAGAGCGCGGATGATGGCGAGCGACGGTGAACTGCGATGAGAGGCCAACTGCGTAAGAGGTGAGGGGTCCCCCGTTCCCCTCACCCCTTACGCGGTTCGTCCCGCTTCATCGCGGTGTCGACCGCGTCCCTCAGTTGCCGTGCCGCTCGCTCGATATCACCCGCGGTGAAGATTGCGCTGATGGCGGCCACGCCCCGGGCACCGGCCTGGATCAGCGCTCCGGCATTCTCCGCCGTGATGCCGCCGATGCCGATGACCGGCATCCCCGCCGGCGCCAGGGCGGCTAGCGCGCGGAAGCCGGCGATGCCGATCGGCGCCCCGGCGTCGGGTTTGGTGGACGTGGCGAACAGCGAGCCGATGCTCCAGTAGTCCGGCTCGCCCCGACGAGCGGCCTCCGCTTCGGCCGGCGTCCCCACCGAGACGCCGATGCGAAACCCCCGGGGGGCAACCCGTCGGAGCGGCTCCACCGGGAGGTCATCGGCCCCGACGTGTACCCCGTGGGCCCGCGCCGCCCACGCCACGTCGGCGCGGTCGTTGACGTAGACGGGCACGGTGAGGGCGGCACGGAGACGGCGAGCCAGGGCCGCCATGGCGCCCGCGCCGGCCCGCTTCATGCGCAGCTGGACGGCCGTGGCGCCGCCCGCCTCGGCCGCGCGCGCCGCCGCCACGAGATCACGACCCGCCAGGACGTCGGGGTCCACGATCGCCAGCAGGCGCAGGTCAACCGTCACGAGCGCCGGGCGCGATGGGCTGGGGTGATGGGGTAAGTTGCAGCACCTGAGGAGGCAAGATGCCGGTGCGCGGTATTCGGGGCGCCACCACCGTGGAGCGCGATACGCCCGAGGAGATCCTTGCGGCCACGCGCGAGTTGCTGACGGCCATCGTCCAGGCCAACCGGATCGAGCCGGATGCCATCGCTAGCGTGCTGTTCACCACGACCCCGGATCTCTCGGCAGATTACCCCGCCCACGCCGCGCGGCAGCTGGGCTGGAACGCGGTAGCGCTCCTGGGCGCCACCGAAATGCACGTCCCCGGCGGCCTGCCGCGGTGCATCCGCGTCCTGCTGCACGCCAACACCGCGACGCCCCCCGCACGCATCAAACATATCTATCTGCGCGAGGCCCGGGCCTTGCGCCCGGATCGGTGACGGCCACCGTCGTCGTCTCGGCCAAGGGCGCGGCTCGCTGGCGCCAGGGTCACCCCTGGATCTACCGCTCCGACGTCCTGACGCCCACGCGGGTGCCGGCCGGCCCGGTACGGGTCACGGACCGCTCGGGGCGCTTCCTGGGGCAGGCGTTGTTCAGCCCCGCGTCCGAGATCCGGCTCCGACTGCTGACCGTCGAGGCGGAACCGCTCGACGCCGCCTGGTGGCGGGCCCGACTGGAGGCGGCCGCCGCACGGCGCGCCTCACTCTCCCCCGACACGACCGCCTATCGGGTGGTGCACGCCGAGGGGGATGGCCTGCCGTCGCTCGTCGTGGATCGCTACGGCGACGTGGTGGTGGCCCAGATCCTGTCGGCCGGATTGGAGGCCGTCCGTCCCCAGGTACTGGACGCGATCCAGGCGACCTTGCGGCCGCGGGGCGTCCTGCTGCGCAATGACGCCTCGGTCCGGCGGCACGAAGGTCTCCCCCTCGAGGTCGTGGAGGCCGCCGGCTCCGTGCCCGAGACGATCGAGGTCCGGGAAGGCGACGTCCGCTACCTGGTGTCGCCGCGCGAGGGGCAAAAGACCGGGGCGTTTCTCGATCAACGAGAGAACCGCCTGCTGGTGGGGAGACTGGCAGGGGGCGAGGCCCTGGATCTGTTCACCTACCAGGGGCTCTTCGCCCTCCACATGGCCGGCCGGTGCGACACGGTAGTGGCGGTGGACAGTAGCGGCGCGGCGCTGGCCGTGGCCCGGCGCAACGCCGAATTGAACGGCATACGCCACGTGGAGTGGCGGGAGGCCAACGCGTTCGATCTGCTGCGCGCGCTGGAACGCGAGGGCCGGCGCTTCGATGCCATCGTGCTGGATCCTCCCGCCTTCGCGAAACAGAAGAGCGCCCTGCCCCGCGCGCTGGCGGGCTACAAGGAGATCAACCTGCGCGCCTTGCGCCTGCTCCGGCCCGGAGGCGTGCTGTACACCGCGTCCTGCTCCTTCCACGTGGACCGCGCGGCGTTCCTCGGCTTGCTGGCCGACGCCGCGGCCGACAGCGGGCGGCGAATAGCCGTGGAGCGGATCACCGGCCAGAGCAGCGACCACCCGGAGCTGTTGACCGTGCCGGAGACGGGGTATCTAAAGGGAGCCGTGCTGCGGGTGATTGGCTAGCTGAGGCGGATAGAACGAATAGAGCGGATAGAACGGATAGGGCGGGTAGAGCGGATAGAGCGCACAGAGTGCCGGGTGCTCAGAGCCGCCCTAGAGCTTCCCTATTCCGCTCTATCCGTCTCTATCCGCTCTATCCGTCTCTATCCGTCTCTATCCGTCTCTATCCGCTCTATTCGTTCTATCCTATCGCTCCAGCCCCGCGATCCAATCCGACAGCGCCTCCACCAGCTCCGGCACCACCGGGGCGGTGCGGTCCAGGTAGAGCGCCAGCTGGGCCACCCGGTCCGCCCGCTCCGCCGCCTTGAACAGGTGATTGGCCCCACGGATCACCACCACCCGGGCCTGCGGCACGGCGCCCGCGAGCCGCGCGGCATCTTCGGTGCCGACCTGGACGTCCCGGTCGCCTTGCAGGACCAGCACCGGGACCTCAAGGCGACGCGCTTCGGCGATCGCATCGTAGGCAACCACCGAGGCCGTGAAACGCTGGTTGACGGGACGGAACAGCGGCTGGAGATACGGCGGCAGCCCGGTGGGCACCTCGCCGTGCAGGTAGCGCGCCATGGCCGCGTCGAACTGCGCCAGCGCGGCGCTGTCGAGCTGCTGCGCCAATTGGCCGCGCAGCAACGGAAGAAAGGGCCGGCCCGGCGTGGCCAGCAGGGCGACGCCTCGAACCGGGGCGCCGCGCACCGCGGCGCGGATGGCGAGCCAGCCGCCCTCGCTGTGGCCCAGGATGAGGATGCGGTCAAAGCGCGGGTCCTGGGCCAGCGCGCGCGTCGCCGCCAGCACGTCTTCGGCGAAATCGTCGAAGGTGGTCATCGCCAGGTCCACGCCGGCCGCGCTCTCACCCACCCCCCGCTTGTCGTAGCGCAGGCTGGCGATGCCGCGCTCCGCGAGCCTCCAGGCCAGCTGCGCGTACAGGTTCGACCCCATGGCCGGCGGCGCGTTGCCGTTGCGGTCCACGCCTCCCGAACCCGCGACGATCACCGCGACCGGTACCGGACCCGGCGCGGCGGGAAGGGTCAGCGTGCCCACCACCCGCGCCCCACCTCCCTCGACCAGATACGGTTCCTCCGGAATGGTCTTCGGGGGCACCGTGTCCGCGGGCGCCGGGGCCGCGCGCGGCGAGAAGGCGACGTCCTCCTGCCAGGTGACGACGACCCCCTGCGCCGGCACGTCGAAGCGGGCCACCCATCCTGAGGAATCCACCACCACGCGCAGCCACACCCCACCGATGTCCAACGTCCCGCTGTCCCCGCGCAGCTCGAGGCCCAACGGCAGGACCACGCCTCCCTCGGGCAGCCAGGCGCTGACGGTCTGCCGCCCGCCCCGGGCGCGATCATAGAGGCGCAGCGCAGCGGCGAGTTGCGAGAAAACCAGGTTCTGGATCACCGCCGCGGGGCGGCCTATCGGCGCCGTGCCCCGTTGCGAGCGGCCGCCGGCGGCCAGGGTCCAGCGCACCGAGTCGTCGAGGACCACCTCCAGCTCCTGCAGCAACGGCCCACCCAGGCTGGTGCGGACCCGCAGGTGATAGCGCGACGTTGACCCGGTCGAGTCGAAGTCCGTCTGCATTTGGTAAAACAGGCCGGTACTGGTGACGTGCACGTCGGCCACCAGCGACTTCCCATCGAACCGGTAGCCCTCGCGGGCCACCTCGACTTCGCCTTGGCGCGTGACATAGGCCCCGACGTGCAGCTGTTGACCGGCGAGCGCGCCCGGGGCGGCGAGGAGCATCAGGAGTCTAGCGAGGGGTTGCACGCTCCCGCCGCCAGAGGAGGTAGGAGAGCACCACCGGCACCACCGCTACCAGGCCGATGGTCGTAAGCAGGATGGGCAGCGCGGCGCCAGCTGGGACAAAGAGCGTCAGGACCACCAGGAAACCACCGCCCACCAAGATCCAGCCCCCGACGCGGTGAGTGCGGTGCCAGACGCGCTCGCTCGAGAGCGTCCACGGGGTCCGAATCCCGACGAACCAGTTGGGCTCGACCCGCGTGAGGTAGTTCCCGACCACCATGAGCAAGACCCCCACACCCGCGGGCACCACCCGGTCCATGCGGACCGGCGCCCCCAACCCGTAGCCCAGAATGGCGAGGTGGAGCACCCCAAGGAAGACGATGACCCCGTTGAAGATCAGCCAGTAGGTGCTGGCGAACTTCTGGTAGTTCTCCCCCTTCGGGTCAATGCGCGGGAGCACGATCAACAACGCCCGCATGCCGAGGATCATCAGCGGGAGCGCGATCACGGCTACCAGCTTGGAGCTGTAGCCGTCGGGCTGGCCGCTCCAGCCCCAGTGGGTCGCCACCCGCGGCGGCAGCTGCGGGTAGGCCCACACCGACGCCGCCGCCGCTACGGCAGCGACGAAGTACCCCAGCCAACGACTGCGCATCATCATCGCCTCCCAAGCAGCTTCATCAGGTACCGCACCAGCTCCTGGGACACCGTGGTGTTGATGCGATAGCGGATGGCCTGACCTTCCCGCTCCGCTGTGACCAGCTCCGCCTCCTTCAGCACCCGCAAGTGGTGAGAAACCGAGGGGAACGCGATGCTGAATTGGCTCGCGATCTCCCCCGCGGTACGGTCCCGCTCCGCCAACAGCTCGAGGATACGGCGGCGGGTGGGGTCGGCGAGCGCCCGAAAGGCGGAGTCCGGCATGGTCCAGTATTAGATATTTAGACAACTGTCTCAATACTGTCAACCCCCGCCACCGGCGCGCCGGCGTTGACAGTCCTCCCAGAACTCGTCAAGGTTGCGTGCTATGCCGCCCGCCTGCCCGTGAGCCTGCTCCCGAATCCGCAACCCGCCCGCCGCCGCGCGGTCAAGGCTCGATCCTTGAAGCAGGAGTACCAGGAATTCATCCTGCAACGGATCGAGGAGTTCAAGGATCAGCTGACGCGCGATGAGCTGTTGGCCGTCGCGGACGAAGCGGTGCGTGAGCTGGAGATGGGCACCGAGGATCAGCTGGTGCTGACCGAGGTGCTGGTGCTGGAGCACGTGGACCGGCTGATCATGCGCCGGCTGAATCTCCCCAGCTACCGGCGCTGGCGCGACCGTCATGTGCGGCTTCGCCGGGCGCAACGCGAGGCCACCCATTGGGGACTGGACGTGGGCACCCCGCTCGCCGATCTCGTGGCTCGGCTGGAAGAAGGCGACCTGGCCCTGGTGATCGGCGCCGGCGTGGTTCCGGCGGGGCTGTTTCTAGCGGCTCACGACGCCGAAGTGCTGTTCATCGACTCCGCCTTGAGCGCGGTGGAGGCAGCCGAGCATCGCGCCGCGGCCGAGGCGCTGGCCAGCCGGTTCCAGGCGCTGGTCGTGAGCCTCGACATCTGGTTCCCCGAGGTGACGCCGACGCTCACGGTCCTCGACCCGCTGGTGCTGGGCCGCTTCGATCCCCCGCTCCGTCACGGGGTCCTGGAAACCCTCAAGGGGAGGACCGCGCGCGGCGGCGCCCACCTGGTGCTGCCCTCCGAGCCGCCGCCGGGCGTCACCCCTCTCGCGCCGGAGGCACTCCAGGCCTACTACAGCGGCTGGATGGTGGAGCGAGCGCGGCGCTCGGCGCGGGGACGCTGGTTCTTGGCGTACAAGCCGTAGAGGCAGCAGTCAGCAATCAGCATTCAGCGACCTACCTTTGGGTCGCGCTCGGTTGGGGCTAATAGCTGAGTGCTGAGCGCTGAGTGCTGACCGCTCCTTGCACAGAGCCAGCCGCCTGGGCAGGTTTTACTCGATGCCCTCCGCCACCATCAACGGGCGCACGGTCGACGCACCGGACGGCGCCACCATTCTCGATGCGGCGCGCACGGCCGGGATCGAGATCCCCACGTTGTGCTGGTATCCCAAGCTCCCGAACGCGGGGAATTGCCGCATCTGCGTGGTGTCGGTCGAGGGCCAGGCCAAGCTCCTCCCGGCCTGCGCCACTCCGCTCACCGGCGGCATGCGGGTCACCACCGAATCCCCGGAAGCGGTAGCGGCGCGCCGCGGCGTGCTCCAGATGCTGCTGGAGCGCTACCCCGCCGACCACCTGATCAATGGTGGCCCCGCCCGGCCCAACAACCAGTTCGAAGCGTACGTGGTGCGCTACGGCGTCCAGCCCACGCCGGTGAGCCAGCGCCTGCCGCGGCTGCGCCGGGGCGACGAGCGGCCAGGCGATCCGATGATCAGCCACGACATGAGCCGCTGCATCCTGTGCACCCGGTGCGTGCGGGCGTGCGAGGACATCCAGGTGGTCGGGGTGCTGGACGTGGGGTACCGCGGGGACCACGCCCAGATCATCGTCGGAGCCGACGGAGACCCGGACAAGGCCGGCTGCACCTGGTGCGGCGAGTGCGTCCGGGTGTGCCCCACGGGGGCGATCTTCGAGGTCCTGCCCCAACAGCAGTTCGGCGAGATTCCGGTCACGAAAGAGCCGGTGGTGCAGTCGGTGTGCCCCTATTGCGGTGTCGGCTGCCGGATCGAGTTGCACGCCCAGGATGACGAGGTGGTGCGCGTCACCTCGCCCAGCATCGAGCTGGACACGCCCAACCAGGGTTCCACCTGTGTCAAAGGCCGCTTCGGCTACGACTTCGTGCAGCACCGCGACCGGCTCACCACGCCGCTGATCCGGCGGGGCTGGGTCAAGCGTGACGGCCGATGGGTGTGGAAAGGCCCGCAGGGGTCCGACCGCCGGAGCGGACCGTGGCACTCGATCGAAGCCGAGGGTCACGAGATCAAGCACCCCGCGCCGCCGCGCGCCACCGGAAAGCGGGCGCGGGATCTGCCGCTGCTGGACCGCGTCACCATGGACATCCGCGAACGCGCCGCCACGCCGCCCGAGTGGTACGAGCCGTTCCGCCAGGCCACGTGGGAGGAGGCGCTGGAGCTGGTGGTCCAGGAGCAGAGCCGCATCCACGCCGAACACGGGCCCCGGGCGATGGCGGTGTTCCAGAGCGCCAAATGCACCAACGAGGAGAACTACCTCCTCCAACGGCTGTTCCGCGCGCGCTTCGGCACCAACAACGTGGACCACTGCACCCGGCTGTGCCACTCGACCAGCGTCTCCGCCATGCAGGCGGTGCTCAATACCGCGGCGGCCTCGGGCTCCATGCGCGAGGTGGAGGAAGCCTGCGACGTGATCTTCATCGCCGGTGCCAACACCACGGAGACCCACCCGGTCTTCGGAGCCTCCCTCAAGCGCGCCCACAAGCGCGGCGCCTACCTCATCGTGGCCGATCCGCGCCGGATCGAGCTGGCCCGCCTGGCGGACATCCACCTCCAGATGCAGCCCGGCACCGACGTGGCGTTGTTCAACGCCATGCTCAACCACATCCTGGCCCTTGGCCTCGAGAATCGGGAGTTCATCGCACAGCGCACCAATAATTTCGACGTCGTGGAGCAGGCCGTCTCCCCGTACACGCCGGAACGGGCCGAGGCCATCACCGGCGTCCCGGCGGCTCTGATCCGCGAGGCCGCCGAGCGATACGCCAGAGGGCCCAACACCACCACCCTGTGGGCCATGGGCCTCACCCAGCACCTCACCGGGCACGACATGGTAACCTCGCTGCTCAACCTGATCCTGGCGACGGGGATGATCGGCCGGTGGGGCGCCGCCATGATGCCGGTCCGGGGTCAGAACAACGTGCAGGGCGCCTCGGACATGGGCGCGATCCCCTTCGTGTACCCGGATTACCAGTCGGTGTCCGACCCCGCGATCCGAGAGAAGTTCGCCCGGGTCTGGGGCGTTGAGCCCGAGCGGATGTCGCTTACGCCCGGGCTCAAGGTGACCGAGATGACCCAGGCCGGCTCACCCATCCGCTCGCTCTACATCATGGGCGAGAACCCCATCATCTCGGACCCGGACATCGCGCACGCCGAAGCCTGGTTCCGCACCATCGACTTCCTCGCCGTCCAGGACCTCTTTCTCACCGAGACGGCGCGGTACGCCGATGTGGTCCTGCCCGGCGCTTCGTTCGCGGAAAAGGAGGGGACCTTCGTCAACACCGAGCGCCGGATCCAGCTGGCACACAAAGCGATCAATCCGCCCGGACAGGCGCGGGCCGACTGGGAGATCATCGTGGATCTCTCGAACCGGCTGGGAGTCCCGACCCGCTTCCGCTCGCCGGAAGACGTCATGGAGGAGATCCGGCAGGTCGCTCCCGCGTGGGCGGGCGTGACGTACCAGCGCCTGGAGGATCTCGCCGGGCTCCAGTACCCCGTCCCGTCCCAGGATCACCCGGGCACGGCCTTCCTGTTCGACAACCGGTTCCCCACGGCGGACGGCAAGGCCACGTTCCATCCGGCCCAGTACACCGACCCCGCCGAGCTTCCAGACGATGAATACCCGTTCGTGATGGGCACGGGACGCCAGCTGTACCACTGGCACACCGGTACGATGACGCGGCGCTCGAACGGGTTGGACGCGAGGGAACCTACCGCCGTAGTCGAAATCCACCCGGATGATGCGGCCCAGCTGGGGATCACCGACGGCGACCTGGTGCGGTTGACCAGCCGGCGCAACGCCGTGGTGATCTCCGCGCGGATCTCGGATCGCGTGGCTCGCGGCCAGGTGTTCGTGCCGTTCCACTTCCGGGAAGCGGCGGCGAATCTGCTCACCAGCCCGGTGCTGGAGCCGCACGCCAAGATGGCGGCGCTCAAGGTGTGCGCAGTGCGGATCGAGCCGGTCGGCGTGTCGGCGAGTTGATGGGCGGACGACCGGCCTCATGGACTTAGGCATCGCCGGCAAAGTCGCCCTGGTGTGCGGCTCCTCCGCCGGGCTGGGCCGGGCCATCGCCGACGCGCTGGCGGCGGAAGGGTGCCGTGTAGCGGTCAACGGGCGCGACGAGGAACGGCTGAACCACGCCGTGGCGCTCCTGGCCCAGCGCCACGAAACCGAGATCGCGGGCTTCCGCGCCGACGTGAGCGTCCCCGCCCAGACGACCGACCTGGTAGACCAGGTGCGGCAGCGGTTCGGTTCTCTGGACATCCTGGTCTGCAATGCCGGAGGTCCTTCGGCCGCGCCGTTCGAGCGCACGCCGCCCGAGCATTGGCAGGCGGCGCTCGACTTGAACCTCCTCTCCACGGTCCACCTGTGTCGAGCCGCAGTGCCGCTCATGCGCGAGCGCCGCTGGGGCCGCATCATCTGCCTCACCAGCGTCGCCGCGCGCCAACCCATCGCGGGGCTGATCCTCTCCACCACGGCGCGCGCCGGTGTCCTGGGCTTCTCCAAGTGCCTGTCCGACGAACTGGCGGGTGAGGGGATCACGGTGAACGCGGTATGCCCGGGTTACATGCACACCGATCGGGTCACCGATCTGGTGGCACAGCGCGCCGCCCAAACCCAGCGCTCCACCCACCAAATCCTGGCCGGGTACGTCGCCGATATCCCCGCCGGCCGCATGGGCGAGCCCGAAGAACTGGCCGCGGCCGTCGCGTTCCTGGCCTCCGAGAAGGCGGGCTATATTACCGGCGTCGCGTTGCAAGTAGACGGGGGATACATCCGGAGCATCATGTGAACCAGGGAGAGAGGCGGCTCTCTCCACCGCTCTAGCCATGCGCGCCATTCGCAAAGCCCGCCCCGAGCCGGGGCTCGAGGTGTGCGAGGTTCCCGAGCCCACCGTCGGCCCCACCGACGTCCTGATCCGCGTCCGGCACGCCGGCGTGTGCGGCACCGACTTGCACATCGCCGACTGGGACCAGTGGGCCCAGAGCCGGCTCCATCCGCCCGTGGTGGTGGGCCACGAGTTCGCCGGGGAGATCGTCTCCGCGGGCGACGAGGTCCCCTCCGAGCTCAAAGTGGGACAGCTGGTCACCGCGGAAGGCCACATCGTCTGCGGCCACTGCCGGCAGTGCCGCATGGGCGACGGGCACATCTGCCGCAACACTCGGATCATCGGCGTGGACCGGGACGGCGCCTTCGCGGAGTACATCGCGATGCCTTCCGGCAACGTCATGGGACTGAACGGCATTCCCACCACCACCGGCGCGATCATGGACCCGCTGGGGAACGCGTTCCACACCGTCCTCGCCGGCGACGCGGTCTCCGGCGGCACGGTACTGGTGCTGGGCTGTGGGCCGATCGGCTGCTTCGCGGTGGGCATCGCGCGCGCCGCCGGAGCGGCCAAGGTCATCGCGTCGGACATCAATCCCAAGCGGCTGGAATTGGCGCGCCGGATGGGCGCTCAGGTCCTGCTCAACGCGGCGACGGAGAACGTCTCCGCCAGGGTCGCCGAACTGACACAGGGTGAGGGCGCGGACCTGGTGTGCGAGATGTCGGGTCACCCGGACGCGGTCCGTCAGGCGTTCGCCGGCGTGCGGCTCGGCGGACGCATCAACCTCCTAGGTCTCCCCAAAGGCGACGTGCCGCTCCCGTTGTCCCACGATCTCATCTTCAAGGGCGTCACCGTCTACGGCGTGATCGGCCGCCGGATGTTCGAGACCTGGCATCAAATGCAACGATTCCTCTCCAGCGGCCTCCTCGATCCCACCCCAGTCATCACCCACACGTTCCCCCTGGAAGCCATCAACGACGCGCTCGAGGCCATCCGCTCGGGGGCGGCCGGCAAAGTCATTCTCGATATCGGGAGCTAGCCGATGAGAGCGTCGGTCCAGACGCGGTTGCAGGCGGAGCTGGCCCAGTTCCGGAAGGACGGCGTCTACAAACGGCTGAACTACCTCGACTCCCCCCAGGGCCCGCGGGTCAGGATGGAGGGCCGGGGAGAGGTCATCATCCTGTCGAGCAACAACTACCTGGGGCTCTCCAACGTCCCCGAGGTGGTCGCGGCCGGGAAGGCCGGTCTCGAACGCTTCGGCGCGGGGACGGCCAGCGTGCGGTTCATCTGCGGGACCTTCACCGTCCATCGCGAGCTGGAAGAGGCGCTGGCCCGCTTTGTCGGCACGGAATCGAGCCTCACCTACGTCTCCTGCTGGAACGCCAACGAGGGGCTCTGCCCCACGCTGCTGGGGCCGGACGACATCGTCATTTCGGATGAGCTCAATCACGCCTCCATCATTGATTCCATCCGGCTGGCCAAGACCATCTCCAAGTGCCAGTCGGCGGTCTACCGGCACGCCGACATGAAGGACCTGCAGGAGAAGCTCAAGGCGGCCAAGGGCGCCCGCACCCGGCTCATCTTCACCGACGGCATCTTCTCCATGGAGGGCGACATCGCGCGGCTCCCGGACCTCCTGGCGCTGGCGGAGCGCCACGATGCCATCGTGGCGGTAGATGACTCCCACGCCAGCGGCGTGCTGGGGAAAACCGGCCGCGGCACGGCCGAGCACTACGGCCTGCTGGGGAAGGTGGACATCATCACGTCCACGTTGGGCAAGGCCCTGGGCGGCGCGGCCGGCGGATTTACGGCGTCGTCCGCCGCGCTCACCGACTATCTCACCCAGCGCTCGCGCCCGCAGCTTTTCTCCAACGCCCTCCCTTGCACCGTGGCCGCCAGCGCGTTGGCCGCGGTGCGGTATCTGGAAGCGCACCCGGAGCTCGTGACCCGATTACACCAGAACGCGCGCTACTTCCGAGAGCAGCTGCTGGCCCGGGGGTTCAAGCCGCTGCCGGGGGAGACGCCCATCATCCCGGTCATCCTCGGGGAGACGGCCAAGGCGATCCAGATGAGCGAGATGCTGCTGGCCGAGGGCGTGTTCGTGACCGGGTTCGGGTACCCGGTTGTCCCACAGGGCCATGCTCGGGTACGCTGCCAGATCTCGGCGGCTCATGATCGAGACGATCTTGACCGAGCGCTCCGGGCGTTCGAGAAAG
>Ga0209172_10006171_pt1 | contig 13619 bp, 9 predicted proteins | sample LarsenN4metaG_FD_184113 | JGI IMG/M metagenome (GOLD analysis project Ga0209172, IMG submission 184113) | Hot spring sediment bacterial and archeal communities from British Columbia, Canada, to study Microbial Dark Matter (Phase II) - Larsen... ... | reverse complement strand
CGGTCAGGCGGCGATTGTGGGGGACGATCTCGATGCCTCTCCGAGCGCTCTGCGCGCCTTGATTGAGCGCTACACCCTCGACCGGGGCGCGCTCGACCGGTCTTACCCCATCCGCATCTCGGCGACGCGGCGGACGCGCTTGCGGCGGCTCTACACCGACTGGCTGGACCGCCTGGCCCAGCTGGATTTCGAGGCGATGGACGTGGGCAGTCGCGCCGACTATCTGCTGTTCAAAAATCACCTCGAGTACGAAATCCAGCAGCTCGACTTCGAGTCAAAGCAATCCGCCGAAGCCGCTCCTCTTCTCCCTTTCGCCCAGACGATCGTGGAGCTGGAAGAATCACGGCGCCGGATGGAGCCGATCGATGCGCGCGCCGCTGCGACGGCTCTCACTCACTTGGCGAAACAGATTGCCGAGATCGAGGCGAGGGTCGAGGCGGGAATCGGCGGCGAAAGTGCGGCCGCCGACAAGAGCAAGGCAAAGGTCGAGCCCCTCAAGGCGAAGAAGACCGTGGCCAACCGCGCCATCGCCACTCTGCTCAGCTTGCGCAACACGCTCAAGCAATGGTTCGAGTTTTACGACGGTTACGATCCGACTTTTACGTGGTGGGTCAGCGAGCCTCACAAGACGATGGACAAGAAACTGGCGGCCTATGCGGCCTTGTTAAGCGAGAAAGTTCTGGGCGTGAAGTTGGAGGCGGAGACAGCCGAGGCCGGCGGCGCGAGCCAAGACGACGAGGACGATGAAGGGAGGCCGGTGGCAGGCCGCGAGGGTCCGCCGCGCGAGCGGCGTGCGGCCCTCCCTGCCAAACCCGGCGAGGCGAGCGACATCGTCGGCGATCCTATCGGCCGCGAGGCGCTCGCCATCGAGCTCGCCCACGCCATGATTCCTTACACGCCGGAAGAACTGATTGCTATCGGCCGGAAGGAGCTGGCCTGGTGCGAGGCCGAGATGGTGAAGGCTTCTCGCGAGCTGGGGTACGGCGATGACTGGCGCAAGGCGCTGGAACATGTCAAGACGCTTTACGTCGAGCCGGGCAAGCAGCCGCAACTCATTCGCGACCTGGCGCTGGAAGCGGTGAAGTTTCTCGACGATCATGACCTGATCACCATCCCCCCGCTGGCGCGCGAGAGCTGGCGCATGGAGATGATGTCCCCCGCGCGGCAACTGGTGAACCCCTTTTTCACCGGCGGGGAGACGATTCGAGTTTCCTACCCCACAGGCACGATGTCGCACGAGCAGAAGCTGATGAGCATGCGGGGCAACAACATATACTTTTCGCGCGCCACCGTCCATCATGAGCTGATCCCCGGGCATCACCTGCAGCAATTCATGACGGCGCGCTACAAGCCTTACCGCCGCCTGTTCCGCACCCCGTTCTGGACCGAGGGCTGGGCGCTTTACTGGGAACTGCTGCTGTGGGACCTGGGGTTTGGGAAATCGCCGGAGGACCGTATCGGCATGCTCTTCTGGCGGATGCACCGCGCGGCGCGGATCATCTTTTCACTGAGCTTCCACCTGGAGCAGATGACGCCGCAGCAATGCATCGATTTCCTGGTCGAGCGCGTCGGCCACGAGCGCGAGAACGCCACGGCGGAAGTGCGGCGGTCGTTTACCCGCGCCGCCCCGCTTTACCAGGCGGCTTACCTGCTGGGCGGGTTGCAAATTCGCGCTCTCCATCGGGAACTCGTCGCTTCCGGGAAGATGACTCCGCGCGCGTTTCACGACGCCATCCTGCGCGAAAATCACATGCCGATTGAAATGCTGCGCGCCATCCTGACGCAGCAGAGATTAAGCCGCGACTTCAAGGCGTCGTGGCGGTTCTATGATCTGGACACCCAGTAGCCGTGACCCTCGGGTCACGGCGGCCCGACGCCGCAAGGGGCCGGGGCGGGAGGGCCGAGCTGTCGCCTACTTCAATTCCGGCTTCTTGCGGCGCATGAAGGCCGGAACGTCGAGGTCGTCCTCGGAGATGTCGGCGGAGACCCGGACCGGGGGCACGGCGGTTTCGATGGGCAGCTTTTCCTTCTTGAGCATCGCCGTCTTGATGGTTTGCTGCGCGGAGCGCAGCGCCGGCGAAACGGGGGTGCGCCCTTTCAGTCCCATCTTGTCGGCCTTGATGCCGGTGGCGATCACGGTGACGCGCACGGCGTCGCCCATCGCCTCATTGTGCACCGCGCCGAAGATGATGTTGGCATTGTCGGCGGCGGCCTTCTGAACGATGGTGGAAGCTTCGTGGACTTCGTAGAGGGTCAGCTTGCTGGAGCCGGTTATGTTGAGCAAAATCCCTTGCGCGCCGTTGATGGAAGCGTCTTCGAGAAGGGGACTGGCGATGGCCTTGTTCACGGCCTCGACGGCGCGATTTTCGCCGACGGCTTCCGCCGTACCCATCACCGCGTAGCCCATGCCCTCCATAATCGTCTTTATGTCGGCAAAATCCCTGTTGATGATCCCCGTAATCGTAATAATATCGGAGATACCCTGCACTCCCTGCCGCAAAATATCGTCGGCGATGCGAAACGCCTCAAAAAAGCTGGTGCCCTTATCCACGTACTGCATCAAGCGCTCGTTGGGGATGCAGATCACCGTGTCCACCGCTTCACTCAACTCGGAAAGACCCTGCTCGGCCTGCAGCATGCGCCGGCGGCCCTCGAAGGCGAACGGCTTGGTGACCACCGCCACGGTGAGGGCGCCGAGTTCGCGCGCCAGGCTGGCCACGATGGGCGCGCCCCCGGTGCCTGTGCCCCCACCCAGGCCCGCGGTGACGAAGACCATGTCCGCACCCTCGAGCGCATCGATGATCTTCTCCGTGTCCTCAAGCGCGGCCTTGCGGCCGATCTCGGGATTGGCGCCCGCGCCCAGCCCTTTCGTGAGCTTCTGGCCAAGCTGAATCTTGACGGGCGCGTGCGAAGCCTTGAGCGCCTGCAAGTCGGTGTTTGCCACCAGGAACTCGACGCCTTCCACCTTCGCGGCGATCATGCGGTTGATGGCGTTGCCGCCGCCGCCACCCACCCCGATCACCTTGATCTTGGCGCCATGGCGCAGCTCGTCGGAAAAGTCTACCCGGATGCCACCATTCGTTTCGCTTTCGGCCATTATCACTCCTTCCCGAACAGGGGCGAGGGGCTGGCTGCCGGGGCCTGGACCGCTTTTTCGAAACGCCGCGCGTCCAATCGAGCGCCAGTTTTACAATGGTCAGAACCCAGTCCCTAGCCTTTTCCCCTCAACGCCCCCCAGAGCTTGCCCATCAGGCCCTTGTCGCCCGCCTCTCGCATCAACTGCAAGCGGTTGCCGTAACTGACCAAGCCGACGACGGCGGAGAAGGCCGGGTCGGGGAGCGTCTCGCCCATTCCTTCCAGGTCCTTGGGAAGTCCGAGGCGCACCGGCACGCCGAGGCTCTGCTCCGCCAGGTCCACCAAGCCGCCGAGCTTCGCGCCGCCGCCCGTCAGCACAACCCCCGCGCCGAGTTGCTTCAGAAATCCCCCGCGCAGCAGTTCGGCCTGCAACAGCTCGAGCAGTTCGTAGGCCCGCGGCTCGATGATACTACTCAGCATCGAATAGCTGACCACGCGCGACGGCCGCTCGCCGACGCTCGGGACCTCGATGACCGGATCGCCCGGCTGCGGCAACTCCCGCTCCCCCCAAAGGCGCTTCATTTTTTCGGCCTCCGGGATGGGCGTGCGCAGGCCGACGGCAATGTCGTTGGTGAAGTGCTCGCCGCCGATGGGAACCACCGCCGTGTGGCGGACGGCGCCTTCGAAGAAAACGATCAGTTCTGACGAGCCGCCGCCGATATCGAGCAACGCCACGCCCAGCTCACGCTCGTCTTCCGTCAGGCAGGCCCACGCGGAGGCGAGCGATTCGAAAACCGTCCCGCTGTCGGGCACCTTGATGCCCGCGCGGTTCGCCGCCGTGACCACGTTCTGCCAGGCGGTCGTGGAGGCGGTGATCAGGTGGACATTCACCTCGAGCCTCCTTCCCGTCATGCCCAGCGGGTCGCGGATGCCGTTCTGCGAGTCAAGGAGATACTCCTGCCGCAGTGCATCGATCAATTCGCGGTCTTCGGGCAATGAGAAGCCCTTGGCGTTCTGAAAGGCTTTCACTTTGTCTTCGCGCGTCACCTCGCGCGCGTGTGGGCCCAGCAAGAGCGCCCCACGTGAATTCATGCCCTTGATGTGCGGGCCACCCACGCCCACAAAAGCCCATTCGAAGGAGACCTTGGCTTCGGCCTCCGCCGCTTCCACGGCCTTCTTGACGGCCAGCACGACGGCATCGAGATTGACGATCACGCCTTTGCGCCAGCCGCGCGATTCCGCCACGCCCAGCCCGGCCACTTCCAGCTTGCTCTCGCTCTTGCGCAGGCAGGCCAGGGCACAGGTCTTGGAGGTGCCCATGTCCAGCCCGAAGATATAGCGGTCGGTGTGCGCCAAGAGTCCGTCAGTTCTCCCGCGTCCCCGGCGGCGGCGCGGCAGGCGGAATTCCCTCCTGCGGCGGCGCTTCCGCCTGCGGGTTCACAACAATCTGATTCCCATAACGCAAGTCAATCGAGTCGATGCGATGGCCGGCCTTGCGCAACTCCGGCCAGATCGTCAGGAAATTGCGGAAGCGCTCGCGGAAGCGCTTGCGACCAAAATGGAGCCGGAGCGTCTCGCTCGCCTGGGCCAGCGTGGCTTTCACATCGTCGCTGTCGGCAAGGTCCACTTCCGAGATCATCCATCCCGCCCTGGCCGCGTCCTCGGTCACTTCCTGCAGGAAGGCTCCGTACAGGCTCAGCCGCGCGACGCGCTCCGGGCGTCCACTCGCCGCCTCGAGTCCCGTCACCACGGGAAAGTTGAATGAGGCGCGTTCCGGCTTCTCCAGCAGCACGCCTTCGCCGTCCACAAGCTTGACCCGGCCGTGGAAGGTGAGGAACGCCACCGGCGTGCGCTCCACCAGATGCACCGCCAGGCGGTTGGGGTAGGCGCGCGTGAGCGTGGCGCTCAGCACCCAGGGGATGGACTCGAGCTGCCTCCGCTTCTCGTCCATGGACATCTTGAAGATGTTCATTCCGTACGGGAGCGCGCCGCCGGACGGGAGGCCGAGCGCGTTCATCACCTCCTCTCGCGACACGTACTGGTTTCCCGCGAGGAGAACGTCGTCCGCCGAGGTCAGCATGAAGTGCGGGGAGGTGAATCCAAACACGGCCAGGCGGTAGCCGCCATAGCCCATGGGCGGAAGAATCAGCACGAGCCCGAGGCCCCAGCGCAAGGCGCGCTTCAGCCGCGCCAGCCGGCCACGCCGCACTGGCACGGCCCGCGGGCGCCGCCGGAATTCCGGCTCGCGTTCCGACGCTACCTCGTCGTCTAGCGGGATGTCGTCAACGTCTTCTACGGCCATCAGCAGTCCGTCGGTAGTCCGCACGCATCAGTTGGCAGCAAAACAGATTCGGTCGCGTTCGTTAGTGCCGAGTGCCAACTAGTTCCTCCAGACGATCACTTCCTCATGCAGCTCAACGCCGTAAGCCTTGCGCACGCGCTCGCGAATCAGGTCCATTAATTTGAAAATGTCGCGGGCGGTGGCGCCGTGGCGATTGACAATGAAATTCGCGTGAAGTTCGGAAATCACCGCCCCGCCCACCCGCGAGCCCTTCAGCCCCAGTTCGTCCATCATCTTGCCGGCGGAGAGTCCGCGAGGATTCTTGAAGATGCACCCGGCGCTCTTCTCGTGGATGGGTTGCGATGCGCGCCGCTTCTGGTTGCACTGCTTGATGCGCTCCAGGATTTGCTCGTAAGGCTTCTCGGGCAGTTCCAGCGTCACCGAGAGCAGGATGTCGTCCGGGGGGAAGCTCGAGCCCCGATACTCGAACCGCACTTCTTCCCTGCGCAGCACCTCCACTTTCCCCGCCGCGCACCGAAAAACCGTCACGGCACGAACCACATCGCTGATCTCTGTGCCGTAGGCGCCAGCATTCATGCGCAGCGCGCCCCCGACCGTGCCCGGCACGCCGATCAGGCCTTCCATCCCGCCCAGGTTGCGCTTGGCGCACTCGGTCACGGTCGCTCCCAGGTTGGCGGCGGCAGGGACTTCCACGCGAGGCCCTTCAAACTTGAGTCCATCCGGTTCGCGCAACAGCTGAAGGATAACGTCGTCGAGACCCTCATCCACCACCAAGAGGTTCGTGCCGCCGCCCAGCAGCCGCCACCGGACGCCGCGCTCGCTGAGGAATCCGATGACCTCGGCCAAATGCCGGAGGTCGCGCAGGCGAATCAGGTCCGCCGGGCCCCCCACGCCCAGCGAGGTGTGCTTGGCGAGCGGCTCGGCGGGAAGCCACTGGGCGCCGAGCGCCGCCATCTGCTCGGCAATTCCAGGTTGGTGGGCAAGAATCGACATTCCTTCCTGCACGAGCGCCGCTCTACAACGGCGGTATTTCAAATCACGTCGTTGGCCGCCAGGAAGACGTGGCGGCGGGGGTGGAGGCAAGATCCTCCTTCCGCGCGGGCTTGCGCAGGGCCTCGCCCAGTGCCTCGCCCACTTTCCAAACGCTTCCTGCGCCGACGGTCAGGATAATGTCACCCGGGCGCGCCTCAGCCAGGACTTCTTGAATCACCGCCTGGTCGGAGGGCGCGTACCGCGCGCTTTCCATACCCAACTCGCGCATGCGCTCCACGAGTCGCGGGGAAGTGATGTCCGGGATCGGCGGCTCATTGGCCGCGTAAATATCAAGCACGTAAACGCGCTCACACCCGTCAAAGCACCTGGCAAAATCGTCCATCAAGAACTTGGTGCGGGTGTAACGATGCGGCTGGAAGATCGCCCAGATACGTCGCGCCCCACGCAATCGCGCGGCAGCGAGGACCGTGCGGATTTCCTCCGGATGATGGCCGTAATCGTCCACGACCGTGATGCCATTCCACTCTGCCTTGATCTGGAAGCGCCGGTCCACACCCTGAAAGCGCGCGAGCCCGGCGCGAATCTGGTCCATGCGGAGGTCGAGTTCCAGTCCCACGGCGATCGTGGCCAGGGCGTTCTGCACGTTGTGGCGGCCGGGAACGTGGAGCAAGCATCGCCCCAGCTTTTTCCCCCTGACGGCCACCTCAAATGCTGAGCCTGTGGGATTCAACTCGACCGACTCGGCGCTGACCTCCGCCCCCGCCTCGAGTCCGTAAGTGATAACACGCCGGCGGATTTTCGGCATCAGACGGCGGAACCTTTCACCCCAGGGAGCATCCGTACAGGCGACAACCGCACCGTAGAACGGCGTCTTGTTCACGAAGGCGCGGAAAGCGGCAAGGATTTCGTCAAGGTCCCGATAATGGTCCAGGTGCTCGCGGTCAATGTTGGTGACGACGGCGATCGCCGGAAGGAGAAGGAGAAACGAGCGATCGCTCTCATCGGCCTCGACCACCATCAGGTCGCCCTTGCCCAGCCGCGCGCTGGAGCCGAAAACGTCGAGCCGCCCGCCGATCACCGCCGTCGGATCAAGCCTCGCCTCCGCCAGCATCACGGCGATCATCGAAGCGACCGTCGTTTTGCCGTGCGCGCCGGCCACGGCAACGCTGAACTTCAGGCGCATGAGCTCGGCCAGCATCTCCGCGCGCGGAATCACCGGAATTTGCCGGCGCTTCGCCTCGCGGACTTCGGGATTGTCTGCCGCCACGGCGGTGGAGGTGACAACCACCTCCGCCTCGCGCAGGTTTTCTGCCGCGTGACCTTCGGAAACTCGCGCCCCCAGCTTGGCGAGCCTCTCGGTAATCGGAGTATGCTTCAGGTCCGATCCCGAAACCGAGTAGCCGAGATTGAGCAACACCTCGGCAATGCCGCTCATCCCGATGCCGCCAATGCCTACGAAATGAATCTTGCGAATCTTTCCGAGCATAAAGAAGCCAGAAGTCAGGAGTCAGAAGTCAGAATGGAAACGTGCGTCGCCCGTGGTCTGTCGTCGATCCACCTTTGACCATTCACCATTCACTATTCTTAAATTCATCGTTCATCGTTCCGCGTTCATCGCTGCCTGCCGAGTTCCTCAACCAGGTCTGCAATTCGTTCTGCGGCGTCCGGGCGACCCAGCGCGCGTGCAGCGCGCTCCATCTGCTCGAGTTTCGCCGGCGCGGCGAGCAAGGCGCCGACCTCGGCCACCAGTTTCGCGGGCGTCAAATCCTTCTGCTCGATGAGGCGCGCGGCCCCGGCGCGAGCCAGTGCCCGGGCGTTGGCCAACTGATGCTGGTCCGCCGCGCCGGGAAAAGGGATCAACAAGCAGGCCTTTCCCGCGGCCGCCAGCTCCGCGACAGCATTGCCGCCGGCCCGCGAGATCACCAGATCGGCTCGCGCCAATGCACCGGGAACATCCTCGATGAACGCCCGCACCTCGGCGGGAAGCCCTCGTTCCTGATACGCCTGCCGCACGGCATTATAGTCGGGTTCGCCGGTTTGGTGGATGAATCTCGGGCATCCGCCCTGGCGGACGAACAACTCGAGACTGGCGACGACACAATCATTAATCGCCTTCGCCCCCTGACTGCCGCCGAGGACCAGGATTGTGAAGGGCGGCGCGTGCGGCTTAGGCGGGACCGAAGCGAACGCCCTCCGCACAGGATTTCCCGTAACTCGGGCCTTTATGCCGTAGAGCCTCGCTGTTGGCTCAAAGGCCACGGCGGCCACGCGCACGACCGGTGCCAGGACGCGATTCGTCAAGCCCGGCACGGCGTTCGGTTCGATCAGCAGGGTTGGGATATCTCGGAGGGCAGCCATGAGCATTGCCGGTCCGGCAATATAGCCACCCAATCCGAGGACCACATGAGGCTGGTATTCGCGCAGCAACCCGGCGGTCTCGATCGCGCTGCGCAGCAGCACGAACAAGTTGCGCAACCGGCGCAGCCCCCCGATTCCCTTCAAGCCCGCCGCCGCCACCTTGCGCAACTCAAATCCCGCGGCAGGAATCACGCGATCTTCCAGGCCGCGGCCCGTGCCCACAAACAGAATGTCGTACTCCGGCTCCCCTTCTCCTCGCGACCGCGCCCTTCCCCGCAGCTCTTCCGCCACCGCCAGCGCCGGGAAAATGTGGCCGCCTGTGCCGCCCGCGACCATCAAGACGCGGAGTGGCTCCACCGAAGCCGGCGAATGTTTTCGCGCTTTCCCTTCCGCTACGGTCGTCAGTTCAACCGGCGCTGGATTCATTTTCCTGACGTCCAAGCCGACGGTCGTAGACCGCCGTTCCAGTTTCTAGCTTGACTGCTGCGAGATGTTGAGCAGAACGCCCACGGCCGCAAGGCTCACAAAGAGCGACGAGCCACCGTAGCTGACGAGCGGCAGCGGAATGCCTTTGGTCGGCAGCAGCCCCACGACCACGCTGATATTGACCAGCGCCTGCCCCACGATCATGACGGTCAGGCCGATGGCCAGCAGTCGCCCGAATTCGTCCCGCGACCGCATGGCCGCCCGCATGCCCCGCCACAGAATCACCGCGAATAGGCCCAGCACGAATAATGCGCCGAGGAAGCCCAGTTCCTCACCGATGACCGCAAAGATGAAGTCCGTGTGCGGCTCGGGCAGGTAGAAGAGTTTCTGTTTTCCATCCATCAGGCCCACGCCGTCGATACCGCCCGTCCCCACCGCGATGAAAGACTGAATGATCTGGAAGCCCTTTCCCAAGGGGTCTGCATACGGGTCGAGGAAGGCGAGGACGCGGCGGTAGCGGTAGCCGACCTGGAAAATCGTGATATAAAGAACGGGCAGAGCCGCCATCGCTCCATAAACAAAATAGACGACGCGCAGGCCGGCGGCGAACAGCATCGCGGCCACGATCAGCAGGAGCGCCAGTGAGGTCCCGAGGTCCGGCTCCTTCATCACCAGGGACACGCTGGCGCCCGCGACCATGCCGATGGGGAGTAGCGTGTGCCGGAGGTCGTTCACGGCCCCCCGGCGCAACGCAAGGAAGTAGGCCAGAAACACCACCATGGTCAGTTTCGCGAACTCGGATGGCTGGACGTTCAGCGGCCCCAGGTGGAGCCAGCGGTGGGCGTTATGGGTGGGCGCCGCGAAAAGCACAGTTACGAGCAGGAGGAATTGCAGCCCGAGCGCCGGGAAAACGACCGCCGGCCGGGCGAGCCGGTGATAATCGAAGTGCATCGCCCCCACCATGACCGCCAGACCCAGAACCGCCCAGATGATCTGCCGCACCAGAAAATGATAGCTGCTGCCGTAGCGCTCCTGGCCAAGCATCGCCGAGGCACTGAACACCATCAGCGCGCCGAAAAGCACCAACACGACGACCGCGCCAAAAAGAATACGATCGGATTCGAGCCTTCGCGCCATGGCGTGGCTAGAGCCCCGGCAGTCGCTCCTGCCCACCCGACGAGTGCGGGCCGGAACCATTTCCCGCGTCCGCGGGCGGGGGATTGACCTCCCCGCCCTTTTCCGCCACGGCGGTTCCGATCATGCCCGTCGCAGGCTTCGGCCTCACTTCGAAGGGCAGCGGTTCGTCGGCAACGGGTTCGGGCGTTGAAATCGGCGGCACGCTGACCAAGCTTTCCTCCCGCTCAGTTTGAACCGCGATGAAATCTGCCTCCGGGTACTCGATCTCCTCCGCCGAGACTTCGTAGAGGTAGACTCGCTCCGGAATCGTGATTCGGGAATCGGGAATCGGGAGTCGGGAGTCGAGCAAAGCCTCGGAATCCTGCACGGCGCTGTTGTCGCGCACTGGAGAGGCGGAGGCGGCTTGCGGTTCCGCGATCGCGGCCACTAGCACTGCTTCCAAAGCCTGAGCCCTGGGCTCAGGAACTGGTTCCGATGGCGGTGCTGTTTGAACTTCCAGGGCTTCCGCGGCAACCTGAGGAGGAACGTCTGGTGGCTTGTCCGCCGCCTGCGATAGGATTTCAAGAGACTCGGGCTGATCCAAGGGCGCGGAGATGGATGCGTGATCACCAGCGGTCCCGCGTGCCGAGGCGCGTGGCGAAAGCCCCGATTCCCGACTCCCGGCTCCCCACGCCCCCATTCCAACCCCCGAAGCCTGAACCCCGAATCCCGCCTTTCCCGATTCCTCGGCCAACCGCCCCACAATCTCCTTGAACACACGTCCGCGATGTTCGTAATCCTGGAACTGATCGAAGCTGGCACAGGCCGGAGAGAGCAGCACGATGTCGCCCGCCTCAGCGCGCGAGAAGGCTTCATGCACCGCAGTCTCGAGATCGCCCGCATGGATCAGCGCCACCGAGCCCGCCAATTGCTTCTCGATGCGTTGGGCCGCCGCGCCAATCAGGTAAACGGCGCGCACGCGCCCCTCGAGCAGTCGGCGAATGGGCGCGTAGGGTGCACCCTTGTCCTTGCCGCCCAGGATCAGGTGCACGCCGCGTGGGAACGCGGAAAGGGCGTGGGCGGCGGCATCGACGCTGGTGGCCTTGGAGTCGTTGTAAAATTGCACGCCGCGGATTTCGCGCACGAATTCCAGGCGGTGCTCGACGCCGCGGAAACCGCTGACGCCGCGACGAATCGCCTCGAAATCGGCGCCCACGACGCACGCCGCTGCGGCAGCCGCGAGCACGTTCTCCACATTGAATGCCCCGCGCAACTGAATCTCGCGCGTGGTCAGCAGGACGCGCTCGAGATTTCCCACGCGGTAAACAATGTGGCCATCGTCCACAAACAACCCGTCGGGCAATGCCCGCCGCCGGCTGAAGAGGATCTTGCGGGCGGCCAGCGAAGGGGCCATGCCCATCACCGTGGGATCATCGGCGTTCAGGATGGCGAAATCGTCGGCCGTCTGATTGGCGAAGATCTTCGACTTCGCCTGGACATAGGCCTCGAGGGACGGATGCCGGTCGAGGTGATTAGGCGTGATATTCAGCATCACCGCGACGTGCGGCCGGAAGGTTTGGGTCGCTTCCAGTTGGAAGCTGCTCAACTCGGTCACCACGAAAGCCTCTTTCGGCACCTCGCCCACGGCGGAAATCAGCGGCACCCCAATGTTCCCGCCGACGAAGGTCCGCAACCCGGAGGCTTCCAAGATCTCGCCCAGCAGCGAGGTTGTCGTCGTCTTGCCATTCGAACCCGTAATGCCGATGAGGGGCGATTCCAGGAACCAGCTGGCCGCTTCGACCTCGGAAACGACGGGAATGCCCTTCGCGCGCGCGGCCTGGAGCTGCGGCAGGTCGGGCAGCACACCTGGGCTGACGATGATCAGATCCTGGTCGAGAAAGGTCTCTTCGCGGTGCAGTCCCATTTCCACGCCGATCTTGTGGGCGAGGAGCTCGCGCAAGTCGGCGCGCAATTCCCAGGGAGGCCGCGCGTCGCTCACGGTGACGGCCGCGCCGCGCCGCGCCAGCACGCGGGCCGCTGCCAGGCCTGTACGGGCCAAACCCACCACGAGGACGCGCTTCCCCTGGACACTCGTCATGCGCGCCTCCTGGGCCGGGAGTGGCCGTTGCGACGGAAGTAGCCATCCAGGATTTCCGAGACCACTTCCGAGAGCGACCGCCGCACCTGCCGCGCCATCCGCCGGGCCTCTAACAGTGTCTGGCGGTTCAGCGTCAGGCTGACGCGGACGGGATGGCGGAATGATTTGGGCCTCGCCATAGGTCGTTAGTGCGTATTTTATGCGCAGAAACCCTCAGAGTCAATTGATGATTGGTGATTGAGGATTGACGATTGGAAGGTGAGGGTTCCTGAGTGACACGAAGATTCAGCCCTTCCCCTCGGCTGAACACTTACGAACATTCGTTGGCAATCCTCAACCCTCAATCTTCAATCCCCCATCACCTCAATTTCAGCGTCGTCAGGGCGAACAAGGCAAACACCAGCGCCGCAATCCAGAAGCGCGCGATGATCTTCGATTCCGTCCAACCCGAAAGCTCAAAATGGTGGTGTAACGGGGCCATCTTGAACACGCGCTTCCCGCGAAGCTTGTACGACCCCACCTGGATGATGACCGAGAGCGCCTCGACCACAAAGATGCCGCCGATGAAGGGCAGCAGCAGCTCCTGCTTGATGAGCACGGCCACCGTGGCGATGGCGCCGCCGAGCGCCAGCGAGCCGACATCGCCCATGAAGACGTCGGCCGGATGCGCGTTGTACCAGAGAAAGCCCAGGCTGGCGCCCACGGTAGCTCCGCAGAAGATGGTCAGCTCGGCGACGCGTGGCAGATGCTCGAGGTCCAGGTAATCGGCCAGAATGGCGTGCCCCGCCACGTAGGTCAGCACCGTGAGCGCCGAGGCACAAATCACCACGCACCCGATGGCCAGGCCATCCAAACCATCCGTGAGATTTACGGCGTTCGACGACCCCACCAGAACGATGATCACAAAGAGCAGAAAGGGCAAAAAGGCAAAGGGATAGGTCCAGACATTGTCGAGAAATGATTGGATCAGAAAAGATGGCCGCACCCGCTTGAAGAACGGAAAGATCAGGTTTGTCGAATAGAGGTTCTGGGCCGAGAGAAAAATCAGCACCACGCCAAAAATGAAGCTTACCAGGATCTGAAGCAGGAACTTGGTTCGCGCCGTCAGGCCGAGATTGTTGCGCTTGCACACCTTCTGGTAGTCGTCCCAGAAACCGATCCCCGCGAAGGCCAGGGTCACGGCCAGCACCAGCCAGACGAACAGATTCCGCAGGTCGGACCAAAGGATCGTGGGGAGGACGATGCACAGGA
>Ga0209172_10006167_pt1 | contig 13623 bp, 15 predicted proteins | sample LarsenN4metaG_FD_184113 | JGI IMG/M metagenome (GOLD analysis project Ga0209172, IMG submission 184113) | Hot spring sediment bacterial and archeal communities from British Columbia, Canada, to study Microbial Dark Matter (Phase II) - Larsen... ... | reverse complement strand
CCATCGGCTCGAACACACGGCGTTGCTATGGCCTACGCACGCTATCCATCATAGCGACACGGCGATGACCTGGACGACGCTGTTTCGCTTCCATCCGCTCAACCGGCTCACCACGGCGCTGATCGACACAAGCGCGCTGGCGGTCCTCGGCTTGCCGCCCTGGGCGCTCGCGGCAAATTTCATGGTTCGCCACTACTACGGCATGTTCATCCATATGGACTTGCCGTGGACCTATGGACCCCTTCGGCGCGTGTTCGTTTCGCCGGCCATGCATCGCTGGCATCACATCCGCGATGCCGACGGCGCCGGCGCCAATTTCGCGACCGTTTTCTCCGTCTTCGACCAGGCTTTCCGCACCTATTACCTTCCCGGCCCCTGCGCCGTCCCGCTGGGCGTGCGCGACCACATCGGCCAAGGCGCGCTGGCGCAGCTTCTCTGGCCATTGAAGGCATTGCTGAGGTTCGCTGCGCGCGCTGCCGAAACCCGCGCCGCCGCGTCACGTTGAGCCAGCAAGGAGGCTCAACATGCCCAGTCCCAGACAACCCGAAGGCTTCAGCCGCGACAAGGACATGGAAAAGGCACGGGGCCTCAAACGTCCCGCCCGCGGGGACCTGGACGCCACCGAGCGCAGCGCCGACCGCAAACCGGACGAACACATCGACTTCCCGGCGAACGTTGAGGGCGAAAAACAAGCCCAGCCGGACCGCGGCACGCTCGCCGATTCCGGCCAATAGGCTAGGTCGAAAAAAAGGGATGGCCCACGTTCGATGCGCCGGCGACTGGCGCCGGCGTCAATAACCGTTCGTGGCCGTCAGATCGGCGCGAACTCGGCGTTCAGCACGGCCAGAGCTTCATCATCTTCGCGCGCCAGCTCGAACGAGGAGCAGCAGCGGGCGCAGAAGGCGACGTCGCCAACGATGGTGCGAAACGTGGACCGGCGCCGTTGCAGCGGCGTCTGGCAGGTCGGACACGGCTCGCCGATCTTCTTCTCGAGCATTGGTCTTCCTTCCGGTCCTTCACATTAAGGCTGTAATGCTGAACAGAACCTTTCCGTGGGCCTCACAGCATTGAGCTAACAACACAGATGCGTGCCGGGTCCACCACGGACGCGCGTCCACAAACTTGTGATCGCAGGCCACCGCCTTTGAGGCGAATTGCGGCGCTCCCCAGCAACTTTGCGTTTCGATGATGCGTCGCTTCGCGCACCAAGCAACCTGCAGACACACTATTTCCTGCGCCTGGCTTTCGACCGTGGCGCCGCGAGCGCATGTGCCGCCTTCAACGCCGAATGAACAAGCGCCTCATCGGCGCGCGTAAGGTCGCAGCGGCACATGCCCATGCGGCCCCAGCCGCCGGGCAGCGGCTCGATCACACCCGGGGCCTGTTCGCAGAAAAATTCTTGCGTCGGCGGGTCGAACAGCAGGTTCACGGCTTGCTCGTCCGGCGGCAGCGTTGCGAAAATCTTGCGCTTGGTTCGATACGCCGGCCGGTCCACGTGTGTGACCTCGGCCGCTCCATCCAGAGCCAAGGCCAGCTTGCGCACGCGGGCTCTTGTTACGGCCATGCGTCTCTCCATGGACCGCGGCCCCGGCGACAGCAATCGCATCTGCTCTTTTTCGCCGCCGCTTAACACGCGGGCTCTGAGCCTCATGCCGAATTGGCCTGCGGCAGTATTGCATGGACTTCGCAACGCACGCCGCCCGGCTCAAAGTGCAAAGTAGCCGCGCCCCCAAGATCTTGCGCGAGCCCGCGTTCGATCAGGCGCGAGCCGAATCCACGCCGCTTCGGCTCGCGCACCTCGGGGCCGCCCATCTCCTGCCAAACAAGCCTGAGTCTGGCGTCCCCATCGCTCTCTTCGATTCGCCACGCGACCACGACTTTCCCGCCAGGAATCGACAGGGCGCCGTGCCGGGCCGCATTTGTCGCAAGCTCGTGAAGCATAAGCCCGAAAGCCAGCGCTTTGGCGGGAGGGAGCCAAACATCCGGCCCGGTCAGCTCGATTCGCCCGGCGTCTCCCAGACCGTGCGGCGTCAGTTCGCGCTCGATCAGCTCCCGCAGACTGGCGCCGCGCCAATTGCTCCGCGCCAGCAGATTGTGGGCCTGGCTCAGGGCAATCAGCCGCTTCTCGAACGCCTCCCGAAACTCGGCCGGCGACGGCGCGGTGCGCAGGGTTTGAGCCGCGATCGACTGCACCGTCGCCAGCGTGTTCTTCACGCGGTGATTCAACTCGTTCAAAAGCAGCTGCTGCTGTTCTTCTGCGGCTTTGCGCGATGTGATCTCGTCCTGTGCGGCTTTGAACAGCGCGGCGTTTTCGAGCGCAATCGCCGCATGGCTGGCAAGCGCAGCCAGGGCATCCTCTGCGGCCTCGTCGAACATGTCCGTCTGGGAGTGGCCGTAAAATAGCCCCCCGAGCACTTCTCCGGAACGCGACTTGACGGGCGCTGCGAGGTAGCTGCGCACTGGCCAGTGGCCCGCCGGAAATCCTTTATGCGGAGCGTTTTTCCCGAACCTTGGATCCTGGGTGATATCGCCGGAGCGCATGATGCGCTCGCCGCGAAAGGTTGGACCGAACACCGCCGTGTTGCGCGGCATTCCCATGTGTGCGAACGCCTCTCTGGGCGCGCCCGAAAGCGTGTAGAGCAAGTACGCTTCGCCGCTCAGGCCGACAACGTTGTAGAAGAACGCGCCGATTTCGGCGGCCGTGAGTTCGCGGCCCGCATCCGTGATCGCCTGCAGTAAGTGATCCCGATCCAATTCCGCGGAGAGGCGCGCCGCGGTCGTATTGAGTATCTGCAGTCGGCGTGCGCCAGCCTGCGAAACCTCGGCGGCGCGATCGGCGCTTTCCATCGCCCGCGCCTGACGCCAGGTCAGATAGGTTAGCAACGCCGTTGCGAGCAAACCTGCGAGAAACGCCCAAGGGGCAAAAACGCGCCCGGACGAAAATTCGAAATCAGGCCGCGTTTCGTAGGCGACAGTCCAAGGGCGGCCGGCAACGACCAATTGACGCGTTGTGGTGAAAGACGGGCGCGCTGACCGCTCACCGGGGGAAGCGTGCAGCAAATTGGCGGACGCGGCTTCGCCATCGTAAATGTTGAAATGGACGCGCGGGCGCTGCGCCGATCCGAAGATTCCCTCCATCAGGTCGTCGGCGCGAAACGGCGCGTAGACGAATCCCATCAGGCGCTCGCGCCGTTCAGCGATTGTCGCGGGCTCCCCACGGCCGCGATAGACTGGCAAATAAATGAGGAATCCGGCCTGCTTGGCTTCATCGATTTCCTGCACCAGCTCCACCTTCCCCGAGGCCGACGGCGCGCCCGTATCGCGCGCCGCGCTCATCGCCGCGCGGCGCACGGGTTCGCTGAACATGTCGAAGCCCAGCGCCGCCTGGTTGCGCCGATCCAGCGGCTCCAGGAAAACGATGGCGTGATATTCTTCGCGAAGGCGCGAAGGATAGATGCGCAGGCCTCGAGCCCCGTAGTGCGACAGCCCCCGCTCCGCGGCCTCTACGCTGGCGCCTGGAAGGCGCGCGCTGAAGCCGATGCCCTGGATGCCGGGATAGTGCTCGTCGATCTCCAGTTCGTTCACGAAGCGCCGAAAAGACTCAGCGTCGATACTCCCTTCATTGGCTTCGAGCAGTCCCACGCCCGCCCGCAACATGGCGATGTAGGTCTGGAGCCGGCCGTCGATAGCGTCCTGCGTTTGCGCCACGCTATGGCCGAACCGTTCGAGGTCCTTGGCGCGCGCGATTCGACCGACCTCGAGCGCCGCCAGTGCTGAGGTCAGCAGGCCGATCACGGCGACCAGCATGGGCACGAACCAAGTCGTGCGCGCGCGCAGAGCGCGGGCGAAGAGGTTCGCCCCGCCGGAGCGGGAGACCAGCTCTCCTTCTCGCTCAGTGCTCAGGGAGTCTTTTGCCCCTCCAGCCTGGTCAGCCATCCCGCCGCGCCAAGAACTTGCCAAACACAGGGAAACGCGCGTGCGTTCCTGAAGTTCCATGGCGGGCTTCGCGTTATCTTCTCAGCGCGGACCGGCGCCGAAAAACGCGAGCGGCGGGGCCATCTCGGGCTCACCTTCCTCGTCAAGCAGGCCCAGACTTCCCAACAGCGTCGCCGCCACCTGGCTGGTCGTGGCGCAGTGCTCAGCGTCGTAGGCCGATGTCGCCACGATGCCTGGCCCCATGGCGGCGATGAACACTGCGTCCGACCCTTCCCTGCGCAGGCCTGGCACGACAAGGCCGCGCCAACGCCCGCTGCCGTGGCCGCGCCAGCCGCCGCGTTCACTCGGACCGCGGCCGTGATCGGTGGTGACGATCATGGTCGTGACGCCGGCCGTCCGCGGATTGCTCTGGATCGCCTCCCATAGCGCGCGGATGAAATTATCTGCCTCCGTCGCCGCCGCGAGATACGCTTCGTAGCTCCCTTCGTGGGCGCGATTGTCGGTGTCGCCGAGCGCGAGCCATGTCACGCGCGGCAGGTCGGTGAAAATCTCTCTCGCGCGCGCCATCACCTGCGGGTCATGTGGCGCGTCGGCATCCTCAGGCACGAACACCGGAATGCCGCTCCGCGCCGCGTTGACGATGTCGCGCGCCACGGCCCATTCGGCGTAGACGCGCACCTGGTTCGCGAATTCCCGCCGGCGCGCGATGCGCTCCAGCACCGTGATCTCTGGATTCGGCCCGGCGTAGTTGCGGCGAATGCTCGGGTTGGGCCGTCCTTCCAGAATCTCGGCGTATCCGGGATAGGAGAACCAGTAGTCGTTGCTGACGCGCGCGCACGAGCCTTGGTCGCGATTGCCGATCAGCACGCCATCGCGCGCAAAACTCAGCAGAAATGGAGTCAGCGCCGCTGCGCGATCCGGCACATCGACATAACGCGCGCGATAGCGTGGGTCGGCAACCAGCGAGGGATCGGCGCCACGGAATAATTCCTGCCAGCGATAGCCGTCGATCGTGACGAGCACCACGTGCCGCGCCCTATCCTGCGCCGCCGCCGGCGCGCCCAACGCCGCCAGGGCGAATGCTGCGATTGTGAATATGGCGCGCACGGTCCCTCGCCCTTGTTTCTTTAGCGACCTCCCACCCTCCCGGCGAGGCTTGCGGTTGTCCACCCGAACGGCGACACTGAGCTATCGGGGGAAAAAATGCTCGGTCCGAAGATCATCCTGGCCGCAGCGCTCGGCTTGAGCGCTGCTGCATGCGCGCCGCCTGCACCGCGTCCGTCCGCCGGCGATAGGTCTACGCCAGTCGCTTCGCTTTCCGCCAGCGGCGAGGCCGCCAGTGTTGCGCGAAGCGAAGCCGACTCAAACCTGGCCTGGGCCGCTTCTGTGGTGCGGGTCGATCCGCTCGCCAACGAAGCCAATGGCGGCGTCAAGCTCTTCGGCGTCGCCGGCGGCGATCCGGCGATGAACGGGCTCTACACCTACATCGCGTTTTTCGAGAACCCCGGAAGCGGCTGGCAGGTGTTTCAGCTCGGCGACTTCCTCGACTATCGCGTGCTCGCCGAGGCCCCGGGCCGCGTCGATCTGGAAATCACCGAAAGCACGATGGACGACGCAAGCGGCGGAATCGGCAGCCGCACGCGCTATGTGATCGTCAGCTGGACGCGCGGCGCTGACGGCGCGGCGCCGGAGACGATCAGCGTGACCCCAGCCGAGCAATAAAGTTAGCCTAGCCAGCCCGGCTTCTTGAACGGCTTGCCCAAATCCCGCGCCACCGCCTCGTGCGTGATCGCGCCTTCGTACACGTTGAGCCCGTTCGCCAGGTGCGGATCGTCCTTCAGCGCCTGCTTGTAGCCCTTGTTCGCCAGCGCCAGCGTGAACGGCAGCGTCGCATTGTTGAGCGCAAACGCGCTCGTACGCGACACCGCGCCGGGCATGTTGGCGACGCAGTAGTGAACGATGCCGTCGACCACGAATGTCGGCTCGCTATGCGTGGTCGGCTTCGACGTTTCGAAGCACCCGCCCTGGTCGATGGAAATATCCACCAGCACCGAACCCGGTTGCATCGTCTTCAGCATCGGCCGCGTAATGAGCTTCGGCGCCGCAGCGCCCGCCACCAGCACGGCGCCGACGACAAGGTCCGCGTCCTGAATAGCTTCGGCGATCGCGGCGCTCGTCGAATACACCGTCTCCAAGCGGCCGTTGAATTCACGGTCCAGCTCCTCAAGCCGCGCGGGGTTCTTGTCAAACACCTGCACGCGCGCGCGCATGCCCACCGCGATCTGCGCCGCGTTGTATCCCGAAACGCCCGCGCCCAGGATGACGACATTGCCCGGCTGCACGCCCGGCACGCCGCCCAAGAGCACGCCGCGCCCGCCGTGCGCCTTTTCCAAAAAGTACGCGCCGACCTGGATGGACATGCGCCCCGCAACTTCGCTCATCGGCTTCAGCAACGGCAAACGCCCGTCGCGATCGGTCACCGTCTCGTAGGCGATGCAGGTCGCGCCGGACTTGATCAGGCCTTCCGCCTGGGCCGGATCGGGCGCCAGGTGCAGATAAGTGAACAGCACGTGGTTCGGCTTCAGCCGCGCGATCTCAATCGGTTGCGGCTCCTTCACCTTCACGATCATTTCCGACTCCGCGAACACCGCGTCCGCGTCCGGCAAAATCTTCACGCCGACCTTTTCATAGACCTTGTCCGGCGCGCCGATGCCCTCGCCAGCTTTGGTCTCCAGGAACACTTCGTGCCCGGCGCGCACCAGTTCGGCGGCGCTCTCCGGCGTCAGGCCGACGCGATATTCATGGACCTTGATTTCCTTCGGGCAGCCGACGCGCATGGAATGTCCTCCGCATGCCCGTCTCGTCAGACTGCCATCCCGTCATTCCGGACGCGCGAAGCGCAAAGCGCGGAGCGCGATCCGGAATCCAGGGCCCACGCTACAGCGGTTCGCGCTGCTGTGGATTCCGGGTTCAATGCTTCGCATTGCCCCGGAATGACGAGATTGGCGCGATATCGTCCGGGCAACTTTAAGCAAAATATCCCGCACTTTGCGCATTTTCTTGGACATTTGGCTGCTACTGATGCATTTTTCGCCAAAATTGGTCGCCGATCAGGTCATGCCGCAAAATTCTCCCGTTCAGCTCGACGACTTCGACCACAAGATCCTTATGGAGCTTGAACGCGACGGCGTCCTCACCGCCGCGGCCCTCTCTGAGCGCGTCGGCCTTTCCCCTTCCGCGTGCCACCGGCGCGTAAAAGCCATGGAAGCCGCCGGCGTGATCGAGGGCTACGCGGCCATCCTTTCGGAGAAAGCGCTCGGCCGCAGCTCCACCGTGTTCGTCGCCGTCACGCTCGAAGACCAGCGCCGCGAAACCATGGCCAAGTTCGAGCGCGCCGTCGCCCAATGCCGCGACGTGCAGGACTGCCATCTGATGACCGGCGAAAGCGACTATCTCCTCCGCATCGTCATCGCCGACGACGACCGCTACGAACGCATCCACCAGGAAACGCTGTCGCGCCTGCCCGGCGTGCGGCGGCTCGTGAGCAACTTCACGATCCGGACGGTGTTCAGACGCGCGGCGTCCGTGGCGCACTAAGTGTCACTCATGATCGACAATGCGCGAAGCGCCTGTCCATTGTCGAAAACTCCAAAAAAGCCCGAACGCGCCGCCTAATGCGAAGCCAATGCTCAGGGCCCACGCCATATCTTCTATCTCCGCGCCACCTCGGACGAGACTAAGCGTCCACGTAAGTGGCAGAAACAGGAGGCCCGCCCAGATTGCTCCAAGCACGGCGCGACGCCTCTCCGCAGCGGGGCTCTTGTCCAGTGGCTTATTCCTGTTGCGGAAGAGGTAGAGGCCCTGAACGAAGAACATCGCAGCTAGGCAACTCCAAGCCCAAAACTCCAGGTCGCGCCCACTAGACCTCCAATAGGCAGCGATTAGCGCCATGAGGACGCCGAACGTGAGTGCGTGGATATACCGCGGAGCACGCTCCCAACGCTCCCCGTCAGCGCCGACCTTAGGCTTGTTGAGTAGCAGGAGAAGAAAGGCGACGAAGGCAAAGATCGCGCCGCCAACCCACCAAGCCCACTCACGTTCAAGCCCGAGAATCATGGCCGCCCCTCACATCCCCGGCAAGCTCGCATAGGCAATCCCGCCGTCCACCGCGATGCTATCCCCGCACACATAATCCCCCGCGCGCGACGCCAGGAATATCGCCGCCCCCGCCATGTCCTCATCGCGTCCGATCCGACCGGCCGGCGTGCGCGCCGCGACCGCCTCGGCGTGATCGCGCGCCATCTTGTTCATCTCCGAGGCGAACGGGCCCGGCGCGATCGCCGTCACCACGATCCGATCCTTGATCAGCCGCGCGGCCATGCGCTTGGTCAGATACAAAAGCGACGCCTTCGACGCGTGATAGGAATAGGTCTCCCACGGATTGAGCCGGATGCCGTCGATCGACGCAATGTTGATCACCTTCGCCGGCCGCTCCGCGCTCGCCGCCTTCTTCAGCGCGCCGTGCAGAGCCTGCGTCAGAAAGAACGGTGACTTCACATTGAGGTCCATCACCTTGTCCCAACCGTGCTCGGGAAACTCCTCGAACGGCGCGCCCCACGCCGCGCCCGCATTGTTCACCAGAATGTCGAGCTTGCCGCCTTCGAGATCGTTGATCTTTCCCGCCAGCGCCTGACACCCCGCCACGGTCGAGACATCCTGCGGCAACGGAATGCACGGCCCATACGCCGAAAGCTCTCCCGCCGTCGCATCGCACGCATCGGCTTTTCGCGAGGAAATGTACACCTTGGCGCCCGACTCCAAGAATCCCCGCGCGATCATCTTGCCAATGCCGCGCGAGCCGCCCGTCACCAGCGCCACGCGCCCTTTCAGCGAGAAAAGGTCTTTGATCATATCGGTCTCCTCCGCAGCGCCCGTGCGCAATGTACGCTACCCTCCCCCTTGTGGGGAGGGTGTCCCGCGGCGCGCGACGGGCGGGGTGACGGCGGCGCCCTTTCCTTCAAGCGCCCCACGAGTGCACCCCCTTCCGTCGGCCTCCGGCCGACACCTTCCCCACAAGGGGGAAGGTTGAGTTTCTCTGCTTGTCTCAGCGATGCGCATCGCGACAATCGCGCTAAAGGAAACGCCATGTCCGAACCCGTCGTCATCCCCGTTCCCGCAGACTGGGCCAAGCGGGCCTATGTCGATGACGTTGGTTATCGCGCCATGCACGCCGCGGCCTGCGCGGATCCCGAGGCGTTCTGGGGCAAACACGGCCTCAGGCTCGATTGGATCAAGCCGTACACGAAGGTGAAGTCCGCGAGCTTCAACGAAGCGGACTTCCACATCCGCTGGTACGAGGACGGTGTCCTCAACGTCTCCGCCAACTGCATCGACCGACACCTCGAAATGCGCGGCGATCAGATCGCGATCATCTGGGAGGGCGACGATCCTTCGCAGTCGCGCTCGATCACCTATCGCGAACTCCACGCCGAAGTCTGCCGCTTCGCCAACGTGCTGAAGGCGCGCGGCGTAAAGAAGGGCGACCGGGTCACCATCTACATGCCGATGATCCCCGAGACGGCGTTCGCCATGCTGGCGTGCACGCGCATCGGCGCCATCCATTCCGTCGTGTTCGGCGGCTTCTCGCCGGAGAGTCTCGCGAACCGCATCGCGGACTGTGAGTCAAAGCTCGTCATAACCGCGGACGAAGGCATACGCGGCGGCAAGGTCGTGCCGCTGAAATACAATGTCGATGAAGCGCTGACGCATGCGCACACGGCCACGCACGTCGAAACCGTCATCGTCGTCACGCGTACCGGCGCAGGCGTGCCGATGACGGACGGCCGCGACTTCATCTATGAGGACGAAGCGGCGAAGGTCAGCGCCGATTGCCCGCCAGAGCCGATGGGCGCGGAGGATCCGATGTTCATCCTCTACACATCGGGCTCGACTGGGAAACCCAAAGGCGTGCTGCACACCACCGGCGGCTATCTCGTCTACGCCGCGATGACGCACCAATACGTGTTCGACTACCACGATGGCGACATCTACTGGTGCACCGCCGATGTCGGCTGGGTCACCGGCCACACCTATATCGTGTACGGCCCCCTCGCGAACGGCGCGACGACGCTGATGTTCGAAGGCGTGCCGAACTATCCGACCTCGTCGCGCTTCTGGGAGGTGGTCGACAAGCACAAGGTCAACATCTTCTACACCGCGCCCACCGCCATCCGCGCGCTCATGCGCGAAGGCGAAGCGCCCGTGAAGAAATGCTCACGCGCGTCACTGAGGCTGATCGGCACGGTCGGCGAGCCGATCAATCCCGAAGCCTGGCTCTGGTACTATCGCACGGTGGGCGACGAGCGTTGTCCGGTCGTCGACACTTGGTGGCAGACCGAAACCGGCGGCGCGCTGATCACCAACCTTCCCGGCGCCACCAAGATGAAACCCGGCAGCGCGACGCGTCCCTTTTTCGGCATCAAGCCCGCGCTCGTCGACGAGCAAGGCCAGTTCATTGAAGGACCCGGGAGCGGCAATCTCGTGCTGCTCGATTCATGGCCCGGCCAGATGCGCACCGTCTATGGCGATCACAAACGCTTCTTCGACACCTACTTCACCACCTATCCCGGCATGTATTTCACCGGCGATGGCTGCCGGCGCGATGAAGACGGCTATTACTGGATCACCGGCCGCGTCGATGACGTGCTCAATGTCAGCGGCCATCGCATCGGCACCGCCGAGATCGAAAGCGCGCTCGTGGCCGACACCAAGGTCGCGGAAGCCGCGGTCGTCGGCTATCCGCACGACATCAAGGGCCAGGGCATCTACTGTTTCGTCACGCTGAAACAAGGCGTCGAGCCCAGCGAAGATCTCAAGCGCGAACTCGTGCAGGTGGTGCGCACCGAAATCGGCCCCACCGCTTCGCCCGACATCATACAGTTCGCGCCCGGCCTGCCGAAAACGCGCTCAGGCAAGATCATGCGCCGCATCCTCAGGAAAGTTGCGGAGAACGATCTCACTAATCTCGGCGACACGAGCACGCTGGCCGATCCAGCCGTGGTCGACGACCTCGTCGCCAATCGCGTTCGGATTTGACCGCCGCAACACGGCGGTGGTGACATGCGCCGCTTTGATGGTAGTTTGACCGATCATGACAGACGCGACGCCGCGTTGGCGCTACCGCTTCGAGAACTACAGCAAGGCTTTTGCGCTCCTTAAGGAAGCGATGGAGCTGTTCGATCGGCGCGCGCTGAGCGAGCTCGAACAGGAGGGCCTTGTTCAGCGCTTCGAATATACGTGGGAGCTGGGATGGAATCTTCTTGCCGATCTTCTGGCCGAGGATGGCGTGGCCCTTGAAACCAAGACTCCTCGAACCGTGATTCGCGCTGCTTATATGGCCAGGCTGATTGAAGACGGCGAAACCTGGATGGATGCCCTGGCCGCGCGAAATAAGATGTCTCATAATTACAGCAAAGCTCAGTTCGAGAAGATCGTGGAAAGCATCCGCCTCAGATTCTTCGGCTTGCTGCAAAAGCTCCACGATGTCGCGACAGCACGCGCCGCGTCCGCGCCATGAGTCCTCAACTCACGCCCAAACAGAGGGACTTGCTCGCGCAAGTGTTGGCGCAGTTTGCCGACCGGATCGGCTCCGTCGCCGTCTTCGGCTCGCGTGCGTCAGGGACGGCCGAACCGTGTTCTGATATCGATCTTGTGGTCTATGGCGATCTCGACGCGGCCGCTGAAGCGCGTCTCTCCGCGCTCTTTGAGGAATCGGACCTTGCTGTCACCGTCGATGTCGTGACTTACAACAATATCAGCCACGAAGGGCTAAGGCGCCATATCGACAAGGCAGCCGTCGAGCTGTTCACTCAAGCGGACCTGCGGCGCGAGGCGGCGCGCTGGTCCACCCATGGCGCGCCCGATCCCGCGCAGAGAGCCTAGACCCTTGCGCTTAGAACCTGCACGCCTCGGTCATGGCGAGGCAATTCACACACGCCCGGTTAGCGACGGGCTCGCCGTCGAGCAGCGCCGCGAACCATTCCGCGAACGGAGCGCCGCCGCTTTGCTCGGTGTAGAAAAGCGGCGACCGCAGGATCGTGTGCGAACTTCCGGCGGCGAGATACGAGCGAAAATTAGCGGCGCTTTGCCGGCGCTCGAGGGCATGTGTCATCCGCTCCGTCCACGCCGTGCAGGCATTGCTCGCGCCCATCAGCGCATAGAACCCCGCCTGCGTGCGGTCATGCGCGGTTGTGTATTGCGCAAACCTATCGCCCGGATAATGCGACGCCAGCGAACCGACGATGTCGTCATCGGATGTAAGCTGCGCGTTCGCGCCGAAGACGCTCTCCGGCAATTGATAGCGCCAATTGCCGTTGCGCCGCTCGAGAAAATCGGACGTCGTCACGCCTTGCCCCGCATCGCCCAGCATCGCCGCGCGCGCCTCGGGAAATGCATCGCGAATGCGCGCGTAATGGGTGGCGGCGCCGTAGGCGCCGGCGCTCGAGCCCGCGACCAAAAGCTGCTCCGGCGCCTCGAAGTTTGCCCGCACCCACTCCAGCACCACGCGGAAATTATCCGCGCCCCGATGCTGGATGGAATAATGGCGGCCGGTGTCGGGGTCGACATAGCGGGCCGTGTTCGATCCGGAATGCACATCGCCGGTGCAATACGGCACGAACACGAAGCTCCAGTCGCGCACGGGATTGCGCGGATTGTCCAGATCGAAGATCCCGCTCAAGCGTCGCGGATCGTCCGTTGGCAAGAGCTCGGCTTTGTAGAAGCCCTCGCTCCTGCCGCCCTCGCGCGCCAGCATCGGCACTGCACAGGTCACATCGTCCCAGCACGCGCCGCCGCCGTCGAAATACACGACCAGCCGGTTCAGCGTTCCGCGGCGCGCCCAGAATCGATAGGCGGGATCCGCGCCGGGCGCGTCCGAACAGGTCGGATCGTAGACGCGCCCTTCGATTTCGATAGGCTGGGGCGCCAACTCCACCCACTCGTGCGAAGCTTCCGGCAAGGGCGCCGCCACATGCGTGACCCGCTCATGTTCGGGCGCCACCGATCCGGCGCACGCGGCGAGCGCCGCAAGGCAGAAGAAAGTCGAGGCTCCCAGCCGCTGCAACACCTGTCTATCCACCCGTCGTCTCGCGCTTTCCCGTCTCGATCCCGAGCTTGTGCTTAATCGCCTCGACATCGCGCTGCAGCTGCGTGACGCGGTCGAGCAGCGTCCACAGGCCGACACCGACCGCCACGACGAGCACGATGATCGTATAATCCGCCGGCGATCCCATTGGGCTCCTGTCGGCGGGCGCGGCGGCAAAATCAAGGCGTTGCGCGCGCGCCGCGAGGCTTGACGCGAAGGCGCGCGTCGATGAGCCTCCCCTCGTGCAGCGAACTGTCGTCATCGCCAAACGCTTCAACGGCCCGCCGGGTTCGGGCAATGGCGGGTATGTCTGCGGCCTTATGGCGAATTTGATCGACGGTCCCAGCGAAGCCACGTTGCGCTCTCCGCCGCCGCTGGAAACGCCGCTCACATTATCGCGAGACGAGGACGGCGCGGTCACGCTTCGCGATGGCGATGCGCTGGTCGGCGAAGCCAGGCCGCTCGCACACTTCGACCTCACCGCGCCTGCCTCGCCAACGCTCGTTGAAGTCCGCGCCGCGGCCAAGCGTTATGCCGGCCTGCAT
>Ga0209172_10006165_pt1 | contig 13623 bp, 14 predicted proteins | sample LarsenN4metaG_FD_184113 | JGI IMG/M metagenome (GOLD analysis project Ga0209172, IMG submission 184113) | Hot spring sediment bacterial and archeal communities from British Columbia, Canada, to study Microbial Dark Matter (Phase II) - Larsen... ... | reverse complement strand
TTGTATGTGTCAAAAAATTAGTTATGTTCATTGGTTTGAGGAGATGACGTTTTTTGAATAATTTAGGCATCAAAGACATAAGTGTAATTTTTTATGTAAAGTTTTGTATCGACATTCAACATTTCTGCTGCTACATAGTCTGGCATCAAACATCCTGCCTCGGAAAATTGCCCCACATCTGCTGTCTCGCCTCAGCAATATCTTGCTCGGTAATATCAAGACTACGCCACAAGCCTCGGAGTGACTGGGGCTGTGGCGGCGAAACACCGTGTAATTCTCGCTTAATCTGGGGAGCGATTTGCTCGATTAAACTCAGCTTGTCAACTGCCGAAAGCTGGTTCGCCAGATTCAACACTTCCTCTAAGGTAACAGCTTTTTTCATGGCCAAAAACTTGCTCCACTTTTTTGATAACGGTTTTTGGTTGTAGATTTTAGGTTGCTCCCGGTTCCGGCCCGCATTAAGTGCCGCCAGCCAGCTTGTAGGGTGGGCAAAAGCCTGATAGATGATGTGGCGACGCTGCAGGGGAATATATAGCGTCCTACTTAATTTTATGCGGCTCCGGCCACACCTCCTCAAAAAAAGTCAAAAAATTTTTCCTTACCCCCTTGACAGTTCCGGGAGTAGTGGATTATATTAATAACTGTAGGAACTGAGTTAGGTACTACGTGCAACCACCCTGATGCCAAATTTGGGATAACTGTAATTTAAAACAGTCTTGGCATGTGGGAGCGCTAACCGCCCGTCCTACTAATAACTCCCTTTAGGGGCGAAACATCTTGACAGTAATCGGTGAATCCAACCGGTAGATTAATGTCCAGATGTTCCGCCCCTAAATTTTATTGGTCTAACTTTTCTGCGCGGGCTGCGGGAATGACGATATAACCTTCGGCACCGTTGCCTAAAACTAAGTTACGCTCTTCGCCCCAATACCACCAGTACGCGCCGATATAGGCGCACAGTAGAGCATCGAGTTGGTCTTCTATGGCTTTGAAGGTTTTGAGGGTTAACTTGGTCTGTACTTGGGGGATTTTGCCGATCGTGTCGGGAGCCAATGGGGGCTCTAATCTGGGCAAAATCTCGCCGATATATTGGTGCAGTTTGGCTAATTCTAACTGCCTGTGGGCTAAAGGGCCTTTTTTGTATTTTAAAATCTGGTTTAAACCAAAAAGATTGACAATGGCGGGATGGGGATAAACTTCGATTTGGTAGCGTCCGGGGGTGCGCTTGGCGATCGTGGGTGCGTGGGCAAAACCTCGATCGCCCAGACTCCGGCCCAATGCCACAGTGCGATCGGCAAATCGAGACCGGAGACTGGCAGGATATGCCCCAGCGTGATAGCGGCCAAAATATTTGTGAGTGAGGCGGTCTGCAGTTCTCATCCCCGTAGCATTGGTGATGATGGTGGGAGCATCCACAGCCACGATCGCGCTCTGGGGGTTGGGCGCCACAGCATCCACCCACGCCAGGATATCGGTAATGCTCTCGCGCCGATCGTCAGGGCGAAGCATTCCGCTATTAATTGCTGGTTCTTCCCTGGATGTATCGGCGGAATGCTTCGCACATAGTTGCAAACAGTCATTTTCCCAACTCAGACAGCACAAACCACTGGCACCAGACTGCCAGCCAAAATCGATGCCCAAAAATTTCATCAGATTATTTTCTCACGTAAAAACCGATGGCGGTGGCAAGCTGTTCGGGATTGCCCGAACCAATAAGGATTTTTTCCCCGTTGGCGAGTTCTAGTTGCACGCCGCGATCGCCGCTCACATTGTAAGCCTTGCCCTTCGGTCCATAGCGGATCCCCCAGCCCCCATAGTCGCGCAGAGGATCGTATTTTTTCACGTCACATTTAACCACATTTTCATAGGGAATTTTTATCTGATAAAACAAAATCGGATAAAAACTCAAATACAGCCCATCGCTGCGTACTTCTGTGGTTAATTTAGTCACATAAACAACCGCAGGCAAGAATATCCCATAAATTAACCCAAAAACAATTAAAATTATATTAAGGATGACATTTTCCCTGAATTCCTTGAGAAAAAATGGTATCACTGCAGCTCCTAGACAGCTCAATGAGCTGACCAAAAGCACCAACCACATCCAAAACTGGCGAAACTGCTGCACCTCGCGGTAAAGTAGCGTGGCGTCGTTTTGTTCCTTGATACCAATCTCGGTTGCCATCGGCTCCTGTTTGGGATTGTCCACTGGTATCTCCTTTGCTTGGGATTCCTCTAGGCGCGTGGGGAGAAGCCCCTCATAGCCTTACCATTAAATATTATTCCCAAAAAGCAGAGATTTATTTAGCCGCAGTGGGGACGGGGGGACGGGGAGACGAGGTTTGTAGTTGGGCTTGAGCCCAAAAGACGGGGGGACGGGGAGACGGGGAGACGGGGACTCCGTAGGGGCGACAAGCACGGTGAAACGAAAAACTGATGCTAGCGAATGCTTCGCCCCTTCCGGGGATACGGGGACGTTTTTTTGGGCTCAAGCCCAACGACAAACCTAATTTTTGGGCTAAAGCCCAACGACAAACCTATTTTTGGGCTCAAGCCCAACGACAAACCTTTTTTTGGGCTAAAGCCCAACGACAAACCTACTGCCAAGATTTGTTAAGATATGTGAACGGCTCCACAGACGTGGCAAAATATTACCCCGGAGTCGAAGCGAAGGGCATTTAACTGTAATTATGGGCAAAAAGCGTGTTCTGTCTGGAGTTCAACCCACTGGCAATTTGCATTTAGGCAACTATTTGGGGGCGATTCGCAACTGGGTGGCGGGTCAAAGCGAGTATGAGAATTTTTTCTGTGTGGTGGATTTGCATGCGATTACGGTGCCCCACAACCCGGAGACTTTGGCTGAGGATACTTACACGATCGCGGCGCTTTACTTAGCTTGCGGTATCGATTTGGCGAATGCAACGATTTTCGTGCAGTCCCACGTACCGGCGCATAGCGAGTTAGCGTGGTTGCTTAACTGCGTGACGCCTCTAAACTGGCTGCAAGATATGATTCAGTTTAAGGAAAAGGCGGTGAAGCAGGGGGAAAATGTCAGTACCGGTTTGTTGGATTATCCGGTGTTGATGGCGGCGGATATTTTACTTTACCAAGCGGATAAAGTGCCGGTGGGGGAAGACCAAAAGCAGCATTTGGAGCTGACGCGGGATATTGCGGCGCGGTTTAACCACCAATTTGGCAAGAAGAAAGAGCCGGTATTGAAGCTGCCAGAACCTTTGATTAGAGGGGAAGGGGCGCGGGTGATGAGTTTGACGGATGGGACAAAGAAGATGTCAAAGTCGGATCCGTCGGAGTTAAGCCGGATTAATTTGCTGGATTCGCCGGATACGATCGCCAAAAAAATCAAGCGCTGTAAAACCGACTTACCCAAGGGTTTGGTGTTTGACGACCCGGAGCGTCCCGAGTGCCACAACTTGCTCACAATTTATATGCTGGTGAGCGGCAAAACCAAGGAAGAAGTAGCGGCGGAATGCGCAGATATGGGCTGGGGTCAATTCAAGCCGGTGCTGACGGAAGCGACGATCGCGGCACTGCAACCGATTCAAGAAAAGTATCAAGCCCTGATGCAGGAAGAGGATTATCTCTCTGGAGTGCTGCGCGAAGGCAGGGAAAAAGCCTCGGCAATTGCCAATGATACTTTGACCAAAGTTAAAAAGGCGCTGGGTTATTCCCTGCCAGTTTAACTAAAGACTCCCGAAGTCGATCCCCCATTAGGGATAATAAGGTAGATAACACGCAAGAAGGTGGCCACCTCAGCCGCCTTCTTTGACTTTTATTGTCCCCAAATTGCTCCTCCATGACGAACCTAGTCCTCACCAACCACAGCAAAATCCCCTCCAGCTTGCCCCCCCTTTCCCGGTTTCGGCAAGCAGTGAGAGGGGGTGAATTTTTGATTACCGCCGAGGTAATGCCGCCAAAGGGAGCGGATCCGGCTCATATGCTGAATATGGCTAATTGTCTAAAAGACAGAGTGCATGCGGTGAATGTCACCGATGGCAGTAGAGCCGTGATGCGGATGTCTTCGATGGCGGCGGCGGTGATTTTGCTGCAGCAGGGGATTGAGCCCATCTGCCAGTTTGCCTGCCGCGATCGCAACCAAATTGCTCTGCAAGCAGATTTGATGGGAGTCCATGCTTTGGGTATCCGTAATGTTCTGGCCCTCACCGGCGACCCGGTGAAAGCGGGGGACCACCCTCACGCCAAATCGGTTTTTGATTTGGAGGGGGTGCGTCTGTTACAGGCGATCGCCAAACTCAATCGCGGCGTTGACTGGAACGATAAACCCCTCACCGACGGCGCCACGGACTTGTTTGCCGGAGCGGCGGTGGACCCCCAAAGTAAGAGCTGGTCTGGTTTGCAGCGGCGGTTTGAGAAGAAACTAGAAGCCGGAGCCCAGTTTTTTCAAAGTCAGTTGGTGTGCGATTTTGACCAGTTGGATAAGTTTATGACCAAAATTGCCAGCCAAACTGACAAGCCGCTTTTGGCGGGGATTTTCCTGCTCAAGTCGGCGAAAAATGCTGAATTCATTAATCGCAACGTGCCGGGAGTGCAAATTCCCCAGCATATTATTGACCGGTTGGCAGCCGCCCATGACCCCTTGCGCGAGGGTGTGGCGATCGCCGCCGAGCAAGTGCAGTTGGCCCGCCAGCTCTGCCAGGGAGTCCATATGATGGCCGTCCGTCGGGAAGACCTAATTCCCGAAATCCTTGATTTAGCGGGCATCCCTGCCTTGCCCACCTCGGTAGTGGTTCCATAACCCCACAATTGCCCTGCCCCAACCAATAAAAAACCCCCGTGCATTCGCTTGGGGGTTTAGACAACACTCAGGGTGTGGAAGACATTCAGGGTGATCGTTCTTTTATTATCAAACCAGGGCGAAGGGGAAAGCATCCGCCAAATAGCGGAATCTCTCTACGCTATTTGGCTGATATCAAATCTGATAGATTAACCACTAACAGCCATCCCCTTCTGGCTTTCCTTTTCCTCTGGTTCACAGACCTAACGGTTCTGTTTTCCCTGATATGAATGTACCTTGGTGCTTGATTTAAACCACAAAGAAACATTGGGGAGAGGAAGAGACAATTAACCGGATTGAGTATTACCTAATTCAGAGCCCCAACGGCCAAAAAAAACCCTCCGGGCAAAAGCGCGGGGGTTTGGACAACACTCAGGGTGTGGAAGACATTCAGGGTGATCGTTCTTTAATTATCGAATTGGGGGGCAGCGAAAAGCATCCGCCAAATAGCTGAATCTATCTACGCCATTTAGCTGAGAATCTCCCCCACCACCGGCTACTGGTAGCCCCAACGGCCAACAAAAAACCCCCGGGCAAAAGCGCGGAGGTTTTGACAACACTCAGGGTGTGGAAGACATTCAGGGTGATCGTTCTTTTATTATCAAATTGGTTGGCGCGGGAAAGCATCCGCCAAATCGCTGAATCTATCTACGCCATTTAGCTGAGAATATCCCCCATCACCGGCTACTGGTAGCCCCAACGGCCAACAAAAAACCTCCAGGCAAAAGCGCGGAGGTTTTGACAACACTCAGGGTGTGGAAGACATTCAGGGTGATCGTTCTTTTATTATGGAATTGGGGGGCAGCGAAAAGCATCCGCCAAATGGCTGAATCTATCTACGCCATTTAGCTGAGAATATTCCCCATCACCAGCTACTGGTAGCCCCAACGGCCAACAAAAAACCCTCCGGGCAAAAGCGCGGAGGTTTTGACAACACTCAGGGTGTGGAAGACATTTAGGGTGATCGTTCTTCTATTATCACACCGGGGCCAAGCGGACAGCATCAGCCAAATGGCTGAATCTATCTACGCCATTTGGCTGAGATGAAGGCGGTGGAAGACTCCGGGCTGTCCGGTTGCCTTATTTACTGAATCCCACATCTAACTTGCTACCGCTTTTTTACCTGGCTTTCTAAATCCTGCTCATGGGTAAGCGTACCTTGTGCTTACGAAGGATTCGGATTACCTGGGTGCCGCTGAGTTCAATCCCTGTGGCTTTGGCTAGGTGATTTGCTAAGCGAGAACTGGTCCACAGTTCAAATTCATAACCCAATTCCTTGGGTTTGCGATCGGCTACGGACAGCAATAGTTGAATATACTCATCATCCGCCTTGCGGTAGTTGCCATTTTCCCGTCGATCTCTCATGCTATCGAGATTATCCGGGTCGCCGTGAACGCACCAATAGGCAACAGTTCTGTAAGAACAACCAATAAAATCGGCGATTTCCTCGTAAGTTTTACCGTCATTCTTTAAGAGCAGAATCAGGGCGTGTTCGCGGAACCGAGAGCAATCGCTCTCGCGCAGAGCCTTTTGCAGGCGCTGTTTTTGGGTTATCGTCAGAAACTGTTTGGCAGGCATTATGCGCATTGTCTGTAAATTATCTATTTCTATTTTATGCTGTTTAGATGTCAACTATATGCAAAAATGCCTTTTCTCTCCAGACAATTCCCACCCGCAGGTAGGGAATGGGTCTCGATCTCAGCCCCGCGCCAGAAACAGCCCCCACGATCGTCGCTGGGCTACAGCCGATGGTTGGACTAATCGGATTTTTTTAGGGCTGTAGCCCCTCCTCATGCTGGCTATTGAATAGCCTTGGGTTCTTCCATTCCCAGTCCGATCGCTCCCTCTGACTGGATGTCAGCTAGGTTCGCGCCCTTGGTGTTGGCACCAATCAATTGGGCATTCAACAGGTTAGCGCCGGAAAGGTCTGCATTTTCTAGGTTGGCACCGCTGAGATTGGCATTTTGCAAGTTGGCACCACTCAAATCCGCACCGCTGAGGTTCGTCTCGCTTAAGTTGGCACCACTCAAATTGGCGACGCGGAGATCGCTACCTCTGAGGTTGGCACCTACGAGAGAAGCGTGGTTGAGATCTGCAGAAAACAAGTTCGCACCGCTGATATCAGCCCGATTCAGATGGGAACCCCTGAGATTGGCTCCCGCCAGTACGGCACTCTTCAGATCGGCACGTTCTAGGCTGCAACCCTGACATTGTTTGGAAACCCGCAACCGCCTGAGATGTTGCGAATTTGCCCCACAGCCAGAGCATAAGAGCAGCAGCAAAACACTGCTGGCCAAGATTCTCGATTTCACATTCCTTTTCCTTTGTCTTTCACTTGAAGCCGCGCACTGGAGTTTCTTGCCTGGTAAACCCCAAGCATATCCTACTATGTTTTGTCAAGATAGGCAACACCCCTCACTAAAATTGCCCATCACCGACAATTACAACCTAGTAGGCGCTAGATCTGGAAGTTAAACCCTTTTTCTTTAAGCTGGCGGTATTTCTCCTCATCGAACCGGTAAAGGCGCGCCGCCCGATGGGCGACATCTTGCTGCACTTCATCGAGAGCCACCAGGATGTCCATGTTGAGGATTTTTTTGCGGAAATTGCGCTTGTCGAGTTCGGCGGCGAGGACCGTCTCGTAGAGTCGCTGTAATTGGGTGAGGGTGAATTTCTCTGGCAGCAGTTCAAAGCCGATCGGCTCGTAGCGCAATTTTCCCTGCAACCGCTGCCGCGCCACGGTCACGATTTGGTCGTGGTCGAAAGCTAATGGGGGTAGCTGGGAAATGGGGAACCAACGAGCGTCACTGGCATCTGTAGCTGCTTGTAGTCGGTATTTCCAGAGGTTGACTAGGGCGTAATAAGCCACCGTTACCACCCGCTCGCGGGGGTCCCTGTTTACCTCCCCGAAGCTGTAAAGCTGCTCCAGAAATACTTCCTCAATCCCTGTTTCTTCGCGCAACTCCCGCCGCGCCGCCTGATCGAGGGATTCTTCTACCCGGACAAACCCCCCCGGTAGTGCCCATTCGCCCTTAAATGGGGGCAGGTTTCTTTCGATGAGCAGGATTTTTAGTTGTAGGGGTGGTTCGTCGGGGGACCGCTTGCGGTAATTTTCCTCCTCTAAACCAAAGACGACGCAATCTACCGTGAGGTTGGGTCTGGCAAATTCGTATGTATAGGGCATAGGCACTGGTAATTCGATTCGAGGGTATTTATAATATCAAGTTTTTAGTTAGAAATATGAAATTACAAAAAATTCCCCTCGCTCCCAATTTTAGTGGAATCTCAAACAGTTAAATAGTAATTTGAAACTGCTGTTCGCTTTTACCAGCAATAATTCCGCTGCATATCTAAATTTAAATCGTCTCCAGCCCCCAAAAGTGTTAATTCCACACTATAATAAGTGTATGAATTACACCTAAAGTGATGAAACAGTTGTTTGAACTCGCTCCGGGCTCGATCGGGGGAACGAGATCCCGCCGCCAAGGCAAAAACAATCAAGATGCTTATTACAGCCGCAGTGGACCAGACGCCACGGTGGCAGTGGTATGTGATGGCTGCGGGAGCGGCAAGCATAGCGAGGTAGGGGCGAAAATCGGGGCGCGGCTGGTGGTGGAAGCGATCGCCCGGTTACTCCCAAACCAGTCCCACACCGCCAGTGACTTTTGGGAGTTAGTCCAGCAAGAAGTGCTACTGGGGATGAAAACCCTCGCCTTAAATATGGGTGGTGATCGCAATTCGGTGGCAGAAGATATCGTTTACGACTATTTTTTATTTACCATTGTCGGCGCCTTAATCACGCCGGAGGGAGCCACAATTTTTGCCAAAGGCGATGGCGTGATTTTCCTCAACGGCGAATATATTCCCCTCGGGCCGTTTGCTAACAACGCGCCTCCCTATCTGGGCTATGCACTCATCTCCCCAGAGAGCGATCGCTGGCAGTGGGAAATGCTCCACGCCATCCCCTTAGAGTCGGTGCAATCAATTTTAATCGGCACCGATGGCGTCCTCGACTTGATGCAGTTAGCCACCACTAACCTCCCGGGCAAACCAGAAGCGATCGGCTCCATCAGCCAATTTTGGGCACAAGACCGATACTTTCAAAATCCCGACATGGTGCGTCGCCAGCTCCATCTCATCAACCGGGAATTATCACAAATTAACTGGGAACAGCAGGAAGTCAATAAACAAGGCGGCTACCTGCCGGATGATACCACCATCATCGCCATCAGGCGGCGGCGTTAATCATCCATTGATTCCGGCTGAGAAAACTTTTGAAAAACTATCTCTAAATTAGAGCAAATGCTAGAAGTTTATATCAAAGGTAAAAAAATTCGCATTAAACCGAGCCAGTCGATCGGCAAAGGCGGCGAAGCCGATGTTTACGACATCGGGAAAGGTCAAGCATTGAAAATCTTTAAACAACCAGACCATCCCGACTATCAGAATTTGCCCGCTGCTCAAGCCGCCGCCGCCGATCGTCTAGAAGAACAGCAATTTAAACTGCGGTTATTTCCGGGAAACTTGCCCGATCGAGTCGTGCAACCCCAAGAACTAGCCACAGATATCATAGAATCTCAAATCCTCGGCTACACCATGCAGCTCATCGCCGGAGCCGAACTGCTGCTCAAATACAGCGATCGCACCTTCCGCCAAACCAGCGGAATCACCGCCCAAACCGTAGTTCAAATCTTCCAAGACCTCCACCAAACCGTCCAAACCATCCACCAAACCGGCGCCATTATTGGCGACTTCAAAGACCTAAACATCCTCGTCAAAAACCGCCAAGCCTACATCATCGACGCCGACTCCTTCCAACTCCCCGCCTTTCCCTGCCGCGTATTTACCCCAAGATTTATCGACCCCTTGCTCTGTCAAAAAAACACCTCCCAACTCATCTTAGCCCAAACCTACAACCCCGAATCCGACTGGTACGCCTTCGCCCTTATGCTCATGCAGTGCCTGCTATTCGTTCACCCTTACGGCGGCGTTTACAAACCCAAAAACCTCAATCAACAAATCCCCCACGATGCCCGCCCCCTGCACCGCATCACCATCTTTCATCCCGAAGTCAAATATCCCAAACCAGCCCTCCCCTACAAAATCCTCCCCGACGAACTTTTAGACTATTTCCATCACCTCTTACACCAAGACAGCAGAGGCCAATTTCCCCCACATCTTCTCCATAACTTATCATGGCGAAAATGCCCACTCTGCGGCCAAGAACACGCCCGCACCACCTGCCCCATCTGCACCCAAACCATCCCCATATCTACCCCCGCCTTGACCGTAGTCAGAGGCAACGTCACCGCTACCCGCATTTTTGCCACCGAAGGCATCATTTTATCTGCCACAATTCAAGCAGGAAAACTCCGATGGCTATATCACCACCGAGGCGAGTTCCAACGGGAAGACCACCAAACTGTTTTCAGCGGCAACCTCGACCCCCAACTACAAATTCGCCTCCAAGGCAAATCCACAATTATCGCCAAACCAGGACAATTAATCACCCTCAAACCCGGTGAAACAGCCCAGAAAAATGCCCTAGACATTCAACCGGCATTTGATGCCAATCAATATCACCATTATTGGATCGACGGTGGGCAGCTTTTACGCGACGGCACATTAGGTGCAGAATATATCGGTGACGTATTACCCGGACAAACCAGATTTTGGGTAGGTGAAACCTTTGGCTTTGGTTTCTACCGCGCCGGAACTCTCAGTGTCGCCTTTGTATTTCATAGCCGCCGCAGTGGCATCAAAGACAGCGTAAAATTACCCCCTTTTTCCGGGCAAATCATCGATGTCAACTGTACTTTTACATCTGAGCGGTGCTGGTTTTTCTGTACCAGCGAAGCATCAGGACAAACTCTGCATTTTTGCACCGTCATTCGCGATGATGGCACCATAGAAGCCACCACTATGGCCAAAACTGGTGATAGTTCTTGGCTCAGCAATTGGCGGGGGAGCTGTGCGGTGGGCAATTTCCTATTTGTCCCCACTGATGAAGGCATCTACCGCATAGAAGTGCAAAACGGCAACATAGTCAAAACCAAAGAATTTCCCGACACCGAACCCTTTATCGATGCTAATACCCAATTATTTGCCGGATCAAGAGAACTATATGCCGTTAAATACAGAGAAATCATAGCTTTGCAAATTCATGCTTAGGGGCAATTACTGAATTTCCCCTAACCCACTCAAACAGATTTTCAGCAATTCACAAAAAAATTATGACTACTACGACTCAATTACCGATTCCCAATCATTTTGACAAGCAGAAAGTAGGAGAAGTGTGGCGGGTTCTCTACCAAGACCGAGCCGCCGAAGCCAAACAATGGGCAAGGTATCACAAAATCCCGCCTGCGGCCACGGATAAAACCCGGATTTGTTTAATGGTCATTGACGCCCAAAATACTTTCTGTATTCCTAAATTTGAGTTGTTTGTTGGCGGCCAAAGTGGCACGGGGGCAGTAGATGATAACCAGCGCTTGTGTGAATTCATTTACCGCAATTTAGGCATAATTACTGCCATTGCGCCTACGATGGATACTCACACAGCCATGCAGATATTTCACCCGATTTTTTGGGTGAACGATGCGGGAGAACACCCCGCACCAGCGGCGACGGTTATCACCTTAGCCGATGTGGAAACAGGTATCTGGAAAGTCAACCCAGCCGTGGCTTACAGCCTTGCAGGTGGCAATTATCTGGCGCTGCAAAAGCACGCTTTGCATTATGTGCGCAAGTTGAGCGATGAGGGCAAATATCCCTTGACAATTTGGCCTTATCATTCCATTCTCGGCGGTATCGGTCATGCTTTGGTTTCAGCGGTGGAAGAAGCGGTATTTTTCCATAACATTGCTCGCCATAGTCAGACGATGTTTGAAATTAAAGGCGGCAATCCTTTAACGGAAAATTACTCGGTGTTGCGGCCAGAAGTCACCGATGGTTATGATGGCCGTCCTATTGGCCAAAAGAATACTCGATTTTTGCGCAAACTGCTGGAATTTGATGTGGTAATTATCGCCGGTCAAGCCAAAAGTCACTGTGTGGCTTGGACAATTGATGATTTGCTGGGAGAAATTATGGCACAAGACCCGAAGCTCGCCCAAAAAGTTTATCTTTTGGAGGATTGTACTTCGCCGGTAGTGGTGCCGGGAATTGTAGATTTTACCCCCCAAGCTGATGCGGCGTTTGCCCGGTTTGCCCAGGCGGGAATGCAGGTGGTGAAATCCACAGTGCCGATTACCGCTTGGCCGGGTATTTCCTGGTAATACCTGGACATTATGCCATGCCATTAATTTGCAGGGCACGGCGTCATTAAGATTGGGGTGAAAACTGAAATATTGATGATGCCGTGCCCCTCCCACCAACAAAATAAATTTTGGCGGACAAAAACACTCGCAGGAATTAACGTAAATTTGAGGAACTGATGATGAATAGCAACAATACACCAAATATCAATGAGTTGTTTGAGAATGCTCATGCAGAGGGGTGGCTGTCTAATGCCTCTATGGCTGCCCTGAATGTGCTAGATATTGGGGCAGAGATTCAGGCGGGTTTGGGGGTGAATGTAGATGATGTGATGGCCAGCGAGGTGGTGTTGGTGACGATTATGCCGGATGATTCGGGTTCGATTGGATTTGCTGATAATGATCAGGCGGTGCGGGACGGGCATAATGCGATTTTGGATGCCCTGCAAAGTTGTCAGCAAAAGGAGAGTATTTTAGTTCACAACCGCTATTTGAATGGGAAGGTTTTATATCCTTATTGTCAGTTGGGGCAAGCGGTGCGAATGAATGCCAAAAATTATAATCCCGAGGAGGGGACGCCTTTGTATGACCAAATGGTGGTGCTGCTGGGGACGGTGTTGGCGAAGGCGCAGGAGTTTTCAGAAAATGGGGTGCCGGTGCGGACCGTGACCCTGGTGGTGACGGATGGGGCGGATGAACATTCCCAAAAGGCGACGGCGAAGACGGTGGCGCAGCTGGTGCGGGATATGCTGAAGGCGGAAAATCACATTATTGCGGCGATGGGGATAGATGATGGCAGCACGGATTTTCGAGGGGTATTCCGGGAAATGGGGATTCGCGATGAGTGGGTCCTGACGCCGGGGAACTCGGCGGCGGAAATTCGCCGATCGTTTCAGATGTTTTCCCAGTCTGCTATACAAGCGACGGGAGGAGCGGCGGGTTTTAGCCAAACAGCTTTAGGTGGTTTTGGTAATTAATCCGGTTTTGCCGTTGTGCAGAATCAATTGTGCAGCTATAATTATAATTACCTCCTGCTTCGCTTTATTTGTGGCGGGTGAGCCTCCCCACAGTCTGACGTAAACCGGGAGGGGTTTTGGTAGCCAAACCCCTCCCGCTAATGCTCCCCGGATGGCGGACGATCGACCGCTGGCGGTTGATTGTGGATTATACGGATATTCATCTGCGGAAATTACTGATACGGAAATTAGTGGATTCCTGCAAACATGAATTCACGAATTATGCTGATGACAAACCGGCACAAAACTTGATAGATTACATCTATCCTAAGTGTGGATTGGCAGGTTTGGTATGTTAAATCAGTATAAAGATTTTGCTGAGCATAGCTTATACGGAGTCCCCAAAAATAAACACAATAGAAAAGATGGAAATTGGCGTTGGGTGGCGACGAATAGTAATAATAATGTAGGCAGAAATGTTGAATGTCGATACAAAACTTTACATAAAAAATTACACTTATGTCTTTGATGCCTAAATTATTCAAAAAACGTCATCTCCTCAAACCAATGAACATAACTAATTTTTTGACACATACAA
>Ga0209172_10006164_pt1 | contig 13625 bp, 10 predicted proteins | sample LarsenN4metaG_FD_184113 | JGI IMG/M metagenome (GOLD analysis project Ga0209172, IMG submission 184113) | Hot spring sediment bacterial and archeal communities from British Columbia, Canada, to study Microbial Dark Matter (Phase II) - Larsen... ... | reverse complement strand
TGGAACCCGTGCTGCGCCAGCGCGGCCGTGTGGGCCGGGACGTCGCGCCGCGCCAGGATGCCGGCGTGCACCGCCGGGTGCAGGGTCTTCACCCGGCCGTCCATGATCTCGGGAAATCCCGTCACATCCTCGACGGGGGTGACCGCGACCCCGGCTTCCCGGAGCGCGTGCGCCGTCCCGCCGGTCGAGATGATTTCCCAACCCAGCTCGACCAGCCCGCGAGCGAAGTCCACGACGCCGCGTTTGTCCGAGACCGAGACCAGCGCCCTGGGCAGGGCTTCGCGGTTCTTGCTTGCCGTCACAGGTAAACCCATCTCATGGCGTCATTGGTTTTTCAACTGGCTTCCTGTTCTCTCGGCTGGGGGATCAGGTCCGGTGCACCGAAATCGCGTCCCGGCACCAGCGGCACCACGCGCCCCGCGTGCGCGGCCGCCAGCACCACGGCCGGCAGCAGGCGGTGCTCGACCTCGAGCACGCGTGCCGCCAGCGATTCGGGTGTGTCCCCCGGTCTCACCGGCACCGGCCACTGCGCCACGATCGGCCCCCGGTCGTATTCGGCGTTCACCAAGTGGACCGAGGCGCCGGACAGGGTGGCGCCCGACTCCAGCACGGCCCGGTGCACCCGGAGGCCATACATCCCGTGGCCGCCGAAGGCGGGGAGCAGGGCGGGGTGAATGTTAATCATGCGCCCGTCGAACGCCGCCACGACGTCGGCGGGTACCAGCTTGAGGTAGCCGGCGAGGACCACCAGGTCCACGCGCCGGTCGGCCAGGATCCGCGCCAGCGCGGCGCCATCGGCGGGGTTGGCGAGGTGATGGGTCTCGACGCCCGCGGCCCGGGCCCGGGTCAGCGCGCCGGCGTCCGGTTTGTCGCTCAGCACCAGCACCACGCGTACCGGGCTAGCGGCGTGGCACGCGTCCAGCAGCGCCTGGAGGTTGGTGCCGCCGCCCGAGGCCAGTACCGCGATGCGCATCGGGTGCTCGCTCGAATAGGTCACCGTGGGGTCGCCTGTCATCCGGGCCCACCCTGACTCATCGAGGACTCACCGCAGAGGACGCAGAGGAAAAGAGGACTGTGGGTCTCTGCGGTGAATCTGTCCCCAGGCTCATACGGCCTGCCTGACCGCGTCAGCGACAAGGTCGAATTCGTCGTCGGCAATGGTGCGGACGTCGAGGACCACCTTCCCTTCGTGCGCCCGGGCGATCACCGGCGGATGGTGCCGGCCGAGCGCCGCCAGGAAGGTGTCACAGGAGGCGGGCTCCAACGCGACCAGCGTGGTGGGCAGCGTCGCCTCGGGAAATGCCCCGCCCCCCACGGACGACGAGCCCGGGATGAGCGAGCCGGCGCCCAGCCGCCGGCGCAGGCGCCCCGCCCGCCGCTTGAGGGTGGCGGCATCGGCCGTGAGCATGGCGAGGGTCGGGATCTGGTGCAGCGCGCTCGCGGGATCGCGGTAGTGGGCCAGCGTCGCCTCCAGCGCGGCGATGGTGCTCTTGTCGGGCCGCAGCGCGCGGTACAGCGGGTTCCGCGCAATGCCGGCCACCACCTCGGCGGGGCCCACGATGATGCCCGCCTGCGGACCCCCCAACAGCTTGTCGCCCGAGAACACCACCAGCGCGTCGGCCCCGACGCTGTCCTGCACCAGCGGCTCGCCCGACAAGCCGTACGGTTCCAGGTTGACCAGTAGGCCGCTGCCCACGTCGTGCACCACCGGAATCGCCCGCTCCCGCAGGGCCCGAACCAGCTCCGCGGTGGTCGCCTCGGCGGTGAACCCCGCCAGCCGGAAATTGGAGCGATGCACTTTGAGCACCGCGCGGGTGCGCGGGCTCACCGCCCGCTCGTAATCGGCGAGGCGGGTTCGGTTGGTGGTTCCCACCTCGACCAGCACGCTGCCGCTCTTCCGGATGATCTCCGGGAGCCGGAAGCCGTCGCCGATTTCCACCAGCTCACCCCGCGAGACAATGGTCTCGCCACCATCGGCCAGGGTGTTCACCACCAGCAGCAGCGCCGCCGCCGCGTTGGTCACCACGACGCCGTCCTGGGCTCCCGTCACCTGCCGCAGCAACGCGCGGACGTGCACCTGGCGCGAACCCCGCTCCCCGGCCTCGGCGTCGTATTCGAGGGTCGAATACCCTGCGGCCCGCTCCAGCGCCGCGCGCGCCGAGCGGCTGAGCGGGGCCCGGCCCAGATTGGTGTGCAGCACCACGCCGGTGGCGTTGACCACCCGCGCGAGCGAGGGCCGCTCCTGCGCCTCCAGGCGGCGCGAGACCTCGGCCAGCCAGCCGCCCTCCGGAGCTTCGCCGCGCGCGCCGCGGGCTTCCGCCAGCGTCGCGCGAATCGTGTCCACGATCACCTGCCGCGGCGCCCGCCGAAGCAGCCCAGCCTGCTCGGCCTCAGCCAGGAGCGCATGCACCGCGGGAAGCCGGCTTCGGCGATCACTCGTACGCACTTAGCACGACCATCCTTAGGCGAGTTTCACCGCAGAGGGCGCAGAGGAACAAAAGAGAGGACGCGGAGTTGAATCTCTGCTCAGAAAGGCTCATCTCGATGCTCGCTCGGGCAACGCGAGGACCTGCCGGCCCGTGCGCCGGGCGCCAATCATGTTGGCGACGTCGGTGAGCACGAGATACCGGCCGCCCGGCGCCAGGGGCTGCTCCAGCCGCACGAACAATACGTTGCTCAGCTTGGGCCGCTCGCGCAGCAGCCGGGCGGCGCGAGACGTGTCGGCGGCGGACGGGCGCGCTCGGGTGGTGTCCGGCGGCTGGCCGGGCGTCACCTGGAGGGGCTGCCGGCGGGTTGGGGCGATCCTCCTCCCGGCAGTATCGGCCGCCACTGCCGCTGCTGCGGTATCAGTCACCGCGGTGTCAGCAGTCCGCTGAGCTCGCGCCGCCGCCACCAGCGAGTCATACTCCGCCAGGCGCCAGAGGTTGGCCACGCCGACCGGGGTGGAATCCGGCAGCGCCAGCACGGTCACCGACTCCAGCGCCGGCTCGCCCTCCGTCCCGGGCCGAGGTGCGGTGGTGGGCAGGACCTGACTGAACTCCAGTCGCAGGGTCATGCTGTCGGCGAGCGTGACCCGAGACAAGCCGGGGCCGATGGTATCGCGCTTGAAGGTCCAGAAGGTGTGACTCAGCGTGGAGTCCAGCTGCATGGTCAGCGAGTCCAGCGACTCCCGGAAGTCGAGCCGGCGATTGTTGTTGGCGTCCACGCCGGCCAGGAGCAGGTACCGGCCGGTGGGGATCGAGCCCAGCACGAACTCGCCCACGGAATCCGCGAGGCCCAGGTACCGCAGCGAGTCCGGGAGATGGACGGCCTCGATCAGCGCCCGGGCGGCGATCCGGCCCTGCTCCCAGTCCAGCACCGTGCCCGAGATCAGCGTCGCGGGAATCTCGCCGCCGGTGCTGAAGATCACGGTGCGGCCCTGGGTCAAGCGATTGGCGCGCAGGTCCTGAATCCCCGGCAGGAGCGTGAGGTGATAGACCGCGCCCTGCCGCCAGCCGCCCTTGGGCCTGACCTCGATGGCGGTGCGTTTCCATTCGACGGAAAGCTCCTCCGGGACGGGTGAGAGGGCGATCAGCTTGTCCAGCGACCCTCCGGATCGCTCGTCAATCACCTCGTTGAACCGGATGACGGCTGCGCCGCGCCACCCTGGTACCACGGTCCCCGAGTCGGGAAGGACCGCTTCGATCGCCGGCGGCGCCGCATCGGGCGGTCCGCCCGGAGGCTCCTGAACGGCGGCGCAGGCGGCGGTGGCGGCGGAAGCGGAGACACGGCAGGCGCGCCAGAGGCCCCTGCGGCCTCTGCAGCCCCTCCGGCCCCTCAGCACCCCAGCGCGCTCAACTTCGCCGCCAGCGCCTCCCGTTGCTCCCGCCACGAGCGCTCTTTGGCCCGCTCCCGTTCCACCACCTCGGCGGGGGCGCGCGCGACGAACTGCGGGTTGGCGAGCTTGGTGGCCAGCGCTTCGAGCTGGCGATCCAGGCGGTCGCACTCTTTGCCCAGGCGCTCGCACTCCTTGCGAACGTCGATGGCGTCCGCCAGCGGCACGAAGACGCTGGACCCGTCCGGCAGCACCGCGTGCGCCCCAGCCCCAGCGGTAACTGCCCCTCCTGCCCCTTCTGCGCCTTCTGCCCCTCCTGCGCCGCCATCCACCCTCAGCGCACTGATCTTCGCCATCCGCTCGATCGTCTGTTGCTCTGCTCGAAACGCCTCCCACGCCAGCGGGCCGGACGCCTGCACGGTGGCGCGCACCGCGCGGGACGGAGGCACCCCGTAGTCGGCGCGGATACTGCGCACCGCGTTCACCAGGGCCTGGACCTCGGTGAAGCGCTCTTCGGACGTTGGGTCCACGAACTCTTCGCGGGCTTCGGGCCAAGCGGCCCCGGCCAGGAGCGCCCGCTTCTCCCCGGCAACCGCACCGGCGGCTGACTCAGCCGTTAGTCGGCTCCACAGCTCCTCGGTTATGAAGGGCATCACGGGATGGAGCAGGCGGAGGGCGGTGTCGAAGACGTGCGCCAGAACCGCCCGCGCGGCGTCGCCCCCCGACGCCTGCCCGTAGAGGCGGGGTTTCACCTGCTCCAGGTACCAGTCGGCCACCTCATCCCAGAGGAAGTGATAGACCGCGTTGGCGGCGTCACTCAGGCGGAACTTCTCGAGCGCCTCGGTGGTGGCCTGGATGGCGCGTTGGGTGCGGGACAGGATCCATCGGTCCGCCAGCTCGAGTTGATCGGCGGAGCGAACCGTCGATCCATCGATCCGTCTGGTCGCCTGGCCCGCCAGGTGCGGCAGGATCAACCGTGCGGCGTTCCACAGCTTGTTGGCGAAATTGCGGCCCGGCGCGAAGCTGGTTTCGAGATCATTGGGGTCGAGCAGGATGTCGGTGCCGATCGGCGCCGCGGCCACCACGGTGAAGCGCAAGGCGTCGGCCCCGAACCGCTGGATCACCTCCAGGGGATCGATGCCGTTGCCCGCGGACTTGGACATCTTGCGGCCCTGCTTGTCCCGCACGATCCCGTTCAGCACCACGGTCTCGAACGGCCGCTCGCCCAGGAAGTGGTATCCCAGCATCACCATCCGGGCCACCCAGAAGAAGATGATGTCGGGCCCGGTCACCAGGGTGTGCCCCGGATAGAAGCGCTTCAAGTCCTCGGTCTGCTCGGGCCAGCCCAGTGTGGCAAAGGGCCAGAGCCCCGAGGAGAACCAGGTGTCCAGCACGTCCTCGTCCTGGCGCGCCGGCTTCCCGCAGGTCTCGCAGCGGGCGACGTCGGTCTCGGAGACCGTGACGTGTCCGTCGGGACAGAACCAGGCCGGTATCCGGTGCCCGAACCAGATCTGGCGGGAGATGTTCCAATCCCGGATCTGGGTGAGCCAGTGCTCGTAGACCGCGCCCCAGCGGTCGGGCACGAAGGTGAGCCGGCCCCGCCGGTACTCTTCCAGCGCCCGGTCGGCGAGCGGCTTCATCTTGACGAACCACTGATCCGACAGGCGCGGCTCGACCAGCGTGTTGCAGCGGTAGCAGCGGCGAACGGCGTGGTGGTGCGGCTCGATCCGTTCCAGCAGTCCGCGCTGCCGCAGCATCGCCACCACTCGCTCCCGCGCCGCCATGCGGTCCATCCCTTCGAGGTCCGCCGGCACCCTTCGCCCCACGGGATCGCCCGGGTCCCGCATGCGGCCTTCCGGGTCCATCACCAGCGGCATCGGCAAGTTGAACCGCCGGCCGATCTCGAAGTCCGTGGCGTCGTGCGCGGGAGTGATCTTGACGAACCCGGTGCCGAACTCGGGGTCCACGGCGGCGTCGGGGACGATAGCCAGCGCGATGTCGGTGAGCGGCAACTGCACCCGCCGGCCGACCGCCCATTTGGTCTTGGCGTGATCCGGATGGACCGCGACCGCCACGTCGCCCAGCATGGTCTCCGGGCGGGTGGTGGCGACGACCACGAAGGGCGGTTCGGCGGTCCGGCGGTTCGATAGTCCGGCGGCTACAGCATCCCTCGATCCGTCGATCCCTCGATCCGTCGCTCCGACGACGGGGTACCTGAGGTAGTACAGCCTCCCTTCCGTCTCATGGAACTCGGCCTCTTCATCGGACAGCGCCGTGAGACACCGGGGGCACCAGTGTATGACCCGATGACCTCGGTAGATCAGCCCCTGCCGGTACAGCGTCACGAACACGTGGCGCACGGCCCGGGAGTATCCCTGGTCCAGCGTGAAGCGGGTGCGGCTCCAGTCGCAGGAGGCGCCCAGGGCTTTGAGCTGATCCAGGATGATGCCGCCCTTTTCCTTCTGGTAGGTCTCGACCCGCTTGAGGAAGGCGGCTCGTCCGATCTGGAAGCGGGTGGTGCCCTCCTTGGCGAGCTGTCGCTCGATCACGGTGTGGGTCGCGATGGCCGCATGATCGGTACCGGGTAGCCAGAGCACCGCGCGTCCCCGCATCCGCTCGAACCGGATCAAGACGTCCTGCACCGCGTTATTGAGGCCGTGACCCATGTGCAGGATGTCGGTCACATTGGGCGGCGGGATCACGATGACGTACGGCCGGGCTGCGGGGTCTGCGGCAGGCTGAAACACGCCGGCCTCGGCCCATCGCCGGTAGGTGGACGATTCCGCGGCCGTGGGGTCGTACTGCGGAGGAAGCTCAGTCTGCCTCATCGGTCTCCGACGTTACCCGCCCACCGCAGGAGCACCATTCCAGGCAGGTTGCCAGGCCGGACTGGCGGAGAGATTTCAGCCCTTCCCAGTGCTATCTCTGCCTTCTCTCGGTTCCCCTCGGCGCTCTCTGCGGTGAAACCCTCTCGATCTGCGCGGAAGAGAATGACGGTCACGGGAGCGGGATATCCTGCCCCTCGACGAGAAGGCGATTGATCACGGTGAACCCCGGCGCCACCCCTTGTGCGACGGCCGCGGCACGGTCCCTCGCCGCCGTGCTGGGTACGCGGCCCACCAACTCGAGCAACTTCTCGCCCAGGACCCGGGGGCGCGCCTTGAGGTAGCGGGTCTCCGCTTCGGCCTCCAGCGCGTTCCGCACGGTGCGCTCGATACCGGCGGCGTCGGCGGGGCCTTCGACCGGCCGGAGCCGGCGCACGGCCCGCCGTACTCGGTCGGCGTCCACGTCCCCCAGCCACTCACCGGCCGCCAGGCCCGCCAGCAGGCCCAGGCCGAAGCCGGCGGCCGCAGCCAGCGCGATCCCGGCAACGCCCTCGTTACGCTCGGACATCATGCACCACCGGACACCCCGAGTTCACCGCAGAGGGCGCGGAGGGCGCGCCCCCTGCGTCCGCTGCGGTGAATACACCAAGGTACGGACTTTAGCTATTATATGAGCCTGATCGCTCTATTGGTATGGCGAAAGCGTGAACGCCCCGAGCCCTGACGACGTCGTCAGCCGCCGCGTGCTGATCATCTCCGGCGCCGTGGGGGTGGTGCTGTTGCTCGCGATCGGCGCCTTCTTGGGGCTGCGCGGCCGCAGCGCGCCTCTTTGGGTCACCCGGCACGCCCCCGACCGCGCCACCGATCGATGAGCCGCGACATCCGGATCACCCTCCCCGACGGGTCGGTCCGCACGCTGCCTGCCGGGAGCACGGCGCGCGCCCTAGCGGAATCGATCGGCAAACGGCTGGCCCAGGACGCCGTGGCGGCCAAGGTGAACGGCGAGATTTGGGACCTCAGCCGGCCCATCTCCCAGGACGCGGTGGTCGAGATCCTCACCCCCAAGGCCACCGACGCGCTCTCCGTCCTGCGGCATTCCTCGGCGCACGTCCTGGCAACGGCGGTGCGCCACCTCTTTCCGGAAGCCGGGATCGGGTTTGGGCCGGCCATCGAGGACGGCTTCTACTACGACTTCGAAGTGCCCCGGCCGTTTACGCCCGAGGACCTGGAGCGGATCGAAGCCCGTATGCATGAGGTGGCGCAGGCGGACCATCCGTTCGTGCGGGAAGAAGTGGGCCGGGAGGACGCGCGCCGGCGGTTCAAGGATGATCCGTTGAAGCTCGAACGCCTCGAAGAGCTGGGTGACGACGAGGTGATCTCGGTCTACACGGTTGGACCCTTCGTGGACCTGTGCCGCGGACCCCACGTGCCCAGCACCGGGCACATCAAGCACTTCAAGCTGCTACACGCCGCGGGGGCGTACTGGCGGGGGGACTCGCGGCGCCAGATGCTGCAACGCATCTACGGCACGGCCTATTTCACCAAGGACGAGCTGGCGGCCGACCTCCGGCGCCGCGAGGAGGCCGAGAAGCGGGACCACCGGATGCTGGGCAAGCAGCTCGACCTGTTCAGCATCCAGGAGGACGTGGGACCGGGGCTGATCCTGTGGCATCCGCGCGGTGCCATCATCCAGTTCGAGCTCCGGCGCCTGATCGAGGACGAGATCCTCAAGCGCGGCTACCAGTTGGTCTATACGCCGCACGTCACCCGGGAGCAGTTGTTCTTCCGCTCCGGGCACCTGCCGCTCTACGAGCACAACCAGTATCCCGCCATGGCGGCCGGCGCCGGCGAGGCGGAGGACGTGCGGTATCGGACCAAGCCGATGAACTGCCCGATGCACATCCTGATCTACGCCTCGCGGCAACGCTCCTACCGCGACCTGCCGATCCGACTGGCCGAGGTGGCCAACGTGTACCGGAACGAGTTGTCCGGGACGTTGCACGGCATGCTCCGGGTGCGCGGCCTCACCATGGATGACGCCCACATCTTCTGTCGTGAGGATCAGATCGAGCAGGAGATCTTCGAGATGCTCGATCTCACGGACTTCGTGCTCAACAAGACCTTCGGCTTGCAGTATCGTCTCGATCTGGCCACCCGCCCCGCGAAGAAACTGGGCGGCGACCAGATGTGGGACGTCGCCGAAGCCGCGCTCAAGCGGGCGCTGGAGCGCGGCAACCTGACCTACGGTCTCGACGTCGGCGGCGGCGCGTTCTACGGGCCCAAAATCGACGTCAAGCTGAGGGACGCGATCGGCCGCGAGTGGCAGGGCACCACGATCCAGCTCGACTACGAGCTGCCCGAGCGGTTCCGGCTGGAGTACACGGGCTCGGACAACCGCGCCCACCGGCCGGTGATGATGCACCGGGCGATCTACGGCACGCTGGAACGGTTCGTGGGCATGCTCATCGAGCACTTCGCGGGCGCGTTCCCGGTGTGGCTGTCGCCGGAACAGGTGCGCGTGCTGCCGATCGCGGAGGCGCAGATCCCCGGGGCGCGGGCGGTGCACGAGCGCCTGCGCGCCGCGGGGATTCGCTCCTCGGTGGACGATCGGAACGAGACCCTGAACTACCGGATCCGCGATGGCGAGGTGATGAAGGTCCCCTACATGACGGTGGTGGGCCAGCGGGAGCTGGACCAGGGGAGCGTGGCGGTGCGGGTGCGGGGCGCGGGCAAGAAGCAGGAGATTGTGCCGGTGGAGCAGTTCATGGCGCGGGTCAAGAGCGAGATCGAGATGCGGGCGCTAACCCCGTGAGACCGAGTTGAGACGGTTTTCAGGGCCGGTTAAGTTGCGCTAGCGCATACAGGTAAGGGGTAAGGGGTGAGGGGTCCCCCTACCCCTCACCCCTCACGCAGTTGGTCCCCGGCCGTTGGAGCCACGCATGCCCGGCGATGCGGAACGCTGTCCCGTCATTGTCAGTGCCACTCGGACGCCGATCGGGAAGTACTTGGGCGGCGTGGCGCCGCTCAAGGCGACCGAGCTGGGCGCGATCGCGATTCGCGAGGCGGTCAAGCGCGCCGGCATCGAGGCCGGCGCGGTCGAAGAAGTGATCATGGGCCACGTGCTTCAGGGCGGAGCGGGGCAGGCCCCCGCGCGCCAGGCGGCGTTGGGTGCAGGACTCCCGAGCACCGTGCCCGCCCTGACCATCAACAAGGTCTGCGGCTCCGGGCTCAAGGCGGTGATGCTCGCGGCGCAGGCCATCAAGGCCGGGGACGCCCGGTGCCTGGTGGCCGGCGGCATGGAGTCCATGTCCAACGGCCCGCACTACCTGTTCGGGCTCCGGGGCGGCGTCAAGTTCGGCCATCAACAGCTCACCGACGGCGTGATCCACGACGGCCTGTGGTGCTCGTTGGGCAACTCCCACATGGGCGGCTATGCCGAGTACACCGCGCGGAAGGCGGGAATCAGCCGGGAGGAGCAGGATCGCTTCGCGCTGGAAAGCCACCGGAAAGCGGTGGCGGCCACCGAGGCCTGCCGCTTCAAAGCGGAGATCGTGCCGGTGGAGATCGCGGGCAAGAAAGGCAGCACCGTGATCGACCAGGACGAGAGTCCCCGCAAGGACACCTCGCTCGAGGCGCTCGCGGCACTCAAGCCCGCCTTCGATCCCCAGGGCACGGTGACGGCCGGCAACGCGCCGGGCATGAACGACGGGGCCAGCGCCCTGGTGGTGGCGTCGGAGGCGTTTGCCAAGGCGCACGGCCTTCCGGTGTTGGCCCGGATCACGGCCTACGCCACCGGCGGCGGTGATCCGCAGGACCTGTTCTTTGCGCCGATCGTGGCGGTGAGCCACCTCATGGCCAAGGCCGGAACCAGCATCCGCGACTACGGATTGATCGAGGCGAACGAAGCGTTCTCGGTCCAGGCGTTGGCGGATGGCAAGGCACTGGGCTGGGACTGGGATCGGGTCAATGTGAACGGCGGCGCCGTAGCGCTGGGCCATCCGATCGGCGCCAGCGGCGCGCGCGTATTGACGACGCTGTTGTACGCCATGCGGGACCGCAACGTGGCGACCGGTCTCGCGACCCTGTGTCTAGGCGGGGGGAACGCGGTCGCCCTGAGCGTGGAGCGGGAATCCTGATGAGACATGTGACGATGCCGGGGGGGCTGCAGGGACGGCAGGGCATCTACGCCGACGGGACTGGCTTGGTCGTGACCGCCGTGATTCGACGCACGGTCGCGATCCTGGGCGGGGCGATGCTGGTGGGAGTGGCGGCCCAGTTCGCGGTGCCCCTGCCCGGCACGCCGGTGCCGCTGACCCTCCAGGTGCCGGCCGTGCTCCTGGTGGCCGGGCTCCTGGGGCCCCGGGGCGGCGCGGCCAGCATGGTCGTCTACCTCATCCTGGGCGTGGCGGGGCTTCCCGTGTTCGCGCCCGTGGGGCCGCCGGGGTTGGCCCGGCTTCTCGGTCTTACGGGTGGCTACCTGCTGGCGTATCCCGTGGCCGCCGTGGTCGCCGGCCGGATCGTGGGTGATGCGAGCTCGTGGCCGCGATTGGGCGCAGCGCTGGTGGCAGGCCTCGCGGCGATTCACCTGGGCGGCACGGCCCAGCTCGCGGTCCTCACCGGCGACCCGGGGAATGCGTGGCGACTGGGCTCACTGCCGTTCCTGCTGCTGGACCTGGTGAAGCTCCTGGTCGTGGCTCTGTTGCTGCGACGATTCGCCCCGACCTTCCGCGCGCGCCTCTGATCGGGCGCGCGTTTGGTTTGGTGCGGCAGTCTTGAGCACGCTGGAGATCACGAGGGACGTTTCGCGGGAGGCGGCGTTGCGGCGGGTGACGGTGGTCGGGGCGGGGACCATGGGCAACGGCATCGCCCACGTCTTCGCGCAGCACGGCTGGGGCGTCACGCTGGTGGACGTGTCCCGCCCGGCACTGGAGTGCGCGCTCGAAACCATCGGCCGCAACCTGGAGCGCCAGGTGAAGAAGGGCGCGCTGACCGAGAGCGATCGCAGCGCCGCCCTGGAGCGCATCCGCCCCACCACGGTGCTGGACGGTGTTGCGGACTCGGAGCTGGTGGTGGAGGCGGTGATCGAGGAGCCCCGCGCCAAGTTCGAGCTGTTCGCCGATCTCGACGCCAAAGCCCCTCCTCCCACCGTCCTCGCCACCAACACCTCGTCTATTTCCATCACCGAGATCGCAGCGCGTACACAGCATCCGGAGCGGGTCGTCGGGATGCATTTCATGAACCCGGTGCCGGTCATGCCGCTGGTGGAAGTGATCCGCGGGTTGGCCACGTCGGACGCCACGGTGCAGACCGCGGTCCGGACGGCGGAGGAGCTGGGGAAGACGCCGGTCGAGGTGAGCGATTACCCCGGCTTCGTCTCCAACCGCGTCCTCATGCCGATGATCAACGAGGCGGTCTACTGCGTGATGGAGGGCGTGGCCACGCCGGCAGCGGTGGACACGGTGATGAAGCTGGGGATGAGCCACCCGATGGGGCCGCTGGCCCTGGCGGATCTGATCGGGTTGGACGTGTGCCTGGCGATTCTCGAGGTGCTGCAGCGCGGCTTGGGGGACGACAAGTACCGCCCCTGTCCGCTGCTGCGGAAGATGGTCGCCGCGGGCCGGTTGGGCCGGAAGAGCGGCCGCGGGTTCTATGAATACGCCTGACGTGATGGCGCCGGAGGCGGCGGAGCAGCGCCGCGAGATCGTGGCCCTGGCCCGCGAGTTCGCGGCGCGCGAGATCGCGCCCTGCGCGGCCGAGTGGGATCGCGCCGGGGCCCTGCCGCGGGAGCTTTTCACCAAGCTGGGGGAGCTGGGGTTCTTCGGCATGCGCATCCCGGAGCAATATGGCGGCCTGGGTCTCGACCCGCTGACCTATCTCATGGTGCTGGAAGAAATCGCGGCCGCCGACGCCAGCGTCTCCATTACCCTGGGGGTGCACAACTCGCTGGCCTGCGGGATGCTGCTCCGGCACGGCTCGGAGGCCCAGAAGCAATGGTGGCTTCCGTCCCTCGCCGGCGGGGAGACCGTCGGGGCGTTCGCCCTGTCCGAGCCGGAGGCCGGCTCCGACGCGGCAAGTGTGCGGGCCCAAGCGCGGCGGGACGGCGACGGGTGGATCCTGAACGGCACCAAGTCCTGGGTGACCAGCGGCGATTTGGCCGGACTGCTGGTGGTAATGGCGCGCACCGATACGCCCGAGGCTCGGCGCGGCAGCCACGGGATCTCCGCCTTCCTGGTGCCGGGCGGCGCGCCGGGTGTGGCGCACGGCAAAGCGGAAGACAAGATGGGCCTCCGCGCCTCGCGCACCACGGGATTCGCCATGCACGAGGTGCGCCTGGGGAGCGAGGCGTTGCTGGGGGAGGAAGGGAAGGGCCTGGCGTACGCGCTCGGGGTCCTGGATCAAGGGCGACTCGGCGTCGCGGCGCAGGCCATCGGGATCGCCCGGACGGCGCTGGAGTGGGCGGTCAAATACAGCGCCGAGCGCCAGCAGTTCGGCCGGCCGATCAGGGAGTTTCAGGGGATCCAGTTCAAGCTGGCGGACATGGCCGCCCGCGTGGCCGCGGCGCGAGCCCTGCTCCATGAAACCGCGCAGCAAGAGATTGCGGGCAGCCGAGGGGCGGCGCGGGCGAGCATGGCCAAACTGTTCGCTTCGGAAACCGCCATGTGGGTCACCACCCAGGCGGTGCAGGTGTTCGGCGGATACGGCTACATGCGGGACTATCCGGTCGAGCGGCTCTTCCGGGATGCCAAGGTGACGGAGATCTATGAAGGCACGAGCGAAATCCAGCGCCTCGTCATCGCCCGCGGTCTCTTCGCGTAGGGGCGCGTCATCGAAGGGCGCGGCGCCGCCGCTGGAAGAGCGCCTGTTGGCCGCCGAGATCTACGATGCCATCCTGCGCGTCCTGACCATTGCGCGGGATGAGCATATTCCTTCTTATAAAGCCGCCGATCGGCTGGCCGAACGTCGGCTGGCCGAAGCGGCGGACGGCA
>Ga0209172_10006158_pt1 | contig 13639 bp, 9 predicted proteins | sample LarsenN4metaG_FD_184113 | JGI IMG/M metagenome (GOLD analysis project Ga0209172, IMG submission 184113) | Hot spring sediment bacterial and archeal communities from British Columbia, Canada, to study Microbial Dark Matter (Phase II) - Larsen... ... | reverse complement strand
GCGATCTCCGCCACCTTTCAGTGCGCTCGGGACGAATTGAGACATCAGGGATTGCAGACCTCGTCCCGCTGAAGTTTTGGCCGCCGCAGTGTATCAAATACGCCGTGGTTTTGCACGCCTCTTACCGGGACGATTCGAGGATACTCGTGCAGAAACAAAGGCCCTTCTTGGTGATGCAGTCATGTTCCCTCTCCCACCGGGAGAGGGTAAGGGTGAGGGAGAGAGGGGGTTTGGGCTACCGCGCCATGCTCAAACACATCCCGAGGAATTGCACTTAGGCGGCAGGGAGACGACCGCAGAAGGTGGCCAGCGACAGAAATGACGACTCTTCAGACGATGGGCAGGGTAGGCATAAAGTAGAAGGCATTGCATCCATAACCAACGCTAGCGACCATTGAGGCGAAACGCAAACGCCGTCTGTGTAAACTCCCTGGGCGCGATTACGCGCAGTTGATCCGTGACACGACGGCGCATCTCCACGGCCAGATCAACGCAGAAGCGCAGTTCATCGGATTCGATATCGTCGGGGCTGCGGTGCGGATATAGGAGCTTCAGCAAGCCGGCGGCGGTCTTCTGGACGGCATCCTGGTTGCGACCTGTCCAGCCATCGAAGACGACATGCGCGGTCACATGCGTCTGGAAATTCCGGCGTCGCAGGAGACGAAAGATCTCGGCGAGATAATCCGAGATGAACCCGTAGCCTGTGGCATAGTTTTCAGGCGCGATTTTGGGGATTTCCCAGCCTGGGAGGTAGGCGTGGATGCGGTCGAGAAACGCCGTATCGTATCGCAGCTCAGCAGGCAGGGGCTCGAACAGATGGCGGTACCCATCCACAGGCGTTCGTCGCTCAGTGTCGGAGCCGATGTTCCCGCCCAGGACTATCGAGCATTGAGACGTAAATTCTAGATTATCTCTGGTGTATTGCCCGCTCTGCATGAACATTTTCAAGGTATCGATGGTCTCAGCGTCGAATTTGGGCTCGCCTTCTCCCTCCCGTGCCACCTCGTCGAACACCACCACATCTTTCACGCCGATGACGCCTACCCGCTTCCAAGCTTTATGGTAGAACAGCGTAGCTGGGGTGGATTTGCCACTCGACACCACGAAAGCCTGGGGGGAGGTGTTTTTGTACATATAGGTCTTGCCGGTCTCTCGGGGACCGAGCTCGATGACGTTGTAATTGCTCTCGACGAAGGGGACCAAGCGGAGCAGCAGCAAGTGCTTGACACGCTCCTCCAAGCGATAGGGATTGTAGCCTACGGTCTGGATGAGCAGATCGATCCATTCTTGGGTCGTGAAGGGCCGGCGTTTTTCGATGTAGTCATCCAACGAGAGCCTGGTGACTTTAAACGGGGTGAACTCGGCGATGCAAAACGGATACTTTCGGCCTCTCAACTCGTAGGTGCCGTCGAATTCAACCCGCATCGTGCCCCAGGCACCGGTCGTCAGCAGAAGATCGCCGAACTCGCGCTTCACCCGCTCGCTGACGCGCACATGGTTATCCCCGAGGGCCGGCACCTCCGCCCAGTAATGATCGGTCCGTTGATCATATGACAGGGTGAGCTGGCCGAGAAAAGTGTATTCCCCCTGCTCCCGAATCCGGCTTTTAATCAGTTCCTTTTTGCCGCTTTCCACATAGTGCTCTTCGAGAATGCGGTCGATTTTCCGCTGACCCAGCAATGGTTCCTTCGGGTCGACGAAACGGGCACACAGATACTCCATGACATAGCGGGGAAATTCTTTGTAGGCCTCGTTCCAGCGCGTCAGCGGCTTGAGGATCACTCGGTCGGACAGATGCTCCAGGATCTTGGCGTCGAGCCGCGTCGGCTTGACCTCTTCACGAATCGAGACATTCAGACCCAGTTCCATTTGTGACTCCACGTCTCCCATGAGGATTCCTCATTCGATGTCGCTGAAGGCATCGAGGGCTTTGCTGAACTCGACCTTATCGGCGCGCGGCTTCACCGTGACCGGGATCTGTCGACTGCCCCCTTTGACAACGGCGTAGCGGCCATCAGTTCCCTTGGCTTCGACGAGGATGGTGATGAATTTCAGGCCGAGCTCCGCCCTCAGTCGTTCGGTAAAGCTGCGCTCAGCCCCGCGGCCGAGTTCCGCTGTCTTCCCGGGGCCTGGCCCGATGGTCACCCGAATCGCCACCCTCCTGGCTCCACCGTTCCTGATGGTGACCGGGACCTCAAGGTCTTCATCCTCCTGCGCCCTCAGCTTCTCCGGGGTGGTGATCACCAGCCGGACCTCCTCCGGCGCTTCGAGCTTACGCAGCACGACGCCGGGGACCACCATCTCCGGCAGGGAGAGGCCGCCATGGGCATAGCGGGTATAACGCCCCCTCTCTCGGGTGAACCAAGCCCGTCCGATCGGCACGGTGACACTCCCCACCCCCTTCTTGCCGCTGTATGGCACGACAAGGCCCGCCGGATGCTCGATGTCGTACAGGTAACGGTAAAACACCTGTGTCTCGGCCTGCGCTGCATCGATCGTAATGCTGCGCTGATCCTCCAACTCCACGAAGCCGTGATCGCTAGTGACGACCACGAGGTCGCCGGCAGCGACCAGCCGCTTCATTTCGGGGATGACGTCACGTTCGACCTTGTGCCGAATCTTATCGTTGATCTCGCGCAGGTCGCCCTTCTCGTTATGCAGATTATCGTCGCTGATGTTGAAGACCAGGCAGTTGAACCGACGCGCCTTCAGCCTGCGCAGCTTCTCCAGCCCGACATCGGTGTCGGCATGATCGATAAAGATGGTCTCCTGGTTCATCTCGCGGTCTGACGTCAGCCCGAAATTACGCGCTGCCAGGATTTGCTCGTCCGGCGTGAAGCGTCCGCCGAAACCCTTCCAGGCTGTATCGGGATACCCGCCGGCGAAGAGCGATTTACGGGCCAGTTGGGTATAGGTCGGGAGCGGCGCCAGCAGAGGAACCTCCTCCTCGATGGCGAAGTTTTGCGCCAGCAGCGGCCGAATGACCTCGGTCCACGTGTCGTAACGCATGCCGTCGAACAACCATACGAACAGACGCCGGCCGCCGTGCCCCACTTTGGCGGCCAAGGGTCTCAGGAAGTGGATGGTCGAGCGGCGGTGGAGCAAATAGCCTCGCACGTCATGTTGGATAAGATCGCCGGCCAGGCGATCGAGTGCCTCAAGTCGCTCGATGACCCGGCGCTGCAGCGTCTCAAAGAACGTCTGCAAACGACCCAACCGGGTCTCATCGCCGATGACGTCGGCATCCTTGCGAGCCAAGGCGAGCAGGAGTTCCATCCGAGCGTCGCCGCTCTCCACATAGGCATCGACCAACGCGCCCATATCGTCGGGTTTGGGCAATGGAGCGGGCAGGCAGTTCTGAATGGTGGCGAGCCTGGAGACCATGCGCAGCAGCGCTGCGGCACGAGCTTCGGCGGGGGCATCGTAATGCGGCACTTCCCAGCCGCTCAGCCACGGTTCCGCCCAATCCGGCACCTGCTCGGGCATTTCAAGTATCGGGACGGCTTCCCGCCCCAATTGGTCATCCAGATAGCCGAGGAGCAACGCCATGGCAAGCATGGGCGGAGTCTCAGCGTCGATGAGCGAGGTCCACCGTGCCGCAGGGATCACACCCTTCAGGAGCGAGATCGCTTGCTCGGCTTGATCCTGAGTGCATCCACGATCAGCTCGTTGGATAACCTTCTGCCAGCGCTCGGGCTGCGCCTTGAGAAAAGCACGCACCTCCGGAAGGAGCGGCAGGAGGTCGTGCACCGCCTGGGAAAAGAGCCCGAGCCCCGAAAGGGAGAGCGTCACATTCTGCACGCCCTGCCCCTCGAGAAAATCCGTGAGTGTGAGCAACAGAAGGCTTTCCCCCATTGGGAACTCCATCCACGGGCTGACCAGATGCCTTTCTGACAGATGTCCGCCGCCGGCCAGGACTTCCCAGAGCAAATGCGCGTCTTCCGCGTCGAACTCGTGCTCGGCGACCAGCGACAGGAAGCGGGCGACGATCTCAGCCGGATAGGCTTGGGGCAACTCCAGATCGCGGTAGTCCAACTCCTGATATTTTGCCAGCAGTAAGGCGACCTCGATGTGGTGGCGACCCAAGGGGCGGTCCGGCCCAATGGCCTTGCGCATTCGCCAATAGCCATCGATGAAACCCTGTAGATCTCGACTGATCCGATCGGCATGGGCCTGGAGATGCTCCGGCCATACGACCGGTTCGGTGTGGAAGGTCACGACCGCATCCGTACGCAGGTCGATCGGTTCACCCTCGACCCGCTGCAAGATATCCCCAAGAAACGACAGATCGATGCGGTGCGTCAGCGGTACAAAATCGGGCATGGCGACCCGCAGCAGGACAGGCGATTCAGCGGTCCACCCCGCTGCTTCAAGCACCCGCATCGCCAGCCGGAAGGCCAGATCGTCTTCCTGGTACGTGACGACCCGCCAGAGGCGTCCGGCAGCGTCGACGATGGAATCGAGCCCATTGAGATCGCCTTCTGGATCGAAACAGAGGGCCAGCTTTGCCCCCTGTGGAACGGCCTCATGAAGGCGGTGGGCAAGATGCGTTTGCTTATCGGAACAGGCGGAGCTGGTCGCTGTGGCCCGCATCGTCGATCTCCGGAAGCTGGGTCACACAAAACTCATAGAGCCGCTTGGCCGTTTTGCGGTCGGCGTCGGAGAGATTGGCCGGGTTGAGGCGCTGGTAGATCTCCACCACCGCCCGATGATCGGTGAGATGCTGGTAGGCGAAGCGCATCCATTCGAAGAGCTCGCTATCCTTGGGGAAGGTGTCCAGCTTACCTTCCCGTAAGCGTTGAATATAACGGCGTATGCGCAGGGTGCGTTCATCGCCCATCAGGCGGCGCTCCTCGGCTGTGGGCAGGCGCCAGCGGTTGGTCTCGGCATCGCGCCAGAAGTTTTCTTCGAGGAGCTGCGGCAGCGTCTTTTGCAAGCGATTCCCGACGCGTAACGTGGCCTGGCGCCACGGCGGGATCAGTTCAGCGAGCGTCATCGGGCGTGACTCGATCTGGCTCCGGATCCATTCGATGGCTGACGGTTCGTCTTCGACGTCCAGGTTGAGGCGATCGGCCCGGATCTCCTCCGAGGGCAGATACCACTTCCCCTCGATCTTCTTGAAAGCGACCCGGCACAACTCATCGATGTAGGGCAGTGTGATAGCTCGATTCGACAGCTTGCGTGCCATCAGTTCTTGTAGCACCACGTTGTACAGGCTATCGGTGGTGCGCAACGCATCGGCGTAGCGTGTCGGATCGAGCTGGATGCGCTCGGGCAGGGTTTCGAGGTGATGGCGGAGAATCCCCAGGACTGTTTCGTCCATGTCGGGGATCGCGTGAAGAGCGACCTGCACCCGCGGCCGTTTGTGAAGGTTCATGATGATGTCCGTCCCGACCACATCCTCTTCGCCTTTCACCCCCTTAATCTGCTTGAAGGAACGTTGTTGCTTGTCGAGAGCCAAAGTGTTCGAGAAGTCAAACCCGGCATCACGGGCCCCATCCCGAATGGCCTGCCAAACGCGATCGTCGGAATTCGAGAACACCACGGAAGCCCAGTGTCCGGGCTTGAGGACACGGTACATTTCCTCGAAACACTTGGCCATGATAGCTGCGTAATCAGCGAGGGTCTTACCGCCTTCCGCTGGTTTGAGAGATTTGTTCCAGACCGCTTCTTGCTTCACATCGGTAAAGTCCTGAAGCCAGGCTTCCCAAAGAATGCTGCAGTCTGCATAGAAAATATTTGAGCCGAAGGGCGGATCAGTGAAGATATAATCAATCGTGTCTCCATCAATCCCCCCCATTGAAGCAGCACTACTGCAACTCACCATGACTGGCACCGGTGTTAAACTCGAAAGGCTTGTATTCCTGAATCTCGATTCAATCAACTTTGCAATGTTTTGCTCGACGGAATAGCTAGGCACATAGAGTGTCGAGGTTATCCCGGCATTGATTGGGCCACCGGCCTTGCTGAAATAATTTCCCAGTCCGACCTTAGACATCCGGGAAGCAAGTCTCATAATTGCTGTTACCTGAAAACGAAATGTCTTGCCTATATGAGACCACAACGCCGCCAGCGCCCACAGGTTGCGCTTCGTGTAGAAGTCGCAGACCCGGGTGATGTTTCGCAAATGCAGGGCTGAGCGGATATACATCTCGCGGTCAGGTCCAAACGAGTCGGTGGGATACCAATAAGGGATGGTCTTGGCCTCGATCTCGCGGATTTTGTCCAGCTCTGCTGGCGTGGTGCGATGCTCCGCCCGCTTCTTCTTGCCGGTCCTCCGATCCACATATTCGTAGTTCGTCACCACCGGCACAGCGTCGACGCGGGCGTGTTTGGTCTTCGGACCGTGGAAGCCACAGCGTGGGCAGTCGAATGCCGACAAGACCTTCCCAGAGGCGTGATCGACGGCGACATCCCACAAGATGAAGGGCTCGCCGCAGCGACAGCAACGAAATACGTCGGACCAGATAGTGTACTGGATGGTCGCCGGGGTGCCATCGTCGTGGGTGGTGCCGTAGAGCCAGTCGAATTCGTCCTTCAGCTCCGCGAGGATCCTGCTGAACTCCCGTTGCAAAGCCTCCATATCGACCGGGGTGCAGTAGTTATAGGCGATATGACATGCGGCAGGGGAGAGATCGTTAAGAATGGCCTTCCTCGGCCCCAATCGTGCCCCCGGGGGAACATCGATGCTCCTCGGAGGTTTGGCGCACATCATCGCCGCCACGCCCGTCATGCCGCTTCCCGCAAAGGGATCCAGGATCAGATCGCCCGGTTCGGTGTAGTGCAGGATATAGGGCACAATTCCTTCGGGTGGGACCTTGGTGTGAAACGAATGGGCGTTATAAATGGCGCTGTTCTTCCCAACCTTGGTGTCCTTGGCAAAGGGCTCGCGAAAGTAATTGTCGGTGGTTGCATCGTAAGGCTTGGCGTGCCTGGCGATAAATTCCTCAATCGTGATATCGCTGTTATAGGCTCTCATCGCTCAATCTTTGCTGTTAGTTCCACAGGGTCTGCACATGGTGCGAGGAAATCAGCACAGGATCATTGGTGAGAATGGGAATGCCGAGCCAAGCCGCTGTACCTGCGATCAACCGATCATGCAGCTCGGGAACGTCATCAATGACTGCTGCAGCATTGACGACCTCAAAGCCCATCGAAACCACTGTGTAGTTATCACCTTGAGTCAGAAGATTTTCCAGATTCTCCAACCCGATTGGGATGCGCCGTCGTTCCGAGAGATAGAGAATTTCCATGAGCGTCACCCCAGAGATGGCGATCGTATGATGGCCTTGATCTGCTTCCCTCAGAATTCCCCTCCCCTGCCTTCCAAGTGTTCGCTGTCCATGTAGGTACCAGACAAGTGCCATGGTATCCGCCAGGTAATACATCAATGCCTCTCGGCACGACGCTTCAGAGCGTCAGACAATTCTCGGCGCGCCTGACGGATCTCGTCGGCGCTGAGATCAAAGGGGAGGTCTTTCCAAAGCCCTTCCAACTGAATGACACGCTTGGGCTGTCGCTCTCCATGTTTTCCCCAGAGCTTCTGCTTAATTTCTTCAACTTGTTCTTCCCTGAGCGACTGCTCCCGCGATGTGCCCGATGGCGCTTTCCGTTTCTTTGGCGCCTTCCCTTCAACGATTGGTTCTAACTCGACCAGCAGATGCTCGACCAGTTTAAGCTTTTCCACGGCGCTTAGCCGTTTCGCCAATGCCAACACGGTTTCCAGCGCAATGGGTTCAGGCTTCGCCATCCCACCCCTCGCATTTCCTCTTACGAGACAGCCTCTTGCAGGGACCGCCTGGCTTCCTCCAGCGTTTCACCGAAACTAGACACGTTGAGTTCAGGGGCCAGGCCAACATAAAGATCCCCTTCTTTGAAGAACTCAGCGCGGTACACGATGCGCTCTGCCATACTATACACTCCTTTGGGACTCAATATCTGACCTGCCTCGATCATCCGGACTTGAGATTCAAGCGCACGGTCTTCCCAGTGTTCGCTTGCCTAGCCTCCTCAAGTCTCCTGGCCAGAAAGGTGCGAAAGGCCCCCACCACGTCTTCCAATTCCTTCGGATCATCGCCGAGCTGTGCAGGGCCATCGTATTCGGCTAACCGGACGTCCACAGTGACGAGCCGTGCCTGTTGCAGCATCTGTCGCACGAGTTCGGCCACCTCAGGCGTGAAGTGCTCCGCCAGCTTCATGGCGTCGGCTGCCTGGATGGCTTCCAGGAGAGCCTTGAGCGGTGAATCACGATGCGTGCTCAGGATGGCGGCGATGGTCTCATCGGCAAGCTGCCAGAGACGCGTGTGAAGAGCGTCCTCGAGACGTTTCTCGAAGTCGGTGACATCCTGCTCTGGCGCCTCGGTCGAGAGTGTAATGCCCTGAAAGGTAGGTTTCTGTTGGACATCCGGTAAGGCTTCCGGGAGATCGTTGGGGTCGCACCGGGCCAGGAGATCTTTGTAGAGCATGGGTAACTCGGCCCCAACAGCACCTCCCAGCTCGGCGATCTCGTTCATGCGCTGGAGCCCGTCCACTTTGCGCCTGAGCTTGCTAAGGCGCTCGTTCAGGGCGACACGCTGCCTACGGTACTCCCGATAGTGCATCTGATATCGCTGACTATAGGTCCGTTTGAAGTCTTCAAAGGCACCTAGGACAGCGGCGGCCTGCGAGGGTTGTTGGCAGAACGTCTCCAAGACAAAGCGGGCGGTGAGCAATGCGCGCTCGTCAACCAAGGGGTCGTTATCGGGGATCGCCTCATCGAGGGCGTCCAAATAGGTGATCGCCTCGATCAGCGACTGGGTGTGGTGGCGGTCAAGCTCATCGAGGGTTTTGACCTGCGCAAATGCCTCGCGGAACTTCTCGGGGTCACGATCGAAATCCTCTTTGAGCGTGTGTTCGAACTCTTCGAGTCCGGTGGTCTGACAGATGCGGTCGACACGGTCTACCAGGGTGAGGAATAGAGCGGCGTTGCCATGCAGCGCCTGGGCCAAGCGTTGCAACCGTGGGCGTAATCCCTCGAGTTTCTCATGCCACTGCTGCTGCGATCTACGGAGCCGATCCTGCTGGGTCTCGGCCTCTTCACGCTCGGTGGTCGCCTTGAGGCTATCGTCGATGATCCGGGCAAATTCCACCAGATCGTTCCAGGAGGGGCCGACGGCCTGCACCAGGCGGTCGAAGACCCGATGCAGCCTGCCCCTTGTCCATGCCACCTGCACTACATCCGCCGGTCCGATCCGGTTGTCGAGTGGGGCCTTGCCATTTTTCAGCTTGAATCCTGCTTCCGACTTGACCGTGAGGTAGCAGTGCGGTTGCGCCAGGCGCACGAATGCCAAGAGGTAGAGGCTGACCATTTCCTGGAGTAGACCGAAGGCGGGACCTGTATATTTCTCATAGAAGCTATACAGTCGCAACTCGCCGCCCGCTCGCGTGAGCTCGTCACGGATCGTGGCGAAGAAGGGGCAATTAAGGGGGTCGAACTCCTTAGGCTTTCTTTTGCTGGTAAGCCCTAAGCCCATGGCGAAATTATCGACAGCGCTGAGGTCGCCACTTTGGGTCGACCCGCCAAAGAGGGCGTTGAAGAGTTTCCCAGCCTCGGCGTCCGTAAACTCCTTTTTGAAGGCATCGGCATCTACGGGCATGGCCGTATAAGCATGGCGCAAGAGAGCTGCGGCCATGAGCTCATCGGCCTTGTCTGGATCGGCAAAGGTCTGGTTGGGATCGATGCCGAGCCCGGCGCGTGTGACGATGCGCCCGGCGCGATAGAGCTGTTTCTGCGTCAGAGCGATCTCGCCGCGGGCTTTCCGCAGCTCGTCGCTGACGAATCGTTTGACTTCGTCGGCCCCTGGCCCTTGTTTGTCTTGATACTCTTCCTGCATTTTCATCAGGGCGAGGTAACGCCGTGAGATATCTCGGGCGGTTTCCTCCCATGGGCCGGGAATGACCACTGCGATCCGATCGTCATGCAGTGTGCTAGCATCGACGTCGGTCTGATCGAGGAGGTAGACGAGGCGGAAGTGGAGATCATAGTCCGTTTTATCGACGACCGAGTTGCCCCAGACGACGCTCCACCCTCTAACGATGACTCGCTCGCCTTCATACCTGATCTTCCGATCACGGGCGATCACTCGCTGTGGCCGGTCGACCTCAGCGCCTTGGAACAGCATCTTGATACCGCTCGCCTGTTGGATGGATGCCGTGAGGAGCTTCTGCCATTCTTGTTTTGCCTCGGGATCCTTGACCTGGGTCCGTTGCATGCGGGCCAGGATTTGTGCGGGATTGGGACCCTCACTGGCACCGACCCGGAAGAAGGCACCACGATCCTTGGCTGGATAATCGATGAGCTGGTTATCGCGGAGTCGTCCCAGAATGAATTCGAGATAATCTTCCTTCTTAAATACATCGTGGTCTTTGAGGCAGGCTTCGGCGAGGTCGCTGGCCGTTATCCCTCGTGGCGTTTCTTTAAAGGCGCAATGCCAGAGAAAGAGCGTCTTCAAGACGTCTCGCGCGGTGTCGAGATCCTCGGCTTCATCGAAGAGGTCAGCGAGCGCTGCAAGCATACTCTGGTAGGACTGATAGACCTCATGGTACACCGCTGTTTGGAGGTCGTTCAGCAAGTTCGGGCTGTCGAGCAAATCGGCGACTTTGATAAGTCCCTGGCGGCTGAGGTTCTGAGGACGCTCCAACACCTCGTAGATATAATGAATGCTGCTCCGGGTGGTGGCCAGCTCGCGCTTGGTGATATTGCGGACCACCTCAAAGCAGCGAGGCTGGAAGGGGAAGATCTGCTGGAAGTATTGTTGTTTGATTTTTTTTAAGAAGCTGAAGTTGCGAGAGTAGTGGTCGTAGTAGGCATTCACTTCTGGGAGGTGGTCTGGCACGATCTCCCGCACTACATCGGCGACGATCGCGTCATATTCCCAGGCGCTGTGTTCACCGGCAAAGAGGCTCATCGTCTTGAACCGATCACCGCGTGTGCCGCCCATCAATTTCGCTGGCGGCGGGGCCTGCGAGGCGACGATGCTGATGATCCGTGCATGGTCATCCACCGGCAGGTGAAAAGCTAAGGTCTCCAGCACATGCTCATCCTCGGCAAACCCCTGGGAGCCTGCGGGATGGAGGTCTTGCCAGGATTTGAACTCGTCGATGACCACAACGAGGCCGTGAAAGCCATGCTCTTGCGTCAGTTGGCGATAGATGTGGGAGAAGCGACGGCGGATGTCTCTGGTAAAGGGGATTTCGATGCGAATCGCCCTGGAGGCTTCGAGAATCGCTCTTGTGAACGCCTCTGGACCTCTCTTTGCCAGCAGGTCGTCAGGGGTGGGGCGTCCCTGATAGTGGCTTTGGATATACCTCGTGAGGTCATCCTTCACCCCGTGCGGGGCTTGCTGCCACCACGCCTGGATTTCATCGCTGGTCCCCACGGTGACCTTGTGCTGTAGGCCAAACCGGACAAGACTCTCTTCGATAGCCTGCTCGATGATGCGCTGGAGCGAGATCTCGCCCCCCTCGGTTGGGAGCCGCCCTTTACAATTCAGAATGATCGGGAAAAACCGCACCTTTTGCAAGGCGGAGGCAAAGCCTTTGATGTGGTCATCCTTGACCTGCGCCCAGGCCATACCCCTCCGGTCTGCCAGCAAGACGGCCAGGGTCGCGAGAAAATGCGTTTTTCCCGCCCCATATTCCGCCTGTATCCAGTACCCCTGACCGCGGTCGCTGGTCGCCAGCGACAGGATTTCCGAGAAGTAATCCCGAATCGATGGGGTAAAGCGATAGTGCGCGACCGTCTGCTCTCCCTGCTGAATGGCTGTCTCCAGCGACAGCGTGGTCTCCGGCCGCTGTTTCAACCTGATAACTTCCTGGAGCTTGGCGAGCGTCATCACCGTTTCTCCTGGCCCTGCTACGCGCGAATGAATTGGCTACCTAAGGCCTTTTCCAGATAGGAGGCTGGAGCGTCAGAATGATAAGTGACGTAGGCAGGGAACGTCCAGGCCTGAGGCGGGAGGCCCTCGTCCAGATGCAAGATGATCGCCTGAGAATCGCCGGTCAGCTCATACAATAGCGGCAATGGCACACGATAGCGGGCGAGTAGCGTGGCTTCCTGGATGACGATAAGGCTAGTCGCACGGCCCGCTTGAAGGCGCCGGATCAACGCGGCGAGTTGCTCGCGCAGATAGACGGGGATTCCCTCGGCTAGTGTTGGCAGCCCGTGTTGCTCACAAGCGTCCGTCACACGGGCAAGCACCGTGATCGATGGGGGCCGTGCCGCAAGCAGTGGCGCGATGTTCCCTTGGTAGCCATAGACCTTTTTCTCAAGGGTTGGCACCGGCCCTTGCACCAGGCGAGTCGCCAAGCGAATGAGATCGTCGCGGGTCATACACGGACTTTCCGTTCGAGTAACGACGCCAAGGGATACTTCGTGGTCACTTGCTCGAGCCGATCGACCGTCGCATAGCGGCTCACCAGGCCACGCCGTTCAAGCTTGCGCATGAACTGGCGGACAGCATCCTCATGGCTGAAACCGAGATACTTCCAAGTAGGCTCCGTGAGCAGAAACTTCATATCGATGACACGCGGTGTCGGCGCGTAGCGGTGGTGAAAGATGAGGAGGGCGGCGGTCTCATTGGGAATTTGCTGGGCCACGTAGAATTTCTTCTTCTCCACGATGGTCCAGCCAAGCACGCGGGCGGCTGTGCAGCAGCGATAGGACACATGCGTTTCTTTCTTGCCCAACACCTCTTGGGTATACCGCATGAAAAAATCTTTCGGCAGCAGCGATCCAGCTGGAAACCTATGGAGGTGCTCCGCCACCAGCTCCCCGACGAGCGGCTCCGCTTCCAGGAAGATGACTCGCATGACGGCGGCCAAGAGTGCTTCATCATCATAAGCTCGGAAGACTCGTCGGGGGAGTTGGTCCACGTCATCGGTCGGGAAAAAGCGTCGGAGGATCGTGTTGGTGTTGCGGCGGCGCGTCACCGCGGAATTCTGAGGCAGTTTCTCCTGCAGACGGGCGATGAGTTCGGGGACAGTCTGACAGTCCAGGGAGACTTTGACCGCAAGCAAACTGTCCTGCCACAGAATATCCTGCAGGTACTTTTTTTGATGGGATTTAATGGGGCGGGCTCGGACTCTTACAGCTTTGTCGGTAGGGGGTTCTGCAAACGGTAGGAATTGTTGGAGGCTCTGATCGTCGGTCCCTAAATTTTTTTGTACAAGAGGTATGGCGTGCTCGACAACCACGGGAGCCTCCTTGAGTTGACTTCCACGGTAAGCAACACAATTGGCTCCGATTTGCTTCGTTTATCTTGATTTAGCTCTCTTGCGATGTGTGGATAACCTTCCCGAGGTTATCCCATAAGGTGAAGGGTGTCAAGGCAAAACCTGAGCGCAGAGGCGTACTGCACGTCTATTTGCTGTCATGAAGAGTCGACCACTTTTTGAAGGCTGGTCACTGAAGCAGGCGTAGGACAGGTGAACGGCAACCGAGAGGCACAGCCTCTCCATCTTCATCCAAGCCGCGCAACCGCTGTCGACTCCGCGTGAGACATATGGAATTTTATGGATAATATTCTTGACTTAAAAAATCGACTATTTTATTTTTGACTCAATGATCATGTAAAGCTTTTTCAGAGAAACTACAGCGTCG
>Ga0209172_10006152_pt1 | contig 13658 bp, 10 predicted proteins | sample LarsenN4metaG_FD_184113 | JGI IMG/M metagenome (GOLD analysis project Ga0209172, IMG submission 184113) | Hot spring sediment bacterial and archeal communities from British Columbia, Canada, to study Microbial Dark Matter (Phase II) - Larsen... ... | reverse complement strand
CGTGGGCGTCCTCCTTGGTCCGGTTGATCGAGCGGACGCTACGTGCCCCTTCCTGTTCGGTGTGGGATTTCCAGGACGGACTGGCTGCGAGGCGACGCTACCCGGGGAGGGCCGCGACTCGACGCCGCACACGATCCGCCGATACGCTGTTGCCCTTGGCCCGGAACAGGTCGAGCGCCTGCTCCAGCACCCCGGCAGCCTCCCCCACCTTGCCCGCGAGCTCGAGGACCTCGGCCAGGTCGACCAGCGCGTCCCCCTGGGAGTCAGGCTCGTCGGATTCGTCCATGCGCCTCACTGCCTCCCGGGCGAGCGTCACGGCCTCCTCGAAGGTTCCCCGTCGCGCCAGCACCTTGCTCCGAACGGACCGCCACATCACCTGGGACGTCACGTCGTCCGCCGCTGCGAGCTCCTCGCTGACCCTGGACAGCCCCTCGGCCTCCTCGTACCTGCCCTGTCGATAGAGAGCCTCCGCGAGGAGGGCACTGATCGTGGAGATGTAGTTCCGTTCCCCCATGCGCTCCAGGGACTCGAAGTCCCTGCGCAGCTCGCTCTCGGCCGCGACGGGATCGTCGGCCAGCAATTCCACGACGGCAGAGTCCAGGGAGGCGAGCGCGGCCAGCAGGTTCCACCCATACTCTTCGAAGATCGCCCGGCTCTCCCGGTACAGCTCCCGTGCCTCCTCGAACCGACCCTGCATGGCCTTCAGGTGAGCGAGCGCGCCAAGGGTCAGCCCTCGGACCCGGCGATCGTGGCCCGACCGCTCTAGGAGCCGCTCGCACTCCTCGACGGCTTGGGGAACCGGGCGGGGCCCGTAGCGGGCGATGCTCACGAGCGACGTGGAGAAGCGCGTTTCGAGCACGGTGTCCCCCGCCAACCTCGCGTGCTCCATCGTCCGCAGAGCCGACTCCTCGGCTTCGCTGTTCCTTCCGGCCGTCCAGCGGATGCGGGTGAGGAGCCGCCAGGCCCGGGCCAGGCCCTCGTGGGCCCCCAGGCGCTCCAGCACCGGGATCGCCTCTTGGACCTCGCGGCCGATCGCCTCGGCGGTGCGCTCGGGATCGGTCGCGTACCGGAGGTCGAGCAGGGCCATCCGGGCCGTCGTCTCCAGGGCGCGATCGCCGACCGCCGCCGCACCCTGGATGGCCTCCGCGAGGACCCCCCCGGCCAGCGAGAGTTCGCCGACCTCGAGCAAGGCCTCGCCGGACTCGAGCAGCAGGCGGAGCCGCTCGGGATCCCCGGGCGGGAGGAGGTCCGCGGCGCGCTTCAGCAGGTTGGCCGCCGCCGGCATGTCTCCGCGCGCCAGCGCTCGGCGGCCCGAGGATGACAGGTACCTCGACCCGCGGGCTCCCAACCCGCGGGCGCGATCGTCCATCGGGGCGAGCTCGACCAGGATGCGGAAGGCCTGCTCGAGGTGGTAACCACGGATCTCCTCGAACTCGAGGACGCGGTCCGAGACCTGTCGCTCGAGCCAGTCGACGAACCGCTCGTGGAGTTCGGCTCGCTGGCGCTTGAGCAGACCGCCGTACGCCGCGTCCCTGATCAGCACGTGCACGAACCGGTAGGTGGCCTGACCCGCGAACTCGGAGGAGCCGGGCTGGATCAGCTCCTTGCGGAGGAGCGAGGTCAGGGCCTCGTCCACGTTCGGGCGCACGTCCGGGGGCGCGAGATCCTCTACGGCGCCGCGGAAGAAGGTCGAGCCGATCACGGCCGCACGTTCGATGACGGCGCGCTCCGTCCCGGAGAGGCGGTCGATCCTCGACGTCAGCAGGGCGGAGATCGACGGCGGGATCGTGACTCGGTCGATGTCGGATGTGAGGAGCCACCCTCCGGTTGGGTCGCGGATCAGGATCCCGTCGTCGATCAGCATCGAGACCATCTGCTCGACGAACAGGGGGTTGCCCTCCGCGGCCTCGATGATCTTGGTCCTGATCCGTGCGTCGAACATCGAGGTGCCGAGCAGGTTCTCGACCACCCGGGAGCTCTCCTGCTGCGAGAGCGGTTCGAGGATCAGGCGCTTGATCCGGTCGGTCTCCTGGACCCACTCCGCGTGCGATTCCAGGAGGTCGGGTCGAGAGGAGCACACGAGGACCAGGGGCGCCGAGGCCCCGTCGATCACGTACCGGATGAGGTCGAGGAACGTGTCCTCGGCCCAATGGATGTCGTCGATGACGACGATCGCGGGCCGCACGGCGGCGAGGGTCTCCAGGAGGCGTCGGGCACCCCAGAACGTCTCCTCGACGGGGAACGTCGAGTCGGACAGCCCGATGGCCGCAGCCACTCGCTCGGCCGCTTCCACCGCCTGCTCCCCGGCCAACGCGGAAAGCTTCCTCCGGGCCTCCTCGAGAGGGTCGTCGTCGCCGATCCCCGCCGCCTGGCGGACCACCTCCGCGAGGGGCCAGAAGCTGATCCCGTCTCCATACGAGAGGCAGTGGCCGCGGAGCTTGAGGACGCCTTCGCCGGCCCTCGCGAGGAACTCCCGGAGCAGTCGGGACTTCCCCACCCCCGCGGGCCCCAGGACGGTCACGAGCTGGGCGCGGCGCTCGGCCTCCGCACGAGCCAGCGACGCGATGAGGACCTGGAGCTCCTCGGACCGCCCCACCATCGGGGCATCCCACCTGCGTGAGATCCCCTCGTCGGCTCGCTTCACGCCGCGCAGCAGGTACGCGCGCACCGGCTCGGCCTTGCCCTTGAGCGCGAGGGGTTCGACCGGCTCGGCCTCGACCGCGTCCCGCACCAGCCGGTAGGTCGGCTCGCCGATCAGGATCTCGCAGACCGGGGCCGCCTGCTCCAGCCGAGCGGCGGTGTTCACCGCGTCCCCGGTGACCAGCCGCTGCCCCGTGGTCACGTCGCCGGCCACCACCTCGCCGGTGTTGACGCCGGTCCGGTTCTCGAGCCGGACCCCCCAGCGGGCCTCGAGCGTCTCGTTGACCGCCTCGAGGGCCTGTTTCATCTCGAACGCCGCCCGGACCGCACGGAGGGCATCGTCCTCGTGGAGGGTCGGCAGGCCGAAGACGGCCATGATCGCATCGCCGATGAACTTCTCGACCGTGCCGCCGTGCCGCTGCAGGACGGCCTGCATGTCGGCGAAGTAGACGCTGAGGACCTCGCGGACCGTCTCGGTGTCGAGCCGCTCCCCGAGGGTGGTGGACCCCTTCAGGTCGCTGTAGACGATCGTGACGGTCTTGCGGACCTGGCGGGCAGGAGCCGCCGGGGCGAGCGGGGTTCCGCAGATCCCGCACAGACGGAACCGGTCCGGGTTCTCCTCACCGCAGCTCGGGCACGTCTGCACGGGAGGAGTCTATGCCCCCGTCACGGGTCCTCTCCAAGTCGGTCCGCCCCGAACGCGGCGGCGGCTACCGGTGCTTGGGGTCGTTCTCATCGAGCAGGAGGACGATGACCACGTTCCCCGCCCGGTCCTTGTTCTTCGACCGGATGCATGGCGGCTCGGGCATCTGGGGCGGACAAGGCGGCAGCAGGCCCAGGTACTCGCCGTCCACGAGGGGCGCGTCGGTGCCATCCAACGTCGTGAAGGTGCCGGCCGATGCCGGCCTCGAGAAGCACACCTGGTAGTGGGCCGCCCCATTGTTCGGCTGGGCGTTCACGAACTGCTTGAAGATCGTCACGGTCTCGGTCTTCGTGCCGGACGTCGAGGCCTCCGTCGAGTCGATCAGGGTCGTGAAGGGCGCGTGGCCGTACGTGTCGCCGCAGTCGATGTCCTCCACCCCGACCGAGAGGAACGTGAAGCCCGACGAGGATGTGTTCGTGGTCTCGACCTCCATCATCGTCGGGATCGTCACCTGGCAGGTCTCTCCCGGACCGCAGGCATCGTCGACGATCTGGAAGGGATCCGAGGTCGCCCAGCCCGTCGACGGGATGGCATCGCTGGAAGCGAGCAACGTGTACGTGCCGATCGCGTCGATGCTCGGGGCGAAGGTCGCCGCCCCGTCCGCCTGGGAGGCGGGCGTCCCCCCCGAGAGCGTTCCCCCGGGCGGATCCGCGCTCGAGATGCTGAGCTCGATCGAGCCGGTGAACGATGTGAGTCGGTGCCCCGAGCCGTCCTCAGCCTCCACGATCACCGGCGCACCGCCCGGCGTGAACGCCACCGTGGTGATGGTGGCGTCCTTCTCGGCGTGGGAGGGCTGGCCGGTTGTGAACGAGCCGCTGCCGGCCGGGTCCTCGAGGCGGAAGGCCAGCTGGCAGGTGCCGGTGACGTCCGTGGTGAGCGACACCTGGTCCGGGTCCGGCACGAAGTCGTTCCCCGGCGGACCGTTGAAGTTGTTCGCCTGCTTGACCTGGAGACCCCACGTGTAGCTGCCGGGGAAGCAGGGAGCCGTGGCGTCGAATCCCACGCTCATGGTCTCCCCCGGTGGCAGCGAGAGATCGCGGAGCCGGACGGTATCGCCGACGATGCTCGCACTGCCCGCGGGGCTGGGCGTCGAGGCGCTGACGAGGGTGAACCCGGGAGGCGCCGTGAGGTTCGCGGACCCGAGCTGCTGCGGATCCGCCAGGTTGGTGATCGTGAGGGTGAAGGCCGCGGTGCTGCCGGCCGGCACACTGGGCGGACTCGGAGCGATGTCCGCCGCGTATCGCTTGATCGTGGTCCCCGCGAGCGCGACCGGTCCGAGGAGGCCCCCGAGGATCGCCGAGGCGGCCAGGAACCCGAACGCCTTGAGCGGCCTGCTCCTTCGAACCATCGTCGTTCCCCCCAGGTCGAACGGCCGTCCGGACCCGCCGCTCGCCTGTCCGCGCGCGCCGGCCTCGCCCCTCTGTCGGCGGGCGAGTCCCGATAGCCTCCCCGTCGGGGTTAGGGAAGTCAAGGGATGTGCGGCCCGGATGACCTACGTCGAACGACGTAGACGAGCCCGACAGAGGCTCGGCGTCGGCGATGGTCAGGTCGGCGGCTACAGGATCGGGAGGTAGCGCTCGCGCTCGTACGGGGTGACGTGGGACTGGTACGCCTCCCACTCGGCGCGCTTGTTGCGGATCAGGAACTCGAGCACGTGGTCGCCGAGCGCGTCCCGGAGCACCTTGGACTCGCCGGCGAGCTCGATCGCCTCGTGCAGGTCCGCCGGGAGCGAGCGGATCCCGGCCGCGCGCCGCTCGTCCTCGGTCATCTCGTAGATGTTGTTCGAGGCCTCGGGCGGCAGCTCCAGCTCCTGCTCGATCCCGGCCAGACCGGCGGCGAGCATCGCCGCGAACGCGAGGTAGGGGTTGCACGCCGGGTCGGGCGAGCGGAACTCGATCCGCGTGGCCTCCTCCTTGCCCGGCTTGTACTGCGGGACCCGGACGAGCGCGCTCCGGTTCCGCCGGGCCCAGCAGACGTACACGGGCGCCTCGAAACCCGGGACGAGCCGCTTGTACGAGTTCACCCACTGGTTGGTCACCAGCGTGATCTCCGGCGCGTGCTCCAGGAGCCCGGCGATGTAGCGCTTGGCGGTCTTCGACAGGTGGTACTCGTCGCCCGCCTCGAAGAACGCGTTCCGGTCGCCGGAGAACAGGGACTGGTGCGTGTGCATCCCGCTGCCGTTCACGCCCTGGATCGGCTTCGGCATGAACGTGGCGTAGATCCCGAACTCCTGGGCCACCTCCTTGACCGTGAGCCGGTAGGTCATCACGTTGTCGGCCATCGTGAGGGCGTCCGCGTACCGCAGGTCGATCTCGTGCTGGCTGGGTGCGACCTCGTGGTGCACGTACTCGACGGGGATCCCCATCGACTCCAGGTACGTGACCGTGCGCTTGCGCCAGTCGGTCGCGACGTCGAGCGGCGTCTCGTCGAAGTAGCTGCTCTGGTCCAGGAACGCCGGGTCCTCGAGGCTGCGGAAGTAGAAGTACTCGAGCTCGGGTCCCACGTAGAAGGTGAAGCCGAGCTCGGCCGCGCGGGCGAGCTGGCCTTTCAGGACGAACCGCGGGTCGCCCTCGAAGGGGGTGCCGTCGGGGTTGAGGACGTCGCAGAACATCCGTGCGACCTGCGCCTCGGTGCGCCAGGGGATGATCTGGAACGTCGAGGGGTCCGGGACCGCCACCATGTCCGACTCCTGGATCCTGCTGAACCCGTCGATCGAGGAGCCGTCGAACCCCATACCCTCGGCGAACGCGCCCTCGAGCTCCTGCGAGGTGATCGTGAAGGACTTCAGGAAGCCCAGGACGTCCGTGAACCAGAGCCGGATGAACCGGATCCCGCGCTCCTCGACGGTGCGCAGGACGTACTCGGCCTCGGCGGACATCGGCATGGCCGCAGGGTACCCGACCCCGGACCGCTCGCCGTTACGCGGCCGTTAACTCTCCGCCGGCGCGGGACCCCGGGGGTACGCTGCGGGAACGTAGCCGCGCAGGAGGGTCCTCGGATGCGCACGGTCGCCGTCGTCGGGTGGGTCGTCATCTTCGCCGCGATGTTCACCTGGCAGGGGATCGGGCTGGCCCGGGTCGAGGGCTGGCCGACGATGTCGGACATGATCCGCGCGTTCACGCGGCCGGTGCCTGGGCGCGTGATCCTGTTCGGCATGTGGCTGTGGCTCGGGTGGCACGTGTTCGTCCGCGGCTGGGACTTCTTCCTGCGGAGCCGTCCGTGAGCCGTCCCCGGGAGCCGCGCTGATGCCGTGGGAGGCGATCGCGCCGGCCGGCGCGGCGTTCCTGCTCGTGGCGGCGGTGGTCGTCTACGGGGCGACGCACCCCGCACCGCGGCCGCCCGCGCCCTCGAGGCTCACGTGGGTACGGCTGGCCTCGACGCTGCGGTACCTCGCGCTGCTCGCGCTCGGCGGGTACGGGGTGCTGCTCCTCGTGGTGCTGGTGTTCAGCGTGTGGCTGCTCGGGGACGTGGGGGCGTTGCGCAGCGCGGCGTGGGGGGCGCCGGCGCTGCTCGCGATCGCCGTGCCCGTGTTCGTCGCGCTCGCGTGGCTCGAGGGCCGGCTCCGCGGGTGAGGCGTGGCGGATGCTGACGCCGGAGACGCTCGGGCGCACCTTCGCCGAGGCCCCCGATCCCGAGCTCGCGCGGGTCGCGCTCTCCCGCGTCGGCGAGGATCCCCGTGCCCGGGAGGCGCTCGCCCGGGAGGACGTCCTCGGGGTGGCCGTCCGGCTCCTCGGCTTCTCGACCGCCGCCGCCGACTTCCTCGTGGCGCACCCCGAGGAGGTCGGGACGCTCGCGGACGTCTCGGCCCGGTCGCGCGAGCGCCTGGACGCCGAGCTCGCCGCCGAGGTCCAGCGCCTCGGACCGGCCGACGGCCTGCGCCGGTTCCGGCGTCGGGCGAGGCTCCGGGTCGCCGCCCGCGACCTGGGAGGTGCCCCGCTGGAGGACGTGGTGGCCGAGATCACCGCGATCGCCGAGGCGTGCCTGGCGGAGGCGTGGCGCCGGACCGCGCCGAGCGCGCTCGCGGTGATCGGTCTGGGCAAGCTCGGAGGGGCCGAGCTGAACTACGCGAGCGACGTCGACGTCGTGTTCGTCCACGGACCGGGCGTTGCGCCCGAAGAGGCGGAGCGCGCCTGCGCGGCGCTCATCCGGCTCCTATCCGAGCCGACGGCCGAGGGGATCGCGCTCCGCGTCGACCCCACGCTCCGGCCTGGCGGTCGTTCCGGCGCGCTGTCGCGCTCGCTGGGGGCGATGCGCGCCTACTACGCCGCCGAGGCGGCGACCTGGGAGCGTCAGGCGCTGATCAAGGCGAGGGCCGTCGCGGGCGCGCCCGAGCTCGGAGCGGCGTTCCTCGAGATGGTCGTGCCGTTCGTGTACCCCGAGGAGCTCGCCCCGCAGGCGATCGACGAGGTCCGCCGGGTGAAGGTTCGGCTGGAGGAGTACGTCCGCGCCCGCGGCAAGGCGGCGGTCGAGGTCAAGCGCGGCTGGGGCGGGATCCGGGACGTCGAGTTCGCGATCCAGCTCCTCCAGATCGTGCACGGCCGCCGCGACGAGCGGCTGCGCGAGCCGAACACGCTGCGGGCGCTCGCCGTCCTGTCGGACGAGGGCTACGTCGCGGAGGCCGACGCGGAGGCGCTGGCCGGGGCCTACCGGTTCCTGCGGACGCTCGAGCACCGGCTCCAGATCGTCCGGGACCTCCAGACGCACGAGCTGCCGGCCGAGCGCGCCGCGCGGAACACGCTGGCGCGCTCGCTCGGCCTGGACGGCCCGGAGGCCCTCCAGGCCGAGTACGTGCGGCGGACGGCCCTCGTGCGCGGCCTCCATGAGCGACTGTTCTATCGACCGCTGCTCGAGGCGTTCGCCGGACGGGCCGCCCCCCGCCCGGGCGTGGACCGCCAGGCCACCGAGGAGCTGCTCGCCGGTCTGGGGTTCCGCGAGCCCGAGACCGCTTACCAGGTGCTCGACCGGCTCGTGGACCCGGAGACGCGCCTGGGCAAGGTGCTCGCACACGTGTTCCCCGTGATCGCGCCGGCCCTGGCGCTCTCGGCGAGCCCCGACGCCGCGCTGGTGCGGCTCGAACGGGTGGCGGCCGCCGTCGGCGCCGAGCGCACGCCGGCCGACGCGCTGGCGAGCGATCCGACCGCCGCGCGCCGGCTCGCCCACCTGGTCTCGACGAGCTCGTTCGCGACGGACCTCCTCGTGGCCGAGCCCGCCCGGCTGCTCGCCCTCGAGACCCGGTCGAGGCCGGCGGACGTCCAGGCCGCACTCGTCTCGCTGGTCGGACGGTACGCGGCGAACGAGCTGCTGCCCAAGGAGACGGGGCTCGAGCTCGCCCGCGTCGCCGACCGGGTGATCGCCGAGTCGCTCGAGGCCGCTCGACCGGACCTGCCGTTCGCCGTGATCGGGCTGGGCAAGCTCGGGGCCGGGGAGCTGAACTTCGCCTCGGACCTGGACGTGGTCTTCGTCTACGAGGGGGAGGGCCCCGAGGCCTTCCGCCGGGCGATCGAGCTCGGCGAGCGCGTCGTGGGCGGGATCCACGAGGCGGGCTGGGAGCCGGACGCCGACCTCCGGCCGGAGGGCCGGAGCGGGCCGCTCGCGCGCTCGTTCGCCGCCTACCTCGAGTACTGGGAGCGGTACGCACAGACCTGGGAGTTCCAGTCGCTGCTCCGCGCGCGGCCGGTGGCCGGCGACGAGGGGCTCGGGCGGCGCTTCTGCTCGTTCGCGGCGGACTTCGCCTACCCGGAGTACCTGCCGATCGAGCGGGTGGGCGAGATCCGCCGGATGCGCGAGCGGATGGAGCGCGAGCGCGTCCGGCCGCCGGAGGCCTCGCGGTTCCATTTCAAGCTCGGGTACGGGTCGCTCGCCGACGTGCAGTTCGCGGTGGAGCTCGCCCTGATGCGGTTCGGGGGGCGCCACCCGGAGGTGCGGACGCGGCGGACGCTCGAGGCGATCGAGAAGCTCGCGGAGGCGCGGCTGATCGAGGACGCGGCGGCGCTCGCGCTCGGGGAGGCGTTCGTGTTCCTGACCGACGTGAAGAACGCGCTCGAGGTCGACCGGCGCGTGCACGCCGAGGCGATCCCGCCGGCGCCCGAGGAGCAGCTCGCCCTGGCCCGTCGCCTCGGTTACGAGGAGTACCCTCGGCAGACGTTCCTGGACGACTACCGGCGGATCACGCGCCGGGCCCGCCGCGCGATGGAGCGCGTCTTCTACGAGGAGGCCTGAGATGGGGGAGGCTCCGATGCGGCGTCGGCTGGTGGCCTCCGGCTCGCCGTACGAGCCGGTGATCGGGTTCTCGCGGGCCGTGGTCGACGGCCACCACGTGGCGGTCTCCGGGACCGCCCCGATCGCGGCGGACGGCGGCGACCCGCCCGCGGGTGCGTACGCGCAGGCGAAGCGGTGCCTGGAGATCGTGCTGGCGGCGCTCGCCGAGGCCGGCGCCGGGCCGGAGCACGTGGTCCGCACGCGGACCTTCCTCGTGCGGGCCGAGGACTGGCAGGAGGTGGGGCGGGCGCACGGCGAGGTGTTCGGGCAGGTGCGCCCGGCGAGCACGATGGTGGTGGTCACGGGGTTCCTCGATCCGCGCTGGCTCGTCGAGATGGAGGCCGACGCGGTCCTGCCCGAGTCGCCGACCGACTAGATCCGGTCGATCGCGCGGGCCTCCAGCCGTGGACCGTGCGCGGGGGCTCGCATGTGGGCGGCCATGAGCAGCCGCTGGACCCGGCCGCGGTGCGGGCGGTAGGGCTCGAGCAGCTCGAGCATGCGCTCGTCGGTGCCGCGGGGGTCGCCGGCCAGCGCCCAGCAGACGATGCTCGGGAGGTGGAAGTCGCCGACCGAGACCGCGTCGGCGTCACCGAGCGCCGTGCGCGCGACCTCGGCGACCGTCCACGGTCCGATCCCCTTCAGCGCGCCGAGCCGCGCCCGGGCCTCCTCGAGCGGGAGCTCGGCGGCCGCGTCGAGCCGGGACGCGCGGGCGCAGGCCGCCCGGAGCACCTCGGCGCGCCGCCGCTCGATCCCGAACGGGTGGAGCTCGTGGTACGGGAGCTCGGCCACGTGGACCGGATCGGGCGGGAGCGAGAGCCCGAACGGCCCCGGCGCCGGCTCGGCGAGGGCGGTCGCGAGCCGCCGGTACGCCCGGCGAGCCTCCGGGCCGGTCACCTTCTGCTCGAGGATCACCGGGATCAGCCGCTCGGTGACGAGCCCGGTCCGGGGGATCCGGACGCCGCGGTGACGCCGCCACAGGTCGCGGACGGGACCGGGCGGTGGATCGAAGTCCATGTCGTCGTCGAGCGCGCCGACCCAGGCGGGGGCGTGCTCGAGCAGCCAGCCCGCGCCGTCGCCCCAGGCGTGGACCTCGACGCCACCCTGTACCTCGGCGAAGCGTGCGGTGACGTGTCCCTCGGGCGTCCGTGATGCGCGGACCGCCTCGCCGCGCGCGACGCGCATCGTGGGGTCGCCGACGCCACGACGGACCGGCCACAGGGTCCGACCGACGTCGATCGGGAAGGGGGCGGCGATCGTGCGGGACCTCATCCCCTTCGAGGCTACGCGCCCGCGGGCCACTCGGCTGAGGTTGACCCGGGGGAGCGCGGGGTCGCACGATGGGGCCTCGTCGAGGCCGCGTGCCGCGGTGGCAGGCGCCGCGCCACGGGCTCGGATGGGAGGTGCGACATGGCCGTTCGGGAGGTCGCGCCCGGCTCCGCCGTTGACCACGTCCTGGTCGACCGGTACACGGACCTGGTGGGTCCGGGGAACGAGATGCTCGGACCCGTCACGGACGGCGGGCGCATCGAGTACCTCACGGTGCCGGGCTGTTGGGGACCGATGATCACGCCGTCGCTCCGCTCCGGCCACGAGGTGACGCTGCCCGTGGCCGTGGAGGGCGCGAAGGTCGGCGACGCCGTCGCGCTGCACGTCGAGAAGCTCGAGCAGCTCTCGCGCGCGACGACCTCGGGCACGCACACGGGGTGGGAAGGGCGGTTCATCTCGGACCCGTTCGTCGCGCGGATCTGCCCGACGTGCCGCGACGCGGGGCGCCACTTCCTGTACCCGGATACCTACCTGGACGGGATCGGCGAGGGCGCCGTGAAGTGCTCGGCCTGCCACTCCGAGGTGATCCCGTTCCACATGGTCGAGGGCTACACGATGGCCTTCGACGAGGCGATGTCGCTCGGCGTCACCGTGGCGCCCGAGCGCGCCACCGAGCTCGCGCGCGAGGCCCGCGAGTGGGTCGTGCTCCAGGAGCACTCGACGCAGCACCCCATCGTCGCGCTCGGCAAGGCCGACCTGGTCGGGACGATGACCAGGGTCCGGGTCTCGGCCGGCAACCTCGGCTCGATCCCGGCGATCGACCTGCCGTCCTCGCACAACTGCGGCGACTTCGGCGCGTTCCTGATCGGCGCCGAGCACGAGTTCGCCGTGACCGAGGAGCAGCTCGAGATGCGCACCGACGTCCACATGGACATCGACTCGGTGCGCGAGGGCAGCGTCGTGATCGTGCCGGTGAAGGTGGACGGCGCGGGGATCTACGCGGGCGACGTGCACGCGATGATCGGCGACGGCGAGGTGGCCGTCCACACCACCGACGTCTCGGCGCGCGTGGTCGTCCGGGTCGAGGTGATCAAGGGACTCGAGCTCGACGGGCCGATCCTGCTACCGCCGGCAGACGACCTGCCGTTCCTCGCGAAGCCGTTCACGAAGGACGAGGTCGACCGCGCGATGGCGCTCGCGATGGAGCACCGGACCAAGCTCGAGGGACCGGTGCTGCCGATCCAGGTGCTCGGCTCCGGGCCGTTCATCAACGCCGCGGTCGACAACGGCGTCGAGCGGGCGGCGAAGCTCCTCGGCATGACCATGGACGAGGTGAAGAACCGCACCACGATCTCGGGCGCCGTCGAGATCGGGCGGCTGCCGGGGTTCGTGCAGGTCAACCTGCTCGCGCCTCGGGACCGGCTGGAGCGGCTCGGGATCCTGCCGCTGGTCGAGGCCCAGTACGGGGCGCCCGAGGGCTGGTGATCGCGGGACCCGCGTGCGCGTGCACGTCACGCTGAGGGGAACGCTCGTCGACCGCCTTCCGGACGGGCGGGGCGAGGTGGAGGTGCCGGACGGATCGACCGTCGGGCACCTGTCGGACGAGCTCGGGCTGCCGGGCCGTCACTGCGTGTTCGTGGTGAACGGCCAGGCGGTCAAGGCCGACGCCGTGCTCCGGGACGGCGACCGCCTCCAGGCGTTCCCGCCGATGGCCGGCGGCTGACCTCGCCGGTCGGCGAGCGAGCCGCTAGGATGCACCGGAGCGGCCCGCGCCTTCCCGGAGGAGGACTCCTCATGCCCGGTGGGGACACGGACCCCTGGGAGAAGGTGCGGAAGGATCACGAACGCCTGCTCGAGCGGTTCCGCGCGTGGGGGGCGGGTCCGCGAGAGGTGGTCGGCGCCCACGACTTCCTCGACTGGCTGGGCCCCGTGCCGCCCGGCGGGCCGACCGAGCGCGACGTCATCGAGTTCCTGTGGGGCTGGGTGCCCAGGAAGTACCTCGCCGAGGAAGATGCGCTCGATGAGATCCGGTCCGGGGTCGTGAGGCTCCTCGAGTACATGGCCCACGAGGATCCGGACGTCGGTGTTGCCCTGCGCATGGCCGGTGACCGGGAGGCGTTCCTACGCCGGATCCGCACGTTCGAACAGGATGGTCCGGCATGGTTCGAGGATCTGAACCGTGCGCTCGAGGCGACCGGGATGGAGCCGTTCACGGAGCTGCCCGATGGCTTCGCATGGGGAGGGATCCAAGGACCGGTCGAGGCCGAGGCCTTCGAAGGGATGAGGGAGCGGCTGACCGCCGCCGTGCGTCGTGGCGAGGTCGAACCCGACCGACCGGACTGGCACCGGTTCTCGGCGCAGCTCCAGATGGCGTGGCTCGACGCTCCGAACGCGGCCTTCGGAGGGCGAACCCCTCGAGCGGCCGTCGCGGAGGAGCGAGCCGATCAGGAGCCGCACCTGGCGCAGATCGCCGAGGGCATGCGGACGATGCAGGGGGAGGGCCTGTTCCGCGGGCTGCCCTTGGAGGGGGTCGGGGCACCGCCGCCGACCGGCCTCGAACCTCGCGTCCGGTTCCCGGTCCTTCCGATCGCCTCCCGGGAAGAGGTGGCGGCTGCGGTCGCCTCGGCGCCCCTGACGGGTCACCTCCGGGCGCTCCTCGAGCTCCTCGGCGACGGCCGCCCGCTGACCAAGAAGAACAACCTGACGCTCGCCGACGCGAAGGCGTTCACGGAGTCTATCGGCAAGGCGGATCAGTTCGACCCCCTGTTCGGTCGTTCGTCGTTCCGGACGC
>Ga0209172_10006151_pt1 | contig 13658 bp, 13 predicted proteins | sample LarsenN4metaG_FD_184113 | JGI IMG/M metagenome (GOLD analysis project Ga0209172, IMG submission 184113) | Hot spring sediment bacterial and archeal communities from British Columbia, Canada, to study Microbial Dark Matter (Phase II) - Larsen... ... | reverse complement strand
CTCGACGGCACCCGGGGCGGGGCCGGCAAAAGCCCCGCGCTCCCGAGCGCGACCGAATCGAACAAGGAGCGTTTCATGGCGATCCTGGGGCACGAGCTGCGCGGCCGGCTGCAACCGGCCAAGAACGCTGCCGAGGCGCTGAAGCGGGAAACGCTCGACACTGCGACGAGGCGCTCCCTCGCCGAAATCATCGACCGTCAGATACTCGGAATGACGCGGCTCGTCGACGACCTTCTCGACGTGGCTCGCCTGAGAGCCGGGACCCTCCGGCTGCGGCGCACGCCTGCCGACGTCGCCGAAATCATCGAGCACGCGGTCGAGGCCGTACAACCGCTACTCGCCGCCCGCAACCACACACTCGTCGTGAGTCTGCCATCCCCGCGCGTGGTTCTCGAAGCGGACGCCCTCTGGCTGTCGCAGGCACTCCAGAACCTTCTCGGCAACGCAGCCAAGTACACGAACCCCAACGGCGCGATCCGGATCGGCGCCCAGCGCGAGAACGACGAGTTGGTCATCACGGTAAGTGACAATGGTCTCGGCATTCCTCCGGCAGAGCTCGACACGATCTTCGATCTCTACGCGCAGGCCGGCCAAGCGGGAAGCGAACGCTCGGCCGGAGGCGTCGGGCTGGGCCTCTATGTCACGCGCCTCGTGGTCGAAGGGCACGGAGGAACCATTCGTGCGTCGAGCCTCGGGCTCGGCGGTGGCAGCGAGTTCGTCGTGCGCCTGCCGCTGCTAATCCGTTGAGGATCGCGTCGGCGAGGTTGCTCGTGGATGAGCGGCCAGCAAACGATCGGTCTCCTTCTTGACCACGGCATAGCACTCGCAACAGAGCTCCTCGAGCTTCGGCCGATCGAGCACCGTGATGTTGCCGCGGCGATACCGGATCACGCCCTGCTGCTGGAGCCTACCGGCCGCGTGCGTGACGCCTTCGCGCCGAACCCCGAGCATGTTCGCAATGAGCTCCTGCGTCATCTTCAATCGTGCGGACGGCAGGCGGTCGAGCGACAGAAGCAGCCATCGGCACAGTTGCTGATCGACCGTGTGATGCCGATTGCAGACGGCGGTCTGCGCCATCTGAGTGATCAGCGCCTGCGTGTAGCGAAGCAGAACCTGCATCATGTGGCCGTGCCGGTTGAACTCCTCCTTGAGGCGGTCCCCCGTCAAACGGTACGCATACCCGGCGCTCTGCACCACAGCTCGACTCGGTGTCGTTTCGCCTCCCATGAACAGCGCGACGCCTATCGCGCCTTCGTTGCCCACGACGGCGATCTCCGCCGACGCACCGTCCTGCATCACGTAGAGCAGCGACACGATCGAATCGGTCGGAAAGTAGATGTGTCGCAACACATCGCCCGACTCGTACAGAACCGCGCCGAGGGGCATCGGCACGAGGTTCAGATTCGGGAACAGCCGTTCACGCTCTGGGTGGTCCAACGCATCCAGCAGTTGATTTTCTCGCGGACTGTGGTGCGCGGGCGCGCTGAGGACGCTGGGCTTCGGCACAACACTCTCCGTGCGGTGTTCGAAGTATACAGCACCGTACGGTACCGCACATAAGGGCCTAGCGGGCGCGTTCGAACTGCGGGGTGACGATCGCGAGCTCGCCGAGATCGATACGTCACCGCTCCCGACGCGCCCCGGCGCGATTGCGCGCGTGCGCTCGATCGTACCGATGCAAGTCGCGCCCCTCAGGGCAGAGCGCAACGATCGAGCACGCGGCGGTACGGCGGATTGCAGTCCCACGAACGTCCCGAATAGTCGAGATGCGCATTCTCCGGCACCTGCACGGCGACGCACGTATCGGCGACGTCCTTGTACCCGCGATTGCACTCCCATCCCATGCCGTAGGAGGCATCGGAAAGATAGCCGTTTGCCGGAACCACGACCGGCAGGCACGCGTCTTCGCTGGCTCGGTAGCCGCGGTCACACGCCCAGCCGCGCCCGTAGGACGTATTCGTCGGATATCCGTTCGGCGGCACGTTGACCGCAAGGCAAGCATCGCCGCCCTCCCGATAGCCGCGGCCACATATCCATTCGCCGCCGCTCGAATCGAGATACGCGTTCGCCGGCACCTCGATGAGCACGCAACTTTCGGAAGCTTTCCGGTAGCCTCGCTCACATCTCCATCGATCGCCGCTCGCCTCCAGATACGCGCCCTTCGGCACCTCGACCGCGACGCAAGTGTTGTCGACGGCTCGATAGCCGTGCACACAGTCCCAGCCGCGCCCGAAGGAAAGCGTCGTCAAGTAGGCATTCGAAGGCGGCGTTACTTTCCTACATAGCCCTTTGGCGCGTTGATAACCCGGATCGCAAACCCAATCGGTGCCAGAGGCGTTCAGACGGGCATTGTCCGGCATGCGCAAGGAGCCGTCCTGCGCGTACGCCATGCCCGGTATGAATGCCGAAGCGGCGAGGAGAATCAGTGCGGGCGCGAATACGCCAGGGCGTCGCATGTCTTTCATCTGGAATCCCTCCGGGCTAGCCCGCGCTGGACGAGGTTGAGCCGCCGAAGCGGCGATGGAGCACGAGACTTTAGGCGCAAACACGCGTGGATTCGGTACGCCAGCGCACAGACCTCGACGGGCCCGGCAATCTACGATGCTTCGATGGTTTCTCTACCCCGCAATGCACACGAGCCCGATCATTACGAGCGAGTCATCAGCTCGTTGTGCGATCGCACGGGGGCTTCGCGCGCCGACGTGACCGCCTTGTTCGCGCACGAGCTTGCGCGGCTTGCGCTCGGCGCGTCGGTTCGCTCTTACCTTCGGTTGCTGGCAGCGGCGAACGTGTACGCAACGTTGCGCCGGCGGCGGAAGCCAGAGCGCGGCCATGCGGCGACCGACGGTGCCCGGCTCCTTGACCAAGCCACGGCAAGCGCTCCAAGCCGTTGGCGCGAGACCACATGAGCAAAACGTCGAGCCGCCAATGCTCTTGCCGGTGCTGAAGCCACGGCAACGGTGAATAACCGAGCTTCTCGGCGCGTTGCCGGCACGCTAGGGTGGTGCGAGACCCGAGTAGCTCCGGAGTGATTATGAGCTGCCTGCTTTCCCACCGGTTCGCGGCAGGCGAACCGTATGCAGCCGATGAAACGACGTCGATTTCCCCTGCTGCTTTATCGCTGCGCATTGCAGCGCGATTAGCGCACAGGCGCTCGAGTGATTCTGTGCGGCGCCGTACACAAGGAGATGGAGCGACCAGGTCAAGGCGCGCGGGAAGGTTGCCGTGCCGGTGAAGAGCCTTTGTTGGCGGGGCGTAAGAAACCGGCGACGCCCGGGCGGCGAGCGGCGACGCCCAGGCGCCGGGCCCCGCCGACCGAGATCAGACGACCCGCCGCAGCCCTTCTCCAGGAGTGTGGCCGGCCATGCGTTACACTGTCGCGGCCAAGATCGAGCCGACCGAATCGGCGGAGAGGTGGCAGAGCGGTCGAATGCGGCGGTCTTGAAAACCGTTAGCCCGCAAGGGCTCGGGGGTTCGAATCCCTCCCTCTCCGCCACTTGACGCGTTGTCTCACAATTCTTCTCACGTGTTCGGGCGCGCGCCGAATAGTGCGCCACTATCCGCGACTTGCGCGTGGCGTCCATCGCATCTTCGTGCATGGAGACTCAATCGACTCCGTTTCGTCGCGCTTTCCGCGCAAAAGTCTCTTAGCGCACTGTTGGTGGGCCCGTTCGCGGATGCAGACGAGGAGAGTTGCAGTCGAACGCGAGAGCCCAGGTCGATCTCACAACGCAAACAGTCAAACGAACCCGAGCTGCGCCCGTTGCTCGTCCCACGAAAGGCGGAGCACTGTACTCTTCGCCAGCCGTTCGGCGTTGAGTTCGATAGAGTGTCGATCACGCAGAATGCTCTGCACGATGTCGGGCGCGAGAAAGCTCCCTTTCCAGTCGCCTTTCATTAGCTCGGGGCCAGGAACGTTTCGTTGCGGCGCGGCGCTACGAGCGCGCCGCCGCCACCTCGGTGGGCGCGCTCACTTGATCGTCGTCGAGAACACGTTCGAAAACTCGCTCTCGCGGTCGTCCGACAGCGCCGTCGCGACGAAATACCACGTGCCGGCCGAAAGCTGCTCGACGACGTAGCGCGTGAGGCCCGGGTTCTCCACGAGAACCGAGTGCGTGAAGTCTTCGTCGGAGGGGCCCCAGTAGATGCGATAGCCCGTCAGCTCGAGGGGCGAGCCGTCGTCGTTCATGGTGGGAGGGAGCCAGCTCAGCGTCACGGACCCCGTTCCGGTCGGCCCTTCCTCTTCCCCAACGCTCGGCGGAGTCGTGACGTCGCCCGGCTGGGTTCCGCCGGAGCCGCTCGTCGATCCACCGCCGGCCAACGCGCCGCCGGGGCCGGTCGACGTTCCTCCGTCGTTGGACGGCCCACTTCCGGGGCTCGCTGCGCCGCTTGTTGGAGCCGTCGGCGATCCTCCCGGGCCCGTCGTCAGTGACCCGCCGGGGCCCGTCGGCGCCGCTCCGGGGCTCGGCTGCGCTCCCCGAGAGCCCGCTGCAGCGGGTGCGTCGTCGCCGCCGCCGCATGCCGTGAGCGCGGCGCTCAGCACGACGGCTGCCGCGAGAAGCTTTCCTTTGCGCGCCAGCGTGCCGCACATCGTCCGTTGCCCCCCGAATTCCTGCATCACGATCCTCCTTTGGCGAAAAAAGCGTTCTCGAAAAGCGCGCGCCGAAGTCTTCAACGCAGCTGGCGCGGCATTCTTTCGGTGGAAGACGGAGCCCGCAAACTGTCGCCCCATCGAGACACCTGCGGGCACGAGGCGTGCTCTCCCCGCCGGCAAGGAGTTCGCAGTAGACTGCCGCGACCGCGGCTCGCGGCGACGAACAGGTGCGAAAAAATGCGACGGAGAAGCGCGTTTCGACGAAGCTGGCTGGCCGGCTTGGCCATCGTTGCGAGCGGCGCGCTCGCGCAAGACGCAGGTGTCTTCGGCGTCCGGCTCGACTGGGTGCCGATCAGCGGCGCCGAGCGCAACGACGTCTCGGGCAGCGGCTTCGCGGCGGCGACGTTGTCGCGATCGCGTCTTTCGATCGAGGGCTGCTTCGAAGGTCTGCCCGCCGAGGCCACGCACGCGAGCTTGCATCAGGGTGTCGCAACCGGCGCCCGCGGGCCCGCCATCGCGGAGCTCGAGATCACTCGCGCCACCTCCGGCGCAGTGGCCGGCAGCGTGGACTTGACGCGCGAGCAGCGTGAGGCGCTGGTCGCGGGTCATCTCTACATACAGATTCACGCCGCTCGCGGCGTCGCGCCCGATAACGCCGTGCTGTGGGGCTGGCTGCTTACGAGCCAGCGCGTGCAACCGTGCTCGGCGCCGTAGCGATCTCGAAAGCCGCGGCGATGAGTCCGACGCTGCGGGGCGCGCTCGTGCTTGCAACGCTGGCGTTGCCGTCGACGTCGGCCTTCGCCTTTACGGCCGAACAAGCTGCCGCGGGCCGCGGCGCATACGAGCAGGCCTGCGCGGCCTGCCACGGCGCAACGTTTCGGCAGTTGCCGAACGCGCTGCTCGCCGGCACCGAGTTCCTGGGCCGCTGGGGCAACCGCGCGACGAGCGAGCTCATCGCGCAAGCGCGCTCGACGATGCCGCCCGACAATCCGGGCGGCCTGCCGGCCGACGCGTACACGAACATCGTCGCCTATTTGCTGCAGGCGAACGGCGGCACGCCGAGCGCGACGGCCATCGGCCCGGACACGACGGCGCGCGTGGGCCTGGGGCTCACGGGACAAGTGGTCGTGGCAAGCACAGCGGCGTCGAGCACGCCGCCGGCTCCGAGGGGCGTTGTCGTCGCAGGCACGGTCGAGCGCTTCACGCCCGTCACCGACGAGATGCTGCGCAGCCCCGATCCCGCCGACTGGCTCATGCTGCGCCGCGATTACCGCGCGACGAGCTACAGCCCGCTCGACGAGATCACGCCCGAGAACGCGCATCAGCTCAGGCTCGCGTGGATCTGGCCGATGCGCGACGGCGGCACGAATCAACCCGCCCCCCTCGCGTACGACGGCACGATTTATCTCGCGAACACGGGTGGCATCATCCAGGCCCTCGAGGCGCGGACCGGCGACCTCGTCTGGGAGCATCACGTGGGCGCCGAGATCGCGCCGCGCGGGCTCGTGCTGTACGAGAACAAGCTGATCTTCCAAAGCGCCGGCGAGTGGGCCGTGCGCCCGCAGGCGGCGCGGCTCGTCGCGCTCGACGCGCGCACGGGCGAAACCGTCTGGAACGTCGAGATGCCGGGCGTTTATGCCACGAACAGCGGACCGATCGTTGCGAACGGTTTGCTGATCCAAGGCGGCGGCACGTGCACGGTGTACGAGGAGACGAAGTGCTCGATCAGCGCGTACGACGCCGCGACCGGCGAGCAGCGCTGGTTGTTCCGCACGATCGCGCTCGACGGCGAGCCCGGCGGCGACACGTGGGGCGGCTTGCCGAACCTCTATCGCGCCGGCGGCGAAGCGTGGATCACGGGCAGCTACGACCCCGAATTGGACTTGACGTACTGGGGCACGGCGCAAGCGAAGCCATGGATGCCTGCGAGCCGCGGCATGCACACGAACGACGTCGCGCTTTACACGAGCTCGACGCTCGCGCTTAACGCGCGCACGGGCGAGCTTGCTTGGCACTACGCGCACGCGCCCGGCGAAGCGTTCGATCTCGACGTCGTGTTCGAGCGCGTGCTCGTCGACGCGGGCTCGCGCAAGCTCGTCTTCTCGGTGGGCAAGGACGGCGTGCTCTGGAAGCTCGATCGACGCACCGGCGAATACTTGGGGCACAAAGAGACGGTGTTCCAGAACGTGTGGGCGAGCTTCGACCGCGAGACGGGCCGGCCGCGCTACCGCGCGGACATCTTCGAGCACAAGGTCGGCGAGTGGATCGACGCGTGCCCGAGCACGGCGGGCGGGAAGAACTGGCACGCGATGAGCTTCCACGGTCCGACGCGCCAACTCATCGTTCCGCTCTCGCAGACCTGCGTCTCGCTGCGCGCGCAAGCAATCGAGCAAGTTCCGGGCGGCGGCAGCGGCGGAGGCGCGGACCGGCGCTTCTACACGATGCCCGGCACGAACGGCAACGTCGGCAAGCTCGCCGCGTTCAACGTGGACACGCTCGAGGAGACGTGGAAGCTCGAGCAGCGCGCGGCGTTTCTCACGTCCGTGCTCTCGACGGCAGGCGGCGTCGCGTTCGTAGGGGACCTCGACCGGAGCTTCAAGGCCGTCGACGTGCGCGACGGCCGCGTCGTGTTCGAGACGCGGCTCGCGACGTCCGTGCAAGGCTTCCCGATCAGCTTCGCCGTCGACGGCAAACAGTACGTCGCCGTCGCTACGGGCTTGGGCGGCGGCAGCCCGCGCGGCGTGCCGGCGACGATCACGCCGGAGCTGCGGCCGCCGAACCGCGGCCACGCGCTCTATGTCTTCGCCTTACCCTGAAGGCCGCTGAATCGCGCGCCGCCGGCGCACCACGCGAGCGGCCGGGCGCCGTAAAGACGGCGCGCGCGACTCAGAGAAACGTGTACGTGAAGCCGATAGAGACGAGGTCCGCGGAATCGTCGTCGAAGTCGAAGCGCTCGTACTCCATGGGCAGCGCGAAGCTGCCCACTCGCACTTGGGCGCCGGCGCCGTAGGTGGGATCCGTCCCCTCGGTCGTCTGCGCCGAGAACGAGGTCTCCTTCGATTCCCAGCGCGAGACTCCTACGCGCGCATAGAGATCGACGAGCGGCAGCGCGAAGAGGCCGACGGCCGAGACCGAAACGGCTCGCGAATCGATCGACAGCTCGCTGGGACAAGGCGTCGTGACGCACGCGAGCCCGAGCGGCACGCGTGTATCGCCAAGGTCGGCGTAGTTCGCCTCGATCGCGAACGAGTCGAGCGGCCGGAACCCGACGATGGCCTTGAAGCCGCGATCGTCGTCGACCGGCTGTCCGCTCGCGAACGCACCGAGAGCGTAGCCCGACGACACGTCCGAGGACGCGAGGCCGACGTAAATCCCGTTGTCGGCAGCGGATGCAGCTCCGGGCGCGATCAGCGACGCCAACACCAGCAGGCTACGCCAATACGAATGGTTGCGAAGTGAGCGTTCCATGCAGCGGCCTCCCTTCCTGAGGATCGACATAGCTTAAACGAGCAAGCAGGGGAGCCACGCGGATCCCCGCACCGACTGTGATCCGTTTCGCGAATTCCCGTCCCTTGATTGCCGCCGCCATCGCGGGCTGTTTAATACACTGACTTCGTGTTATTTTCCGAGGATGAAAAACATAACGATCACGCTCGACGAGCAGACGGCTGCTCGGGCGCGCCGGCGCGCCGCCGAGCTCGGCATGAGCCTGTCGCGCTATGTGGGCGAGCTTCTCGAGCGCTCGATGCGGGAGTCGCGCGAGTACGAACAAGCCATGCGCCGGTTTCTTGCACAGAAGCCGCGCGTAATTTCGAAACCGGGCGCGCGCTATCCCAAACGCGAGGAGCTCCATGAGCGCGGCCGTATTCGTTGACACCAACGTGCTCGTCTGCGCACGTGACATGCGGGACCCGGCAAAACAAGCCGCGGCCGAAGCGTTGCTGAAGGAGCTGTGGATCGAACAGACCGGACGCACCAGCGTGCAGGTGCTGTCCGAGTATTACGTGACGGTCACGCGCAAGCTCGACCCCGGCCTCTCCCCGGACGATGCATGGGACGACGTGACGGCTTTGTTTGCGTGGGATCCACAGCCGATCGACCGCGAACTGTTCGCTCGAGCGCGCCAAGTGGAGGCGCGCTACCGCCTGAGCTGGTGGGATTCGATGATCGTCGCCGCGGCACAGCTACAGAGCTGCTCGTTGCTCGTCACCGAAGACCTCCAGCACAATCTCGTCTGCGGCACGGTCGTCGTACGCAACCCGTTCGTAGCCGGCATCGCGGAGAGCGGTACGCAGCACGCTGCGCAGCCGCGACCGCGGTCCCGCCATAAGCCGCGCGGACGACCGAGAATTGCTCAGCGCACGGCAGCGCAGCGTTCGTAAGGCGAAAACGCAATGTCGAAGAGCTTCATCTACGGGGGCGCAATCGTCTCCGCACTGGCGGCCGGTCAGGTGGGAGCACAGGAAGTGGCGCTTTCGTTCACGGCGGCACAAGTGGCGCAGGGCCGCGCTGCGTACGACGCGACGTGCGCGACGTGCCACGGCGCGAATTTAGACGACGGCCCGCTCGCGGCGCCGCTCAAGGGCGACGCGTTCATGCGCAAATACGGCGGCAAGCCGGCGCGCGAATTGTTCGACGTGCTGCGCACGACGATGCCGACGGGCAATCCCGGCTCGCTGTCGGCCGACACCTACGCAGCGTTGACGGCGCTCATCCTCGCGCAGAACGACGTCGTCGCGGGCAACGTTCCGCTGCCCGCCGACCCGCAATTGCTCGCGGCGATGCAGGTGCCGGCAGGCGGCTTCAGCTTCATGGCGTTCTCGCCGTACACGGCGCGCCCCGCCGTCGATCGGCCCACGCCGCTCGACGAGTTCGAGCCGGTCGACGACGACGCGATCGCCGCACCGCCGCCCGGCGACTGGCTCGGCTGGCGGCGCAGCTACGACGCTCAAGGCTTCAGCCCGTTGCGCGAGATCGACACGCGCAACGTCGCAGATCTTCGGCTCGCGTGGAGCTGGACGATGCCCGCGGGCTCCGCCGAAGGCGTGCCGCTCGTGCGCGACGGCACGATCTTCGCGCAGTCGTACGGCGACATCGTGCAGGCGCTCGACGCGAAGACCGGCGACTTGCTCTGGCAGTACACGCACGCGCTCGAGGACGGCGCGTCGCCGTTCCACAAGCGCGGCCTCGCTCTACACGGCGATCGGCTCTATCTCGGCACGTCCGACGTGCACGTCGTCGCGCTCGACGTCGCGACGGGCGGGGTCGTCTGGGACACGACGGTCGGCGACTTCCGCCGCCGCGAAGGGTTGAACGGCGGGCCGCTCGTCGCCCGCGGCAAGGTCATGGTTGGCACCACGGGCACCGGCGTCGCCGCGCAGTTCGGCGGTCCGCAAATCGTCGGCCTCGACGCCGAGACGGGCGCCGAAGTCTGGCGCCTCGGCACGATCGCGAAGCCCGGCGAACCGGGCGACAACAGTTGGAACGGAATCCCGTTCACGGAGCGCAGCGGCGCGTCGGTGTGGACGCCGGGCAGCTACGACCCGGACACCGGCCTCGCCTACTTCGGCACGGGCAACACGTACGACACGGGTCCGCTCTTGAAACCGAATGCGCCCGGGCAGACGAGCGACGCGCTCTACACGAACTCGACGCTCGCCGTGGATCCGGACACGGGCGAGCTCGTCTGGCACTTCCAGCACTTCCCGAACGATCAGTGGGATCTCGACTGGGCGTTCGAGCGGCAGATCATGGACTTGCCCGTCGACGGCGTCACGCGGCGCGTCGTGCTGACGGCCGGCAAGATCGGGATCTACGACGCGGTCGATGCACGCACCGGCGAGTTCCTGTTCTCGATCGATCTGGGCTTGAACAACATCGTCACGGAGATCGATCCCCGCACGGGCGAAAAGCACGTCAATCGCAGCCTCTATCCCGACGGCACCGTGCAACTCGTCTGCCCGCACGGCGCGGGCGCGAAGAATTTCCTGCCGGGTGCATACATCGCGTCGCGGCGTGTCGTGGTGGTGCCGCTCAACGAAGCGTGCATGGACGTGTTTCCCGTGCCCGGGGGCGGCCGCGGCGGCTTGTCGTCGGGCGTGAACTGGGGCATTCGCCCTCGGCCCGACGGCGACGGCAACTACGGGCGCCTGCAGGCGATCGATCTCGCCACGCGCGAGACGGTTTGGACGACTCGCCAACGCGCACCGCAAACTTCGGGCGTGCTCGCGACAGCCGGCGAGCTCGTGTTCGCGGCGGCGTTCGACCGCACGCTGCGCGCCTACGACGCGCGCGACGGGCGCGGGCTCTGGGAAGCGCGCTTGAACGACGTCTCGAGCTCGAGCCCCATCAGCTACGCGGTCGACGGCAAGCAATACGTCGCGATCGTCGTCGGCGAAGGAGGTTTTCACGCGCGCAGCTTCGCGCCGCTGGTGCCGGAGTATCGCAGCCCGCCGAATCGCGGCGCGACGCTGTGGGTGTTCGCGCTGCCGGACTAGGCCCGGCCGCGCAGCCCGAGTGCCGATATCGTGCACGCCGCACTCGAGGCAATCCAAAGCTCGGCGCTGTCCCTGTGGCTGACGAGCAGCGGCTCCTCCGTCGCAGCGAACAGCAAGCAGGTTCTCGAGACGCTGCACTTCATCGGGTTCGCGTTGCAGATCGGCGCGATCATGGCGCTCTCGCTGCGCCTCGTCGGGCTCGGCCGCGGCGTGTCGATCGATGCGCTTGCCCGCCCCGTGTTCTCCATCGCCTGGCTCGCATTCGCCGTCGTCGCCGCGACCGGCGCGTTGCAATTCGTTCCGATCGCGACGGAGGTCTTTTATCGGCCCTCGTTTCGAGCGAAGCTCGCGGTCCTGCTGGTCGCGCTGGCAACGCTCGTGTGGCTGCAAGCGAGCGCCCGCCGCGGCGCCGTCGCGTGGGACGCCGCGGCAAGCGTGCCGCGCACGGTGAAGCTCGTAGCCGCGCTTTCGCTGCTCCTGTGGCCAACCGTCATCGTCGTCGCGCGGCTCATGTACGCGTTCGTCCAAATGGCGGGCAGGTAGGAGACCGGCATGTCGTTTTGGCAGGAACCGGCGTACGCGGCGTTCTGGCTCGACGTGGCTCGCGGCGATCTCGCCACGTGGATTCAGCTGACGCCGTACGCATACGCGGCGATCGAGAGCGTTCACTTGGTCGGCGTCGCCTTCTTTTTCGGCCCGCTCTTCTTGCTCGACCTGCGCCTGCTCGGCGTGCTGCCGCGGCTCCTTGCCGGGCCGGCCGGCCGCCTGCTGCTGCGCATCTCGATCCCGGCGTTCGCGCTGCTCACGTCGAGCGGCGCGCTGCTGTTCGTCCCGTCGGCGGATCGCTACGCATCGAGCCAGGTTTTTTTCGCGAAGCTGGCCGCGATGGCGCTCGGCGGCGTAAACGCGCTCGTGCTGCATCTCGCAGCGTGGCGGCGCATCCACGCTTGGGGCTCGAGCGCCGGAGCGCCGCCGGCTGCAAGGCTCACCGCGGCCGTCTCCATTCTCGTGTGGCTCAGCGTGATCGCGCTCGGCCGCGCGCTGGGCTACGAGCGGCGCGACCCGCCGCCGAGCGACCTCGACGAGATCCTCATCTTCGAGCCGGCGCTGGCGGCAGACGACTGACGTCGTCGTGCCGCTCGGCGGATGAATCCGCGCGCTTGCCGATCGCGGCGAGCAGAAGCTACGTGCGCTTCTTCGAGGTGACCTGCATGGATACCGCGCGCGTTACGACTCGACGAGCGCGCGCCTATGTGCCACGCGCTCTCAGCTAGCCGAGCGGGCGCGCCGACGAGGCTCGGCCAGCACGTTGCTCAGGATCTCGAGCGCTTCGCCGTAGCGCGGCATCGCAACTCCGAAGCCGATGCGAAAGTGCGCGGCGGCGCCGAAGCAGTCGCCGGGCGCGAGCAGCACGCCGCGCTCGGCGGCCGCGATGCAGAACGCCCGGGCATCGCGTTCGCCGCGCAGCCTCGGGAAAGCGGTCATGGAGCCCTCGGGCCGCAGCCACTCGAGCCGATCCTCGTGCCGACGCGCCCACTCCTCGAGCAAGCGAAGGTTCGCGCCGCTGACGGCTCGCGCACGATCGAAGATCGTCACGCGATTCCGCGCGGCAACTTCGGCCAAGAGCTCGCCGAGCGTGCTCGTCGACACCGTGAACCAGCCGTGGGCATTCATGAGCCGGCGGCGGCGCTTGGCGTCGCGCTCGAGCAGCCAGCCGATGCGCAGGCCCGGCATGCTGAACGACTTCGAGAAGTCGCCGAGCACCGTCGCGCGCGAGTATTCGCCGGCCGATCGGCGCGGCTCGCCGTGATAGATCGGGTGGTACACCTCGTCGACGACGAGGTGAATGCCGCGCCGCTCGGCGAACGCGTCGAGCTCGCGAATCGCGTCTTCGCCGATTACTGCACCGCTCGGGTTGTGCGGCGTATTGACGAGGATCAGCCTCGTGCGCTCGTCCGTGAGCCGAACGATCGCGTCGACGTCGAGCGCGAAGCCGTCCTCGAGCTTCAGCTCGTAGCGCCGCGTTTCGATGCCGAGCGCGGCCGGCAGCTCGTAGAACGGCGCGAACGAAGGCACCGGCACGACGACGTTGGCTTTCGGCTCGTCGACGACGGCGAAGAGCGAGAGCAAGGCCTCGGCTCCACCGTTGAAGACGAGGATCTCCTCGGCGTCGGCGCCGTACATCGCTGCGAGCGCGGCGCGCAGCCCCTCGCCGCCGTTCGAAGGGCAGTACGTGAGCGCGGCGCCGTCGAATGCCTCGCGCTGCGCGTCCGTCATGAGCCCCTCGAGCTCGGCCAGCGTCCACTTCGGTCCCGTGCTCATCCCGAGGTGGTGCGCCGCGGAATCTCGATATTTCGCAAGCCACTCTTCGAGTACGAACGACGCTAGTTTCATGGCTGATCCTTCGAAAGCGGGTCCCATACGGCGGGGCCCCTCGGCGCTAGAACGCCGAACGGTTTGAAAGGTCTGTTAAATCCGTCAGATGCACGCCCTACCTCCAGAGAAACTTGCACTGCCGATTGAGCGATGATCTGCTTTGCGCCGAGGGCGAGCGTGGGTTGCTCGCG
>Ga0209172_10006149_pt1 | contig 13662 bp, 15 predicted proteins | sample LarsenN4metaG_FD_184113 | JGI IMG/M metagenome (GOLD analysis project Ga0209172, IMG submission 184113) | Hot spring sediment bacterial and archeal communities from British Columbia, Canada, to study Microbial Dark Matter (Phase II) - Larsen... ... | reverse complement strand
AGTTACTTTAATTCAGCAACAATCCCAAACAACAGCCCAACTGCCACAACCTAAGATACCTGAACCCAAATTTATTGAACCAACTAAGCCGCAGTTTGTAGAATTGCCCAGTTCCCCAACTATTGAACCTGCTGTACCAGATCCAGAACAGACTCAAGCACCAGACATTCAATCAGTCTTGGCACTGCCACTTCACAACAGAGCGATCGCAATTATTGACGCACTCACCAACAGTGGCTTTGACATCGCCAAGTGCATCCGTGACCAAATTACCGTGATTGCAGGTAATCAGCGAGGCGGTAAGGGTACATTAATGGCGATTTTAGCCATCCTCAGTAAAGCACTTGAGCCAAATACCAAGATTCACTATTTTACAGCAGGTGATGATATATACCCGTTTGGTTGTCATCACTTAGTATGTAGGCTTAGTTACCCCCAAATGGAGGGTACAAAGGCTGATGCTCAAGTGGCAGGCGATTTGTACCAATATCTGAGAGAAATGGACAACGCCACCCAAAATAGTTACACAGATATTATTTTGGTGATTGATGAAGCTGTGGCCTTGTCTGACTATCTCAGCGATGAGCAGAAGCAATGGATTATTCGCTTTCTGTTCACTCGCGCCAGTAAGAAGGGCGCACAAATTTTCGTGGTATTGCATGGCAAGAATCTGACTTCTTGGGTGGGGACTAAAAACACCGCCGGTTTTGGTGATACTTTCAAAAGTGGGGCTACATTTATTGGTTGCGAGGCGACGAGTAAAAAACTGTCTCCCCTCAAGTCAATCTCACTGGCGACTGGGCGTTACTTCCTGGCTGACCCTGATAGCTTTGATAAGGAGATCGCACAGGGCGAAATTGGTACAATTCCAGAATGGCTCAAAACTGAGGTTAATCCCCATTCTCTTCAACCAGATCCGGCACGGACACTGCTTAAGTATTTTCCTGAGTTGAGAAGTGATTGCGCTGATATCACTGAAAGAGAATCACCTAACTGTGAACCACCTGATGAATTTTTGAATCAGGCCAGAGCATGGATTAATGACAATTGGGTGATATCAGATGCCCCACCGCCAACTCTGCACCCAACAAAGAGCGATACCGACCGATACCAGCCGACTGATAAGGCTTTTGAGGAAAAGGAATCGTTTGGTATCGATACTGGAAACGATACCGGAATCAGTGATACCACCCCAGAAATCGGTGATTCTAAGACCCTTGCCAACGATACCAGAAACGATACCGAAACTCGCTACACTCCAGCCTCACTTACTCCATCTCAACTGACAGGCATTATTAAGCAGATGCTGGACAAGAAGATGTCCCAGACTCAAATTATCCAATCCCTCTGGGGAGTGGAGAAAAACGGTAAGGGCTGGAAGCAGGCTTACACCGAATATAAAGAACTGTTTCCATCAACTGAATAGCCACAAGCACAAACAAATTTTGACACTGCGCTAAACACTACTTAGACCCCAAGTATCTAGGTAGTGTCTTAACTTAAAAATATGAAAAATCTCTATACAAATAATAAAAAATATTTGTTTTCCTCACAAAATTCTCACATTCGCCCTGTATCTTGCAAAATTATCAAATCTTTTTACCTAACAATAGGTATGTCTCCTATTGGAATCAATCATTTTCGAGGCTGCAAAAGCTTGATGAGGTAAGCAATGTTAAAGCTAAAAATTGTTTTTACTGTCCCTATGTTACTAATGAGTAGCTTATTTCCACTAGCTGCATCAGCAGCAATACCTGTTCCTGGATGGGGATATAGTTTTGGAAATTATTTATCAGGACAGAGTGATGATCCTAATAACCCCTTTGTCATAACTGAGGGGTGGGGATGGCTTTTAGATCCGCCGACTGACAATCCGATTATTTCAGGCAGAATAACATTAAAGTTTGATCCTTCTTGGACAATAGGCGGCTACGGCTGGCTTGGTGAGTTTGGAGCTAATCCAGATCTGTCTGCACCAGCTGTCAACGCAACGCTGTTTTCTTCCTCCTTACTTCAACCAAATGGTAATCCAGCTATGCAGAGTAGCAATATCACTATCGATCAAACTAACGGGATTGCAGTTTTTGAGTTTGATTGGGGAACTCAAGGATTCGTTGCAACAAAGAATGTTAGTAGTTCTGGTCATTTTAATATTGCTGCAATCTACTTTAAAGATCCTTCGTCTCCTCCTAGTAATAATTTAGTTACTTCATACGGAGCGGGTTCTGTAGCTCCCTATGGAATTGTTGGAAGCCCAAGTGAAACAGCTTTATTAGGAACTAATTCTTCTACTTATATGCTTTGCCAGAGCGGATATTGTGGAGAGCCTGTTCCTGAACCTTCAAGCATATTAGGTATAGGAACAGCACTAGGGTTTGTTACTTTATTAAAACGAAAATTTTTAGCAATCAAAAGATAGTATAAGCTTTTGATGAGTAAATTGATTTGCCCTATTAATGACTCGGTTTTACCTATTTAACGCTTGATTTATCTAGAAAATATTTTTCATCAGTTTGGCGATTACTGGCTCACAAAGAAATCGAATTTTGTTAATTAAAACTTGTAAATATTTTTATATTATCAGCTATAAAATATTAAATATTATTCTAAATAATGGACATTCAAATCTAAAAATATAAATTGTAATTTATTGATATATTAATAGTTAATTAACAGTATAATTCGGTATTTTAGTGAAACGCGACTCTATTTATTACCAAATATTTAAACGCTTTCCCGCGTTAATTTTTGAACTCGTTGATGCTCGTCCCCAAGAGGCACAGAACTATCGATTTGAGTCAGTTGAGGTCAAAGAAACCTCTTTTCGCATTGATGGGGTCTTTTTACCTCCAGAGGGTGCAACAACCAAAGTTATATTTTTTGCAGAAGTTCAATTCCAGAGCGATGAAGGTTTGTATCATCGGTTTTTTACCTAATCAATGATGTATTTGAACCGGAATCGGTCTGAATACGATGATTGGTACTGTGTGGTAATTTTCCCATCACGCTCAAATGAACCAAGTGATACAAGAACTCATCGCATATTTTTAAACAGCGACCAAGTGCAGCGCATTTATTTAGATGAGTTAGGTAATCCCGATACTCTGCCAATAGGCATTAATTTAATGCAGTTGACGATCGCATCTTCTGCAACGATGGCAGAGCAAGCGCGTCTATTGATTGAGCGAGTACAATTAGAGTCAACTGGCACACTGCCGAAAAACGAGATAATAGATATTATCACCACAATTTGCTGTTATGAGGTGAAAGTAACCCCTCTCCTACTACTGAAAGTCTACTCATCCTAGTTACCGATAATTTATCTGTAACTACTGTATCTTTAATTCAAATCTTTTATATATAAGCCCACCAATATAAAAATACCTGTAGCACGATTTGGATTGGTTTTGGCTAAAGATAACAGCCCTTTATCTGAAAATTCTCTTGTTGAATGGTTAGTATGTACTAATACTACTGTTGGTGTTATTGTAGGCGAAAAACAGGGCATGATATTTCAATAACAGCTTGGCTTTTAACTACATAAAATGTTATTAGAAAACCTCACATTATCTGAACTTCCCTCAGTTTATTTATTAGATAGTCCAAGCCAGATGATAGCGCAAATATAAAACTATGTGCATGGTTACAGCGCAATTCATTAAGCTCACTACTGCAAACCAAGAATAGTTAAAGCAATATTTTGGGAGATTGCTACTGGATTCTCAAGTTTTACAACACAACTGTTTGATATAGGAGTAAAGAATTTCGCTCTCGCCTTGAGGAGAGACAATAAAGCACTGTTGTCCGACTGCTTCATGACTCAGAACAACAACAACACGCCCCTGTGGACAAACTCCCAAACAATTAGTGCCAACAACCCGATATTTACCCCACAGTCCATCAAATTTTAGACGAGATTTCAGCCAGTTCTCTAACTCTTCTGAAGCTGTTGTACCTCTATTAATACGATGAGAACTACCATAAAATTGCTCGACTGTACATTGTGAACAAACTAGCACCAACCCGTTGTGCCACTGGGGAACAAAAGTAGGAATGGGAGGAATAGGAATTGCTGGCGGGTGATAAGAAGGCGGAGAACTTGGTTGCTCAGTGGATGAAAACTGCTGAAAAATTTGTCGTAGCAGTGCCAATATCCTTTTAAGCAGTTTCTTCATGGGTGAGTAGCTTTGCTATTTCTCCATTAGCATCACCTAAATTGACCGTTAAGTTTGTAATCTAGGATAGTGTTGAATAATCACCACAGACTATCAGTACCAAACTCATGGCATCTCCTTTCTAGAAGTCCTGTGACCACTATCAAGAATGTTCAGTCTGCGCGATTACCAACAGGATTTAGTTTCAAAAACCTTCGCCACATGGTCGAATGGAATTAGGAAAGTATTGCTGCAACTTAGCACTGGTGGTGGCAAGACCATTATCTTTGCAGCAGTGGCATCTAAATTTACCGCCTCTGGTTCAGGTGTGTTGGTAGTCGCTCACAGAGAGGAGTTGATTATCCAGGCATCAGAGAAACTGGAGGCGGTGACAAAAGTGCAACCAGGAATCATCAAAGCCGGATACAAGCCTACTGATTCGTTAATTCAAGTAGCCAGTATCCAAACTCTTTCTCGTCGCCAAACTTACCCGACTGCCAAGCTTGTCATCATTGATGAAGCTCACCATTCTTCAGCTAATAGTTACCGCAGATTGTTAGATGCTTATCCAGATGCCTTGATTTTGGGACTGACAGCCACACCCAGACGGGAAGATGGTTATGGACTGCGAGATATTTTTGACCACCTGATTTGCTCAATTACCACCAAAGAATTAATTGCCCTGGGATACTTAACAGATTATAAATTGATCGCAGGCTTTAAATATTCACAGCACAAAGTCCCTCAAAAACGCGACTTCACCAAAAAAGAATTAGAAGAAGTAGCTTCTGACTACAAACCATCTGAGGTATTGAAACAGTGGAAAAATTTTTGTAGTGGTAACAAGACAGTTATCTTTGCAGTCAACGTCAAGCACTCTCAAGAGATTGCAGCAGTGTTTTGTGCTGATGGCATCACCTGCGAACATCTGGATGGAGAAACACCTAATAATGAACGTAAAGCAATTTTAAATAGATTTCGTAGTGGTCAAACACAGGTCATTAGCAATTGTGCAATTTTGACTGAGGGATTTGATTGTCCTGACTCTAGTGCGGCGGTGATTGCTCGACCTACTAGCAGTGTGACTCTCTGGCTGCAAATGATTGGCAGAATATTGCGTCCTGCACCGGGAAAAGAATATGCAACTATCCTAGATATGACTGATAACTGGTTTAGACTAGGCCGCCCATGTGACAACAGAAAATGGAGTCTAGAGCCAGTATCCTGCGACCCAGATACCCAAGGGGTGAGATGCTGTCCCCACTGTCATCATGTCTTCAAACCAATGGCAGCTCTAATTCGCACCAAAGAATACTTTAATTCTAAAACAGCAGAGTTTGTCATCCACTATGAAGTAGATTGCCCCAATTGCGGTAAATCTTTTAAGTGGGTATTAGAAGAATCTTCTGTTAGAGAAAATGATGGAATACCAGTAATTGTTTCTAGCTTTGATATTGAGTTCAAAGAAGTTCCGCCTGAAGTCCGTTCAGTTTTACTTGTGCCAATTATTCAAGCCAAAAAACGCAAGTTTAGAAGCCCAGAAAAAAAGTTAATTTTCTATAATTCTACAATTAGAAACTGGTTTTTCAATTGCCAAGAAGTAAATCTCAGAGAATTACTTTACGCTATTGAGCTACTTGGTTGTCCAGAAGAAATATTTGATGAGAGCATAGAATTTTTAGTCTACCGTGTTCGCAAAGCTCAAGAATGGTCAGACGTAACCAAAATTATGTCTAGTCGTCCAGACAATGTGAAGAAAGTTATTTGGACTAGGTTATCTCATCTAGAAAAAGACAGACTTAACCTCATGAAAGCCGAGTATGAAAATGAAACTAAGGAATGGTTAACTGAAGAAAATCTGTCAACGACAGCAGAGTATTTAGAAGCCTGCCAAGATATGGAAATGTTTTCTTCTTTATGGCAAATCTATAAAAAACCAGCTATTAAAGCAGCAATTGAGCGGCTAAGTGCTGATAAACGCGACCAAATCAATCAGTGGATGGCACAACTTGACAAAGCTAGTTAGTTATTTTGCTAGTGTCAGACAACATGATTTGAGCATAGGGTGTGGTTCAATAATTAAACCAATCTCAAAATAAAGATAATTGCCCAGGCGATACATTCCCCCTGCGTCGGTTATGAAAACTGAGGTGACAAGCTGTTTATATAGACAACAAAAATCTATTCTACAACGTAGAAAAAACAACAACAACAGCCCTAATTCTTGCGTTAAGTTAGAAACAAATTAATTTCCATAACGTAGAAAATGACCAAAGTTGAATGGGCGACATACCCTCACACAAAGGAATGATTTAGCTGTGTCTTCGACCCTGAAACCTCCCTACCCATAGAGCTAATTCAGAGGTTTTTGAACTACTGTAGAAAGAGTTATCAGGAGTTACGTTGTAGAAGAATTTTACCTAAATCAGTCACATCAAGGCTTCTACGACGTGGATTCTACATAAACCACTGCATAAAGCACATAAATTTTCTTGACGATTATCCTCTGGCAAAAAATTAAAGTGATGCACGGTTAATGTTAATGCCATTCGTTGAGAACGGGTAAGATTGGAGGTATCATCACCAGGGCGAATGCACTGCAACTGACATTTAGAACATCGCCAGTCCACTGCTTGTTTGACAACGAGTGCGATATCTGACCAGTTTTGGGGATAACGTTGCTGGGATTTTCTGGGCATTTCTTGATTCTAAAAATGCGTAGAGATTTAATTACCAGTTCTTGAATAAAAGTAATCTACTATAATTAGTCAATTTAAATTCAGCAATTTCATTTTTCGCTCATCTCACCGGATGGTAAAGCCCTTTTTCTGGATTATACCTCCAACCCAAACCGCTAGGGTCACGTCCCCGACTCCAGCTAATAAACTCCTCCGGTTGTTTGGCTGTCACTCGCATCCGCTCTAGAGAATCCGAATCAACACCCAAACGCTTGGCTAGGTTTTGGGGTGTATAAGTATCTATTTTGACCTCACCTTGACCTTGATAGTAACGTGAGGAGGATTGCTTACGTTTACTGATGCTATTGAGGTAGATAATCAGTTGGTTATACGCCGTCTCTAGCTGTTCGATGCGCTCCCTCATGACCTCCAGTTGTTCGTCCAGTTCCCCCGCCTCTTTTGACTCCAAGCGCGATTCTAGTTCAGCCACCCGCTCTTGCAACTGTTTTATTTCAGCCTTGCTATCGATATCAGCAGTGCTATCTAATTTGCTTACTAATTCTTGAATGCCTTGCAGCACCTCGTTGGTACGTCCTTGCCTGTGCAATCGTGACAACTCCCGTACAGCCTCTTTTAAGGCCACAGGAACGCGGAGCATCTCGCTGGGCGGCTGTTTTTTGCTTTGTTTTTTTGGTGTGGGCATGGTGATATCTAAATTGATATCGCTATTGTAGTCCCAAACCAAAGCTCACCCCATCAGGGGATATGAGAGACGGCATAAGAAACACCATGTTCGTTTACCGTCAAATCACGTACTGTAATCGTCAATCCTTACACTTCCAACGCCTTAAATTTCTCCTCAACGTCCGAAATTATTGTCAATCATCTGACAAATACTTCCTAAACCCTTCTCACAGTAGCGTCACGACATAGTGCGACAATATATCTTTTCGCACTATTTATAAGAAAAAACACTCCTGTTCAACTAAGATATAGCTTGAGTGTTCAACTTCCCAATCTCTGCTGCGCTATGACATCGATCCATCCCGAAAACCTAAGCGTTCTCGAAAACTCACTGGCGTTGGCGATCGGTGAGGACTTTTCCCTAGAAAATGACCCTGATGTAATTCAACAGTTGATTGGGGATAAGCGATCTCTCAATACTAAGCGCGAATACCAGAAAGACCTGAAAGATTTCTTCTTATTCGTCGCCAAAAAAGAACCCAGCCGGGATTTAGTCTTAGAGTTTCTGCACCTGGAACAGCGTCACGCCGTTGCTGTGGTTTTGAAGTACAAGGCGCACCTGATCAAGAAAAAGCTGGCAGAAGCTACGGTGAATCGTCGCCTCAGTGCTATCAAGTCAATGGTGGAGATGGGGCGACGGCTGGGGGTGTGCAATTTCTCTTTGGATGATGTCAAAGGTGAAAGGGTGGAAACCTACCGGGACACTACAGGTATTGGAGCTACTGACTATGCTTTAGTCATTGCGTTAGTTGACCAGAACACATTAAAAGGCAAGCGTGACTATGCGATTCTGCGGTTACTTTGGGATAATGGCTTGCGCCGCAATGAGATAGTTAACTTAAATGTGAGTGATTTTAACCCCAAGGATAAAACACTTTTAATTCTGGGTAAAGGCAAGGGTAGCCAGAAGGATGTTCTTGACTTATCAGACAAAACCGCAACGGCGATCTCCAGTTGGATAAAAGCTTGTAAGAAGAAACGTGGCAATGACCCACTTTTTACGGTGCTGGCCTATCACAAGAATGGAGCAAGATTAACCGGGGAAGCAATCAGGCGATTGGTGGATGGGCTATGTAAGCAAGCCGGAATTACTAAGAAGATGTCACCCCATCGCATCCGCCACAGTGCGATTACTACAGTTTTGGATCTGAATAATGGTAACTACCGGGCAACGCAGCGATTCAGCAGACACTCCCAAGTGCAGACGGTGTTGAAATATGATGATAACCGTCAGCGTTTGCAAAAGCAGATGAGTGATTCGATATCAGAACTTATTTAGGAAAAAAACTAAAAATATTGAACAGTTTAGAGACTTTAAATTTCCTTATTTTTTAGTAAGATTAAGCCCGTTTTATTTACACCCAACTTTCCAAAAAAAATTCTCGTACTTCTTGCATTCGCTCAAAGTCACTATCACATGAAACTACAATTAACGAGTGACGTAAAGCTGTCGCAGCTATCCAGAGGTCATTTTCACTAATACCAATTGTAGCTAATTTAGTTGTTCTACGTTTACTTTTTTCTTTTGGGCCAAATTGCTTAATAATTTCTGATTTAAAATCACCGTAAATTTCTGTGGTTTCTTTGTCGATTCCATATAGATTAATTCGGCGCAAAAACGCATTTATCTTGATTAAATTAGCAGCTTTCTGCTGCGAATTTTGCACCATAAAACGTAGCTCTCCTGCAACAATGACACTGCTTGCCAATTGTACTTGACCAAGCGAGCGCAAGTGATTGGCAACGCTAGGCACGCCTTCCATCAAGAAGGAACAGTGATTAGTATCAAGTAGATACATGATTAAAATTCAAGTGGCATACGACTTTCGTGAACCAGTTGCAGGCATTCTCTAATGTCTGAACCTGACCAACTTCCCACAAACTCTAATAAATCTTGGGCAGTGGAACCTGTTAAAGTATGCTCTACTATAAGTGGTTGAGGAGGTTGGTTATTTGCAGATATGTCGGTTTGTTGATGTTTGGCTTGTACAAACTGAACAAAGTCTAAAATTTCCTGTAATAGCGGTTCAGGTAATTTTTCTAGTTCTTGGGTAATCTGTTCTTTAATTGTTGTCATTTTTACCTCTTTCTTGACAGAATTATCCAACCGGAAATGGCTTGAGCAATTTTATCCATCAATTTAATTATCGCTTGTCTGAGTTTAATCTAAACTATTTTAACTATATAAACGATTAAAACTATATAAATAGTTTTAACTATTGCTTGAGAGACGCTTAACGTCTAGTATTTCTAGAATCTCATTGGTCAGACTCTCTATTTCCGAAATGGCGGATGAAGCTTTGCTGCCGAAATTATGGACTGTCTGACCGAACACGGCAGACTGGCGATAAACTTGCCGATGTTGGATTTGCGTCTTGGCTAATGGAATCCCAAATTCTGGTAAGATGGACAAGCTCTCCTGTGCCAAAGTTGTTTTTGGCTGACACTGGTTCAAGACCAGTCGGGACTGCAAGGTATCATTAAAATCACTGACATTCTGGATAACCTGCCGGATACCAACCGCCGCCCACATATCTAACGGTGAAGGGATGATAGGCACTAGAGCTAGGTCTGCAATCAGCAAGGCACTTTGTGGGACAGGGGAATCAGCAGCAGGGGGGCAGTCGATAATGATGTAGTCGTAATCATCAATAAATTTTTTGACTTCACGGTGGACTTTGTTGCTGGCAGCACTCAACCCTACTACACCAGCAGGAAAGGGGGTTTCGTCGAGAGCGGAGGCAGCCCACCGTGTAGCTGTCCCTTGCGGATCTGCATCAACCACAAGGACTTTATTGCTGCGCCGTGCAATCGCACCCGCAAGCTGCATACTAACAGTCGTCTTTCCTGAACCACCCTTCTGGTTGACAACAGCAATGATTTTGGCTGTCATAATGTTAACTGTTTAAATAGTAAAAACCGTTTATACCGTTTTTACTATTTATAGTTTTTATATGGTAAAAAATGGTTGTTGCTATTGTTGCATAAAAAATAGTCAATAAAATAGAATTAACTATATATATAGTTTTAATAATTTATATTATTAAAATAGTTTATCAACTTGTAGAGACCTGAAGTTTTTTACAATAAGAGAAAAACTATGACAAAAAAGAGCATGAAATCAGCTTTAACAAGTTCATTAAAGGCAGAAGACGAAGCTGTACGAAACCGTTTTCAGCAGGCGGAAAGTTTGTTAGAGGAGAAAACACAGCACGCTTCTAGTCAACCCAAAAGCTTGCAGCAACCCTTAAGAGAAGATGCGCTGCAACCAGAAAAGAAGGCGAAAGTAATTCGTGATAGTTTCACCCTACCATCTGGAGATTATGAATTAATCGCAACAATTAGACAAAGATGCTTAAAGTCAGCAGTCAATGCTACAAAAAGCGAGGTCATTCGAGCTGGACTGCATATACTCCAGTCTTTATCTGATGAAGATTTGATACGAGCGATTGAAAGTTTAGAAAAGGTGAAAACAGGTAGACCAGCAGGAAATATATAAACTGTATATAGTCTATAAACTATATATACAGTTTAAAATATATAAATAGTATAAACCTTATACAGATAGATCAGATAAATCCAAAATGGAAGACAGTGTATATATCTCAAAAACTAGCGGTAAAGATGTAAAGAGAATGGATGATGAAAATCTTATTGGTGGAAGATGACAAAGCTACAGGTTCAGTCCTAGTGAAAACGTTAAGTGACAATCACTATACAGTTACTCTGGCAACAGATGGAAGCACAGCATTACAACTAGCACAGGCATTCGACTTTGACTTAGTTATACTTGATATCATTATTCCTGGGCTAGATGGTATTAGTGTATGTAAGCAATTGCGTAATTCTGGGTATCAAAATCCTATATTACTGTTAACAGCAAAAGATAGCAGTAATCATCTTGTTATGGGATTAGATGCAGGTGCAGATGATTATGTAATTAAACCTTTTGACCTGCCAGAGTTATTAGCGCGAATTCGTGCTTTATTAAGGCGTTTTAAATCGGTATCATCAACCATCATTACTTGGGAAAACCTGTGCTTAGACTCAATTAATAGTGAAATTACTTGTGATGGACAACGCTTGCATTTGACACCAAAAGAATATTGTTTACTAGAGCTTTTTCTGTTAAATCCAAAGCGTATTTTTAGCCGCAGTGTCATACTTGACAGATTATGGGATTTTGCGAAGTCACCAGGAGAAGAAACTGTCAGCGCGCATATTAAATGTCTGCGTCAAAAATTGAAAGCGGCAGGTGCATCAGACCCCATAGAAACAGTACATGGCTTAGGATATAGGCTAAGGCAACCTGACGATTTAAAACAAACTGTAGTGACAGAATTACCGGAGTCGGTCAGTGGTCAAGAAAATCTGCGGCACAAAGTCAAGCAGAGAACGGTGAGTATTTGGGATAAACATAAAGCTAGTGTGGCAGAGCAAGTTACTCTACTGGAGCAAGCTTCACAGTTATTAAGCGTAGATGAATTAACAGCCGAACTACGGCAACAAGCACAGCAACAAGCACATAAGTTAGCTGGCTCATTAGGAATTTTTGGTTTAGTAGAAGGTTCACAGTTGGCACGAGAACTTGAGGAATTACTGCAACCACAATTAGTGTTAGAAGCTATTCAAATCCAACGTTTTGCAGAATTAACAAAATTGTTGCGACAGCAATTGGATCATCCTACAACGATAACAGTCACACAAGCTAAACCAAAAGCTTATTCCCCACTCATCCTGATTGTGGATGATGACCTCTTGTTAGCAGAACAATTAAGAATTGAGGGCATAAAAAAAGGAATGCGAGTCGAAGTTGCTACGGATGTGACTGTGGCTCGGCAGATGATTATGCAAACCCCACCTGATGTAATTCTACTTGATTTAAACTTTCCTAGTCCAACTGAGAATGGATTAACACTGTTACGAGAGTTGAAAGACCGTGTTTCTAAAATCCCTACCATTGTTTTTACAGGACGGGAAAGTTTAGGGGATAGAGTAGAGGTAGCAAGATTGGGGATATTTGCTTTCTTGCACAAACCATTGCCTACTGATGTAATTTTTCAAACTATTACTGATGCACTTGATCCGAAGCAGACTAATTCTCATAATCGCGTCATGTTGGTGGATGATGATTCAGTAATATTAGAAACATTGTCAAATTATCTTTGCTCCTTGGGATGTGAAGTGACAACTTTAAACAATCCTCAACGATTCTGGGAAGTTTTAACTAATTTCCAGCCCAATCTTCTGGTTTTAGATATGAAGATGCCCAAATTAAATGGGGCTGATTTGTGCCAAGCAGTGCGAACAGACCCTAATTGGCATAATCTAACTGTTCTGTTTCTTTCAACATACACAACCGCAGAAGAAATTGATTTGGCTTTTGCTGTGGGTGCAGATGACTATATCAGCAAATCAATTGATCAAGCAGAGATGATTACCAGAATTACCCGCCGTCTCCGAAAAGGGAAGTTACACACAACAGCACACTCAACCATGTCAGCAGACTAACTTAAATTACTTTTGCTAATCTCTGGCAAAACTGCTAAGTCAAACCAAGCTTCTACTAAAACTTGAATTAAATGACGTAATTTTTTTAAACCAGTAGGCTTGATGTAATAGGAATTTACGCCAACTTTGTAACAAAAATCAATATCTTTAGGATTGGAAGATGATGATAATACCACAACTGGCATTACTTTTAAGAGTTCATTTGCCTTGACTTGTCGTATAACTTCGCGGCCATCGGTTCCGGGTAAGTTGAGGTCGAGCAAAACCAAGGAAGGGGAAGGAGCTACACTAGGGTCTGCATAGTTTCCTTTATGAAACAGAAAAGCTAATGCTTCATCTCCATCCAAACATCGATAAATCGGATTTTGCAATGATGCTTCTTTGAGGAAACGTTGTAAAAGGTCAAAGTCTTCATCACTGTCTTCTACTATTAGTAATGGTTGATGGCTGTTGTGAACTGCAATCATAAACGCCCAAAACTGCAATCAAGGCAAATTTGAAACCAGATTAATCTGCAACTAGAGGTAGTCTCAAAACCACAATAAATGCGGCCCAAACCACAATAAATGCAACGA
>Ga0209172_10006147_pt1 | contig 13676 bp, 6 predicted proteins | sample LarsenN4metaG_FD_184113 | JGI IMG/M metagenome (GOLD analysis project Ga0209172, IMG submission 184113) | Hot spring sediment bacterial and archeal communities from British Columbia, Canada, to study Microbial Dark Matter (Phase II) - Larsen... ... | reverse complement strand
CTGCTGCTACCACGGGTGGCTCTTCGACGTGCAGGGCCGCTGCCTCGACCAGCCCTGCGAGCCCGGCAACGGCGCCGCGCTGCGCCACAACGTGCGCCAGCCCTGGTACCCGGTGCAGGAACGCTACGGCCTCGTCTTCGCGTACCTCGGCCCGCCCGAGCGCAAGCCGCTGCTGCCCCGCTACAACATCCTCGAAGACCTCGCCGAAGGCGAATGGATCGAGGCCGACGATTCGAGCATCGGCGGCGGCGGCCCGCCCATCATCCCGTGCAACTGGCTGCAGCACTGGGAGAACGTCGTCGACTCCTTCCACGTGCCCATCCTGCACGGCACCTTCTCCGGCACGCAGTTCGTGCCGGCGATGGCGCAGATGCCGAAGGTCGAGTGGAGCCCCAGCGGCCGCGGCGTGCGCGTGGAGAGCTGGCGCGAGCTGGAGCCAGGCAAGCGCCTGCACCGCATCACCGAGGCCGTGCTGCCGACGCTGCGCGTCGTGCCGAGCCCGCGCCTTTCGAAGCCCGGCGCCTGCGAAGCCATCGGCTGGGTGCTGCCGATGGACGACACGCACTTCCGCATCTACGTCGCCGGCCGCGTCACCGAGAAAGGCGAGCTCGGCCGCCAGCGCAGCAAGTTCAACGGCAAGTTCTGGTGGGACCTCACCGAGGAGGAGCACCGCCGCTTCCCCGGCGACTACGAGGCGCAGGTGAGCCAGGGCGCGATCGCCTCGCACGAGGCCGAGCACCTGCGCACCAGCGACCGCGGCATCGCGCTGCTGCGCAAGCTGCTGCGCGAGCAGCTCCAGGTGGTGGCCGACGGCGGCGACCCGGTCGGCGTGGTGCGCGACCCGGCGGCCAGCCCGCTCGTCACGCTCGACGCGGGTAACTGGCCGGCCTGAATCAGCGCGGGTCGATCGGCGTCATCGGCGGGCAACGCGCCTCGATCACCTCGGCCGCGTCGAGCACGAGGTCTTCACGGAAGCGCGGGCCGATGAACTGCACGCCCATCGGCACGCCGCCGGCCAGCCCGGTGGGCACCGAGACCGCGGGCAAGCCGAGCACCGGCACCGCGAACTGCGACTCCTGCGCACGGATCACGCGCGCCATCGTCGTTTCGTCCTGCACGTCCAGGCCCCACGGGAACGGCGGCTCGCCCGACACCGGCGTCAGCACGAGCGGGTAGCGCTCGAGGAAGAGCTGCCAGCGGCGCAGCAGCGTCGAGCGCTTCGCGAACGCCTTCAGGTGCGCCGTGTGGTCCAGCACCGGCGAGTCCGCGAGCATCCAGCCGAACGAGCGGCGCACGCCCTCGTCGCCGAACTGCTCGATGGCCGGCCACATGAACCGGCGCGCTTCGTCGTTGGCCATCAGCTTCCAGAGCTCCTGCGCCTCCGAGAGGCTCGGCGGCTCGACCTCCTCGACGACGTAGCCCGCCTCGGCGAGCCACGCGGCGGCCTGGCGCACGGCGGCCACCGCCGCGGGGTCGGCCGGCACGCCCTGGCAGTTCACCGTCATCGCCACGCGCAACGGCCGCTGCAGCGCCGGGCCGGCGAGCGGTGCCGGCACCCACCAGGGGTCGCGCGCGTCGCCGGCGGCCATCGCCTCCAGCGCCAGGCGCACGTCGGCCACGCAACGCGCCAGCGGCCCCTGGACCGACATCATCGCCAGCGACAGCGGCCGCTCCTCCTTCGCACTCGGCAGGTAGGCCGGCACACGGCCGAACGAGGGCCGCAGGCCGACGACGCCCGTGCAGTAGGCCGGGTAGCGGACCGACCCTGCGAGGTCGTTGCCGTGCGCGACGGCGCCCATGCCCGCGGCCACCGCCGACGAGGCGCCGCCGCTCGAGCCGCCGGGCGTGTGCCCGCGCGACCACGGGTTGAGCGTGCGGCCGTGCAGGTCGTTCTCGGTGAACCAGCGCACCGAGAAGGCCGGCGTGTTGGTGCGACCGATGATCACCGCGCCGGCGCGGCGCAGGTTGGCCACCACCGGGCTTTCCTCGGTGGCGACGAGGTCCTTGAAGGCGACGACGCCGTTCGTCGTGGGCCGGCCGCGCAGGTCGACGTTGACCTTCACCGTCACCGGCACGCCGTGCAGCAGCCCGAGCGGTTCGCCGCGGCGGCGCGCCGCGTCGGCGGCGTCGGCCGCGGCCAGCGCCTCGTCGGCCATCACGTCGACGACGGCGTTCAGCGCCGGGTTCACGGCCTGCACGCGCTCCAGTGCCGCAGCGGCGGCCTCGCGGGCCGAGACGGCGCCGTGGCGGATCGCATCGGCCAGACGATGGGCGGGCCAGCGCCACAAGGGTTCGGACAAGAGGAGACTCCAAGGATCGTCGAGCCGCGAGCGTAGCCGCCCCTGCCGCGGCCCCGCGTTGGGTGAACCCCGAGCCCGGCACGGCGGCCTGCCCCCGGCCGGGTCCGGCGGCGCGGCCGCCCGCCGCGCCCGCGACACCGCGGCAGCGGGCACCGACCCGGAGCAGAATCGAGGCCACCCGCCCTTTCGAGGCTTCGTCCGTCACCACCCGCAGGAGCAACACACGCATGGGCCACGCCGAACCGCAAGTCACCGCCGCCACGGCCAGCACCACAGAGGCGCGAGCACCCTTCTGGATGCCGTTCAGCCCGAACAAGGAGTTCAAGGCCGAGCCGAAGATGTTCGCGCGCGCCAAGGGCATGTACTTCTACACGCCCGAGGGCAAGGAGGTCATCGACGCGTCGGCGGGCCTGTTCTGCGTCGCCGCGGGCCACTGCCGCAGCGAGATCGCCGAGGCGGTGTACGAGCAGCTGCAGACGCTGGACTTCACGGCCCCGTTCCTGCGCGCGCACTCCAAGGCCTTCGAGCTCGCCGAGCGCGTCACGCACTACACGCCGAAGGGGCTGAACCGCGTCTTCTTCGTCAACAGCGGCAGCGAGGCGGTCGACACGGCGATGAAGATGGCGCTCGCGTACCACCGCGTGAAGGGCCAGCCGCAGCGGCAGATGTTCGTCAGCCGCGAGCGCGCCTACCACGGCGTCAACATGGGCGGCGTGTCGCTGGCCGGCATGGTGAACAACCGCCGCACCTTCGGCCTCGGCCTCGCGGGCGTGCACCACATGCGCCACACGGCGATCCCGGAGAACAGGTTCGTCAAGGGCCAGCCCGAGCACGGCGCCGACCTCGCCGACGACCTGCAGCGCTTCTGCAACCTCTACGGCGGCGAGAACATCGCTGCCTGCTTCGTCGAGCCGACGGCGGGCTCCTTCGGCTGCCTGCCGCCGCCCAAGGGGTATCTCGACCGCCTGCGCAAGATCTGCGACCAGCACGGCATCCTGCTCGTGTTCGACGAGGTCATCACCGGCTGGGGCCGCATGGGTGCGCCGTTCGCGGCGCAGGCCTTCGGCGTGACGCCCGACCTGCTGACGATGGCCAAGGCCATCACCAACGGCGCGCAGCCGATGGGCGCGGTGGCGGCGCGCCAGGACATCTACGACGACATCACCAACGCCGGCCCGGCCAAGGGCGTGGAGTTCTTCCACGGCTACACGTACAGCGCGCACCCCGCGTCGTGCGCGGCGGGGCTGGCGATGATGGACATCTTCGCCAAGGAGAAGCTGATCGAGCGCGGCGCGGCGATGAGCCCGAAGTTCATCGACGCCATCCACTCGCTGCGCGACTGCCCGATCGTCACCGACATCCGCAGCGTGGGCATGATGGCCGCCATCGACGTGGCCGTCGACGGCGCGCCAGGCGCGCGCGGGCACGAGGCGCAGAAGCGGCTCTACGACGCGGGGTTGAACCTCAAGAGCACGGGGGACGCGCTGATCGTGGCGCCGCCGCTGGTGATGGAGGACAAGCACCTCGACGAGATCGTGTCGAAGCTGCGCCTGGTGCTCAAGGGGCTCTGAGCGGGGAGGCGGTTGCCTTGCGGACGGTCCGCGGGGGTTTCCTGCAACCCTCTCGGGCGGTCCGCGGGAGCCGGTCGCTTCTCGGCAAGTGATGTGGCCTGTGAAGGCCCGTCGGCCGGGTCCCGCCCCGGCGGGCGGGTCACTTTCATTTGATGGCCCAAATGAAAGTAACCAAAGCAAAGGGCCTGATGCTCGGATGAGGCTTCTCGCTCTGGATGCGGTCCGCGGTTTGGCCGGCGCGCTCCGGACGGAAGTTCATGCGGTCAACTGCTTGTCGGGTGCGGCTCGACCGTTCCGCTCGCCCGGGTTGCCGGCTCGCTTCGCATCGCCCTTGGCTGGGGGGACCGCGAACGCACCATCGTTGAATGCAAGAGCGGAGTAGCCACGACCGCTCACGCACGCGCGGGCTTGGCCCGCCGGGACCCTTGCCGTCCATGGCGCGCCCTGGCCGAAGACCTCGCCAGGCGCGTTGGCAGGCATTCAGGTGAGGGCGATGCGAAGCGAGCCCGCAACCCGGGCGAGCGGAAGGTGGGTCCGCACCCGACAGACAGTTGACCGCATGGACCTCTGTCCGAAGCGCGCGGAACGAACCGATCACCGCATCCGGAGCGAGCCAACTCGGATAGAGATCCGAGGTGCTTTCTTTGCCTCCTTTCTTTGCACCAGCAAAGAAAGGAGGTCGCCCGCCGGGGCGAGACCCGGCCGCGTGGCAGTCAGTCAGTCATTCAGTCGGCGAGCAACGCAGCCAAGCCGCCAATCAGTCAGGCGCCGACGCAGCCAGCAGGCACCCAGCCCCCGCTCACCCTTCCGGCCACTCCCCCTCCCCCTCGGGATCGAGCGTCTCCGCCGCCCCCTCGGCCTCCATCGCCAGGGCCCGCTGCACGGCCGCGCGGGCGCGCTCGCGCACGCCGTCGTCGATCCAGCGCGCCGGCCGGTCACGCATCGCGACGAGCCGCTGCGTGGTCTCGGCGGTCTTGGGTTCGGCCGGCGGCGCCGTCACGAGCCAGGCCGCGAGCAGGTCCTGCTGCGCGCGCATCCAGTCCGGCAGTTCGGGCGCGGTGCCCACGCGCGGCATCACGCCCAGCACGCTGAAGGCGAGCAGACCCGCGGCAGCGAGCGCACGCGGCCGGCCCATCGACCAGGCCAGCGCCGAGGCCGCGGGCGCCGGCGGCGGCGCCAGCAGGGCGAACGATCGAGCCTCGCCGGCGCGCGCCAGCGTGCGCGGCGGCTGCCGGGCCTCCGGGTTCCACAACAGGCCCATGCGCTCCAGCCGGCGGCCGACGGCCGGGCTCGCACTGGCCACCGTGAGCGGCACGGCCAGCAGCAGCGGCAGCAGCAGCACCCAGCCTTCGGCGCCGGTGAGGCCGTCGAACAGCATCCACCCGGCCACGATCGCGATCGGCGGCAGCACCAGCCGGCCGAGGCGCGCCCAGGCGTCGCGCCAGGCCACCTCGTCGGCATGGCGCGAGGGCGAGCGCCACTCGAGCCTGAGGCCGGTGAGCGCGCTCAGCACGAAGAGGCTGTGCGCGAGCATGCGCAGCGGTGCCTGCAGCGCCGAGAGCAACAGCTCCGCGGCGGCGCTGCCGACGAGGCGCGCCGCGCCGCCGTAGTGGCGCTGCTCGCCGAGCGCGAGCACGGCAGCCACCGCGAGCATGCGCGGCAGCAGCAGCAGCACGAGCGTCAGCCCCCACAGGCCCGCGCTGCCCGCCGTGCCGTGCGTGGTCGCCACCTCGAGGCCGAGGCCGAGGAAGGCGAGCCACAGCGGCGCCACGAGGTACGAGAAGGCCCCGGTGGCGAACATCGCGCGGTGCACCGGCCGCCAGCCGGGCTCGGCGATGAGGCGCGCGTTCTGCAGGTTGCCCTGGCACCAGCGGCGGTCGCGCTGCAGCTCGTCGAGCAGGTGCGGCGGGTTCTGCTCCCAGCTGCCCGCGAGCTGCGGCGCGAGCCACACCTCGTAGCCGGCACGCGACATCATCGCCGCCTCGACGAAGTCGTGCGAGAGGATCTCGCCGGCCAGGCCGCCGCGGCCGGGCAGCTTCGCCAGCGCGCAGTGCTTCATGAAGGGCTCGACGCGGATGATCGCGTTGTGGCCCCAGTAGTGCGAGTCGCCGAGCTGCCAGTACGCCATGCCGAGGCTGAACAGGCGCCCGGTGACGCGGTGCGCGAACTGCTGCGCGCGCGCGTGCAGCGTGCCGTGGCCGCAGGGCTGCGGCAGCGTCTGCACGATGCCGGCGCGCGGGTGCGCCTCCATCAGCCGCACGAGCGAGACGAGCGTGTCGCCGTGCATCGTGCTGTCGGCGTCGAGCACGACCATGTAGCGGTAGTTGCGGCCCCAGCGGCGGCAGAAGTCGGCCACGTTGCCGGCCTTGCGCTTCACGCGGCGCTTGCGCCAGCGGTAGAAGACGCGCCCGCCCGCAAGCACCGGGTCGTCGCCCATCATGCGGCGCAGCGCTTCCCAGGCGCGCAGCTCGGCGGCGCGCAGCGCCGGGTCGCTCGTGTCGCTGAGTACGTAGAAGTCGAACAGCGCCAGCGCGCCGGTGGCCGCCAGCGATTCGCAGGTGGCGCGCAGGCCGCCGAAGACGGTGGCGATGTCCTCGTTGCACACCGGCATGATCACCGCCGTGCGGGCGTCGCGACGGATGGGCGCGCGCGCGTCGGGCAGGCGCAGCGCGTGCGCGTCGCCGCGCCACAGCACCCAGGCCCCCATCGCCGCCGTGGCGAAGCCGATGCCGAGCCAGGTGAACAGCACGACGAGCAGCGCGCTGTAGAGCCAGGCCGCGACGCCGGCTTCGGGCGGCAGCGCCTGCCACTGCACGGTCGCGGCCACCGCCGCCAGCGCCGCCACCAGCGCCAGCAAGGCGCCGCGCCGGCGCCGCGCCGCGCCGTGCCAGGCCGCGTCGGACGCAGGCGCGCGCCAGCCGATGCCGGGCCACAGCGCCAGCAGGAGCCCTCGCGCGAGGCCGAACCAGGGCCTGGGCGTCATCGGCGCGCGCCGGATCGGCGGCGCGGTGCGGGAGTTCGGGGTCATGGCTTCACTCCGGAGGCAACGCGAACGCCCAGGTCTCGCTGAGCGTCCGCTCGCCGGCTTGCAGGAACGCGCGCAGCTCGACCGCCTGCCTCGGGTCGACGCGCTGGAAGTCGATGGTCACGCGCCAGCCGCCGGTGACGGCGTTGGGCTGCGCGATGGCGCGCAGCGCGCGCACGTTGTCGTTGCCGCTGACGGCCGCGCGCACGGCGTCGGGGCCGAGCCCGGCCAGCGCCGGGCCGACGAAATCGACATGGTACTGGTGGTGCTCGCGCTCGCGCGGCAGCGCCGCGTCGCGCCAGCCGTGTCCGCGGCGCGATTGCGCCACCCACGCGCCGGGAGGCTGCGCGAGCCCGGCGCCGCCGAAGTGCACGCGCCAGGCCCACTCCAGCGGCGCGCCGCCGGGTGCGGGCACGCGGTCGGGCACCCACCAGGCGCCGATGTTGTCGTGCGTCTCGTCCGGCGTGTGGAACTGCAGCAGCTGCACACGCCCGGCGCCCCAGTCGCCGATCGGCTCGACCCAGGCACTGGGGCGGCGCTCGTAGCGCGTCTCGAGATCCTCGTAGCTCGTGAAGGCGCGGTCGCGCTGCATGAGGCCGAAGCCGCGCGGCGACGTGGCCGCGAAGGAGGTGACGAACACGCCGCGCGGGTTGCCGAGCGGGCGCCAGATCCACTCGCCCCCGCCGGCGGGCCCGCCGCGGTCGCCCCCCGCGCCGCTCGCGCCGCCCAGCGCGATCTGCAACCCGTCGGAATCGTGGACCTCCGGGCGGTAGTCGTCGGCCGAGGGCTGGTTCTCGCCGAAGAGGAACATGCTCGTCAGCGGCGCGATGCCGAGCTGGCGCACGGGCGCGCGCAGGTGGACGCGGGCGCGCACCTCGACGGTCGTCGTCGCACCGGGACGGACCACGAACTGGTAGGCCCCGGCGGCACGCGGGCTGTCCAGCAGCGCATAGAAGCGCAACTCGCGCGCGCCGGCGGCCGGCCGCTCGAGCCAGAAAGTGGTGAAGGCCGGGAACTCCTCGCCGCTGCCGCCCCCGACGCTGTCGATGGCCAGCCCGCGCGCCGAGAGGCCGTACTGCAACCCGGCCCCGACCGCCCGGAAGTAGCTCGCCCCCAGGAAGACGACCACCTCGTCCATCCGCGCCGGCTCGTTGATCGGGAAGTGCGCGCGCCACCCGGCCGCGCCGGCGACGGGCAGCCCGGCCGCGGGCCCGTCGTTGCGGAACATGCTGGCCGGCACGGCCAGCGGCCGCACCCGGCCGTCGACGATCTCGTGCAGCACCAGCGGGCGCAGGAAACCGCGTCCCAGCGGAAAGAACTGGAGCTGGAACGGCGAGCCGGTGTCGCGCCAGTGCGCGCGCTCGGGCACGAAGCGGACGCTGCGGTACTCGTCGTAGGTCAGCGCCGCCAGGCGCGGGTCGCCCGCCACGGGCTGGTACGGCCGCGCGGCGAGCGCCGCCGCCTCGCGCGCGGCGTCCTCGAAGCCGAAGGCGGCGGCGCCGGCCGCCCAGAGGGCCCCGGCCAGGCCCACGGCGGCCGCGAACGCGCGCTGCAGGCGCACGCGGGCACGCGGGCCGGTGGCGGGACGGGGAAGCGGTCGGGAGAACACGGCGCGCGGTCGCAAGGTCGCTGGGAGGGGTGGAGACGGCGGACAGTCAGTCTGGCAGGCAGGCGCGAAGCGCGGGCAGGCCGCCGCAGAGAACGCTCGCAAGGGGCATGCCGAACGACAGCGCCCACCGGCACCGACGAAACAGAGTGTGACGGCCGAGGATTCGTTGCCCGCCTGCCGTCGGCACCGGCCACGCCGCCCGCACCACTCGCAAGGGTGTGCCTTATGCCAAGCGTTCCTGAATCCCGGGTGACACCAGGGCTATCGCCCTGCCTGCAGGCAGGGGGCCGCGGCGGGCGCAGGAGCCGCCTCGGCCGATCAGCGACCACAATGCGGTCGCCCGGCCGCCGGGCGGCGCCGTCGCCCGTCGCCCGGCGCGCCGGCGACCGCTTCGGCCCGCGCGCGCCACGCGTTCCGCGCGCCGGCCCGCCCCGGTCCGTACTCCCCGTCCCACCCCCTGGCCCCGGCCAGCCCCCGCCCGTGAACACCGTCTACATCATCGGCACCGCCTGCACCGCCTTCGGCAAGCACCCCGAGCGTTCGTTCGCCGACCTCGCGCGCGAGGCGTACCTGGCCGTGCTCGCCGACGCCGGCCTCGCCGCCGGCGATGCACGGCTCATCGAGCAGGCCTGGTTCGGCAACTGCGGCATGGGCCAGTGGGGCCAGGGCGGCATCCGCGGCCAGGTGTGCTTCACGCCGCTGGTGGAGGAGGGCCTCTTCCCCGAGCGCGTGCCGATGGTCAACGTCGAGGGGGGCTGCGCCACCGCGTCGTTCGCGTTCCACGGCGCGGTGAAGGACATCCTGTCCGGCCAGGCGCAGGTGAGCCTCGCCCTCGGCGTGGAGAAGCTCGTCAGCCCCGACGACCCGGCGCGTGTGCCGGCCATCTTCGCGACCGCGATCGACCAGCTCGAGCCCGAGCGCTGGCGCAGCTACTACGCGCGCGCCGGCGAGGTGGCCGGCAAGCCGTTCGAGACCGCCGCCAACCGCACGGTGTACATGGACACCTACGCGATGCAGGCGGCCTGGCACATGAAGACCTACGGCACGACGCAGCGGCAGATCGCCGTCGGCGCGGCCAAGAACCACCACCACGGCAGCCTGAACCCGCTGGCGCAGTACCGCTTCGAGCTGACGGTGGAGCAGGTGCTCGCCGACCGCGAGGTGAGCTGGCCGCTGACGCGCGCGATGTGCTCGCCGCTCGGCGACGGGGCGGCAGCCGCTCTCGTGTGCAGCGAAGCAGGGCTCGCGAGCTTCCCGCCCGCAGCACGCTCACGCGCGGTGAAGGTGCGCGCCAGCGAGCTCTCGGGCGGCAAGTACCGCCGGCTCGACGAACCGGGCCTGTCGCGCATCGCCGCGGACAAGGCCTACGCGCGCGCGGGCCTCGCGCCCGCGGACATCGACCTCGTCGAGTTGCACGACGCGACGTCGTTCTCCGAGATCTACCAGCTGGAGATGCTGCGCCTGGCGCCCGAGGGGCGCGGCGGCCCCTTCGTCGAGTCCGGCGCCACGGCGCTGGGCGGCCGCCTGCCGGTGAACCTCTCCGGCGGCCTCGTCTCGAAGGGCCACCCGATCGGCGCCACCGGCCTGTCGATGATCTACGAGACCTGCCTGCAGCTGCGCGGCGAGGCCGGGGCGCGGCAGGCGAAGGACGCGACGATCGGCCTCGTCGAGAACGGTGGCGGCGTCATGGGATTCGACGAGGCGGCCTGCGCCGTGCACATCCTCGAGAAGAGCCGCTGAGGGTGCGGTGGCGCGTGCGCCGCCGCCGATCCGTCCCGGCCCGCTCAGGCACGGGCGCGTGCCAGCCGCCAAGGCCCGCATACGACAAAGGGCGGCCCGCGAGGGCCGCCCGGTCGACAACGGGCGGGGGTGCCCGCCCGGGGATCAGCGAGCCGCCAGCACCGTCGTGCCGTTGGCGCGCAGGGGCTGGCGCGACATCGCGAACGAGCCGCTGTCCTCGCCGGTCATCGCGGCGGCGGCGGCACGATCGCCGGCCAGCAGCTCGGCGCGCACGTCGGCACGCGACTTCACGCTCTTGGCCGCGGCCATGTGGTTGTAGGTCGTCGACCAGACCTTCATCGAGCCGTCGATGCGCGCCTGGGCGAGTTCGGCCTGCACCTGGGCGCGCGTCACGGCGCTCGTGACGGCCTGCGGGTACTCGTAGGTCGCTTCCTGGGCGAAAGCCGGGGCGCCGGCAAAGCCGATCGCGGCGAGGGTGGTGGTGGCGAGAACCTGGGTCAGCTTGCTCATGATGGGTGCCTTCTTGCGTTGGGGTTGACGTCTTGCATCGACGTGAAGGCATTGTTCGAAGCGCACCCGCGGCGAGCCGGACAGGAGGATTACAAGTTCGTCATCCTCGCCGACCCGGCCGGACCCGGGCCGCATGCGCCCCTCGCTCGCCGCGGGCGAGGTCTGCGGGTCGCCCGGCCGCCCGCGGCGCTCAGCGCCGCAGCCACCAGGCCGCCGCCTCGCCGCGCGACTGCAGCACGAGCTTGTCGAGGATGTTGGCGACGTGCCGCTTCACCGTGTGCGGGCTGATGTCGAGCGTGCGCGCGATGACCTTGTTGCTCTGGCCACGCGACATCAGCTCCAGCACCTCGATCTCGCGCGCGCTGAGCGCGGCCCCTGCATCCGGCGGACCGCCCGCTGCCGCGACTTCCGGCTCTCCCTCGCGAGGGCCGGGCGGCAACGCCATGCTCCCGGCAAGCGCAGGGCCACCGGCCCCGTTCGAGTTCGCGTACGTGCTCGCGCTCGCGTTCGCGCCGGCCGCCACCTCGGGCCCGCGCGGCACGCTCGCGGCGTCGGGCTGGGCCGTGGCGGGGTGGGCAGGCGCACGCACGCGCTCGGCCAGTGCCGCGGCCTCGGCGAGGGTGCGGGCGAGGTCGGGCTCCAGCGCCGCGCCGAGGCCGTCGCGCAGCGCCTGCAGCACGGCCGGCCCGGCCATCAGCGCATATCCGGGCGAGGCCTCGTCGCGCACGCGCGCCAGCGCCGGGCGGGCCATGCCCGCGGCACGCGCGGCATCGCCGGCCATCAGGCAGGCCTGCGCGCCGCGCAGGCGCAGCTCCACCGAGTGGGCATGCACGTCCATCGTCGCCAGCATCGGCTCGAGCTGCTGGAAGTGCCGGGCCGCCTCGGCCCAGCGGCCGGACGCGGCGGCATGGCGGGCCCGCACGGCGACCGCGCGGCCGTTCTGGTGCTGCGCGCTGCGCAGCGGGTCTTCCTTGAGCCACTCCGACCAGCGCTCGATGACGGCCGGGCCGTCGCCGAGCAGGTGGCTGATGCGCACGCCGTACACCGCGAGGTGGTGCTGCCAAAGCCGGCGGCGCTCGGGCGCGACGTCCAGGTTGCGCTCGCGCAGTGCCTCCAGCCGCGCGCGCACCTCGCCGGCGCGGCCGCTGATGGCGCCCTCGATGAGGCGGAACATCTGCACCGTGATGTCGGTCTCGCCCGAGCAGGCCAGCCAGCGCTGGTCGTCCTCGGCCGCCTGCGCGGCCTCGCGCGCCGCCTCGAGGCGCCCGGCCCACAGGTGGGCATAGGCCTGCAGCATCAGGATGTCGGCACGCAGCGCCAGCGGCTGGTTGCGCAGCTGCAGCGTGGCCCCGTCGACGTAGCGCTGCATCTGCCGGCGCATGCCGGGCAGCGTGCCCCAGTTGGCCGCCGGAACGCACTCCCACCACTCGTAGAGCGTCGCGCCGGCCTCGAGCGAATCGAGCACCTCGCCGTACAGGTGCTGCACCTGGTCGTGCTGGCCGCGGCGGAAGTGCTGCGTGGCGTCGGAGATGAGCATCAGCCGGCACGCGGCCGGCACGAGGGGCATCTCGCGCAGCCGCGCGATCAGCGCCTCCGAGGCCTCGTTGCGGTCGGCGACATACAGCGCCATCGCGTGCACGGCCAGCGTGCGCTGGCGCGCAGCGCGCCGGCGCGGGGACTCGTCCGGCGCCACCGGCATCGCCGCCACCTGCGCGCCATGGCGCGCCACCGCGTCCCAGTCCCAGCGCAGCAGCGCCGCGCCCACGGCCAGCGCCAGCAGCACGACCGACTGCTCGCGCCAGGCGGCGTCGAACTGCGCCAGCAGGCGCTCCACGTCGCCCGGCCCGTTGTGCAGGAAGAGCGTGGGCGCCGCGTCGTCCAGCGCCTCCTCGGCGCCGGCCCAGTCGCCCGCCTGCTGCAGATAGCCCACGCGGCGCAGCGGGTCGGTCTCGCCGGCCGCGGCGCGGTGCAGCAGGGCCGGCAGCTCGCCGGGCAGGCGCTGCTGCAGGCGCGAGAGCAGCGCGTCGCGAAACAGGTCGTGCAGCACCAGCGTGCGCTCGCGCGCCTCCAGCGGCGTGGCGAAGAGCGCGCGCCGCTCGATCTCGTCCAGGCGCAGCGCCGCGTGGCGGTCGCCGCTCACCGCCGCCGCGCGCGCCGCGGTCAGCTCCGGCAGCACCGAGCAGCGCAGCAGGAAGTCGTGCAGCTCGGTCGGCAGCGCGTCGAGCACCTCGCTGGCGAGGTAGTCGAAGAGGTAGCGCTCGCCGAGCGCGCGCGCGGCACCCTCGGCCCGGCTGGCCGCCGCGGCCGCCCCGCCCGGCGCGGCGGACCCTGCGCCCCCCGCCGGCGCCGCCGGGTGGGCCTGGCGGGCCAGCAGCGCCAGGCGCAGCCCCGCCGGCCAGCCCTGCGTGCGCTCGTGCAACGCGCGGCCCGCGGCCGCCTCCAGGCCGGGGCCGGCGGTGGCCAGCAACGCCGCGCTCTCGCTGGCGCTGAAGCGCAGCGCCTCCGGGCCGAACTCGGCCAGCTCGCCGGCGGCACGCAGGCGCGCCAGCGCCAGCGGCGGGGTCTCGCGGCTCGTCAGCACGAGGCACCACTGCGGCGGCAGCCGCTCGATCAGCAGGTCGCCGAGGCCCACGAGGTCGGTGCTGCGCACGCGGTGCAGGTCCTCCATCACGATCACGCCGTGCTCCACGTCGGCATGCGCGAGCGCGTTCAGCAGCTCCTCGACCGCGCGCCGCGCCGCCGGGATGCCCTGGTGCATCTGCGCCACCAGCGCGTCGGGCAGCGTGCGCCAGGGCAGGTCGTACGGGTCGAGCGCCGCGGCCAGGCAGGCGAGAAGGCGCGCCGCGTCGTCGTCGGCGTCCAGCGACACCCAGGCCAGCGCCGTGCCGGGCCGGCCGTCGCCGCCCGCCCCGGCCCGCTCC
>Ga0209172_10006146_pt1 | contig 13678 bp, 17 predicted proteins | sample LarsenN4metaG_FD_184113 | JGI IMG/M metagenome (GOLD analysis project Ga0209172, IMG submission 184113) | Hot spring sediment bacterial and archeal communities from British Columbia, Canada, to study Microbial Dark Matter (Phase II) - Larsen... ... | reverse complement strand
CAACAAAGTCTCCAGAATGCCTTAACAAATCAGAAACACTCAAGTCTTTTTTATGCTCATAATCTTCGTCGATGATCAGTTTTTGATTCATCTTCTTGTCTTTTTTTTAAAACAAAAAGGTGGCTATAGGTCTTGCTCTGAAAAAAAACTCTTTTGTATGATTATATGTTTATTTTGGGATTGATAAGATTTTACAAAATCTATTCCAAGTTCGATGACCAATCAAGAATAATCACAGACTCGCCTGGACGTTCAAAAACATTTACTTGAAATCCTTTGTGTTGGAAATGTAATCGAAGAATTTCAACGCTATCATGATCTATAGCAATAAAACACATTAATTTTCCACAACGCGATTTCCTTTTTATCTCTTCTATAATCGTTTTCCCATATCTTGACCAGGCTTCAGAGTTTTTCACAGTTAGTGCTTCGCTAGTTAAAGCCTTAGCATGTTGTACCGAAAAATCGAAAGGATCTTCCGGAACCTTGACAAAAGGATTGTTATTATCAGAGTTTTCCATTCCTTGTTGTACTTTGTTTGATCGAATAAAGTAAATAAAAACTAAACTCTAATTCCTTCCCCATCGTACGAACGATCTTTTTTTCCTTGGTACTAACGTTATTGCTTAGTAACAGAATAACATTCTTTGAACAACCATTCAACAGTTTTTCTTTTTCATTATTCAAAAGACAAAAAAACAAGAAACAAGAACGATGAAGATTTCCAATTACGACAAGTTAAGTGGTTTACTTTGGTTGCAAAATGCTTTGGTCTTTTTGATTTGCTCTCAACTTTACAAAGTTGTTTATTATGTTGACTTTGCTCAATACTTGAATACCAAAGGCGATGCTTTGCGAGCCCAATTTATTTGGAATAATGTATGTTCTTCAAGTGAAGAATGTTGGATTCCAGCTTTTCCAATGATATTTTTTTCTGGACACAAGACTCCACTTACCTCGAGCTATCCTGGTTGGCTTTTGGTTCACTTGATTGTTAGCGTGATCCATGTTTTGGTCATTCGGTTTAGCAATCCGTTGAACCCCATGTGTCTTTTTATCCTTTCGGCTTGGATTACGATGATATTTTCCAATGCGACGAGCTTTGTTGGTTTAGAACCAAACGTTGCTATGATGATAAATCTGGGAGCATTGTTGGCGATACTATTTGTTACTTACTTATACTACAACTCGGTTTATTACATGCGCTACTTTATCCGAAAAGAAACGTTCGAAGATGATTTACGAGATGGATTTAGAAATTTTGCCAATGAATTATTCGAAAATGCTCTCGCTTTGAATCTGAAAAGATTGGTTTATCTTTTTGTTATCGGCTTTCCAGTTTGGGGAGAAATAGCCATGATAAGATTTATTGATTTTCAAAAATTGATACAAAGTCCTAACTTTATCCATACCGGTGCTTTGATAGTTTATAGTATTTGTGTTCTATCAGCTGCTTTGAATATCTGTGCTTGTCTTGGCCTCTTGATTCCTGCTTTTGAACCGAAAAAGGAAAAATCTTATTAAACGAAATGCTTTTTATTCGAATTTATTAATAAAACGATCATTACAATGAAAGAAGAGTTTTAAGTTGTTCATTTTTTGTAAAGTCTTGATGAAAAGTAACATAATCTGGTTTCTCTAGAATTAGTTTTGATTCATCAAAGGCTTCTTTATCAAACCAAATCACTTTCAAAGGAATATCTTTTGCTAAATCACATTTTTTAGTCCAACGTTCTTTGTTAATCATATAATTTAAACACTTTAAACGATTTTTAACACCTCTAGAACTTAGCCTAGTATGTTTCATTCCATATTCAAAATGTAAAGCTTCTTTTTTGTTTCGAAATCCTTTGACAATAAATAAAGGAAAGTAGGGTCTTCCAACTCGTGTGTATTTCGCTCCTCCAGTTTTTAATCCATTGTGAGCTAAGATTCTTCTTTGCCAAAAAGCGTTTGTGTATCCACAATAAGTTCTTGGTTTTGTTTGCGATTTTAAAACATAACAAACATGATCTCCTTGATCAATCGATTCCATTTGATACGTTACAGAAGATAAAAAAAGAAAGACTTGTTCCTTTTTGTTGGTTATATAGTTTTTTTATTTAAAAAGAGTTTATAATCGGTTTACAAGAGAACAAGACAGCTGGAAGTATGTCGATATAAAAGCATTGTTTGAATTCTGCTATGTCGTTTGGATCGGATACTTTAGATTTAAACTCTTTTGATGGTTTAAGACAAAAAAAGATTACAATGAGAGTAGAAAGTTTGAAAAGTCTTGAATCAAAAGCATTTTCAGAAATACTAGGTTTGATATTGATTATATTACATATTTTTGTGCCAAAGAATAAAACAGACTCTTTTAATTTCATATTTTCTTCCTTATTCGACGTCTTTTGATAGTAAACTTTTATAAAACCGTCGTTTTTATAATATCGGTAAACTACCCAAGAATTATTAATTCTTACGGGAAAAAACATTAATAATCCTTTATATTTTGTCTTATCAAGTTTATCTTTCAACGTAGATTCAAAGTCTTGATTTTCTAACAAATTCACAAAAATAGGATCACAAATAAAATGACTTTTTGATATTACGGATGAGCTTTGATTCAAAAAACAACTCATTTCGTTTATTGTCCATTCTCTTTCTTCAAATAACTTGATAAGTTCTTGAAACTCGAAACATTTATCTCCAAACATAACCATTTGTGATGCTTTTGAACCTGTTTCATTCTTATATTCTTCGGTCATTAGTAAAGGATTCGGTTCCATACTTTTATATCTTATCAACACAAGAAAACCTTTTACTCTTTTGAATAAATCTTCTTTTTATTAATAAATCTCAAAAACGTTGCTAACCAAAAATCGAAAAGAAAAAGGATAAAGAATCTTAAGACAAAACACGATTCGAAGGAATTAAATTATTAAAGGTTGTTGTACTTATTGTTGATAAAAGCGTTTGTATTTTTAACATTTTATCTTGAGGATTCAAGTCCATTGCGGGATAATCTGGATTATAAGGTTCAAAAAACTTTGGATCTGATTTATCTACGATAAACTTTCTCTTCTTTGTTTGATTTACAATAGTTTGAGATTGGTTTTTAACATATTTTTCTTCTTTCTTGCTCTTAATACTCTTTCTTTTAATGTTTAATATGATCGGAAAGAAATGTTCTTGAAAAATAGATTGGCTTTGTTCCCACGAAGAACAATAAAGATTTAGTCTTTTCCAAGTATCGAACAATTCATTTATTTGCTTCTTTCCCGTAACATCATTATCCATCTTTCTTATTCTGTTACTTGTAATGTTTAAAACAAAAGAAAGCAAGTTTGATCGATACTTTATTTGCCTTTTTTTTTACTAACAATCTTAAAAAGTTTGGTTTTTTGTTTTTGAAAAACAAAAAAAAAGTTGAAGCTAAAACCTCTACATCAAAAACAAGAAGACTTTTTCTAAATCGGTAGAATGTCGAATTCAAGCTCTTCGTTTGACATCTTTTTTCCGGATATTCATAATAACCTTGCTTTATTGATTTCTTTGATCGAAAAAAGAGATGTGAAAAACATTAATTCACATTTAAAATTTATGTTATTCAGAGAATCAAATGATACTCCTATTTATGTTACTTCTGATGTTATGAATCAAAATGAAGTTAATGAATCGTTTTCAAGTGTTTACGATGATATGGAAACATTAAAAAACTTGATCAACCAAAAAGCTATATCAGCAGTTCGAGAACAACTTAAAAAGTAAATACTCACCAAAGTTTATTGAAATTAGTTTTTTAGGATTTTACAAACCTTTCGAAGAGTAAAAGGAAAAGATGTTCAACCTTTTATTCAAGAGTTTCTGCAAGGTCGAGCAAAAGTGAGAGTAAGAGAGGATATTATTCATGTATTTCGAATGAATAGTACAATATTGGATAAACTAGATGAAGATAACTTGAAATTATCCAAGTTAAATGATATGAGTTGGTATGATATTCCAAAATCTGAATATCATATTGTTCTTGTTGGTTTTGGAATATTTTCATCTGATGATAAAATATCTAGAAATTGGTTACAAGGATGGTTTAAAAGTGTTTCATTCGAAGAAGTAATAACAAAAGAATGGTTAGATGACTTCAAACATTCGTGTACGAAACATCTTACTAACTAAAAATAAATACAAATTATCAAAAATAAAAACCAAAAAAGTTTCTTCCACGCTAAGAAAAGATAAATCTAAATCATTAGCAAGTTCATTTGCTTTATAAGAAAAGCTAGTTTTTTTTTTTGAATCTGAATAGATATGGAAGATAAAACTAAAGATGAATCTGAGATTTTAAGTCATTTAATAAGAATGTTATATAAAAGAGCAAAAATTGATATGAACGAAAGTCGTATTACTATAGAACATGAAGATCCTTCAGATTATGGTTATAGAGAAAAAAAATCTGATCAAATATCTTATCTAAATGATTCTGGTTGGTACAAAGTTCCAAATCAAAAGTATCATATTACATTGATTGGTTTTGGAATTTTTGATCAAAGTGATATTAGTTCACGGGATTGGTTGGAATGTTATTTTAAATCAATAACCTTTGAAAAAGTACCTAGCGACTCTTATCCAATTGATATTGTAAGTATAAAATGATTAAAAAACCAAAGGCTTTATTTAATAAACTTTTGACTAAAAAATTAACAAAACTCTTCTTTAATCAATGCTAATCGATCATTTCCTTGTTTCTTGATAAACTTTTTCTTTGTGATTCGCGATAATGGAATTTCTTGACTGTGATCTTCTGCTATAAATTCTGCGTTTTGAATTTCGGCTTGAGGAAATAACGCAGGTCTTCTATTTCCTGATATCCATGATTGTCTAGTTTTTGATTCAAAAGTGGACGTAGAAATTTGATCCATAGATTCAAACGTAGGATCGCGAATGATATTCAAGTTTTCTTCTTCTGATTTTGTTTGATAGATAAACTCTTCGATATTAGACAATATGTTTTGAAAAGCATCATGAGGATCAGATATAGTTGCTTTCGATCGAATATCCAAAGTTGTAAACAAAGGTCTTGAAGAATAATACATTGATTCTAATTGTTTCATTACGTAGATTCTAAAATCAATTTTAAGACTCTTATTCTTCAAATTATCCGATTCAAGTTTTAATATCTTATCAGCATACGCTACGCAAAAATCGGTCCAAAGTGTCTTTGCTTCTTTTGGTTGTCTTTCATCGGTAGCTCTAGTCATTAACCATTTACCAAGCCAAGTTTTTACAAAACTAAAACTTTTAATCCTTTGAACCAATTCGTCATTTTCATAATCAATGTCTTGAATTTCCAAAGTTAAATCGGTCGGTTTTGTTTGTATCTCTTGAATCTTTTTTTTATTCACATTAGAATTCTTTAGTTGAACCCATCGAGCAACTCTAGACTCTGGGTTCACATTATACATTCCATATTCAAATTGATCTGCCATTCTTAAATAGAATCTCTAATCGAGAACGATAGAAAAAAAGCAAAAGTTTATTCAACATAAGATACAACTAGATTTTGCAGGTTTCTTTTTAAATCAATGAAACGTATTCAAGTATCCAATTTGTATCTTCTTGATCCATAGGTTTAAATACACCTTTAAATTCTTTAGAAACGGAAATAGGCCTTTTTCCAAAAGAATTCGGCCATAGAGAGAATCCTCAAATCAGTCATAATAATGTTTATTTTCGAACATTCACCACCGAGAAAAACACAAGTCCAATTCTTCGGCTTTTTTCCTGTAGTGTTTTTGAGGGTTACTACTTGTCTTTGGTGTTGAGAATGGTTCGCATATAATGTAACTGCACTTCAGAGGGTGTATATTTGCGACAAAAATCATTCACTTGATTATTCACTTTCAAGTCATTCTCGGGTGTAGAGCTTTCAGGTAGATAATATTGCTGATTTTGGTGTTTTTTCTTTTCGCAATATTTCCATCCAAGAGACGTAAAGTAGTTGATTGCTGCTTTGCGTTTCAAATCAGCTTGATACTTGCCATCGGGGGTCCTCTCATCATTTGTGAAGGAAAGCTTGAGCAAATAGCTATTTGCATAAAAAATATTCATTGTTATCGGAGTTTGTCTATGGATATCACAAACAAAAAATGAAACCCTTTACGTAGTAATTTTTTCTTGAGTTGCCATCTTTTTAGTCAAAAAGAAACAAGGTTTTGTCGATTTTTTCAAACAAAAATATCACGAGACAAGAAAAAACAAAAAAAAACTTTTTCAAAAAAAAATTTTTGTTGTTCTTAGAAAAATGTCAAACAAAAATTCATAAGAATTCGTATGAATTACGTTTTTACAGTGAAGGTGGTAAACGCCGTCTTTATGTGATTACATAATAGAACGAACAAATAAAAGTTTTTTATTTATTTAAGAGAGAATACAAGATGACTTTTTAGGCTTGGTAGTTAATAAGGCAAAATGATCAAATAGCCAATTTGTGTCTTCAGAATTTATATCTTTAAAAGAACCTTTAAGTTCTTTAGAAATGAATATAGGTCCTCGAATTAATGAAGTATCTATGGTTTCATTTAATTCAGAAGGATGAAGATTTTTATAAAATGTATTGGCTAAATCGTTTGCTTTATAGATGTTTTCGTTTATCCATTCGAAATAATGAATAGTATATTGACAAATGACTTTTCCTTCTTCTGTCTTTCGTGTAATCGGACCAAACCATTTAGTAGATGATGTGTTCTTTTGATAGTCTTTGTTTAATAAAATACTTATGTCTTGAAAGATCGACCCTTTCGTTTCATCAAATGTAACAACACATGAATTATCACTATCAAAAACGATAAGTAGATGCATTCTTCTTTATTTTTTGTCTTGTTCAACTCTACTTATTTTTCAGATTGTAGATACCAAAGTTTTTGAGAGGCGTTCTTTTTTTTGATGATCAAAAAGAAAGAAACATCAAAATCAAAGAAAGGGAGCATTGAGACACAAAAAAAATGGAACAATCTTGGTTGTTAAACTTTCCAGATGATATTCTTGAACTGATTTTAAAGTTTTTGAAAAAGCCAGGTGTATTAGCTTGTACATGTAAAAGATTACGAAAGATTTGGATAGAAAGAAAGTATGTTTTATATAACTGGAATGATGAAATAATGAATGTATTTCCAAACATTACAAGAATAGAATTATCATATTCAGCAAGACGAGTGATTACAACAAAAGAACCACCTTTTTTCCAACGATTAAAAGATTTACATTTGAATTATGGATTAAAAAACGAAGTAGAATTAATCAAAAAACATGCAACACAATTAGAATCCTTAATATTACCGTCTGATTTACATAAATATGTTCCAGATTATAAAACATGGGGTCATAATCTAACGCGGTTAACACATCTACAAAACGTTGATAGAACTTTTCCCATAGATGAACTCAAAAACTTTACTCGTTTAGTTCTTTTAAACATAGAAGAAAGACCGGAAGCAAATAAGAGTTTTGATTTACAAAATTTAAAACAACTTAGACATTTATCAGCGCCTATTAAAAACGTTGACTTATTACCATCACAAATCAAAATACTTGAATGGCATGTAAATCGTTATGAATTTGGAAATCATTATTCATTACTTACACAATTTACTCAACTATCAACTTTGATTATTCAAGGTTCTTTATTCTTTAATAGAAAATCAGAATCAATTCCTTTTGCAAATAAGGAGATTCCTTTATTAAAAACAATTGTATACTTAAAATGTAACTCTTTATCTCATAACATACAAAACTATTTTCCTATGTTTCCAAACCTGACAAGATTAGAGTTTTCTATGAGACTTGTTGATGAAAACATCGAAAACTTGAAACTATTAACCAATCTAAAACGACTAAAAATATCTGGTCGTTCGGCTGATTTAGGTTCATCTATACAAACCATTGAATCTATTCAAGGAAAGTTTTACTCAGCGATTAATCAATTAAAACAATTGGTATCCTTGAACATTGATACAAACATATCATCTTATCCGAGTTACTTAAACTTACCAAACTTGAAATTATTAATGACAAACGATGTAGTACAAGGAGAATTTCCAACATTAGAAGTCTTTCATTATTCTGGATTTTTAAAGTTGGATTTGCAACCATTTTTTTCAGTAAAATATCTAACGATTACTAAATGCACTTGTTTGTCTTATCAAAGTTTATCCAACTTTACCAATTTAAAAGGTTTAACAGTACCCATTATGACCAAAGAACTTGTTTTAGCTACTTTATTCTTACCCAAATTAAAACAGATACTTTATATCGATGCACCTGATCAAAATACAAAAAAGATAGTCAAACATTACCTTAATGCATTACAACCATCAAAGAAGAAATCAAAAAAACTTAAAACTTGAACTTTATTTTTATAATAAATCATTGTTTGCTTGTTTTTTAGACATTGTCTTTTTATTTTATTCTTCATACGATGGAATCATCACAAGGTATGGAGGATGTATTCTACTCAGAACCGATAAACGATAACAATGAGGAAGACAAAATGAAAGAAGATGTTGTTTTATTCAAATTCCAAATCGAAGCAACAAAGTGGATGAAAAGTTTTTACGATCGTTTTTATTTACACAAAGAAATAAGAGGAGGGGTTTTATCTATGCCCATAGGAAGCGGTAAAACAGAAGTTGTTTTAGAGTTTATAAATGGTTTAAAAAACAAACTCATTTTCATTCTTTGTCCAACAAGTCTTATAAACCATTGGGTTTGTCGAATAAAGAGAAAGAAAATAGAACAAAGCTCAATTGTTTGTATGGGTTTTGAAGAATTTAAAACAAACAAAGAACTACATTCAAAACTTTATTCTTCTGTTGATGTTTGGGTTGTTGATGAAGCTCATTCTTTAAAAAACAATAAATCGATTGTTTATTCTGTTTTCAAAAAACAAATAGATGATAACCTTAATTGTTTTGTTTGGCTTGTTACAGCAACTCCTTTTGTGAATTCTTTGAAAGATTTACAAAGTCTTAAATCTATCTGTTTAAAAGAAAATTTGAACGACTCATTTGATTTGTTTTATCAACCCAATCGATTGTTGATTGAAAAAGAACTATCACTTCCAGAACTTAAACAAGAAGATGTTAAATTACATTTTACATTTGAACAACATAAAAAACTTTATAACCTTTGTAATCAATTTATTAATATAAAAGAATCATTAATCTTTTGTGAATTCTTACAACGACTTTCTAATCATCCTTTTTACATTGCTCGAGAACTTTGGAGAACTCATAAATGGAATGAACTTGCAGAAATAAAGAAAACAAAAACTTTAGACCTTTTTGCAGAATACTATCCTTTTGACATTGAATTTGATTTACATCCTATTATTCAAGATAAAATCAACTCTTCAAAACAAGATGCTACGGCTGTTTTGGACATAATGTCAAATCAAAACATATTTTTCGAGTCTGAAAAGTTTTGTTTTATTATAAAACTATTAAACAAATATGATACAGATAAAATTGTCATCTTTTCTCGTTATGTTTGGACTTTAAGACTTTTACAACAGTACCTTTCTTGGTTTAATGTTGCTTCTGAAAGGGTGGATGGTAGTTGCGAAAATAGTAAAAGACGAAACAAAAAATTATCTAGGTTTAAACAAGGAAAAAAGAAACGAGTTTTATTGTGTTCTTCGGCTACATGTGGTATTGGATTAGATTTTTCTTTTTGTTCTATTGCTGTTTTACTTGAACCTTTTTGGAATAAAGCTCTAGAAGATCAAGCTCTTTATCGTATTTATCGTTTTGGACAAACAAAACCGTGTATTGTTTATAAGCTAGTTCAATTAGGTACTTCGGATGAATACATTTCCTCTATTTCTGCTGGAAAAGAACTTGTAAAATTTGATCTTCCAATGTTTAAAGAATAAACTTGATTTACCTTTTCTATTTTGCTTTTTGTTTAATCCTTCTATGTCTTACGAATTATAAAAGAAGAAAAAAAAGAGGGAACAAACAATGATTGTGTTTATGATTTATTTCGTCCCAAACACTCGTTTTGAAACAAAAATGCTTTTTGAGATTCAAAATGATTATAAAGTTATCTAGACTTTTTAATAAGCTGGGGCAAAGTATCCGACGTTTCGTCCAAATCGTCCTTGGTATTTGTAAACACAATAGACGATAACAGCAATGATAAAGACGAGACCTCCAGCAGCAACGGCTCCGTAAAATCCAACTTTCCAAGCATCAAAAGTAGTAGGATCAGAATCAGCCTTGTTGACGCAAATCCAGATTCCAAAAACTAATCCTCCAACAATAACAGCGGCTAAAACAACAGCCAATGCAATGACCAAACATCCAGCTCCAGGGAAGTGGCATTTCTTTCCGTAGTTAGCCTTTTTCATTCCTCGGTAACCATTTCCGTAACCGGTTCCATATCCTCGTCGTTGGAATTCTCCTTCGGCTTCGAGATTCTCTTCAGAACTATATTTTACTTTTCCAAATCCGGATTCCATTCTTTTTCGTAAGGTTTTTTATCGACTTTTTAAAAATGTCTTAAATTGAAGCGACTCTTATTTTTTTAAGCCCGTTTCTATTGTCGGAATCAAAAATTCTTTTAACAGACCTTTTGAAAACTCTTTCAAATCTTCGCATAGTTTTTTTTCCTGTTATTCTTTAAGGTTTTTGTAGGCTTTTTTTGAAACTTTGTCCCCAAAAAACTCTCCGGTTTCTTTGAATGCATGTCTCTTCAACCCATTCATTTTAACAGCTTAGAATCTATTTTCATCTATTGTTTTTGATTCCTAGGTTTTTTGGTTTATTGGTCGAAAAAAAAAGAAGGATTACTATTCATCGTTTGTAAATGAAGACCTATTTTATGATCTACGAAAGAAGAATAAACGTTAAAAATCTTTTAAAATTTTTGATTACTTTCTCAATTTGGATCTTTACTTTTGGTTTTTTGTTGACGAATTTAAAAAAAGAAGGTTCATAAAGACCAATCTAAAGTGTGATTCTTCCAAAGTTTAGTTTAAAGAAATAGAAAGTATGCCAAGAGGACGGGGAAGAGGAAGAGGAATATTTAGGGGACGAGGATTAAGAGGAAAGAAAAAATCAACTATTTCAGACGAATCAAAAGTTGTTAGAAATATAGAATATCCTTTACAAGTACAAGAACCCGAAGATGATTCGAAATCTCTAAGACTTGATAATATTACCGACAATGAAGCGAAAAAAAATATCATAAAACAAAAGAAACCAAGAAAGAAAAAACAAGAAGAAAGTAATGAATCTGGGGAATCAGAAGAGGAGGGTGAAGAAGGATCTGAAGGATCTGAAGAAGATAACGAAGAAGAAGAATCAGAAGGAACTCAAGATTCTGTTTCTGAAGCTACTACATCGGGTTCTGATAAAAAGAAAGCAGTTAAAAAGAAGGGAGGGAAAACAAAAAAAGATAAAAAGAAAGAAGAGAAACCTAAACTGTCCGAAAAACTCAAATTTTCAGATAACAAGATCAAAGAAAAGTGGAACAAAAAGAATGATAAAAAACAAGAAAAGACTTTAGAAAGAATATCATCTAAAATCTATTCTTTTGCTAAAGAAGAAGAAGTAGAAGATGATTCTTCACTAAATAGCGAAGGCGAAGATGATCAAAATGAATCAGATTCTGATGTGGAGACTATTAATCCTCAAATTAAATCAGGGAGAAATGATTTATTTAAAGAAGAAACAAAAAAGTTGGAGAGATTGGAATTTATCTTTTCATTCTTGAAAAAGCAAACAAACCAAATGCGAAAGCTGAAACGATTAAACAATGATATTATGAAAGATCCAAGTGTTTCACAAGAAATTAAAGATCATAGTAAATCGCTTCAAATCGAGTTTGTTAGAGATTTACAAATGGATATGAAAAATTTTGTTAAAGAATCTAATAACGTACTTAAAGTTTTGGATTCTTATGATACAGCCATAGAAGGATTATACAGAGAGAAAAAGATATCTGCTCTTTCTTACCACGCAACCATGGTTCAATTAGGTTACTTGTACGAACGACGTAAAGCACTCAAAGACAATCTAGAATCCATTTAACAAATCTCTTTCTTTTTTCGATTTATTAATCAATAAAACGCTTTTTTTTTAATATGATTGAATTTCTTTACAAACACTAAGATTGAATTTGAAAGACAAGGAATGGAAGTAATTCCAAACGAGATATGGTATATGATACTAAAACCATTAGCTCAATCGCGTTATTATGCTCAAATTGTGAGAACATGCAAACTGTTTTATTTTCTATTTACGATAAAATCAAAAGAAGAATACTTAAAATTTGGCTTTTATCATCAACTAATCGATATTTATAAAGAAGATAAAACGAATGAACAAAAAGGAATTTGGCATAAAAGTTATTTGACTAATGCTTTTTGGTTAAATTCTGGAATTGATGACTCTAGTTGGTTATCTTTGTTTCGAACAACTTTATACTATCAAGACTTTGAGTGGAGAAAAGAACGATATGAACAAAAAGCCCTACAATCTAATGTTGAAACAAGAATTCATTTTGATCGGTTACAAATATCAATGTTAGGAATGGATACACCCCATTATTATTTATCAGCCATATTTGTTGTAGAGAATCACAAACCCGAATGGAGAAGAATTCGAGTCTACGTTCATTATACAACTGATCAATGGAAAACGGTTCAAGTTGTGGAAGCTAGATTTTGTCATTGGACTCACAATGGATTGCGATTAAAGCATCATGCGGCTGAATACATAACAGTTCTTGAAGAAGAGGAAAAGAAACCACACAAGAACAAATATGACTGGAAAAGAGATCCTATAAAAGATCAATCTTTTTGGGAATGGAGAATCAATAAAGCCGATAAAGAAATATGGTTTGCGGTTCAAGTTCAGGATACTTTATTAAAAAGCGAATATTGGGATAATAACAATGGCTGGAACTATAGAATGATTCCAAACTCTATAAAAATAATGTCGATAGAAGTACGAAATCCATACTGCTGTGAAAATAGTTATTACCTTAATAAAGGATTAGTCTTTGAGACCTTATAAAAAGAAGAGCAATTAAAAAAAAAGTTTTCTAATGTCTTTAAGTAATTCGAAAGAAGATAATTTGAAGTATTATAAACAAGAGTTTTTATTACCATTGTTTGAGATCATACAAAATTCGTGTCAAGAGAATCTCAAAGACTATGGTTCTTCACTGGAAACGTTAGATGGTTTCTTTCGTTTACAGATTGAGAAATTAAAGCAAGAAAGAAATAGTTTATTAGATAAGAATCGTAGTTTACAAGACAAAATTGATTCAAACAATCTAGAAAGTAAAACAAGAGAGAATGAATTAAAAGCAAGGAATGATGAATTACGAAAAGAAGTAGAGTCTTTAAATCAAAGTAGAGAACTATTAACAGCTTCGAATCAATCTCTATCAAAACAGTTAACAAACGCTTTAAATTTTAAAAATGAAAACGAAACTTTGAAGCAAGTGATTCGAGAACTTGAAGAGTCGTTATCCGTACAAAGAAGAAGCTCTCAAGAACTTAAAGAAGAAAATACATCTTTACAGAAAAAGAATCAAGAACTTGGAAAAACTATATCTAGTTTAAAACAAGAGAATGATCAATTGAACCAAGATCTTATTGTTGTACAAAACGAAAATACAAAACTTTCAA
>Ga0209172_10006142_pt1 | contig 13684 bp, 13 predicted proteins | sample LarsenN4metaG_FD_184113 | JGI IMG/M metagenome (GOLD analysis project Ga0209172, IMG submission 184113) | Hot spring sediment bacterial and archeal communities from British Columbia, Canada, to study Microbial Dark Matter (Phase II) - Larsen... ... | reverse complement strand
ATCCACTCGAACCGGCGATCAACAGCATCTCACCGGGCTTAAGTTCAAAGGATATGTTCTCGATCGCCTTTTCAGGGCGAGTCCGATATTGAAACGAAAGGTTTTGTATTACGAGTGGGGAATCGGCCATTCAGTTACCTGAGCATCACCATGATTTCATCGCCTATTTTAACACCCAATTTCGCCGCCGCGTTCCCATTGACGACAGAAATGCCAAGATTGCCCGTGCTCCCAATCAACGCGATCACCTCGCCCGCGCCGCGCTCTCCAAAAGTATTGACCATCCCATGTATTTCTGTGCCATTCAAGCAAACCGCAATATTTTCCTTTTTCTCCAATGCCTCGCCGAGGTGCTCGACTCGAACATTGGATGAAACATTCCCGAAGTGGTCAATATGAGTCACCTCGCCGCGCCAGCCGCTATCAATTCGTTGCGGCTTGGGCAACTCCAGCCGAACGGGATCGGTAAACGGCGAACCAAACTCGCTGAGCGGAACGCCATTCGCCAAATGCGCGGCGACCGGCGAAAAGATATCTCGTCCGTGAAATACAAAGCTGACCGAGGGCAGCCAGTATTTGATCCGGTTCAATTCGACGAACTGAGTTTGCCAGCCTGATAACTCCGCGCGCTCGAGTAATCCAGAGATCGTACCGTTATCAGGACCTACGTAAAACCAATCTCCGACCTGCGCTGCCATGGGTCGGCGTTTCGTACCTACGCCCGGGTCAACAACTACAACGTGAATTGAACCTTTCGGAAAATAAGTAACTGAGCGTCCAAGAATATACGACGCCTCGCGGATATTCTGCGCTTGAATCATATGACTCAAGTCTGCGATCTGCGCCGACGGGCTGATCCCCCAAATGACTCCCTTCATCACCCCCACAGTTCCATCCTTGATGCCGAAATCCGTCATGAGGGTAATAACTGTCAATGCACTCTCCTCGCGGGTTGAATGAGCCAATTATAAAACATACACACAAGTTTTCAAAAACGAACTCCCCGCAACTAGTTGCGGGGAGTTCATGTTACTGCACGTATTGCAGAAAGACCGATTCAAAATCGGACTCAGAGGTGAAGCCCGCCCACCTATGAAGAACCACTCCGTTCGGGTCGAGAAAGTAAACCTCGGGTTGATAGAAGAAACCAAGGGTCTGCTGAAAGACGAAGGTGTTGGGATCGTCTGCATCCAGATAGGTAAAAATAATCTTTCCGAAATATTTCGCTTCGAGCCCATGAACCATGGGCGCCATCGCGCGGCAGGTGCTTCAGGTAAAACGGAAAAATTCGACGAATTGATACTGACCCGAAGCCAGACTTACGGTTGTTGGATCTGTGGCGTGGAGATCAGGTCCGCGCGAGGTGGCTGCGGGAAGCACTTCCTGCGTCGGCGCTTCCGCCGCGACAGGAGGCTGGGTTGCCTCACCTCCAGCGGGTTCCACCGGCGGAATGGGAGTCGCGCTGGGCAATACATCCAACGGTGGCGCGGCTACGGGTTGGGTGGCTTGAGGAGCACACGAAACTAGAAGGAGGAGAAGCAGACTAAAGGCGGAGGCGAAGCGGGTTTTCATCATCTTTCCTGTCGGTAATTTGAATTGATGATAGGTTGTAACAGAAATTCCTTACACAAAGGTTACAAACGCCATCTTTGACGAGCCTACCATCCTACGCTATACTTTGAGTAGTTCAGTAGTTAGATAGTCGGTAGTTCCATCTACTTCATCGCCGCCGGCACACCGAACTATCGAACTAACAAACGATAAAACTATTCAACTACTTTTGGAGGAAGAATGGCTGGTTTCAAACTCACCTACGGTACGATGTTCAACCCGCCTGAAGCGCTTCATGAGGGATTCGACAAGGCGGTTGCAAAGCTCAAGCAAAATCTCGGCAAAGAATACGGAATGTTCATAGACGGCAAGGATGTGTTCACCGACGAAAAGTTCGAGGACCGTTCGCCCGTCAACACCAGTTGGGTGCTCGCACGCATGCAAAAAGGCAACGCCCTGCATGCTCGCATGGCGATCGAAGCGGCGCGCAAAGCCTTCCCCGCGTGGAGTCGTACACCGTGGAAAAAGCGAGTCCAACTGGTTCGCAAAGCCGCATCACTGATCGAGAAGCGCATCTTCGAACTCGGCGCGGCGATGGCGCTCGAAGTCGGCAAGAACCGCATGGAATCGCTTGGCGACGTGCAGGAGACCGCCGACCTGATGTATTGGCCCGCGCAAATGATGGAGGAGAACAACGGCTTCATCAAACCGATGGGCAAGGATCCGCTCACCGGATACGAATCAACGAACATGTCTGTGCTTCGCCCATACGGCGTGTGGCTTATCGTTTCACCATTCAACTTCCCCTTCGCGTTGACCGGCGGACCGACCGGCGCGGCGCTTGTGGCTGGCAACACGGTCGTCATCAAACCCGCGACAGATACCGCCTGGATCGTCCGACTCTACGCGGAATGTTTGCGCGATGCAGGCTTCCCGCCCGGCGTGTTCAACTTTGTGACGGGTCCCGGCTCCACACTTGGGCAGGCGCTGGTAGACAGCCCCGAAGTGGACGGTGCGACATTCACAGGCTCGTTCGACGTGGGCATGAAAATGTATCGCGATTTTGCAAACCGCAATTACGTCCGCCCGATCGTGTTGGAACTCGGTGGGAAGAACCCGGCCATCGTTTCGCGCAACGCGAATCTCGAAGATGCGGCAACAGGCATCTATCGCTCGGCATTCGGTTTGCAGGGACAGAAGTGCTCCGCCGCTTCACGCGTATTGGTGGAGGAGCCGGTCTACGATGAATTGCTTGCCAAACTCAAAAGTAAAGTGGACGCACTCGTCATCGGCGACCCGACCGAACGCGCCACGTATCTTGGTCCGGTCATCAACCAGAGCTCGTACAACGACTTCAAGAATTTCACCGAAGAGATCAATCAGGCGGGCGGGCGCTTTCTCACCGGCGGTCATGTGAAGACTGGCGGCATGTACGATTACGGCTACTACTGCGAACCGACATTCGTCACCAACCTGCCGTACGAGCATCGCTTGTGGAAGTACGAGATGTTCCTGCCCATCAGCACGATCGGCAAGGTGAAGAATCTCGATGAGGCGATGACGATCGCAAACGATGTCAATTATGGTCTCACCGCCGGGTTCTACGGTTCGCCAAAAGAAACCGCGTGGTTCTTCGATAATATTCAAGCCGGTGTGACGTACGCAAACCGTCCGCAAGGCGCGACGACCGGCGCGTGGCCCGGCTTCCAGCCATTCGGCGGATGGAAAGGTTCCGGCGCAAGCGGCAAGAACGGCGGCGGTTATTACTATGTCCAGTTATATATGCACGAGCAAATCCAGACCCTCGTGAAACCCGCAAAGAATTCTTCGCCGAAAAAATCCGCCAAGAAAAAGAAGACGCGCAAATAGCAATCACCCTCAACCCTACCCCTCTCCCCAACAGGGAGAGGGGTACTTAATCTCATGGGCGAACCAGAGCAATATACCCGCAAAGAACTCGTTTACCGCATCGGCACGTTCTTCCTCATGCTTGCGGTTGGATTCCTCGTGTTCTTCCTGCTATCCGATTCGACCGGCGCACCCTCGCTGAATTATTTCTGCTGGGGCATGGTACTTGCAGTGATCGGATTCGTCTTTCGCGCACAATACAAGAAGCCCTCACCAGCCAGCGGACGCTTCGGCTGGGTGAAAAGACTGTTGAAAGGTAAACAGGAATGACAAAATTGACATCGCTCTCCGAAGCGATCTCGAGATTCGTAAGCGATGGTGACACTGTCTATGCGGCAGGATTCACCCACCTCATCCCCTTTGCCGCGGGACACGAGATCATCCGGCAGGGAAAAAAGAATCTCACCCTCGCCCGCGCCACACCCGACTTGATCTACGACCAAATGGTCGCGGCAGGATGCGCAAAGAAAGTCATCTTCTCGTACATGGGAAATCCCGGCGTCGGGTCGCTTCGCATTGTGCGTACCGCCATCGAGCAGGGAAAACTCGAGTGGGAGGAATATTCACACTTCGGGATGATCACGCGTCTTCAAGCCGGGGCATCTGGTTTGCCTTTCCTTCCAATGAATCAGACGGGAGCAACCGACCTTGAAAGGGTCAATCCAAATATCAAGCGGGTTCCCGACCCCTACGGCGGAAAGGAAGTGATCGTTGTGCCGGCGTTGAACCCGGATGTGGCAATCGTCCACGTGCAGCGAGCAGACGCGAATGGCAACGCGCACCTGTGGGGAATCATCGGCGAGCAGAAAGAAGCCGCGTTCGCCGCGAAGAAAGTCATCCTCACCGCGGAGGAGATCGTGGACGAATCCGTCATCCGCTCGGACCCGAACCGCACAATGATCCCGGGCATCGTGGTCAGCGCGGTCTGTCACGTGCCATTCGCCTGTCATCCAAGTTACGCGCAAGGATACTACGACCGCGACAACGAGTTCTATCTTTCGTGGGATAAGTTCAGCGAGTCGCCAGAAGCTATCAAGCATTATTTGGATGAGTGGGTATTCAGCGTGAAGGACCGGAATGAATATTGGCAAAAACTTGGCGCAGAGACTCACAAACGGCTCGAGGTGCCAAATTTGATGAGCGAGCCGATCAATTATGGGAAGTATTAGCGCAGATTAGCGGATGAAATCTTTCGATTTCGGTGGCGCGGGAGAGTCGTTACATTTTCTTCACGCCAACGGTTACCCACCTGAATGCTACACACCGTTGCTTGAATTACTGAAAACGAAATATCATGTGTTTGGGATGACACTCCGTCCATTGTGGGGAGATGCCAGACCGGAAGAAATCGATAGTTGGCATCCGCTTTCAGAGGATCTGCTCCGCTTTTTACACGAACACGGCACCGAACCTGTCATCGGAGTCGGACATTCCATCGGCGCGATTGTCACCTTGCGAGCCGCGTTGAAAGAGCCAGGCAGGTTCAAGGCTTTGGTACTGATTGACCCTGTCGTATTCGTGCCGCACAGGTTAATTTTATGGAAAATTTTCCGTTCCATCGGCTTGGGCGATAGGGTGCACCCATTGATCGCAGGCGCGAAAAAGCGACGAAGGAACTTTGACGATCTGGAATCCGTTTTCAACAGGTATCGCAAACGGAGTGTCTTTCGATATTTCAGCGATGAAAATTTGAGAATTTACATCGAAGGCATCACGCGCAAAACGATTGACCGATTTGAATTGATTTACTCCCCGGAGTGGGAAGCGCAGATCTATCGAACAGGCTTGCAAGACTTTGATCTCTGGCGCGATCTCCGTAAACTCAACGTGCCGACTCTTTTTATCCGCGGCGCCGAGACAGATACGTTCCTTGAAAGCGCGGAGAAGTTGGTGAAACAGAAACAGCCAAAAGTGAGAATCGAAGCGTTGCCGAAGTCCACACACCTGCTTCCATTGGAGCGTCCCAAAGAAGTGTTCGAGATCATGCAGAATTTTCTGAATGAGGTTGTATGAGCGAAATGAAATATTCATCCGCCGAATTGATGATCATCAACGCCGCGCGCTTGCTGCGCGATGGCGATGTAGTGTTTGTAGGTGTTGGTCAACCAAATCTCGCGTGCAATCTCGCCAAACGCACTCACGCGCCAAACCTCGTTATGATCTACGAAGCAGGCGTGATTGGCGCAGAGCCTGCGCGCCTTCCGCTTTCGATCGGCGACCCAACGCTGGTGAGCGGTTCGTTGTCAGTGGTGAGCATGTACGATATTTTTACGAACTATCTCCAGCGCGGCAATGTGGATGTGGGCTTTATGGGCGGCGCGCAAATCGATAAATATGGCAACATCAACGCGACTGTGATCGGTGGTTATGAACATCCAAAAGTCCGTTTGCCCGGCTCAGGCGGCTCACAGGAGATCGCGGCATGGGCAAACCGCTGTTACATCATGACCCCTCATCAAAAGCGGCGCTTCCCTGAAAAGGTGGAGTTCATGACCTCGGCTGGATTTATCGGTGGGCGCGGCGACCGCGAACAGGCTGGCTTGCGCGGCGGTGGAATGCTCGCCGTTGTCACTGACATCGGCATCATGGAACCTGATGATACGGGCGAGATGATTCTCACGTCACTGCACCCCGGCAAAACAGTGGACGAAGCGAAAGCCAATACAGGCTGGGATCTGAAAACCGCTTCGCGCGTCGGGACAACTGAATCGGTTACCGCGAACGAACTCCGTATCCTGCGCGACGAACTCGACCCGACGGGAATCTACCTGAAAGGCAGTGGATGACGCTGGATCAGATCTTCCTCACACATGACGGGTCGCGCCTGCGCGCAGGCTGGAGACTGTTGATTCAAACCATTGTCTCCTTATTTATTTTTGCGTGTTTTGGGGTTCCCCTCATCTTCGTTTATTTCATTTTCGACCCCGAGTCGGCGTTTTCAACTCAAATCACACCCGAACTTCTGCTCCTTTCCGTGATCGCTGAGACGTTCGCCTTCACGATCTCGATATTTCTGGCAAAACGATTCCTTGATAAAGAACCTATTGAAAGCCTCGGGCTGAAAGTGAACCCGCAGGCGTTGTTCGATATTTTCGCTGGCATCGGAATCACCTTCATACAAATGGGTTTCATTTATGCGGTTATGCAATCCCTGGGTTGGATAACCTTCGAAGGTTTTGCCTGGGACGTCGACTCTATCCCCCGCGTGATCACCGGCACACTGACGTTCTTCGTCATCTTCGTCCTGGTCGGCTGGAACGAGGAACTGCTCTCGCGCGGCTACCACCTGCAAACCCTCACAAGCGGACTTAACTTGTTCTGGGGCGTGATGATTTCGTCTGCGGTGTTTGGCTTTCTACACATCTTCAACCCAGATTCGAGTTGGAGCGCGGTGCTTGGCATTACACTTGCTGGCTTTTATTTTGCATTTGCCTACGTCCGCACCAGGCAACTCTGGCTCCCCATCGGTTTGCACATCGGCTGGAATTTTTGCGAGGGCGTGGTGTTTGGTTTCCCCGTCTCAGGCTTGGATATTTATCCATTAACTCGCATCGAAGTCGTCGGTCCTGAATTGTGGACGGGCGGACGATTTGGTCCCGAGGCAGGGTTAATCATTCTGCCTTCGTTGGTGATCGGTGGAGTATTGATCTGGTGGTTCACGAGAAATCGTCCCGCCTGATTTGGCATGATTCATGATTTTTCCAATCAAGGAAGTAGTACCATTGTCTCAATTTGAACAAATCCAATTTACAGATTAATAAGCGTTCATCATTGTATGATATAAGCCAGTCTGAATGTTCTACAAAAGTCTATAAAATTTGCAAGGAGAACCATGAATAAAAAGAACGTATCGCGATTCGTGATGCTTATCACGTTGATTCTGACAGCGTGCGGCGCACCAACCACACAGGCTGAACCAACCTCCGGACCCGATCTGGCGTTGACCATCACCGCCCAGGCGCAACTTCTTCAAGCATTGACGCAAACCGCGCTTGCACCGACGTCCACACCGGAACCCACCTTCACATCCGCACCTGCAGTCACATCAACGCCGTCCAAAGTAATCGTCACGGTCAGCGCGAATACCAACTGCCGCTCGGGACCCGGCGCGGAGTACGAAATTATCGGCGCGTTGACCATCGGACAACAGGCGGAAGTTATTGGAAAAAGTTCAACGACGAACTACTGGATCATCGATAACCCAAACGCCGCAGGAACCTGTTGGTTGTGGGGAGAACACGCAGTCATTAACGGTGATACCGCCAGTTTACAAGAATTCGAAATACCGGCGACCGTCACTCCGCTTGCCGCGCTTGCACCGGTGATCGACCACGTGACCGTACGATTCGACGCCTCATCCGGGGGACTGGTCGCCTATCTGGATGTCTACTTCTACGATGGTGAAGGCGATGCGAATTTCGCTGATTTTCAACTGATCAGCACCTCGGTGCAGACATCAGGCACGATTAAAGATATCTCGTTCGCCCCAAATGCCAACCAGAGAAAAGGCAGTACCGTTACCGGGCAATGGAGTTGCGGCACGAAACAATACGACGTAACGATCGGTGTGACCATTCGCGACCAGGCGGGACACACCAGCAACACCATTGGTGTTAACTTCTCGTGTAATTAAATAAAGAGAACAAACAGCCTCGCGGACCCTTCGGCATCCGCGAGGCTTCACTGACTCACTGGTTACCCAGATACTGGTAACTGATTAAGTGCCTTCTTCCCACGAGTTCATATAGTGGGTTTGTTCCGCCGTGAGCGTATTAAACTCCACGCCCTTTGCTTGTAAGATGAGGTGAGCGCGACCTATGGTCGAACAATCCCGAACGGAACCGTTGCAGGCATATTGCCACTGACGTAGACTTCCCGCGCTAACTGGGTTGTTATAGTTTGGGTTCCGTAGAAAATAATACAGTATCTACCGGGTTGTATACCCTCGATTAACGCAACACCTCTTGCATTTGTTTCAATGAGTAAAAATGTATCAGTACACGATGCTATACAGGTAACATTTTGAGAAATTACGATTTTGGCTTGAGCGCCATCTTCACCATCATCGAAGATTCCGTTCTTATTGTCGTCATAAAACGCTTCGACTTTTACCTGGGCAGGGTTGCGATGCTTCGCAGATAACACCTGCGCGTATCCTGCCAGTAAAAGCAAGATTGCGAAAAGGGCTACTACAACTATGGTATGTTTTTTCAACATGAGATTCTCCTTTCAAACAAACGACACAGGTTTCATACATCGAGAGGTATGGCGAGCCGCAAAAACTTAAGGGTTGCGAGAAGTTTTCTCGCCAAACAATAGACCCCTTCGGAAATAATTTTCCTCAGCTGCGAATTTCACGAATTGGCGCGAATAGAAGGGTTTTTTTGAAATTCGCGCAGTTCACGACAAAAGAGGTTGGCTGCGCTTATTTCCGATAAAATCTAATATATCTCATGGACCAATCAAGCGAAGGAGAATGCGATCAATACCCGCAACTTGATTTCCTGCATCATTCTTTATGATGAGTGTATTCATTCCTTCTGTAAGCCGCACGATTATCGGCGGAAGGTCTCCCCATTTCAATACTGCATCATCGTAAGTTTTGAAAGTGGTAATAAGAAACGGGTCAGGGTTGTCATTTACATACAAGTTTTGATAACCTGGGTCACGATATTCGGCATTGTTGGTATATTTGGCATATCGAATTATCAATTCATATTGACCGGCTGCCATTTCATAAATTGTAAGCTTTACAGAAGCGCCTTGTACCCCCAGCCAATATGCCTGATTGGATGCTGATACTGCGGTTTGATCCCGGACAGGAAATCCCCCGCTGCTCATTGATCCATCTTCCGCCTCGATGCTCGCTGACGTAAAGCGTTTTGGTGTTGCAGTGGACGACGATTGCGTCAAAGTTGGTGGAATTGGGGTACTGGTGGGTGGAGACTGCGTAAAGATTGCGGGTAAGGTGTTTTGTTCAACTTGAGCGTTCGGCATCATGGCCGGCGGGAGATCACTAGATCCCTGTTCAGCGATAGTAGGTTGAACCTTGGACGTCGGTGTCGCCCAATTGGTTAGATATTGGAAAAAAGGAACCGCAATCGTCCCCATGCAAGAGATGAGTGCCACCGCGATAGCGGTTATCAAGCCAATTTTCGCGATACTGATTTCGGTCTTTCCAGTATGTGTGCCTTCAGAATCTTTTTTGCTCATGATAATTTCTCCCATTGGGGGATAACTGTTGATTTCCAGTTATCCCCCAACCAATGTGATCCTACTTCACCAACACCCATGTCGTGCCGTCGAACGCGTCCCTTCTGCCTTCGCAATCATCCTTCTTGCTCTCTTCGGTCAGTTCGAATTGCAGATTCGTTCCATCGAAGGTGTAACGAAAACTCATGGGTGATTTGCCGCAGTTGAAGTTGTTCGTTTCCTCGATATACAGATCACCCTTGACACTGTAGGTGCCCCAAACTTCATTCGCACCGTAATAGAAGTTATTCCACGTCCCATCCTCATGGAATTCGAATCCCACAAGCGGGTCTTCGGGGTCTGCGAATTTCCCAGTCGGAAAGTTCGACGCGGACGAACCGGCGCAGGCTTGCAAAACAACCATGACAAACATCAGACCTGCGAGCAAGAGCGAAAACTTTTTGTTATTCATTTTGTTCTCCTTGGGTTGAATGGATTGAATTTTTCGCGCGCGTTTCATGTCGCTACTGTAGCATTTTGGAAATTCGATTTCAAGGGTTTTTGGGGCTTCCTATCGCTTTTTATATAACTTTCGCACCCATTTCACGACCGATATAAAAAGCGATATAAACCCGTTTCCGCCTTGAACCTCACCCGCCGCTGGGCTATACTTTTAATTAAGTGAGGAGCAGCCATGAACCAGGAACAATCATTTGGGTTGTACGTGCGGCAGCGGCGTCGTGAAATGGACCTGACGCAGGAGGAACTGGCAAGGCGTGTGGGATGCGCCGCCATCACACTACGCAAGATCGAAGCCGACGATCTGCGCGCCTCTGTACAGATTGCTGAACGTCTGGCGATGGCGTTGGCAATTCCATTGAATGAACGTGCCGGTTTCGTCCGTTGGGCGCGTTCCGTAAAACCCGTCTCATCAGAACTGCCTCCGGTTACTCCTCCTCCAGCCATCGAAGAGATTGGCCGCGAAGACCTGACTGGGCGGGCAATCCGTGGATATGCACTCGCGGAGCGCATCGGCATGGGTGGTATGGGATCGGTCTATCGGGCGGTACAGCCAAATGTGGAGCGCGAAGTCGCCGTCAAAATCATCCTGCCAGCCTTTGCCAATCACCCGGATTTTATCCGCCGCTTCGAAGCGGAAGCTCAACTGATCGCGCGGCTCGAACACCCGCACATCGTTCCGCTTTATGACTACTGGCGTGAACCTGGCGTGGCTTATCTGGTGATGCGTCTCTTGCGGGGAGGAAACATCCAAAACCTTCTCGGGCAGGGACCGATTTCGATCGAGGCTACTGAAAAAATCCTGGAGCAGGTTTGTTTGGCATTGAATTCGGCGCATCGCATCGGAATCATTCACCGCGACTTAAAACCCGCTAACGTTCTGCTCGATGAAGATTCGAATGCGTATTTGGCAGATTTCGGCATCGCCAAGAACCTTGGCAATCCCGATGTTGAAAACCAGACCAGCATGGATGCGATGATCGGTTCTCCGCAATACATGTCGCCGGAACAAATCCAATCGCTCTCGATCAGACCGCAGACCGATATTTACTGCCTCGGCGTGATGCTCTACGAAATGCTGACCGGTACGGTTCCTTTTGCGGGTCCGACTCCCTTCGATCTGATCCAACAGCACATTAACACTCCCATGCCCCCGCTTTCTGCACGGAGAACGGGGTTGCCTGCCGCATTGGATGATGTGATTTCGCGCGCGACTGCCAAAAATCCCGAAGAACGGTATGCGGATGCCATTTCCCTTCTCAACGGTTTCCGTCTTGCAATCGGCAGAATAGCCGACTCGCATCCAGGGGAAATCATCTACGAAGAAGAGACGGAAGTTGAAATCACTAATCCATTCAAGGGTTTGCGCGCCTTCAATGAAGCGGATACCGATAATTTCTTCGGGCGCGAGACACTCGTCCAGCAATTGCTGGCTCGCCTCGGCGAAGGTGGGGACCTGCGTCGCTTTCTGGCAGTGCTCGGTCCAAGCGGTAGTGGCAAGTCATCGGTCGTAAGAGCCGGGTTGATTCCTGCGTTACGAAGTGGCGGTTTGCCGGGCTCCGAAAACTGGTTCATTGTCGATATGATACCGGGCAAACATCCATTTGAAGAACTTGAAGCTTCGTTGTTGCGCGTTGCTGTCAACCCGCCTGAAAGTTTATTGTCTCAATTGAAAGATGGAAGCCGCGGTTTGTTGCGGACAGTCCATCGCGTTTTGCCTGCAGACGATTCTGTCGAATTGGTTTTGGTGATCGATCAATTCGAAGAGGTCTTTACCCTGGTTGAAGACGAAGCCGAACGCGCGCTGTTCCTTGAAAATATCGCGACCGCAATTCTGGATGAGCGCAGCCGCCTGCGCGTTGTCATCACACTACGTGCAGACTTCACCGATAAGCCCTTGCGTTATGTGGATTTCGGCGAGATGATGAACCAGCGCTTTGAATTTGTCCTGCCACTCACAGCGGACGAAGTCGAACGAACTATTGCCGGTCCCGCACAGCGCGTCGGACTCAAGTTGGAGAAGGGTCTTGTTTCAACGATCATTCGCGAAGCTGGGAACCAGCCCGGCACCCTGCCCTTGTTGCAATTTGCTCTTTCTGAGTTGTTCGAAAAACGTGAAGGACGCACCCTTACCAACAAAGCCTATCGCGAGATCGGTGGTGTACTTGGGGCGTTGGGCAGAAGCGCTGAAACGATCTATGAAAATCTGGATGGAGCGGGGCAGTCCGCGGCGAGACAATTATTCCTGCGGCTGGTCACCCTCGGCGAAGGGACAGAAGACACACGCCGCAGAGTCCTGCGCGAGGAACTCGAGCAACTAACCGCCAATGATGCATCGCTGATTGCGGTCATCGAAGCTTTTGGTCGTGCGCGGCTGTTGACGTTCGACCACGACCCCATCACACGCGGCGCGACGGTCGAAGTAGCACACGAAGCGCTCATCCGTGAATGGACGCGCCTGCGCGATTGGCTCAACGAAAGCCGCGCCGATATCCGCCTGCAAAGACAGCTTGCAACAGCCGCAAACGAATGGAAAAACGCCGGCAGAGACGCAAGTTTTCTGCTTGTCGGCACACGCCTGGAACAATTCGAAGGCTGGTTGGCAAATACCACAATCGCACTGACACAGAATGACTGGATGTTTCTGGAGGCCAGTACCCGCGAACGGGACCGGATCGAATCCGAGGAACGCCTGCGGCAGCAGCGCGAACTCGAGGCTGCGCAGATGCTTGCGGAAACGGAAAGAAAGCGCGCCGAAGAACAAACCCGTTCGGCAGGGCAATTGCGCAAACGTGCACTTTATCTAAGCGGTGCTTTGGTGATCGCATTGTTCCTGGGCGTGGCTGCGATCATCTTTGGGAGGCAGGCACAGGCGTCCAACCGCGAGGCTACTTCCCGTGAGTTGGCGGCGGCTGCGATCTTGAATCTCAATACAGACCCGGAGCTCAGCGTCTTGCTGGCTTTGGAAGCATTGGATGCGTCAAGAACGATCGAGGCTGAGGATGCCTTGCACCGCGCAGTACAAACATCGCGGATCGAAATGGTCATACAAGCAAACGAGCCGGGCTACCCGTGGAACGTAGAGTTCAGTCCGGAGGGAAACTACATTTTGGCGGGAGTAGGGTCTGCAAAATTATTCGACGCCAAAACCGGCGAGTTGGTCTTTGAAGTGCCTGGTTATTTTTCGGTCTTCAGCCCGGATGGCAAAACGGTGGCAGCTGGTTATGACGATGGGATTCACTTTTGGGATGTGCCGACCGGTGAGGAAATCGTTACGCCCGGTCGAATCAATTATGATGGCATAACCGTTGAGTTCAGCCCGGATGGGAAACGATTTCTCACTTCCGCCTCCGATGGAGTTCCAGTAATCTGGGATACGGAGACCGGTCAAAAACTGGTTGAGTTTGTCGGTCATACTGCTGGGGCTCGCTTTACATACTTTAGCCCGGATGGCACGCGTGTCATTTCATTCGGTGATGACGGAACAACAAGGGTATGGGACTCCGAGACAGGC
>Ga0209172_10006141_pt1 | contig 13685 bp, 12 predicted proteins | sample LarsenN4metaG_FD_184113 | JGI IMG/M metagenome (GOLD analysis project Ga0209172, IMG submission 184113) | Hot spring sediment bacterial and archeal communities from British Columbia, Canada, to study Microbial Dark Matter (Phase II) - Larsen... ... | reverse complement strand
GCGCGAGGCGATCGCGCTGATGGTGCAGGAATCCGCCGCGGGCCAGACGCCGACGCAGGGCGACCGCCTCTTCCACACCCGCATCGCCGAGGCGAGCGACAACTCGGTGCTGCTGCGCGTGGTCAGCGAGCTGTTCGACGAACGCCACAACCCGCTGTTCGAGCAGCTCGGCAGCCACTTCGAGAACGCGCGCAGCTGGGCCATCGCGATCGAGGAGCACAAGGCCGTCGTCGATGCCATCGCCCGCCAGGATGCGGCCGCGGCGCGAGAGGCCATGGTTCGCCACCTCGCCAACTCGCACGACCGCTTCATGGCCAGCTGGCCGGCCGAGGGCGAGGCGCCGGCGAAGACGGCCGCCCGGTCGCCTGCACGCAAGAGGAAAGCCACCGCATGACCACGGCCTGCCGCATCCACGCCGCGCGCGACCTGCGGCTCGAAGACCTGCCGCTGCCCGAGCTGGGCGCGCACGACGTGCAGATGAAGCTCGGCGCCGGCGGCATCTGCGGCTCCGACCTGCACTACTTCGGCCATGGCCGCGTCGGCGCCTTCGTGATCCGCGAGCCGCTGGTGCCGGGGCACGAGGCCTCGGGCATCGTCGAGCGCATCGGCAGCGCGGTCACGCGCGTGAAGCCGGGCGACCGCGTGGCGGTGAATCCCTCGCACGCCTGCGGCCGCTGCGACTACTGCCTGGGCGGGCGCTTCAACCTGTGCCGCCGGATGTTCTTCCTCGGCAGCGCCAGTGTGTACCCGCATGCGCAAGGCCTGTTCCGCCGGCAGTTCGTGCTCGGCGAGGCGCAGCTCAAGCCGGTGCCCGAGGACATCTCGCTGGGCGAGATCGCCTGCGCCGAGCCGCTGTCCATCGGCCTGCACGCCGTGCACCGCGCCGGCACGCTGCTGGGCAAGACGGTGCTGGTCACCGGCGGCGGCACGATCGGCTGCATGAGCGTGATCGCCGCGCGCCTGGCCGGCGCCGCCGAGGTGATCGTGTGCGACATCGCCGATCGGCCGCTGGCCATCGCCACGCAGGTCGGCGCCGACCGCACGGTCCGCAGCGACCAGGCAGACGCCGCCACGCTGGCCGACATCGCCGACATCGCCATCGAGGCGGCGGGCAGCCCGGCGGCGCTGTCCACGTGCCTGGCGGCCACGCGCCGCGGCGGGCGCATCGTGCAGGTCGGCACACTGCCGGCCGAAGGCGTGCACTTCCCGGCCAACAGCATCATGGCCCGCGAGCTCGACTACGTCGGCGCCTTCCGCGCCGCGCACGCCTTCGACTGGGCGGTGCAGGCGCTGCGCACCCGCCGCGTCGACGTGCGGCCGCTGCTGACCGCGCAGCTGCCGATCTCGCGCGCCCACGAAGCCTTCGAACTCGCCGCCGACCGCAGCCGCAGCACCAAGGTGCAGCTGGTCGGCGACTGACCGCCAGCACCGCTCATCACCCACCCATTCAACGAGAGGAGACAGCCGACATGAAGCACATCCTGAAGGGCCTGATCGCCACGATGGCCTTGGCCGCCGCCACCGGCGCGCTCGCGCAGGCGCGCCAGCTCAAGTGGGCGCACGTCTACGAGACCAGCGAGCCGTACCACACCGAATCGGTGTGGGCCGCCGAGGAGATCAAGAAGCGCAGCAACGGCAAGTTCGACATCAAGGTCTTCCCGGCCTCGTCGCTGGGCAAGGAGACCGACATCAACCAGGGCATGACGCTGGGCACGGTCGACATGATCATCAGCGGCACCTCGTTCGCCGCGCGCAGCTACCCGCGCCTGGGCATCGCCTACTACCCGTTCATCTTCCGCGACGGCGACCACCTGATCGCCTACAGCAAGAGCGACGTGTTCAAGGAGATGGTCGAGGGCTACCGCGCCAAGACGGGCATCCAGATCACCGCCTACACCTACTACGGCGCGCGCCACACCACCAGCCAGAAGCCGTTCACCGACTGCGCCGGCATGAAGGGCCTGAAGATCCGCGTGCCCGACGTGCCCGCCTACCGCGCCACGCCCGAGGCCTGCGGCGCCAACCCGACGCCGATCGCCTTCGCCGAGGTCTACCTGGCGCTGCAGAACGGCACCGTCGAGGCCCAGGAGAACCCGCTGACCACCATCGAGGCGAAGAAGTTCTACGAGGTGCAGAAGCACATCATGCTGACCGGCCACATCGTCGACGGCCTGACCACGCAGATCGCGCCGCACGTGTGGAACACGCTGTCCGACGCCGAGAAGAAGATGTTCACCGAGGTCACGCAGGAGGCCGCGGCGCGCGCCACCGCGCAGATCAAGAAGCGCGAGGCGGAACTCGTCGACGAGTTCAAGAAGAAGGGCCTCGGGGTGCACCAGGTCAACCGCCAGAGCTTCGTCGACGCGGTGCTGAAGAACAAGCCGGTCGAGTCGCTCGGCTACGACAAGAAGGACTACGACCGCATCACGGCCATCAAGTGACATGGACCTCGACGACCCACCCAAGGTGATAGGCGACGACGGCGAGTTCCACGCCCAGGACGAAGCCGTCGACCTCTCCGGCACCAGCTTCGAGGCCTGGGTGGCGCTGGCGATCTTCTGGGCCCTGGGTGGCGTCGTCTTCTACCAGTTCGTCACGCGCTACGTGCTCAACGACTCGGCCTCCTGGACCGAGGAGATCGCGCGCTACCTGCTGATCGGCACGGTGTTCGTCGGCGCAGCGATCGGCGTGGCGAAGAACAACCACATCCAGGTCGACCTGCTGTACCGCTGGCTTCCGGCGGGGGTCGGCCGCGCGATGGCGCTGAGCGTCGACGTGATCCGCATCGCCTTCTTCGCCACCATGGTGGTGCTGACGGTGCAGCTGATGATGAAGATGGACAGCTACCAGATGACCATCATCGACCTGCCGATGAACATCGTCTACGGCGTGTGCCTGTTCGGCTTCGCGATGATGGCGCTGCGCTCGGTGTGGGTGATGAAGGTGCACGTGAAGCGCGGCTACAGCGTGCTGGAGCGGCCCGAGACGACCATGGACGATCGCTGATGCTCAAGTTCATCTTCCTGTTCCTCATGGCGGGCGGCATCCCGGTGGCCATCGCGATGGCCGGGGCCTCGCTGATCTACATCCTGGCCAGCGGCACCATGCCGCCCTTCGCGGTGGTGCACCGCATGATCGGCGGCATCGACAGCTTCCCGCTGCTCGCCGTGCCCTTCTTCATCCTCGCCGGCAACCTGATGAACAACGCCGGCATCACCAACCGCATCTACAACTTCGCGCTGGCGCTGGTCGGCTGGCTCAAGGGTGGCCTGGGCCACGTCAACGTGGTCGGCTCGGTGATCTTCGCCGGCATGAGCGGCACGGCCATCGCCGACGCGGCGGGCCTGGGCACCATCGAGATCAAGGCGATGAAGGATCACGGCTACGACACCGAGTTCGCGGTCGGCGTCACCGCCGCCTCGGCCACGCTCGGGCCGATCATCCCGCCCTCGCTGCCCTTCGTCATCTACGCGATGATGGCCAACGTGTCGGTGGGCGCGCTGTTCCTCGCCGGCATCCTGCCCGGCGTGCTGATGGGCCTGCTGATGATGGCCACGGTGGCGTATTTCGCGCACAAGCACGGCTGGGGCGGCGACATCAGGTTCTCCGGCGCGCGCTTCGGCAAGGCGATGATCGAGACGGCCGTGGTGGCGGGTTGGCCGCTGGCCGTGTACGGGCTGGTGCAGGCGGGCGCTCAGCCGCAGTTCACGGTGATCGGCGCGCTGGTGATCCTGTTCGCCGCCGACCGCTTCTTCAAGTTCCAGGCCGTGCTGCCCATCATGACGCCGGTGCTGCTGATCGGCGGCATGACCACCGGCATCTTCACGCCCACCGAAGGCGCCATCGCCGCCTGCGTCTGGGCGATGGTGCTGGGCCTGGCGTGGTACCGCACGCTGTCGTGGAAGATGTTCGTCAAGGTCTGCCTCGACACGGTGGAGACCACCGCGACGGTGATGTTCATCGTCGCCGCCGCCTCGATCTTCGGCTGGATGCTCACCGCCACCGGCGTCACCGCGCAGATCGCCGAGTGGGTGCTGGCCGTCACCAAGGAGCCCTGGCTGTTTCTGCTGATGGCCAACCTGCTGATGCTGTTCGTCGGCTGCTTCCTCGAGCCGACGGCGGCCATCACCATCCTCGTGCCCATCCTGCTGCCGATCGCAAGGCAGCTCGGCATCGACCCGGTGCACTTCGGCCTGGTGATGGTGCTGAACCTGATGATCGGCCTGCTGCACCCGCCGATGGGCATGGTGCTGTTCGTGCTGGCGCGCGTGGCCAAGCTGAGCGTCGAGCGCACCACCATGGCCATCCTGCCGTGGCTGCTGCCGCTGCTGGGCAGCCTGGTGCTGCTGACCTACGTGCCGTCGATCGCGCTGTGGCTGCCGCGCACGATGGGCCTGTGAACCTTCTTTCATCCGGAGACTGACGACATGACCCAGCGACTGGCCGGCAAGACGGCCTTCGTCACCGCGGCCGGCCAGGGCATCGGCCGCGCCATCGCCGAGGCCTTCGCCCGCGAGGGCGCCCGCGTGATCGCCACCGACCTCAACGAGGCGCTGCTGGACACGCTGAAGGGCCCGGCGATCACCACGCGCCGGCTCGACGTGCTCGACCCGGCCGCGATCACGGCCGCCGCGAAGGACGCCGGCGCGGTGAACGTGCTGGTCAACGCCGCCGGGTTCGTGCACGCCGGCACGGTGCTGGAGTGCAGCGAGGAGGACTGGAGCTTCGCCTTCGACCTCAACGTGCGCTCCCAATTCCGCACCATCAAGGCCTTCCTGCCGGGCATGCTGGCCGGCGCTGGCGGCTCGATCATCAACGTGGCCTCTGTGGCCGGCAGCATCAAGGGTGCGCCGAACCGCTTCGTCTACGGCAGCACCAAGGCGGCGGTGATCGGGCTGACCAAGGCGGTGGCGGCCGACTTCATCACCAAGGGCATCCGCTGCAACGCCATCTGCCCGGGCACGGTGGAATCGCCCTCCTTGCGCGAGCGCATCGCGGCGCAGGCGAAAGCCAGCGGGCAGACGCTGGAGCAGGTCGAAGCCGCCTTCATTGCCCGGCAGCCGATGGGGCGGCTCGGGCGCGTCGAGGAGATTGCGGCACTGGCCGTGTATCTTGCGAGCGACGAATCTTCCTTCACCACCGGCACCACGCAGGTCATCGACGGCGGCTGGTCGAATTGATGGAGCCCCCCAGTCGCTCCGCTCCTGCCCCCAAGGGGCGCCGTCCGGCTTGGGACGGCCCGGCGCCGGACACTCACTCACTAGGAAACACTGAGTCATGAAGCTGATGCGATACGGCGCGAAAGGCGCCGAGAAACCCGCCCTCGTCGACGCCCAGGGCCGCGTGCGCGACCTCTCCGGCGTGCTCGCCGACATCCACGCCGCCACGCTCACGCCCAAGGGCCTGGACAAGCTGCGCGGGCTCGATCCGACCTCGCTGCCGATCGTGGAGAACCCCGGCCGCATCGCGCCACCGTGGAGCGGCTGCGAGAAGTTCCTCTGCATCGGCCTGAACTACGCCGACCACGCAGCGGAGTCGAACCTGCCGATCCCGAAGGAGCCCATCCTCTTCATGAAGCCGATCAGCGCGCGAGTCGGCCCGAACGACCCGGTGGTGCTGCCGCAGGGTTCGGTGAAGACCGACTGGGAGGTGGAGCTGGGCGTGGTGATCGGCAGCAAGGCGCGCTACGTCAGCGAAGCCGACGCGCTGAACCACGTCGCCGGCTACTGCGTGGTCAACGACGTGTCGGAGCGCGAGTACCAGATCGAGCGCGGCGGCACCTGGGACAAGGGCAAGGGCTGCGACACCTTCGGCCCGGTCGGCCCCTGGCTGGTGACGGCCGACGAGGTGGGCGACCCGCAGAACCTGTCGATGTTCCTCGAAGTCAACGGCCACCGCTGGCAGAACGGCAGCACCAAGACGATGATCTTCGGCGTGGCACAGCTGGTGAGCTACGTCAGCCGCTTCATGACGCTGTACCCCGGCGACCTGATCTCCACCGGCACGCCGCCCGGCGTGGGCATGGGCGTGAAGCCGAACCCGGTGTACCTGAAAGCGGGTGACACCATCCGCCTGGGCATCGAGAAACTGGGCGAGCAGAGCCAGAAGGTCTACGCCTGGGATCCGGCGATCATCGACGGGTGAGATCGTGAGCGCCTTCATTCGCATCCACCCGGCCGACGATGTCGTCATCGCCAAGCAGCAACTGATCGGCGGCACGCTGCTGGAGGGTGAAGGGGTCACCGTCGCCGGGCTGATCCCGCCCGGCCATAAGGTTGCCGTGAAGCCGATCCGCGCCGGGCAGCCGGTGCGGCGCTACAACCAGATCATCGGTACCGCCAAGGTCGACATCGCGCCCGGCCAGCACGTGCACACGCACAACCTGGAGTTCGCCAGCTTCGCGCGCGACTACGCGGTGGGTACCGGCACGCACCCCACCGATTACGTGGCCGAGCCGGCCACCTTCATGGGCATCGTGCGGCCCGATGGCAGGGTCGCCACGCGCAATTACCTCGGCGTGCTGACCTCGGTGAACTGCTCGGCCACCGCGGCGCGGGCGATCGCCGACCACTTCCGCCGCGACATCAACCCGAAGGCGCTGGAAGCCTTCCCCAACGTCGACGGCGTGGTCGCGCTCACCCACGGCGCCGGCTGCGCCACCGCCAGCGACGGCGAGCCGCTGCAGATCCTGCGCCGCACGCTGGGCGGCTATGCGCGCCACGCCAACTTCGCCGGCGTGCTGATGGTCGGCCTGGGCTGCGAGACCAACCAGATCGACGGCCTGCTCGAGCAGGAGGGGCTGCACGAAGGCGCGCACCTGCAGACCTTCAGCATCCAGGACAGCGGCGGCACGAAGAAGACGGTGGCCAAGGGTATCGAACTCGTGGAGTGGATGCTGGAGGAGGCCAATCGCGTGCAGCGCGTTCCGGTGCCGGCCAGCCACATCACGGTGGGCCTGCAGTGCGGCGGCTCCGACGGCTATTCGGGCATCAGCGCCAACCCGGCGCTGGGCGCCGCGGTGGATCGGCTGGTGCGCCACGGCGGCACCGCGATCCTGTCCGAATCGCCCGAGGTCTACGGCGGCGAGCATCTGCTGACGCGGCGCGCCGTGAGCCAGGCGGTGGCCGACAAGCTGATCGCGCGGCTGAAGTGGTGGGAGGACTACACCGCCCGCAACGGCGGCGAGATGGACAACAACCCCTCGGCCGGCAACAAGGCCGGCGGGCTGACCACCATCCTCGAGAAGAGCCTGGGTGCCATCGCCAAGAGCGGCACCACCAACCTCGTCGAGGTGTACGAGTACGCCCAGGCCGTCACGGCCAAGGGGCTGGTCTTCATGGACACGCCGGGCTACGACCCGGTGTCGGCCACCGGCCAGGTGGCCGGCGGGGCGAACCTGATCTGCTTCACCACCGGGCGCGGCTCGGCCTACGGCTGCGCCCCCTCGCCCTCGCTGAAGCTCAGCACCAACACGGCGCTGTGGCTGAAGCAGGCGGACGACATCGACATCAACTGCGGCGAGGTGGTCGACGGCACGGCCAGCATCGACGAACTCGGCGAGCGCATCTTCCGGCTGATGCTGGAGACGGCCTCGGGCCGCAAGACCAAGAGCGAACTGCACGGCTACGGCCAGAACGAGTTCGTGCCCTGGCAGCTCGGCGCGGTGATGTGAACTCCGACCGGTCGACTGGCACGATCCTCGCTCGTTGAGGGCAGACCGATACCCGCAGGAGCGGTTCGGGCACCGGGAGCCCCGATTCGGGCCGCCGGGACCGACCGGAATTCGCATGACTGACAAGAATCGTCACCGCCCGACGCCCGTTCCCAAGGGGCAGATGCCCAACTGGGCGCTGGTGCTGTGCCTGGCCAGCGGCTTCGCCCTGGTCGCGCTGGCCCGCAGCATCGGCTGACGACGTCTGCGCTGCGCTCGGCCCCGTCTTCACGGAGGCCGACATGAACAAGGCCCTTGCCGCGCCGGCGCTCTGCGCCTGAGACGTCTCGCGCGCCTGCCGGCTGACCGACCCAGGTTCCTTCCTGAAGCCCCTGCGCTGAAATCCCGGGTACCCAGGTAAACGCGGATGCCCGAGGGGTGGCGGCTCGCCAGAATTGGCCTGACCACTTGACCACCCTCCTCCGATGAAGATCACCGCCGCGCGTGTCATCGTCTGCTGCCCCGGGCGCAACTTCGTCACCCTCAAGATCGAGACCGACCAGGGCCTCACCGGGATCGGCGACGCCACGCTCAACGGCCGCGAGCTGGCGGTGGCCAGCTACCTGACCGACCACGTCATCCCCTGCCTGATCGGCCGCGACGCGCACCAGATCGAGGACATCTGGCAGTACCTCTACCGCGGTGCCTACTGGCGGCGCGGGCCGGTGACGATGAGCGCGATCGCCGCCGTCGACACCGCGCTGTGGGACCTCAAGGCCAAGGCCGCCGGCCTGCCGCTGTACCAGCTGCTCGGCGGCGCCAGCCGCACCGGCGTGATGGTCTACGGCCATGCCAACGGCCGCGACATCGCGCAGACCGTCGAGGAGGTGCTGCGCTACAAGGAGCAGGGCTACAAGGCGATCCGCGCGCAAAGCGGCGTGCCCGGGCTGGAGAAGGTCTACGGCGTGGGCCGCGGCACGATGTTCTACGAACCCGCCGATGCCGACCTGCCGAGCGAACACGACTGGTCGACCGAGAAATACCTGCGCCATACGCCGCAACTGTTCGACGCGGTGCGCAGCGCGGTCGGACCCGACATCCACCTGCTGCACGACGTGCACCACCGCCTGACGCCCATCGAGGCGGCGCGCCTGGGCAAGGACCTGGAACCCTATCGCCTGTTCTGGATGGAGGACGCGACGCCGGCCGAGAACCAGGAGGCCTTCCGCCTGATCCGCCAGCACACCACCACGCCGCTGGCGGTGGGCGAGGTCTTCAACACGGTGTGGGACTGCAAGGACCTGATCCAGAACCAGCTGATCGACTACATCCGCACCACCGTCGTGCACGCCGGTGGCATCACCCACCTGCGGCGCATCGCCGACCTCGCGGCGCTCTACCAGGTGCGCACCGGCAGCCACGGCGCCACCGACCTCTCGCCGGTGTGCATGGGCGCGGCGCTGCACTTCGACCTGTGGGTGCCCAACTTCGGCATCCAGGAGTACATGCGCCACACCGACGAGACCGACGCCGTGTTCCCGCACGCGTACACCTTCAAGGACGGCTTCCTGCACCCCGGCGAGGCGCCTGGTCATGGCGTGGAGATCGACGAGGCGCTGGCCGCCAGGTACCCCTACCAGCGCGCCTACCTGCCGGTGAACCGGCAGCAGCACGACGGCACGCTGTGGCACTGGTGAGTGCACGGGCAGACAAGGCCGGGCTGCGCCCCGGCATCGTGCACCTGGGGCTGGGCGCGTTCGCGCGCGCCCACCTGATCCCGGCCACCGAGGCCGCGATGGCCGCCACCGGCGAGCGCGACTGGGGCGTGCTCGGCGTCTCGCTGCGCCATGCGGACGTGCGCGATGCGCTGGCGCCGCACGGCTTCGACTACACCCTCTCGCTGCGAGATGCCGACGAGGAAGGCCGGCCCCGCGAGCGGCGGCAGACGGTGCACTCCTTGCTCGGCGTGCTCGTCGCGCCCGAAGACCCGCGCGCCGTGCTGGAGGCCATCGCCGCGCCGGCCACCCGCATCGTCAGCCTGACCGTCACCGAGAAGGGCTACCACCCCGAGCCGGCCGACCTCACACGACCCGACGCGCCGCGCTCGACGCTGGGCTTCCTGGTGCATGGCCTGGCGCTGCGCCGCGCGCGCGGGCTCGGGCCGGTCACGCTGCTGTCGTGCGACAACCTCGCGAGCAACGGCCGCACGCTGCGCGGCCTGACGATCGCCTTCGCACACGAGGTCGATGCCGCACTGGCCGTGTGGATCGAGCGCGAGTGCCGCTTCCCGAACTCGATGGTCGACCGCATCGTGCCGAAAAGCGACGACCTCGCCGTCGTCACCGCCGAGCCCTTCTTCGACTGGGCGATCGAAGACGACTTCGCCGCGGGCCGCCCCGACTGGACGGCCTACGGGGCGCGCTTCGTGCCCGATGCCGCGCCCTACGAGCACCTCAAGCTGCGCATGGTCAACGGCAGCCATTCCGCCATCGCCTACCTCGGCGTGATGGCCGGCTGGCCGACGGTGGACCGTGCCATCGCCGAGCCGGTGCTGCGCCGCTTCGTCGAGGCGCTGATGCGCGAGGAGATCGAGCCGACGCTGGCGGGGCGCGTGGATGCAGACCTCGCCGACTACCGCGCCCGCCTGATCGAGCGCTTCGCCAATCCGGCGCTGGCCCACCGCACGCTGCAGATCGCGATGGACGGCTCGCAGAAGATCCCGCAGCGCTGGCTGGGCACGGTGCGTGACCGGCTCGCGGCCGGCGCCAAGATCGACCGGCTCGCGCTGGCGGTGGCCGCCTGGCTGCACTTCCTGCGCGGCGTGGACGAGGCCGGGCAGCGCTATGCCATCGACGACCCGCTGGCCGGCGCGCTGGCGGCGCTCGGCGACGATCCGCAGGCACTGTGCGGCTTCGCGCCGGTGTTCGGCGAGCTGGGGCGCGAGCCACGCTTCGTGGCACCAGTGGCGAAGGCGCTGGAGTCGCTGCGCACGAACGGCGTGCGCGCCGCGCTGGAGGCTGCATGAGCCAGGCCGAGCTGCACATCGCCGCCGAGCCGCTGACCGCCTGGGCCATCGAGTGCCTGCAACGCTCGCACGTGCCCGAGGCCGATGCCCGCTGCCTCGCCGAGAGCCTGGTGCAGACCAGCCTGTGGGGCATCGACTCGCACGGCATCGCGCGGCTGACGCATTACCTCAACCGCCTCGCGCACGGTTCGATCAACCCGGCGCCACGGATCACCGTCACGCGCAGCGGCAACGCCACAGCGCAGGTGGCGGGCGATCGCGGTCTGGGCATCGTCGTCTCCCACCGCGCCAATGCGGTCGCCATGGAGATCGCCCGCGAGCACGGCATCGGCGCCGTGGGCGTGACGGACTCTTCTCACTGCGGCGCGGTGGGCCTGTACAGCCGCGCCGCGGCGCGCGAGGGGCTGATCGGCTTCGCCTTCACCCACTCCGACAAGATCGCCGCGCCGCACGGCGGGCACCGGCCCTTCCTCGGCACCAACCCGATCTCGGTGGCGTTCCCGCGCGAGGGCTCGGAGCCGGTGTGCCTGGACATGGCCACCACCTCGATCCCCTGGAACCGGGTGATGAACGCGCGCCGCGAAGGCGCGGCCATCGCGCCGGGCGTGGCCATCGACCAGGACGGCGCCGACACCACCGACGCGCAGACCGCCCACGCGCTGCGCCCGCTCGGCGGGCTGGACTATGGCCACAAGGGCTACGGCCTGGCGCTGGCCGTGGAGCTGCTGTGCGGGCCGCTGCACGGCAACCCCTGGGGGCCTCTGATCGGGCCGATGTACGCCGAGCTGGAGCGTCCGCGCCACCTCGGCGCCTTCTTCGTCGTGCTCGACCCGATGCGCTTCGCCGGTGGCGCGGCGTTTTCCGCGACGGTCGAGACCATCGCCCGCACGCTGGCGGCCGAGCCGGGAGCACCGAAGATGCCCGGTGACCCGGAGCTCGAAGCCCAGGCACGCCGGCGCGTCGAGGGCATCCCGGTCGAGCCCGGTCTGGCCATGGAGATGCGCTCGTGGAGCGCACGGCTCGGTGTAGCCTTTCCGGCATGAACAGTTCGGCGCTGGACGTCATCACCTTCGGCGAGACCATGGTGTGCTTCGCGGCGCACGAGACCGGGCCGCTGGAACAGGCAGCGAACTTCACGAAGATCGTCGCCGGTGCGGAGTCCAACGTCGCCGTCGGCCTGGCGCGGCTCGGCCTGAAGGTGGCCTGGCTGAGCCGGCTGGGCGACGACTCGTTCGGGCGCTACATCCGCGCCTCGCTGGAGGCCGAAGGCGTGGACTGCCGCAGCGTCACCGTCGACACCGCGCAGCGCACCGGCTTCATGCTCAAGTCGCGCGCGCCGGACGGTGCCGATCCGACCGTCGAGTACCACCGCCGCGGCTCGGCGGCGAGCATGCTGTCGCTGGCCGATTTCGACGAGGCGCGCTTCCTCGCCGCACGCCACCTGCACGTCACCGGCATCACGCCGGCGCTGTCGGCCAGCTGCGCGGCGTTGGTCGAGCATGCGATGCGCTTCATGCACGCGGCCGGCCGCACGGTGTCGTTCGACCCCAACCTGCGCCCGCGCCTATGGCCGAGCCGCGAGGCGATGGCCGAGCACCTGAACCGCCTCGCCGGCCTGGCCGACTGGGTGCTGCCCGGCCTGGCCGAAGGGCAGGCGCTCACCGGGCTGCAGGCGCCCGAAGACATCGCCGACTTCTACCTGTCGCGCGGCGCGAAGGCGGTGGCCGTGAAGCTCGGCGCCGAGGGGTCGATGTGGCGCAGCGCCGAAGGCGGCGGCCGCGTGCCGGGGGTGCCGGTCGAGTGCGTGGTCGACACGGTGGGCGCCGGCGACGCCTTCGCCGCCGGGCTGATCAGCGCCCGGCTGGAAGGCCTGGATTGGCCGGCCGCGCTGGCGCGTGCCAACTGGGTCGGCGCCCAGGCCATCCAGGTCGTGGGCGACATGGATGGCCTGCCGCGTCGCGCGCAACTGCCCGCCGGGCTCTGAAGCCCGGCGCGATCAGCCGGCGTTCAGCGCCGCCAGCACCTCGTCGAGCATCTTCTTCGCGTCGCCGAACAGCATCCGGTTGTTCTCCTTGTAGAACAGCGGGTTGTCGACGCCGGCGTAGCCCGAGGCCATGCTGCGCTTCATCACGATCGAGGTCTTGGCCTTCCACACCTCGAGCACCGGCATGCCGGCGATCGGGCTGGTCGGGTCTTCCTGCGCGGCCGGGTTCACGATGTCGTTGGCGCCGATCACCATGGACACATCCGTCTCCGGGAAGTCCTCGTTGATCTCGTCCATCTCGAGCACGATGTCGTAGGGCACCTTGGCCTCGGCCAACAGCACGTTCATGTGGCCCGGCATGCGGCCGGCCACCGGGTGGATGCCGAAGCGCACGTTGACGCCCTTGCCGCGCAGGATCTTGGTGATCTCGCAGACCACGTGCTGCGCCTGCGCCACCGCCATGCCGTAGCCCGGCACGATGACCACGTTCTTGGCTTCCTTGAGCAGCTCGGCCGTCTCGGCGGCGCTGACCGGCGTCACCTCGCCCTGCGGCTGCGCCGCGCCGCCCGCGGCCGCCGGCGCCGGCGCACCGCCCCCGAACCCGCCGGCGATCACGCTGATGAAGTTGCGGTTCATCGCGCGGCACATGATGTAGCTGAGGATCGCGCCCGACGAACCCACCAGCGCGCCGGTGACGATCAGCAGGTCGTTGCTCAGCATGAAGCCGGTGGCGGCCGCCGCCCAGCCCGAGTAGCTGTTGAGCATCGAGACGACCACCGGCATGTCGGCACCGCCGATGGCCATCACCATGTGGATGCCGAACAGCAGCGCGATGACCGTCATCACGATCAGCGGTGTCATGCCCGAGGCCACGTCGTGCGCGTTCAGGAACATGCGGCCGAGCCAGATGACGACGAGCAGCGCCACGAGGTTGAGCCAGTGGCGCGCCGGCAGCAGCAGCGGCTTGCCGCCGATCTTGCCGGAGAGCTTGCCGAAGGCGATCACCGAGCCGGAGAAGGTCACGG
>Ga0209172_10006139_pt1 | contig 13690 bp, 10 predicted proteins | sample LarsenN4metaG_FD_184113 | JGI IMG/M metagenome (GOLD analysis project Ga0209172, IMG submission 184113) | Hot spring sediment bacterial and archeal communities from British Columbia, Canada, to study Microbial Dark Matter (Phase II) - Larsen... ... | reverse complement strand
AGCAGCAGATCTTGAGCTTCATTGACTACTTCAACCGCACCTTTGCCAAGCCTTTTGTCTGGAAGTTTAAAGGGTTTGATCAAGTCATCTAAGCTGGTCAGTCACTCCTGCTAGCCTGCACTAGGCTAATTACCGAGTATCAAGGTTCTATTGATCACCTTTCTAATTGATTGTGTGGGTGATAGGGATGATGAAAGATATTGTGGCATTGGTAGTTTACGCGCTTACAACGCTGTGCCAAATCCTGCTAACAAAAGACTTACTCTTGCCATCCTTGATTATGCTGTCTCTTTTTTGGCATTTTTGGTGGTTGGCATTGCTACTAGTAGGAGTTGGGTTGCTAAAGCGAAGCTGGTGGATGCTATCGAACCCCGATGCTGTGTGGTTAGAAGAAGTTGCTCTTGACTTAGGAAGGAAGCCACAGCGAACACTGGAATGGGAGCAGTGGCGGCTTGAGCGGGCAATTAGTTTTGCAGTTCTAGGGGCGATCGCACTGATTGTGAGTGTCGTTACAGTAATCAGTCATTCTGGTTAGAACCAAGTTTTGCTGGCTAACCAAATAGCGGTAAATCAATTTGTAATTGAGGGAATTGATCATGGCAGAAGTTACAGAACTCAATCAAAATGTTGATGAAACAGTAGATAGTTTAGAGCGATTAATAGGAGTGTTGGAGCAAGCCTGCACACAAATCCAGGAGAACTGCTCTGAACTGGAATCAGAAAGTGATGTCTTGAATCAGGGCAATGAGGTTATTACGCATCTGGATACTTTGGGGCAAAGTCTACAAGATGCTCACGATAAGTTAGAGAGTGCAGAATCTGAAATCACTCAAGCGTTAGGCGAGTGGCAAAAGGTGATCACTGATGCGACAACCAATCTAGAAGAAGCGGAAGGAACCACTGAAGAAATCAGTGGCGAGTTTGAAGAAATCACGCAGGCAACTCCTGAATTTGAAGGAGCGGCAGCTGCGGTTGAGCAAACCTTAGAGCAAATGGCAGGTACGCTCAACCAATTGGAAGAGTCGTTAACACAAGAAGTTGAAGAGACTCGAAAAGCCTTTCAAACCTTTGATCAAGCGCTGGATGAGTTTCAGAGCCAGGTGGAACCGATGTCAGAGCTGGACAGCGCTGTGGATGAGCTGATTACGGACATCACTGAGACTCACCGAGAGGAGATCGAAACCAACTTTGATGAGCTGAGCCAAGATTTGCGCCAGGAACAGGCGGGCGAAATTCAGCGAGCAGCAGATGAATGCGAGCAGGATGTGAAGGATAAGCTAAATACCTTTAGTGATGATGTCGAGGTGATGGCAGATGATTATGAACAAGATATATCAGAAGTTATCTCTGATCTTTCTGATGACTGTAGCAATGAACTGCAAGTAAAAATTGAGGATGCGGTAGAAAGTATTATCAATGATGCGGTATCGACACTGTTGAATGAGGTGAATGAAACAGATACGGAATTTGATTCAGGTCTTACCGTTGTCAATGAAATTAAGCCTTTGGTTCAAGACATTGTTACAGCAGGAAATGTGTTGGCTGCCAGCGATGAAATTGTGAAAGAACTGGTGGGTTAAGACATAACTTGTGAATTAAGCACAGAGGATTTGTTTAACGATGAGTGCAGCCGATTTAATTGCACGTCTTGCTGCGGCTAAGGGCGATCGCCAAAGAGCCAGTGACTTATTAGCTGAAGCCCGCAGCATGGGACGCGGAGAAGAACCTCAACCGCCTGAACCACAAGGAGGAAGTTTGCTTGATCAGCTCGGAGGTATTAGCGATGTTGGTCACACAGTTTTAGATATTGCAGGTTTTATTCCGGTGGTGGGTGCTGTCGCAGATTTAGCGAATGCAGGCTGGTATGCGGCAGAGGGAGATTACAAAAATGCTGCTCTGTCAGCCGCCTCTGCAGTTCCAGGAGTCGGTGATGTTGCTGCTGCGGGCAAGATTGCTCTGAAGACTGCCGCCGCTGCTAAAGGGGCTACTGCTGTTGGGGGTGCTCTGGCATTGGCAAGGAGAGGACCCAAAACTTATATCACCTACTCGCTTCGCAGCGCTGATGGAGCCGTCAGGTATGTTGGACGAGCGAGTGGGAGAGGTACTCCTGAGCAAGTAATGAGGCAGAGAATTAGCAAAGGTCATAAGGTGGCGAATGCAAACCCTCACCTTACACCAAAAATTGAAGCGCTTCAGGGGAATCGCTCTGCCAACATGGGGGCCGAGGATGTGCTCCATGAGTATCACAAACGGGAAGGGGCAAATTTGCTCAATGATCCAAAGTCGCCGCCTCTAAGTAGTTTACCGAGAAAAATTAAGAAAACGCGCCAACGGATTGAGGACTACGCTGAGGATCTCAAAACTGACTTGTGAGGAGGTTCATCAGAGACAAATTGCATGGGTATTGAAGAAATGATGACTTGTGTACACAAAGGAGAATGAAAACTATGAGCGTACAAGATTTGATTGGTCGCATCGAAACAGCTAGAAGCAATCTTCAAGAATCAAGAAATCAGTTGTCCAGTTCGAGGGCAATAAATGCTGCCGATATCACTAGTCATCAAAATCCAGGAGCACCTATAGACTGTACTCCAAAACCCAGGCCAGGTAGGACAGAAACAATAGCCGACGGGGCTTTGAAGGGTGCAGGAGTAGGGATTGCAGCTGGAGTAGGGGCTGGAGTAGCTGGTACCGGCGGTGTAGGGATAGCTCCGCTTGCAATTGTTGGAGGGGCTATAGGTGCAGGGGTAGGAGCTGTAGGTGGTTACTTTAAGTACGAGATAGACAGTATACCCGATGAGGGATGCCCTACGTTACCACCCACGGAGTAATAAACTATTAGCAACTAGCCTTCACCTTAATACGTGAAACATTGAGTTTGGAACACAATAGTTTAGTTTTAGAGCCATAACGTTTCCATCTAGAAGTCAAAGTTTCGAGTTTAGAACAGCAAGTTTTTGGCTCAGAGGTCGAAACTTCTAACTCAAAACAGCAACGGTTAAGTTTGGAACAGCAAATTTCGAGTTTGGAACAGCAACATTTGAGTTCAAAGCAGCAAACTTCGGGTTCAGAACAGCAACGGTTCGGAGCAAAACAAGACGCTTCCCCTTCAAAGCAGCAACCGTTGAGTTCAAAACAGCATTGTTTGAGTTTCAAACGTGAGCCTTCCGAGCTTCGAGTCCAGCATTTCTAACCATTCATCGAGAGACAATGATTATGAGCGAAGCAACCAGTTCATTAGAGCAATTAGCAACGGATGTACCAGAAAAGTTGAAACTTCTGGTTCAAGATTTGTCAGATCTTCAGGGAGAGGTGGATGATTTAGAGACTCATCTGGATGGGATGAATGACCAGGTGACAGATTTAATTGGGCAGATTGAGACGGCGTTGGATGAGTTGCATACTGAGTTGTCAAATCAGGGTAGTCAACTGGGTGAAGCAGTTTCTGATCTGGATGGAGAGTTTGAAACCCTCAAAACTGAAGTCGCATCGGCTCAGGATGAACTAATGACTGAGCTGCAAGAAGCACAGGGTAAGCTGACTGACCTCAAGGGGAGTTTAGATGAGGGGCAAACCTCGGTTAGCACAGCAGGACAAAATGTGGTAACGATGCTGACTCAGGCACAGGGCAAGGTAGAGGCAGGTCAAGACCAGTTAGATGGCGCAGTGGACGCTCTTAGCGCTGAAATTCAAGCAGTGCAGCAGGGGATTGATACGGCTCAAACCACTGTGAATGAGCATGTAGGAGACTTAACTGATAGCCTGGACGATGCCCAGAAGGACGTTGATGGAAAAGTGCAGGATGTAGTAGATACATTGGCCAATGTTGACGCTTTAGAGACAGAATTGAGTAATGCTAAAGATAATGTAGTCAAGACTCGATTGGATGGATTAATAGACACGGCTAGAACTGAAGTAGATAACCTGCGATCGCTCATTGAAAACGCTCTTAACCCAGTTATAGAAACGATCCAGGGAATTAATGATGAGCTTGCAGATGTGGAATCAAATCTGTCATCTGGACAAGATGATCTAAAAACCCAGTTTGATGACTTGCAGGAATTGATTGAACCTTTGAAAAAGGGAATTGATGAAGCCCGTGATGTGGCTGATAAATTTGCCTTGCCGTGGGCGTAGTTTTCTCCCTTAATTCCTCTCCAACATAGAGAAAGGAGTAAAACCTAAACCGGATCAAGATCCAACTCTTTCATGGCAAAGAAGGCTAGGAAAGGGTTCTCAACGATCTATCACACAACCCAAATCATCTATTTGCTTCCTTTTATCGGGAAGTAGAGAACTCATCTGCAAAATTTTGAATTGAAAGGAGCAAACAATGGCAGATTTTCAAAGTGCAGCAGCAGAAACAACCAGTCGATTAGCAACCGTCGTGACTGAAGTCGAACAAACTCAAGGACAGGTGCAAACGGCTAGAACCGAGCTAGAGAACTTAAAACAGCAGACTGAAGATACCTGGACGCAGTTTAGTGAGCAGGCACAGACGTTGTTAGAGCAGATCAACACCAGCAAAGGAGAACTCGTTGCTGAAGCCGATTTAGTAGAACAGGCAATCGCTCAACTCAAGCAAAAGATTGATACTGTTCAGCAAGAGATGGTGCAAGAGTTAGAGGATACCAAAAGTGCGATCGCGGCGATCGACGACAAAGTAGCTGAACTAACTCCTGAACTAGAAGGAGACTTGCAAGAGGCAGAGGCTGCTTTCAATAGTCTGCACGATAAAGAGATTGGAAGTGAGCTAGAGCAAGCAGTGTCGCCTGTAGTCTCTCAACTACAGGCAGCGAGTGGAGAGTTACAAGGGTTTCAAGACCAACTCACACAACAGACCGAAGCTCTAGCAGGAACAATCTCCGAACAAGTTATCCCTGCCATTACTGGCTACGTCACCACTACCACTGAATTTTTAGAAGGAATTATTGATCAATTCAATAACCAACTCCAAGCAGTTGGAGACGAACTGGAACAATCTTTGGGTGATGAAATGGAGCAAACAGAGCAAGGGCAAGATAATCTCTTCAATCAGCTTGAAGATAATACCCACAAGTTAGAAGACGTAATGGCTAAATTGAGCGACGCAGTTGAGATGGCAAAATCAAGTGTTGTAGAAGCGGGGCAGGTAGTCGTAGATGGCATTCAAGAAACTAGCGGTAGCTGTAAAACGACGATTCAACTCCTGTCAGAAGCTGAACAATCTTTAGCAAAGATTTAGTCTTGTATCTCAGCCAAGCTCTAAATCAAAACGAATCACCGGAAGGAAAGAGTTATGAATTATTTGTGGTCTAACAAACATCAAATCCTGCAAGCATTCTCATCTGCATGTCTCCTTTATGGAATCAGTATTTTCAGCTTTGCAACAACGACAAGTGCCCTGGAACCTCCTCAGGCAAACAGTCAAACTTATTCTCATATTCATGAGCAACTCAAACTTTCTCCAAATCTCCGCAAAGAGACTCAACCCGATTTTCACACTTATCGGTTGGGAGCTGGAGATACCATTTTGGCAACCATTACGCCACGCAGCAAAGATTATAGCTTTAACGCAGTTTTAGATCGGCAGGGTAATGTTTCAGTTCCACTGGTTGGGCTTATCAATTTAGAGAACATGACGATCGCTGAGGCGCAAACCAGGCTACAGTCAGCTCTGGCAGAGTATTTAGTCAATCCCCAAGTAGGAATTGTGTTGGGTACTGCCCGAACAACCAAAGTCATGATGGCTGGAGAAATTGCTAAACCAGGCTTCTATACTCTGCAAGATCCACGTCTGCCGGTTGCATTAATTGAAGCTGGGGGGATAACTCGTTTCGCAGATCTGCGACAAGTTACCATTCGACGACACGCCGCTACATCTGAGACCCTTGAGCAACAACTGGATCTATTCACAATGCTAAAAGAGGGGAAGAGTCTGGCTGACCTGCGTTTGATGGATGGAGATATTATCCAAGTTCCAGCCTTAAAAAACGGTACAGTTCAAAACTATGACCGTGAACTGTTGGCAAAGTCAAATTTGGGACAACCTAAAATTACAATTCGTGTTTTAGATTACTCCAGTGGTGTAAGTCGTGTGCAAATTGAAAATGGCAGTGATTTTCTAGACGCTTTGACTGCTATTAAACCAAATATTGAGCGAGTGGATATGGGTGATCTCCAACTTATTCGATTTAACCCTGAAACACGTCGGGCAGAACTTATTCCAATAAATGCCAAAAAAGCTCTCAAAGGCGATTCTAGTCAAAACCCAACGCTAGAACATAATGACGTCATTGTGCTGGAGCGCACCTGGATTGCGAAGTTCAATTACACATTAACTCAAATCACTCAACCATTTAAGGATGCATTTGGCTTTCTAATGTTTTTTGATTCGATGGGTAGTGGGGTGAGTGAGGTCTTTAAAGGAGACGGATAAATAACTTGGCTTTCTTTCCTCAATTGGCGTTCTCATTCATGGTGAAGATAATGAAAAGTGATTTGCTGATCAAACGCTATTTAGCTGCTCTTCAACATTACAAGTGGTATGGAATTGGGACTTTAGGTCTGATCCTATCGATTTCCGCTGGGCTTTCTACGCAGTTTGCCAAATCTGAAACAACCTACGCAGTTCAGGGTACTCTTATTTACCAACCTACTAATGAAGCTTCAAAGCCTTCTCCCCTCCAAAAAACGGAAGCTTCTGCAAGTGAGCAAAAACCTGCTTTAGGCAAAGAAAATTTGCTGACCGATAGTTTATTGCAAGCAACATCAAAGACTTTAAGGAGTAAGCAGCTAGCGATCGCACCCTCTTCTCTACGAAACCAAATTCAGATCAAACCTGACTCAGAACAGCAGAACCGCTTTCTAATCACCTATCAAGACGAAAACGCACAAAAGGCAACTTTGATCGTCAATTCATTTTTGGATGCTGTTAGCGAACAAAGCCTTGCTCAAAAGCGCCAGCAAATTGAAGATAGTATTAAAGTTCTAGAGAAGAGGAAAGATTTGCTCGAAAAAAACTTGCTGATTGCAGAAGAAAAGTTACGAGAGTTTAGCAAGCAGGAAAAACCAGCAATTCAAGCAGCAATTGATGGTAGTCTTGTTTCTGCAATTACAAACATTCAACAACAGCAACGACAACTTCGCCGTGAAATTGAAGGGATCGATGCTGAAATTATCAGTCTGCAAGCCAGGCTTGGGATGACACCAGAACAAGCTTACATTGCTTCAGCGTTGAGTGCAGATCAGACAGTTGGTAGCTTAAAAACAAAAATCGGCGATCTGGAATCTCAAGTTCAAATCCAGCGACAAGATTTGCAGGCTAAGCACCCTGAGGTTTTGGCTCTTCAACATCAACGCCAGGTTTACGAAACACAACTACGGCAACGAATGGCAGAAATTATTGGGCACAGCAATACGATCCCCGTTCAAAATGTAGCTTACTTCAATCGAGTTAGTAACCTAGATAAAGCAAGACAAGATCTGGCGAATAAACTGGTTAACTTAAAAACTCAACGTGAACGATTATCACAAGAACTTAGTATTCTTCAAAGAGCAGAACCTGAGTTACGACAAGAATATAGAGATGGCACAGCTCTAAAGCTCGATTTGGAGAAATTGACTAAAAACGTTGCTCGTTACCGGGAAGCTTTTGAGCAAACGGAAAAGCAGTTAGCAGCACTAGATTTGAAGAAAGCTGAGACAAAAAGTGACTGGGCAACCAATATATCACCGCAGGTGAAAGATATTACTCAGTGGTGGCTTCAACAACCTGTCATTCTCTTGGCAGGGGGCCTCTTGGGGATGCTGATTGGTACAGGCGTCATCTTACTTCTAGACTTAGTTCAGGGGCGAATCTTGTCACTGGAAGAAGTACAAGCGATTTTGCAACAACGGGTTCCTTTTCTAGGAGCTTTGCCAACAATTTCTAAAAGTGCGAGCAAAGAGCCTATCCCTGTTTTGGTTGAGGCAGATTCACCCTACTTAGAAGGCTACGAAATGCTGCGGAGTAGTCTACAACATTGCCTCCAGGAGCAACCAATCAAAATGGTAATTGTTTCCAGTTTGCAGAATGAAGAGGGAAAAACAGTGACCGCCTACAATTTAGCGATCGCGTCAGCTAGGGCTGGGAAAAAAACGCTGTTGATTGAAGCAAATTTACGAGCACCCTCTCACGCACAAACAGTTGGTCTATCGTTGACAGAAGGTGGGGAGGCAATGACAACAGCAAATCATTTCCAAACTGAAAGTATTTACTCAACCCCCGGCATTAAAGGTCTGTATGTGCTGCCCAATCCGGGAACTGTGGAGCAAGTAGCAGCTCTCCTAGAATCTGAACAAATGGAAGCTCTACTCAAGTCCGTCCGAGAAGAATTCGACTTTATTGTCATTGAAACGGCCACTTTGCGATACAGCGATGCATTATTAATCGAACCTCTGACTGATGGGTTGATTCTCGTAACTCGGCCTGGATATACGCTGCGTAAGAGCCTCAGAGTTGTTGTTGAAAAGTTCTTTGAATTTCGCAACGTGAAATTGCTAGGCATTTTGACAAATCAAGTTAACCAGTCCATCAGATCTGCCTCTTTTCTATCTTTCTAAGGGACCAACTGTATTTCAAGAATGAGAGATGTCTGCAGTAAAACGGCTCCCATAATGATGCAAGTAGACCCTTCTCTAGGGTTCGTCCACTTCTGTTAGTTGCTTCTTACTTAGAAATTAATGACTTCTATGCTAGACAGGATTATTCGTGAGCACTACAAGCTTATTAAACCTCTAGGCTCAGGAGCGTTTGGGCGAACTTATTTAGCTCATAATCTTCAGGCTTCTGACCAGTCAACTTGTGTGATTAAGCAGTTGAAATTAGAAGGTAAAGATCCTGATGTTGTAGCAAAAGTACGTGAATGGTTTAAGCGGGAGGCAGAAGCATTACAACGGTTAGGTCAGCATGCGCAAATTCCTCAGTTGTTAGATGCTTTTGAGGAGAAGCAAGAGTTTTACCTGGTACAAGAATATATTGAAGGTACTGTACTTCGAGAAGAGCTACGCGAAAGCTCTTTATGGAATGAACAGCAAGCTTTTGATTTTCTCCAAGAAGTGTTGCCTATTTTAGATTTTATTCATTCAAAAGGCATCATTCATCGTGATATCAAACCTGAGAACCTTATCCGTAGAGCAAATGATCGTAGGTTGTTTTTAATTGATTTTGGAGCAGTCAAGCAAGTTACGAAGCTTATCCAGAAGCAATCCTCTTTGACTATTGTTCATAGTCAAGGGTATTCTCCTCCTGAACAGCTAGCTGGCATGCCCGAACTCAACAGTGATATTTATGCACTAGGAATAACTTGCATTGAAGCGTTAACTGGAATGTCTCCAGAAGCCTTGGTACAGGTACGAGATCCCAAAACTCGGCAATTCATCTGGCCTGAAGCGCTGGTCATTAGCAATGAGTTTCAGTTGATTTTACAGAAGATGGTCTGCACTGACTCACATCAGCGTTATACAAAGGCGGTGGATGTGCTTCAAAGTCTAAGTCAACTCAATACTGATTCTCCAACCCTTGCAAGCCCTGATCACTATACTCCGACCGAAATTACAACCACTAATTCGGCTGACTTACAACAGAATTGGCAGCACTCCTATACCCCGACCGAGATTAGTAGTCGTGGACTGGATGAAGCCACTTCAATAGACAAGCAGCAAAGAGAGAAAGTAAACCACTTAGTTTCTTCCCTGTCAACTCATTCAAATGACAACTCGAAACAGCTATTTGATCAACTGAATCAACGGTTCCAAGTTCTAGAAGAATCTATTATTAGAAATAGACTTAATACAATCCAATCGGTTTTGCAGAAAAAGTTGGTGCTACTTTCTAGTTCCCTATTTGTGATAGCAACCGTATCAGTCACTTTATACGCATTGGCTCAAAATCAAACAACTCACTCTATTCAACCAACAAGTCTGAACAGTCACCAGCTAGTAGAAGCATCTAAAACTATACTTGAAGAAAAATATCGTTTTTCAAATCATTCAGCACCAATCACATTTCTAGGTTTTTCTTCTGACGGAATGACGGTTGTTGCTGCTAGTGACGACGGGTTAGTTAAAATTCAAAATCTACAAGATCAAACCAGTAAACTTTTAACTCAAACCCCCAATAAGATACTAGCCTTAGCTCTTAGCAGTAATGGTCAATACCTTGCAATTGCCACCCAAGATAAAACTATTGAAGTTTGGGACTTAGTTAATTTAAAGAAAAATCATCAAATTACGGTCGATCAATTGGTTTGGTCTTTAGCTCTCAACTATGAAGGCCAGATGTTGGCAGCAGGTAATCTTGGACGTATTCAAGTATGGAGTTTGCAGCAGATGCCACGGCTACTGAAAACACACACCATTGATCCTCAAAAAGCTGAACCTATTCAAACCTTAGCATTTAATTCAGGTTCAGATACGCTGATCGGAGGTAGTGCAGACGGATCAATTTACTTGTTAAATACAAAGGAAAACTCCTTACAAAAGCTTCAAAAACATACGAAAGCAGTTCGCGCGATCGCAATAGATTACCCAAGTGAGTCTTTTTTTACAGGTAGTGCAGACGATACAGTGAATGTTTGGGAACCAAAGAAAGAGACAAAGCAACCTATTAGTCGCATGCCTGCTGATATGGGTGGTGTGCAGGCGATCGCAAAAAGTCCTCACGGTAGAAAGATTGCAGCAGGTGGCGCTTACGGCGTGCTTCGGTTATGGGATTGGCAAACGACTCAACCAATCGCGAGTTTAACTTTATCAAGTGAAATTACTGCTTTAGCGTTTTCTCCTAACGGCAAAATGCTGGCGGTAGGCAACCAGAGCGGTGAAACCGTAATTTATCAGTTGAAATAACCTTTGCTAGTGGAGTAACAGGATGGTTAGTCTAGTTAAAAAACAGAGTCGAGTGCTTGATCTCATACAAGAATTGAAGAACCTGATAACTGAAAATCTAAGTCAAGAAGATTTTTATCAGGTTGCTATTGATAGCATAGATGCTGCTGCAAATTATTTGAATTTAAAGACACCTAGTATCAGTCTTATAAGTTTAAACCTAGACCTAGCTAAATCTTTTCACTCTTTTGTCAAAGATTTAATTTGTGAGGATTGTTTTCAATTTTGTTTTCAGGAATTGCCAGCTTCTTTATTAAAAGGAGAATCAGCAAATTCTCCTTTTCTAACACTTTACAATCTGAACTCAGAACTTGAGGACACAGATAGTAAACAATTTCCACTTGTAGCAAAAACAAATTTTAAGGTTGGTCGTAAATCCGATTGCGATATTCATATTCCAGATTACTGTTCTAAAGTAAGTGGAGAACACTTAAACGTTTATATGCTAGGCTCAAATGAGCCTCATCAGCCTCTGCAGTGGTGCGTTCAAGAATCTCAAACTTGTAGAAACGGAACGTTTATTAATGGGCAGAAGCTTTTAGGAACTCATGTTTTAAAGCACGGCGATCGCCTGGTTTTAGGTGACCAGCTCCCGTCTATTAAAAGTCCTGAACTGGTTTTTGAATGCTGCTCTAATCCAGATCAAGAAACTTTTAACCGCTTCCAAGAACAGTTTCCACTCAGCGTGGTGACTTGTGATATTTTGTGTGTTGTGATCAAAGCTGATGAATATAATGCAAGCGATAAAGAAGTCTTGAATAGAAGCATCGGGACATTACCTTTTCAAGGTTGCTTTTTGGTTTTACTTAATGAGAAAACAGGAAGTTTTTCAATTTTTCAGTATCCTGATGAATTACTCAGTAGCATGGAATTTAGCCAATCTCTGTCCCATTACAGTCAACACGATGAATACGTTCAATTCCAACAAGCTTTAGTTAAAGTCAATTGCATCATTGATTTGATTAATGAGTTAACCGTGACGCAACTTGCTAGAGTCAATGAAGCAGTGAGAAAAGCTGAAACCCAATTAACTCAAACAGATAAACGAAGAGTAACAGATAGAAGACCTGCGACAGCTATCACAATCAATGAGCAAAAGGTTTGGCTTTTGAAATCCGTTGAGACCTCACTGACTCAATCCAAGCAAGATTTATTAGATGATTCCCTAGCAGATAGCATCATTCAAAAGATTCAGGACCTTGTTAGTAGCCTTCGTGCATGTGTGGTTAAGCAGGGAACTGAGAAGTACCTTGAGTTGAATGTGCAAGATTCTGATTTAAATGTTAACGATTACTTATTTGATTTTTGTAAGCGCGAACTGCTGAACTGGGCAGAAGAAGAATGGAGGAATATTTGTACGACTTATGGCCATGGCGGCTTAGATAACCTGAGAAAAAATATTAATGGAAGCTCAGCTCTATCTAGTGAGCAAAAGCAGAGTATAACTCGATTGACAGAAAAACAACGAAACCATTTAGAAGACATTTTCCAAGTTCCTCTCAAACGAATTAATTGCCGAGTTGCGTATCGCGAAGATCCAATCTTGCTTTACTTCATTAAGAAAGTGCGTAGCTCTATTTTTCAGGTCATGGGTATTTTATTCTTGCTAAGTTTTCTTGGCTTTAGTAGAGGTGCTGTAATCAAAAGCATCAACAAGCAAATCTCAGGCTCTTTCTTACTAACCGCGATCGCCTTGAGTTTGATCGGGTGGCTACTCTATAAGCTATATCGCAATTACCAGAAGGATAAAGGTACCGAAGTGCAAAAAGCTTCTGAAAAGCTCAGGCAAGAACTTCAGGGGTATTACCAGCGAGTTATTAAAGGACGGTTTGCAGATAAGCTAGTGCAGAGTTTGAAAGTCTTTTTGCAGGAGGAAATAGATAGATGCGAAGAGAAATTAATGGATACTCATTCAGAAGCTAACGATGTTTTGACATCTAGAGATAAACAGGAGAGTACAAAAATATATTTGAGAGAATGTCAGAGCCAAGCAACTCGTATGGAACGAATTATCCGAGATTTGCAGAGACTAAAGGGTAAGCTTCAAAGATTACAAGTTGATAATTGAAGTCATTGATGGGTATAGCGAAGCTGAGAAGCAATCGCATGGAAACGATTTCATTGACGTTCTAAGCTTTGTGAAAATTGGCAGCGTTTGAAAAGCAAGAGCCTGAGGGTTATTGAATGTTCCTTATGTATTAAGAGACTTTTGATTGACAAATAGAGAGGTGAGAAATGCACAGCAACCGAATCGGCTATCTTGGCTATTGACTTTACCGATCAGGGTGGAATAATGCTAGATGCAATAATCTTTCACCATTGCAACACAAATTACTCAGTACCCCACTCTATTTTCATCATGGTTTTGCAGCAGGCTTAGATTATGTCTAAAAAGCAGCTTATGAGGAAAGCTACTGGTAAGCAGCATCCTTGTGTTTGTGTTATTACTTGTGCCATAACCTATTAGGAATGCTTACTGATAGTCGTTACGGATGTTTTTAGAGATACTCTTGATACTCTCCCAGTCATCAATTTAAGCAGAATTGCGGCTGAAAAGTGAGTTCCTTAGAACTAAGATGCTCAGGAGAGATCGCCCCTAGTATCGTGATTCTAGCCTTTTGGTCAATATGATCGCTGCTTTCTTCTAAATCTATACAGGGGCGCATCCGGAGGTTGGGGGAGTACGGGGCGGATTAGCGAGAATAGAAGAGGATACAAAAAAGGGGCACCCAGTGGGTGCACCCCAATCAATTAAGTTCTAGATCTATGCTAACGCTTTCAGACG
>Ga0209172_10006135_pt1 | contig 13701 bp, 12 predicted proteins | sample LarsenN4metaG_FD_184113 | JGI IMG/M metagenome (GOLD analysis project Ga0209172, IMG submission 184113) | Hot spring sediment bacterial and archeal communities from British Columbia, Canada, to study Microbial Dark Matter (Phase II) - Larsen... ... | reverse complement strand
CGGTGCGCACTGCAGCTGAGCCAAAAACTCCTGGCTCGCCAATCCGGGAAGAACGGCCGATCTCGGGGCGCGTTCGACGCGCGGCGTTGCGGAGCGATCCGCAGCGTCACTTAGAGACTACCTCGGCGCGTCCGACGCGCCCCGCCTCCTGGCGCCAGATCGCCAGGTCGCCAAAATCGCCAATCGGAAGGCGCGCGCCGACCGATGCGTTCTCGCACGCGTCACGACTGGCGACTTGGCGACCTGGCGATCTGGCGAAAGAGCGGGTTGCGCCGCTCGCGACCCGTGTCTGAAAAGCGGGAAAGGGAGGGCGGCGAACCGACAGAAGGCGCCTTAGCGTCATAGTGACGAGCGATTTCAACCGGTGCACATTCTCGCGTGAGGAAATGCGATGCCCGATCTGGAAACATTCCGCGATGAGACGCGGGCTTGGCTAGAAGCGAACTGCCCGCAATCCATGCGCACGCCGCTGACGGGCGAGGATGAGATTGTCTGGGGCGGGCGCAAGGCCAGCTTTCCCAGCGAGGACGCCAGGCTCTGGCTCGAGCGCATGGGCGCCAAGGGCTGGACGGCGCCGACCTGGCCGAAAGAATACGGCGGCGGCGGGCTGAGCGCGGACGAGAACCGCGTGCTTCAGCAAGAGCTGAAACGCATCAATGCCCGGCCGGCCCTCTTTTCATTCGGCATCTGGATGCTGGGGCCGGTGCTGCTCGAATATGCGACCGAGGAGCAGAAGAAGGAGCATTTGCCGAAAATCGCGCGCGGCGAGATCAGGTGGTGTCAGGGTTATTCGGAGCCGGGCGCGGGGAGCGATCTCGCCGGGCTGCAGACCAAGTGCGAGGACAAAGGCGATCACTGGCTGATTAACGGCCAGAAGGTGTGGACCTCGTACGCGAATTACGCCGACTGGTGCTTCTGCCTCGTGCGCACCGATGCGAGCGTGAAGCACGAAGGCATTTCCTTCGTGCTGATCGACATGGAAACGCCCGGCGTCGAGACGCGGCCGATCAAGCTGATCTCCGGCTCGTCGCCCTTCTGCGAAACGTTCTTCACCGACGTGAAGATTCCCAAAGGCAACATGGTGGGGCGCCTCAATGGCGGTTGGGAGATCGCCAAGCGGCTGCTGCAGTACGAGCGCACAAATATCTCCGGTTTTGGCTCGAACACGCGCGTCGATGTGGTCGATGTCGCGAAGACGCATGTCGGTCTGGAAGACGGCGTGCTGGCCGACCGCGATTTGCGCGCGCGTATCGCCCAGCACAAGATGTTCGAACGGGCTTATGCGCTGACGACGCAACGCGCGCAGGAAGAGGCGAAAGCCGGCGGCAATGTCAGCCACATGGCCTCGATGTTCAAAGTCGCTGGCGCGACGCTGAACCAGGAGCGTTGCGAGCTGATGCTGGAAGCCGCGGGCAATCGCGGGCTTGGCTGGAGCGGCGAAGGCTTTGCGCCGGATGAACTCGCCATCACGCGCGGCTGGCTGCGCTCGAAGGGCAATTCGATCGAAGGCGGCACGACCGAGGTCAATCTCAATGTGGTCGCCAAGCGCGTCTTGGGTCTGAGGGACACGCAATGACGTTCACGCTCAACGACGACGCCCGCATGCTGAGGGAGACGGCGCGCGATTTCTTCCGCGAACAGGCGCCCGTATCGCGGCTGCGCAAGCTGCGCGACGCCAAGAAGAACGGGCGCGATCCGGAGCTGTGGCGGGAGATGTCGGCGTTGGGCCTCGCCGGCGTGATCGTGCACGAGGACTTTGGCGGGGCTGGTTTGGGCTTTGTCGCGCTGGGCGCTGTGCTGGAGGAGGCGGGGCGCACGCTCGTCGCTTCGCCGTTGCACTCAAGCGCCTGCGTTGGCGCAAGCGCGCTGATGCTGGCGGGCACGCAGGCGCAGAACGCGGAGTGGTTGCCGAAGATTGCGTCGGGCGAGGTGATCGCGACGCTGGCGGTCGATGAGGGCGCGCATCACACGCCCGGCGTCTCCGAATTGAAAGCAAGCGGCGGCAAGATCAGCGGCGAGAAGCGCTACGTGGCCGATGGGCACATCGCCGATCTGTTCATCGTCGCGGGCCAGGAAGGCGCGCTCTATCTGGTGGCGGCTGATGCGAAGGGTCTGTCGCGCCGCGAACTCGTGACGGCCGATAGCCGCGGCGCCGCGGATGTGAAATTCGACAACGTCGCCGCCGAGCCGATGGACGGCGGCGTCGATGCGCTCGACGCCATCCTCGATCGCGCGCGCATTGGCCTCGCCGCAGAGATGCTCGGCCAAGCCAGCGAGGCATTCGAGATCACCAGCGAGTACTTAAAAACACGCCGCCAGTTCGGTCAGCCGATCGGCGGCTTCCAGGCTCTGCAGCATCGCGCCGCGAAGCTGTTCACTGATCTCGAACTGACGCGCTCGTGCGTGCTGGCGGCGCTCGATGCCGTCGATCGCGGGTCAAACGACGTCGCCGAATATGCGAGCGTCGCGAAGGCGCGCGCGGGTGAGACACTGCACCACGCGACGAACGAGATGGTCCAGCTGCACGGCGGCATCGGCATGACCGACGAACACGACGCCGGATTCTATCTCAAGCGCGCGCGGGTTGTTGAGGCGCTGTACGGGAGCGCCAGCTTCCATCGCGATCGGTACGCCAGCTTGCTGGGATTCTGATTGTGCGGCCTCATCATTCGTCATTCCGGGGCAATGCGAAGCATTGAGCCCGGAATCCAGGGGATAACAGAGCGCGGGGCGCTGGTCCCTGGGTTCCGGGTTCGCTCTCGCTACGCGAGATCGCCCCGGAATGACGAGGATTGGCGAGGTCACTGGTGCTTCGCCGCGCGGCTGAAGAAAAACGCAGACAGGCTCCAGCCGGCCGCGAGCACTGCAGTCGCTGCGAACACTTCCGGCGCGAGGACGTCGCCCTGCGGCTCGGCAACGCCGGCGTACGCGATCACGGGCGCGGCGATGGTTGCGACCGAGGTCAAGGCCATCGTCCAAACCATGCGGCCTGCGCGCCCACGCGCCGTAATTGCGCCGGCGATGGCGAGCGCCACGGTGAGGAGGTACAGCTGGTTGCCGGGATTGTCCTCGCTGCCGATGATGCCGACGGCGCCGGTTATCCAGAGCGTGAGGATGCCCGTGCCGAGCGCGGCAACTGTTCCCGCCTGGTAGGCGAGGCCGCCGATGCGCGCGGCGAGCTCGTAGGTGACGCCGGCGCCCAAGAGCAGCCCGCCGGCGAAGACAAAATCGCCGACCGTCCAGTTCACCTCCTCTGTGAACTGCATGGCCACGAGCGGCAGAAAGAGGATGACCGCCGTCGCCGTGGTCCAAGCCGTCGTGAGCCACGGGTTTCCGCCTTTGCCGCCGTTATTCACTTTCTCCGCCATGCCGTGGCCTCCGATGCTAAGGCCGCCAACTTGCCTATCGGGGCGGTGAGCGGCATGAGCAGCGCCTGAGGTTTCGTTGAAACGTGGCGTCCGGCAGCTTCCGCTTCGATCATTTTGCGCTCGATCCTGCCGATCGCCAGCTGCGGCGCGACGGCGCGCCGGTCGAGCTGAACGCGCGGTATTTGGACGCGCTGATCCTTTGGTGCGCGAGCAGGGCAAGCTCGTCACCAAGGAGCGGTTCCTCGAAGAGGTCTGGCGCGGCGTGCCGGTGACGGACGAGGCGCTGACCCAGTGCATCAAGACGCTGCGCCGACAGCTCGGCGACGACGCCTCGAACCCGCGCTTTATCGAAACGGCGCCGAAGCACGGGTATCGCTTCATTGCGCCGGTGGAGTGGGTGGAAGGGACGCGCGGGTCAGCGATGTCCGCGCCATCTGCCGCTGTTGGCGAGTTCCTCACGCTGGGACTGGCCGGGACCATCGGAGGTGGCGCGGCGGGAATGTTGGGCGGATTCCTGTACAGTTTCGTGGCGACAGGCCCCGGCATGGGCGCTGTTTCAACCGTACTCGTGCTGGTCGCGATTACTGCGCTTGTCGGCGTACTGGGCGGAGCAGGCGTTGGGTTCGGGATTGCGGTCGGCGCGTTGGCCCCGCTGCGGATGGGGCAGTGGAGCATTCTGGGCGGCGCGCTCGGCGGACTCCTTGTCGGCAGTCTGGTGAAGCTGATGGGGGTGGATGCATTCAATCTCCTGTTCGGACAGGGCCCCGGCGAGATTACCGGCGGGCCCGAGGGCGCGCTGCTTGGCGGCGCCGTTGGGCTCGGCGTGTGGCTGGCGAATAAGAGCTCCGAAAGACCGCGCTTACGATTGAACGTGGCGGTCGCGGCGGCCACAGGCGGCGCGGCGGGAGCAACCATCGAGCTGCTCGGCGGGCGCCTGATGGCTGGGAGCTTGCATCTGCTCGCACAGCATTTTCCCACCTCAAGGCTGCACTTCGACCGGATCGGCGTGCTGTTCGGCGAATATGGATTTGGGCAAGTGAGCCAGACCGTGACGAGCGCGCTTGAGGGCGCGCTTTTTGGCGCGTGCGTGGTTGGCGCGATGATCTACGCGCGCCGCCGTCGGGGCGACCGCGAAAAGTCAGCAACGCTAACTAACTAGCCGCAACCAGGTGTCGATCGAGCAGCATCCGCTAGACTTCTTTCGCCACTTCCTCCGCGGGACCGCCTGGATGCGCGGCGCCGAGGCCTTGATCGACGAGCGCTTTCCATGCGCCCTCCGCGCTATCCGCAAAGCGGAAGAGGGTGAGATCTTCGGGCGCGATCGCGCCATATTTCAGCAGCGCGTCGAAATTGACGATCTCGCGCCAATAGGCTTCGTCAAAAAGCACAACGGGAATGAGCGGCGCTTTGCCTGTCTGGCGAAGCGTCAAAATCTCGAACAATTCATCCAGCGTGCCAAAACCGCCCGGAAACACGACAAGTGCGTTGGCCCGCATGGCAAGGTGCATCTTGCGCATCGCGAAGTAGTGGAAGTTGAAGGTAAGCTCCGGTGTGGAGTAGGCGTTGGGCTCCTGTTCGAGCGGCAGCGTGATGTTGAAGCCAATCGATTTTGCGCCCGCCTCGGCGGCGCCTCGGTTAGCCGCTTCCATGATGCCGGGCCCGCCGCCGGTGGCGATGACGTTTTCGCAGGCTTTGTGCGGCGCGTGAATCGCGCCGCCGCGCTGCGAAGCGATCCGCCCGAACGTGCGCGCCTCAGCGTACCAGTAAGCCTCCTTGCCGGGGCCGTTCTCGCGGATTCGAGCTGAACCGAACACCACGATGGTGGAGAGCACCTTATGAGCTTTCAGCGCGAGCTCGGCTTTGGAGTACTCGAGCGCGAACCGGAGGGCGCGCATGTCCTCGCTGAGCAAGAAGTCCTGATCGAGCGCAGCAAGGCGGTACGATGGCGAGGCGAGTTGGGCGGCGTTTGGTTTGGTGGTCTTAGGACTATCGGCCATGGGACAGAATTATAGAACGGGTGGTGTGGGCCGTCGCCCTTGAACACGCTCAGGATTACACCCCAACCAAGTACGAATGTGGTCCCGCCTGTGCTAGGTTCGCGCTGATTCATGCCGATCCGCCGTCTCCCCCCGGAAGCCGTGAACCGCATCGCCGCGGGCGAAGTGGTGGAGCGTCCCGCGGCTGCGGTGAAGGAGCTGGTTGAGAACGCGCTCGACGCGGGCGCCAAGCGCATCGCCGTGCGGATCGAGCGCGGCGGGCTTGGGCTCATTGCGATCGAGGACGATGGCTGCGGCATTCCGCGCGAGGAACTGGCGCTGGCTGTCGAGCGGCATGCGACGTCAAAACTGGAGGCGGGCGAGGGCGGCGCTGTCGATCTTTTGAACATCCACACGATGGGCTTTCGCGGCGAGGCCCTGCCCTCGATCGGCGCGGTGGCGCGGCTGGCGATTACATCGAAGGCGCGCGGGGCGGGCGAGGCATGGCGCATAGAGGTGGAGGGCGGCGCGGTCGGCGCCGTGAAACCCGCAGCCCGGGCGGCGCTGAGCGACAGCGGCACGCGGGTTGAAGTGCGCGATCTTTTCTTCGCAACGCCCGCGCGGCTTAAGTTCATGAAGTCCGAGCGCGCTGAGATGATGGCTGTGACGGATGTCGTGAAGCGTCTGGCGATGGCGCGCCCGGAAGTGGCGTTCTCGCTGGAGCATGACGGGCGGATGTCGCTGCGGCTGAGCGCGGAACGCGATCCGGGAAATGAAGGACGGCGCGCGCGCCTGGCCGCGATCCTGGGGGCGGAGTTTGCGCCGAACTGCATCGCGCTCGATCAGGTGCGGGGCGACGTGCGGCTTTCTGGGTTCGCGGGATTGCCCACCTATCACCGGGGCACGCGCGAACATCAGCACTTGTTCGTCAACGGCCGGCCGGTGAAGGACAAGCTGATCGTTGGCGCGGTGCGGGCGGCGTATCAGGATTTGCTCGCGCGCGATCGCCACCCAGTGGCGGCGCTCTTTCTCGATCTGCCGCCGAGCGAAGTCGATGTGAACGTGCACCCGGCCAAGACGGAGGTGCGCTTTCGCGATGCGGCCTTGGTGCGCGGGCTGATCGTGGGCGCACTCTCGCACGCGCTCGCTGGCGCAGGCCATCGCGCTTCGACGACAACGGCGCAGGCCGCGTTGAGTGCGGTCCGCGCATACGACGCCCCGCAGCCGGCGCTGCGCGCGTGGGGCGTGGCAGAGGAGGGGCTGGCGGGCGATTTTGTGCGCCCGAGCGCGCGGGTTGACCACACCCGAACGTCCTCCCCGTCATCCCTTCGCGATCACATCCTCCCCGCAACGCGGGCAGGGATGGATGCGGAGGATGCACAGTTTTTCCCGCTTGGCGCCGCGCGGGCGCAGATTCATGAGACATATATCGTAGCGCAGACCGAAGACGGCATCGTCATCGTCGATCAGCACGCCGCGCACGAACGGCTCGTGTACGAGCGCATGAAGCAGATGCTCGCCAATGGCGGCGTGCCGCGGCAGGCGCTGTTGATTCCGGAGGTCGTCGAACTCGATCCGAGCGAGGCCGAAGCGCTGGCCGCGCGCGCGGAGGAGCTAGCACAGCTTGGTCTGGTGATCGAGCCGTTTGGCGCAGGCACCATTCTGGTGCGCGAGACGCCCGCTTTGCTGGGGCAAATCGATGCGGCGGGCCTGTTGCGCGATCTCGCTGACGACCTCGCCGAACTGGGCGACGCGCATGCGCTGAAGGAGCGCCTGGAGGAAGTCTGCTCGTCGATGGCATGCCATGGTTCGGTGCGCGCGGGCCGGCGCCTGACCGGCGAGGAGATGAACGCGCTGTTGCGGCAAATGGAGGCGACGCCGTTCTCCGGCCAGTGCAATCACGGGCGTCCAACCTACGTCGAACTGAAGCTGGCCGACATCGAGAAGCTGTTCGGGCGACGCTGAGGTGGTAGGCTTTGGCGTGCGTGGGGACGCTAGGATGAGAGCGCCGTGACTTGCGCGGAAGCGATTGCATGTTTTCGCCGGGGCGATCTGGCCGGCGCTGAGGCTGCTGTCACGCGCGCTCTTTCGATAAATCCGCGCGACGCCGAAGCGCTCAACGTGCGCGCCATGTTGCGACACCAGCGCGGCGATGTGATAGGCGCGATCGAAGCGATCGGGGAAGTGATCGCGCTCACGCCCGGTGACGCGGCCGCCCATTTCAACCGCGCGGCGATGCTGCATCAGGCGGGCCGCCTGGAAGAAGCCGTGCACGGCTATGCGCGCGCGTTAGCGCTCGAGCCGCGCGACCTGACGGCCTGGATCCAGCGTGCTGCGGCCGAGCGCGCACTGGGCCGCCTAGAAGATGTGGTCAGCACCTGCGCGCAGGCGCTGGAAATCGACGCGAGAAATCCGGCGGCGTTGAACGAGGGCGCCGCCGCTTTGGGCAAATTGGGCCGGTTCGAGGAGGCGCTCGCCCTGTTCGACCGGCTTGTCAGGGCCGCTCCCGAGTCTGCGTCGGCGCACACGAACCGGGGCAAGACGCTGGCCGGACTGGGCCGGTTCGAAGACGCCTGCGCCGCATACAAGGCCGCGCTTCGGGCCAATCCCAAACATGCGCCGGCCTGGAACAATCTCGGCGTGGCGCGCATGGCGCTTGGCCGCTACGCGGAGGCGGTTGAAGCCTATGAGAGCGCGTGCCTGGGCGAAAACCAGAATTTCGAGACGGGCCATCCGCTTTACAACTTGGCGGTCGCACTGTTGATGCTTGGTGAGTATGAGCGTGGCTTTGCGCTCTATCGGCATCGGTTCGCTGCTGGGGCATCGCGTCGGCCCCCGCGCGTTGAACAAGCGGCGCTCTGGACTGGCGAAAGGCTGGACGGTTTGCTGCGCATTCGCAGCGAGCAGGGCGTGGGCGACCAATTGCTCTTTACACGACTCCTGCCGCTTGTCATGGAACGCACGCCGCGTGTCGCTGTGGACTGCGACCCACGTATCGCGTCGCTGCTGAGCAGGGCTTATCCGCAGCTGGAGGCGGTGCTCGCGCCAAACGAAACGTGCCGGCATGCGCAAGCACACATCGCCATGGGCGACATCGCGGGTGCGTTGCACGTCGCGCAGTCAGACATTTCCGCGATTCCGGTCGCACTGCGAGCTGACGAGGCCAAGACGGCTGCGCTGCGCGCCCGGTATTCTGAGCTCGCAAGCGGGAGGCCGGTCGTCGGCATTGCCTGGGCGGCGCCACACGCGGCCGCAGCACACGCAAAAACAGCAGGGTTGGAGCACTGGGGCGCGCTGCTGCGTGAGCCCTGCTTTTTCGTCTCTCTCCAGTATGGCGACGATCGCGAGGAGGTCGAGAGCGCTCGCGTTGCATTCGGCTGCTGCATTCACCGCGACGAGAGCGTCGATCAGATGCGGTCAATGGAGGATTTCGCGGCGCAGCTTGCGGCGCTCGACCACATCGTCACGATTTCCAACACAACCGCCCACGTCGCTGGCGCGCTGGGATTGCGGGCGCTCGTGCTGGCGCCGCCGGGACACGGCCTGCATTGGTACTGGGGCTACGAAGGCGAAAGCACGCCGTGGTATCCTAGTCTCGGTTTGGTGCGGCGCGCACTCGGTGCGCCGTGGAGCGAGCAGGTCGCCATCGTCGCCCGCGCTGTCCGCAATGCGCTTTTGCCCTAGCGAGTCGGCAAAATCGGCGGTCTCACTGCGCGGATAGCGCTTGCGTCGCGCTGGAGGGAAGCGAAGATGCGCAGGCGAGGAAGAATCTCCCAGGGGTTTTGCATGAGAGCGATGATTTGGAGCGTTGCCGCTGCGGCGGTGCTGTGCACAAGCGCGCCCGCGCTGGCGCAGGTCAATGTCAGTCAGAGCGGCGCTTACGGCCAGGTCACGCTCAATTCAGGCTTCGAGCCCGATCCGCACAGCGTCACGCTGACCGCGGGCGGCGACATCGAAGCGAGCAGCGTCAATTCATCATGTGTCGGCATGATCGCCCGGCGCGCGGATTTCACACTCCGCTATCGCAACGCCGGCGCATTGCCGCTGATCTTCTCGGCGACGTCAGGAGCGGACACGACGCTCGCGATCAGGGCGCCGGATGGGCGCTGGTATTGCGATGACGATAGCGGCGGAGGTCTTAATCCGCTTGTGCGGTTCGACTCGCCGCGCAACGGGCGCTATCAGATCTGGGTCGGCACGTTCGGGCAGGAGCCGGCCCCGGCGGTGCTGCATATTTCTGAGATCGGCGGCGTCGGCGAACGACCGGACTTCAGCCTCGATCCGGCCTACGGCACAGTCGATCTCGTGTCGGGCTTCACGCCAGATCCGTACACGCGCGCTATCCAGGCTGGCGGCGATATCGACGCGTCTGTGCTAGGCGGAAATTGCGTAGGATGGATCGCCCGCGCGCCAGACTATCGCCTCAACTGGACGGCAGGCTCGGGAGCGTTGCCGCTCGTATTCTCGGTGGCTGCAAGCGCTGACACCACCCTGGTGATCAACGATGCGGAGGGCAACTGGGTTTGCGATGACGACGGTGGCAATAATGGGCTTAACCCGGCGATCACCTTCAGCAATCCGGTGTCAGGCCAATACGACATTTGGGTAGGCACCTATTCGCAGGGCGCGTTGCAGCCTTCCGAGCTGCACATTTCCGAACTCTACGCGCAATAGGCGAGGGAAGATTGGGAGGGCCGCGCGAGAGCGCGGCTCTCTTTTTTTGAATGGACCTCGATCTGCGGAGCCGTTCGAACTAAGTGACACTGCGCTCGTTACCAATGAGCGCTCACGGGGGCGCGGCGAGTGAATTCCGCGATTCGCCGGCGGGTACCGGCCGTTGCGCCGTTGGGCAGGGCATTGAGCGGGAAGAACCCGCGTTCGGCGATTTCATCGCCTCGGCTCGCACAAGGGACCCAGGCGTCGAAGCGATAGAGCGCAATATGGTCGTTGCGGAAGTTTTCATGGTTGGCGTACAGGCCAATTAGCGCCGGCGTCGCCGTAGCCTCGACGCCGCCCTCTTCAGCCATCTCACGAACGATCGCCTCCAGCGCTGTCTCGCCGTGCTCCACGCCGCCGCCGGGCAGATGCCATCCGCGTGTGTAAGTATGCCGCACCAGCAACACGGCGCCGGATTCGTCGCAAGCGATGCCACGCACGCCCAGCGTTACCGAGCGGCGAAGCCGCCACCAAGCGCGAAAAACCGGCGTGATGACAGGCTCAAACCGAACTCGCCAGTTTTCCATTCGCCCGTCTCAGTCCGCTTCTGTACGCCAATGCGCGGTCGTGATTCACTGGATGCGTCCGCCACGTCAACTGCGCGCGGCGCTTGCATCGGGGAACAACGCTTGTCATCGGCGCCGCCCATGAGCGGATTTGTCATGCCGGGGCCGAAGCTGGCGGGCGGGCCTTATGTGGTGGGCGTCCTCAACGTGACGCCGGACTCCTTTTCCGATGGCGGCGCATGGGAGGGCGCCGCCGCGCCGCGGGGTTTGGCGATGCTCGAAGCGGGCGCGGACATCATCGATGTAGGCGGGGAATCGACGCGGCCCGGCGCCGAGCCGGTCGATGAAGGCGCGGAGATTGCGCGCGTGGTGCCGGTGATCGCAGCGCTGCGTGCGGCGACCAAAGCGCCGATCTCGATCGATACCATGAAGCCAGCTGTGGCGCGCGCGGCGATGCAGGCCGGCGCCAGCATCTGGAACGATGTATGTGCGCTGCGCGCGCCGGGGGCGCTTGAGACGGCCGCCTCGCTGCAACGGCCCGTCGTGCTGATGCACATGCAGGGCGAGCCGCGAACGATGCAAGCCAACCCTCAGTACGACGATGTGGTCGAGGAGGTGATTGCGTTTCTGCGCGAGCGTGCGGCGGCGGCTGAGGCGAAGGGCATTGCGGACATCTTTGTCGATCCCGGCATCGGCTTCGGCAAGACGCTGGAGCATAACATCGCGCTCATCGCGAATGTGGAACGCATCGCGCGCGAGACCGGCCGGCCGGTGCTGATCGGCGCGTCGCGCAAGCGCTTCATCCAGGCGCTCGATGAACGCGCGACGAACGCTGGAAAGGATCGTCTGGGCGGATCTATTGCCGCGGCGCTTATCGCGGCGCAGCGGGGCGCGGCCATGGTGCGCGTGCACGATGTGGCCGAGACGGTGCAGGCGCTGAAGGTGTGGCGGGCGACGCTGCGCTAGCCTAAGTCAAGCGCATGACCAGCACGCCCAAAGGCCGCGTTCTCATTGTCGCCGGATCGGACTCCGGCGGGGGCGCCGGGATTCAGGCCGACATCAAAACCGTGACCGCGCTGGGCGGCTACGCGATGACGGCGATCACGGCGGTCACGGTGCAGAACACCGTCGGCGTTACGAATGTGCACGAGGTCCCGCCCGAGATCGTGCGCGAGCAGATCGAAGCGGTGATGGGCGATCTCGGCGCCGATGCGTGGAAGCTCGGCATGCTGGGATCGGCGGCGCATGTGCGCACGGTGCTGGAAAGCTGGCAAAGCGTTGGAGTGAACACGCCCGTCGTGCTCGATCCAGTGATGATCGCGAAAGGGGGCGCCTCGCTGCTGGCGGGGGACGCGGTGGCGGTGATCCGCGATGAGCTGATGCCGATCGCAGCCATTGTCACGCCGAATTCGCCGGAGGCGGAGGCGCTCACGGGCGTGGAGGTGCGCGACCTCGATGGGCAGATGAACGCGGCGGAAATACTGGTGGAGCAGTTGGGCGCCTGGTCGGCGCTGGTGAAGGGCGGGCACATCTCCGGCGAAACGGTGCGTGACGTGCTGCTGACGCGCGAAGGCTATCGCGTATTCGAAAGCCCGCGCATCGAAACACGCGCCGCGCACGGCACGGGCTGCACGCTGGCGTCGGCCGTTGCCGCCTATATCGCCCAGGGCGTTGCGATCGAACCGGCGGTGGAGAAAGCGCGCGCCTATCTGATGGAGGCGATCCGTCGCGCGCCCGGGTTCGGGAAGGGGCACGGTCCGCTGGGCCACAATTGGCCGCTGAAGCTCTCCTCCTAGGCGAGCGGGGTTCACCATAAGTGGCCCGCGCGCTGGCGAAGCGCGGCCGCAGCGGTCATATCTGGCGCAATGAAAATCTGGATCGTGCACGCCTTCACGGACCGAGTCTTTACCGGCAACCCAGCCGCCGTCGTGCCCTTGGAGCGCTGGCTGCCGGATGCGGTGCTGCAGGCCATCGCCACCGAAAACAAGCTCAGCGAGACGGCGTTCGTGGTGCCGACGGGCCTTAAGGGCAATTATCAGCTGCGCTGGTTCACGCCGCAAACGGAAGTTCCGCTGTGCGGGCACGCGACGCTGGCGGCGGGCGCCATGCTCCTGAGCGAGATCGAGCGCGACCTGGAAGTGGTGGTGTTCGATACGCATGCAGGCGCCCTCATCGTGCGCGCAACGCCGGAAGGCTACACGCTCGATCTGCCGCGCAAACAGCGCACGCCCTGGACGCCCTCCGACGAACTGGGGCGCGCGTTGGGGGCGGAAATCGTCGACGCCTTCATCGCCGAGTATGCGAATGTCGTCGTCGAGGACGAAGCTACGCTGGTTGGTCTCAAGCCGGATGTCGCCGCGCTGAACAGGATCGTGCGCGGGCCGCGGCAGGGCATGCTCGTGGTGAGCGCGCCGGCGGACGAGGGCAAGCCCTACGACTTCGTGCAACGCTTCTTTTGCCCCAGCGTCGGCATCGATGAAGACCCAGTCACAGGCTCAGCATTCGCCGACGCTGCCCCGTATTGGTGCGACCGCCTCGATCTGGAAAGCGTGGTCGGCTACCAAGCCTCGACGCGCGGCGGCTACATGCGCGCGATCCAGACGCTGTCGAGCGTGCGCCTCTTGGGCCAGGTGGCCGTCTATCTGCGCGGCGAACTCGATTCATCGCTGGCGCGTCTACACAACCGGCTGGAAGAGCATCCCGAAGCGCCCAAGCGCAAGACGCGCCGCGCGCGCAAGGCCAAGCAGCTGCCGGCGATTTTCGAAGACCCGATGCTGCCTGGTCTGGAGCCGGAAGGCGTCGTCGAAGCCAACCCTCCGTCGTCGCCGGCAGAACAGCTGCGCCCCCCGACGTCTCACCCCGCGCCTCCCGCTGAGGCTGGCGAGCCCACGCCCCCCCGCATCGTGGTGACCGGCGAGTAGCATGAGGCGCGCGGGTCATCAGATCCGCATGTCCTTTGCAACATATGGAAGCATGCGGCTCTGAAGAGCCGCGCTCCTTTGACCTAAGGACACTCTGAACAAGTCCGAGGATTCCCGAAGCGGGCGAAGCAGTCCACCCTGATTGGGACATTCATGGTCGACGGGGTTTTCGATGCGGCAGATGACGTTTGCGGCGCTTGGCGGGGGCAACGGG
>Ga0209172_10006130_pt1 | contig 13710 bp, 11 predicted proteins | sample LarsenN4metaG_FD_184113 | JGI IMG/M metagenome (GOLD analysis project Ga0209172, IMG submission 184113) | Hot spring sediment bacterial and archeal communities from British Columbia, Canada, to study Microbial Dark Matter (Phase II) - Larsen... ... | reverse complement strand
CCCGGTGCCGTTATCCATCTTGCGGTCTTCCAGCAGCGCCATGCCGATGCCCTGAATCACGCCGCCGATGACCTGGCTCTCGGTCGCCAGTTTGTTGAGATAGTAGCCGCAGTCTTGCACGGCAACGACTTTGATCACGCGGATGCCTCCCGTCCACATGTCCACCTCGACTTCGGCGAACTGCACGCCGCCGACCCCGCCTCTTTGAAGAGCTTGGTTCCACTGGCCCGTTACCTCGATGCCGCCGGATGGGAGCTTGGCGCAGACTTCCGCGAAGGAGACGCTCTTTCCTTGCGCGGACGCGTTGCCATCCGCGAAGCGCACCTCTCCAGCCGGAACGCCGAGCATCGCCGCAGCCGTTTGAGCCAAGCGCTCGCGCGCAGAGAGCGCAGCCATCATCACAGCGGGAGAGACCGACGCCGTGGTTACGGAGCCGCCGGAGCCACCCGAGTTTCCGAGCGTGGACTTGCCGATGTCGGCAGTCACGCGCTCGATCGGAAGGCCGAGGACCTCGGCGACGATCGCGGCGACGTAGGTTCTGGTGCCCGTGCCGAGGTCTTGTGTGCCGATGCCCGCCCAGACCGAGCCGTCATTGCCGATGCGGACTTCGCACACGGAGCCGCCCCTTCCGCCGCCGCCCCAGGTTGTGCACGCGGCGCCCATTCCTCGTCGGAAGCGGCCGCTCTTCGGAAGCGAGGCTCGTCGGCTCCAGCCGATTCGTTCGGCGCCGAGCCGCAACTGCTGATCCCAGACGCCGCCGCGCACGTTGCGGAGACGGAACTCGAGCGGGTCCATCTTCAGCGCGACCGCAAGTTCATCCACCACGGTCTCCGTTAGGAAGCAGCCTTGAGGGTGCCCGGGTGCGCGAAGGGAGCGCTGGCTGCCCGCGTTGGTTTGGACGCCGTGCATTGCCGCCCGCACGTTCGGCACGGTGTATGTACTGTACGGGAAGGGGACCGCCCATCGCCTCGAGTAGCCGCCCGTGCCGAAGAGGTCCGCCTTGATGGCGAGGATTTGCCCGTCCGACGTCGCCGCAGCCTTGCACCGCATATACGCGTCTGGGCCGTTGCCGCTTGCGACCTGCTCCTCGTAGCGGTCGAGCATCAACTTCACGGGTCGCCCGGCGGCTTTGGCGAGGCGCGCCGCCGTCAATCCCTCGACGCCGGGGCTGAACTTGCTTCCGAATCCGCCGCCCATGACCTCGCAGATGACTTTCACGTTCTGCCGTGGGACACCGAGCCCCGCTGCCAATTCGCCGGCGACGCCGTGAACCGCTTGCGTGCTGCACCAACAGGTGAGAGCATCCTCGGCGTCCCATCGCACCACGACGCCGTGCGTTTCAAGTGAAAGGTGCTCACGAACGGGCACATAGTATTCGCCTTCGACGACCGCCGCCGCCAGTGCCCAGAGCGTGTCGGGGTCCTCGCCTCGGCTGTTCACCTGAGGCTCGCCCACCCGATCCGGGATGTCCTTTCCGCGTAGCGTGTTCGACACGAAGGGCTGCACTTCGTAGTCCACCCTGATCGCCTTTAGCGCATCGCGAGCAATCTCCTCGGTTTCTGCGGCGACGGCTGCGATCTCTTCGCCTGCAAACCGCGCGGTGCGGCCGATATCGGTGAGGACGGCGACCACGCCGGGCATCGCTCTTGCCGCGGAGGCGTCAACGGAGCGAACCTGCGCCGCCGCGTGCGGGGATCGAAGGATAACTCCGTACAGCATCCCCGGAAGGACGATGTCGTAGGTGTACTTCGCCGCGCCGGTTACCTTAGAGGGTCCGTCAACACGAGGGATGTCCTTGCCGAGGTATCGGCTTGCTTGTCTGTCCGGCCATTGCGCGTTCTGTGCCATTTATGCTCTCCTCATTTCGCGCGCGGCTTCTACCGCCGCTTCGAAGACGCGGTTGAACGTTCCGCATCGGCAGATGTTGCCGCGCAGGCCTTTGCGAATCTCGTCCAGGGTGGCGTTTGGGTTCTTCGCAAGAACGGCGTGCACCGCCGTGACGAAGCCCGGGGTGCAGAAGCCGCACATCAGGCCGTCCTTCTCGACGAACTTGCGCTGGATGGCGTTCATCTGCTCGGGCGTTCCGAGGGCTTCCACGGTGGTGATCTCGTGCCTCTGGGCGTCGATGGCGAGCATCAGGCAGGCGTACACCGGCTCACCGTCGAGCAGCACGGTGCAGCAGCCGCAGGTCCCTCGGTCGCACACACGCTTTGGCCCGGTTACCTGCAGCCGCTCGCGTAGCGCGTCGAGGAGGGTAACCCTGGGCTGCAGCGTCAGGTTGTGCGCCTTGCCGTTGACCTTCAGCGTGATGGGCACGGCGCCTTCCAGCGCCTGGCTCGCTTGCTCGGCGTCTTCTGCCTTCTCGGCGTTTCGCCCGTTTCCCAGGAAGACCGCCCCCGCGCCAACGGCGGCGACGGTAACCCCGGCGCCCGTGATGAACTGCCGCCGACTCAACTTCTTCTGTTCGCTCTTTTCTTCCGCCATCGCGTCCTCCGTATGAGATACGGAGCGGAGGGGTCGCTCCGTGCCCCTGATTGAGTCAATCTTGGCACACTCGGCGGGATTCTGCGCTGGGGCTGTATACTGGAGCCAGGAACTCATGCTCACCCAGGCGCTCAACGACCTCGTCAAACTCCAGAAGATCGACACGGAGATTCACGAACTCGAGGCGCGGTTCGCGGCGATTGACCCCGGGCGGAAGCTCGCTGCCGCCGTGCAGTTGGCACGAGAGGCAAAGGAGGCGGCTGAGGCGAAACTCAAGGAGATGCGCCAGGAGGTGGAGGACCTCCAACTCAAGACCAAGGGCATCGAACAGAAGATCGAGTCCGAAGCCAAGCGCCTCTACTCCGGCGGCGTGTACAACGCGAAGGACGCGGAAGCCATAGACCGCGAGATCGCCAACCTCAAGCAGCGCCGGGCGCAAACCGATGAGCGCGTGCTGGAGCTGTGGGAGATGCTGCCCTCCGTCGAGAAGGACTTCAACGAGAAGCAGGCGCTTCTCCAGGAGGCGGAGACCCTCCTTGCTCAGCACCGAGCCAAGTATGAAGAGGTCAAGCAGAAGTTCGTCGCTAAGGCTCGCACCCTCATCGCGAAGCGCAAAGAGCAAGCCTCCCGTTGCGACCCCGAGCTCCTTGAGAAGTACGAAGCCGTCAGAAAGAAGCGCGCGGGCGTCGGCATCGCCGAGGTGGTGGACGAGACCTGCTCTGCGTGCGGCATCTCCGTCCCGAAGGCGCAGATTGACTCCCTGATGGATGGCGACTCCATCGAAACGTGCAACAACTGCCTGCGCATCCTCGCCCTGCCGCAGCAGCCCGAGTGATGGAGGGTCGAGCCGCGTGACCGAAAAGCAACTCTTCGCCGCCCTCGGAGAGGAACTTGGAGCCGACCCGACGCGTGAGCTTCAGCCGCTCCGGCTTCCGCCTTTCGAGCCGACCGTAGGACCTTACTTGAAGGTGCAGTACGTTATCGAGCTGGTCGGGCGAGACCCGATTCCCGCTGAGGCGGCGAAGGAACTGCTCTCTTCAGGCGCCCAGTCCTCGCTCGGCGAGCCGGAGGTGTTCGTCATGAGCCCTCTCGACCGGAGGTGGAAGGTGCTCTGGCAGGGGGAGCAAGACGCGGCGTTCGACAGCCTCGCGCTCGCGTGGGACCTCGTCTCGTCGAGGGGAAGAATCAGCGAGGCGTCGGCGAAGGCGCTGTGGGAGCGGTGCGAGCAGGTTGCCTCTCGCCTGAACCGCAAGGCAGTCCCCTTGCCCATGCCCGAGGACGCCGCCAGCCGCGCTGCCGCGCTCGAAGAGTTTCGGGACGCGATGGACATCGGCGTGGACATCGCGGTGATGAACGCTGGAGGACTGAGCACCGAGGTCGTCGTCAAGACCGCCTACGCGCTTGGCTATCGGCTCGGGGCGAGCCAACTGCTCGAGTATCGCCAGAGCGGCTGGCCGGAGGCGCTCCTCGCCGTGTTTCCGCTCGGCAACGCAACGGAGTTCGACCCATCACGGCACGGGACGCTCGAGGGCGTCGGCGTGGGCTATCAAGTAGCCGCGAACCCCGACCCGGAGGGGGCGCTTCGCGCCGCGCTGCACACAGCGAAGGAACTGGCGGCGGCATGCTCGGCGACTGCGTTCCTGGAAGAGGGCGAGCCGTTGACGCCTGCCGGTGAGCAGATGCTCTTTCGGAACCTCTCTGCCGCGCTGGACACGTTCGACCAGGCGGGCATCGAGCCGGGAAGCCCCGAGGCGCTACGCCTCTTCGCGCCCTAAGCCGTCAACCCCTTTCCTGTTCGCGCAGCAGCCTCTCGACGTGGCGCAGTTCGTCCAGCGTGTCGAAATCCATGGTGGTGGCGGGGTCGCAGCCGGTAACGATGTAGCACTCACCGCCCAGCAACCCCCCAATCCGGCGCTCAGCCTCTGCAAGCGAGACAAGCCCGAGCAGGTAGCGGGCGAGGCTGAGCACCCCAACCTGAAGCACCAGGCTGGGGACGGACTTCCTGCGCTCCGACCCGACGCCCAACTGCTGCGCGGCTTGGCGGATGGAGGCGGGGGTCGAGGCATAGAGCGCGCCGGCGGCAAATCGCCCCTCGCGGAACTTGACGTAGCGGTACGGCACTTCCGGATAGCGGCGGCGGACATCCGGCTCGTCTGCAAGTCCCACGGCGAACCACCGTCCCTCGTCGCCGGCCTCTGGCAGCCGCTCTTCGACCGCCTGGAGAAACCGCCCGATGTGGCTCGGTTCCATCAGCGGCACATCGCATGGCGTGAGGAAGGTTGGGGCGTGGTCGGGCAGTCCGCTCAACCCGTTGAGGGTGCTTTGGATGTTGGTCTCGCCGGGCTGGACGACGCGTTCTCCCTGCTTGAGGTCTGCGTCGCGCGCGGCGCCCTCATCGGCGACGATAGCGATGGACTCGAAGCCTGCCGCCCGACAGGCATCGAGCACGCGGACGAGGCTGGTTGCGCCGAGGAGGTCAACGCCGCCTTTCGTCTTCGCGCCTGTGGCTTGGGCGATCTCCTCCGGTGCAGCCCCGCCCGCCGCAATGACGCAGTGCCAGGGGGATGGTGTCACGCTGCCGAGGTTACTTGATGCCCACCGCACCAACCCACGCGCGCTCGCCGTGAGCCGCCATAATCGGCGCGAGGAGAGAGAAGATGATTTCAATGCTGCTTGTCGCAACGACGCTGTCTGCGCCCGCGGTGCACTCGACAGGAGTCGTGCTCACCACAACCGTTGCCCATTACGAGTTCACGCTGCCCGGGCTGACGCCCGCGCATGCCGCCTTGCCGGTGGATGTGGAGTACCAGGTGCAACTCGAAGTGAAGTTCGCCACGGTGAACACCGATACGCTCCGCGACTTCGGGATCCGGCCGGGCATGGAGGTACGCGACTTCAGCGTGTCGCCGACCTTCGCCGGTTTCCCGACGAACGTGCAGGAGGACGAGCAGTTTTGGGATGATGCGCTCCGTTATGCGGGAGAGTTCGGCGGTTTCCGCACGGCGATGAACAACGGCTTCCAGCAAACGCTGGACGGGATGGCGACGGTTACGTTTAAGACAGACCCGCAGGAGTTGCGGCAGGGCGGATGGACGAACTATCGCCTCGATGCGGAGACGCGCGACTACTTTGGCGCGCTCACTCTCGATCGCGTAACGCGCGTAGGGTGGGAGCCTGAGATTCGAGAGACGGTTGGAACAACGGAGGTGCCGTTCGGTCGGTTTCACGTTCCGCTGCAACTGACGTACGACTATGTGCCGGATCCCGACCCGGGCGCCGTGCCGAGGCTCGGGGGGCTGACGTTTACCGATGAGTACGCAGGGAAGCTGGGCAGACCCGACATCTGGCTTCCCCGGCTCGGGCTTCGTTACGACGTGCGAAACGGCGACCCTGTGAGCGCAACCCAATACGTGCGCGATGTGGGCAGGAGCCTCGGCGAGAACGAGGTGAACCGGCTCGTTGGCGCTTCCGGGCTTGAATTGCCGAAGGTGTACGGCATGCTGCAGTCGGCCGGCGCGCGCGGCGACGACATGAATCGGCTGCGATTCCCCGGCGACCCGGATGGCCTCGGCGACATCAATTGCGGCTCCGGGTTCGATGCGCCGATTGGAACGACATGGGTTCCGTCGCAGCCCGGCTATCAGACGATGATGAACTTCACGCCGCTACAGTTCCGCTTCGAGCCTTCGCTCTCAGAGGGTGGCGTTGTTCTGACTGCGGAGATGCAGACGCACTGCCTCAGCATGAGCAAGAAGGAGCCTGACGCGGCTGTGACGTACTTTCCGTATGCTCCATCCGACACGATGCTGCCCGCGCTTGGGCGCATCGCCAACGCGAGTCGGTTTCGAGGTCCCTGGGATCAGGCGCGGACTTGGATTTACACGGACAAAGCCTCGATGGAGGAGATAAACAAGCGGTTGTTCCCACCGGTTTCCGCGTCGCAGTACGTGAACGGGTTGTGGGACGTTGTGCGCCTCGGCGGGTTCGGTGAGCGCGAGCTGAAGAATCGAACCATCTTCACGCCAAACCTTTTACTCTGCGTTACGTCGCGCGACGAGGCGGTCGCGTGGCTCGTCGCGCATCTGTCGTCGAACTTCGCGCGCGACACTGGAGCGTGGCTGAGTCGCGCACCGGCGGAGTTGATAAACTTGGCGACGGGCGACGACACCGAGAAGAAGCACCTTCGCCGTCTCGTGCCCGCGCTTCTCGCACAAAGGGAGAAGGAGACTCGAATCGGCGCCTTGGAGTTTCTCATGAAACTTCGGTCGCCTGATGCGGTGAAGGACGGCGTCGGGTCGCTGCGCGTGAGCCTGTTCTCGGAGGATGCGAAGGAGGTCGAGTTGGCGCTGGACGTGAGCGCCCGCTTCCAGGAGACGCGCCCGCTTGCGGCGATTCGCGTGCTCGCGGAAAAGGGCGCGACCGAGGCGATTCGGCGCAAGGCAGCGGCTCTGCTGGGATAACGGCGCGCTCAGGCGCTCGCCCTGCGTCGCCGTTCGCAAGAGGTGGGTAAAACGACCCCATGCTTGCCACCGCTCTCTGCTTCATACTCGCAGCCGCAATGTCTCCGCAAGACGGCATGAAGTACCCAGCCACGCGGAAGGTGGACCTCGTCGAGACGCTTCACGGCGTCGAAGTAGCCGACCCGTACCGCTGGCTTGAGGAGATGGACTCGCCTGAAGTAAAGGACTGGATCGAGAGGCAGAACAAGGTTACGTTTGCCTACCTCAAGGCGATACCCGGGCGCGAGCGCATCCGTAAGCGGCTGACGGAGCTCTGGAACTATGAGCGGTACGGCATCCCGTTCAAGGAGGGCGGGCGATACTTCTTCACGAAGAACGACGGCCTGCAGAACCAAAGCGTGCTCTATTGGGCGCCGTCATTGACCGCCAAGCCGCGCGTGCTGCTCGACCCAAACCGACTGAGCAAAGACGGCACGATCGCATTGACTTCGACGGCAGTCAGTCCTGACGGCAAGTACCTCGCGTATGGAACGTCGTCGGGTGGCTCGGATTGGCAGGAGTGGCGCGTGCGCGATGTTGCAACCGGCAAAGACCTGAGTGACCATGTCCGCTGGGTGAAGTTCTCCTCAGCGTCGTGGACGAAGGACGGCAAAGGGTTCTTCTACAGTCGCTACGACGAACCGAAGGAGAGCGCGCTCGCGGAAGCGAACTACTATCACAAACTCTACTATCACCGCCTCGGCGAGCCGCAGAGCAAAGACACGCTGGTGTACCACCGACCGGACGAAAAAGAGTGGGGATTCGGCGGAGGGGTTACGGACGATGGCCGTTTCCTCATCATCACCGTTTGGAAGGGAACGGAACGGAACAACGCGGTGTTCGTCAAACGGCTCGACGAACCGAACGCCGAGGTTGTCGAGTTGCTGTCGGACTTCGACGCGCAATACGACTTTATCGGCAACGACGGCGAGATGCTGTACTTCCGAACCGACAAGGGCGCGCCGATGGGCAAGGTGTTCCGACTCTCGTTTCGATTCCCCGAACCGGAGAATCACATGCTGGTCATCCCTGAGCGGGATGAGGCGCTTGACTCGGTAACGATGGTGGGCGGCAAGTTGATCGCCCACTATTTGAAGGATGCGCGCTCGTTCGTTCGGGTGTTCGCTCTCGACGGGATGTATGAGAGCACGATCGCGATGCCTGGGCTGGGGAGCGCCTCCGGATTCGGCGGGAAGTTGGATGACCCGGAGACGTTCTTCGCCTACACGAGTTTCAACTCGCCGACCACTGTCTATCGCTTCGACGTGTCGAAGAGCGAGCGCAGCGTCTTCCGCAAGCCGACGCTGAAGGGGTATGACGGGTCACAGTTCGAAGTCAAGCAGGTGTTCTATTCGAGCAAGGACGGCACGCGCGTGCCGATGTTCATCGCTCACAAGAAGGGGATTCGCCTGGACGGGAACAACCCCACGCTGCTATACGGCTACGGCGGCTTCAACATACCGCAAACGCCGTGGTACAGCACGGCGTACACCGTCTGGATGGAGATGGGCGGCGTGCTCGCCGTTGCAAACTTGCGCGGAGGCGGCGAGTACGGCTCCGCGTGGCACGACGCAGGGCGCCTCAACAACAAGCAGAACGTGTTCGATGACTTTATCGCCGCCGCCGAGTACCTTATCGCGCAGAAGTACACGAAGCCGGAGCGCCTCGCGATCCAGGGCGGCTCGAACGGCGGCTTGTTGGTCGGCGCGGTGCTGAACCAGCGCCCGGACTTGTTCGGTGCCGCTCTGCCCTCGGTTGGAGTCATGGACATGCTTCGGTTCCACAAGTTCACGATCGGTTGGGCATGGGTGAGCGACTACGGATCGCCGGACGATCCGGAGGACTTTCGCATTCTGCTTTCGTACTCGCCGTATCACAACTTGAAGCCGCAGCGCTACCCCGCAGTGCTCGTGACGACGGCGGACCATGACGACCGCGTGGTTCCTGCACACAGCTTCAAGTACATCGCCCGCTTGCAGGAGGTGCAGCAAGGTGATGCTCCTGTGCTAATTCGGATTGAAACTCGCGCCGGGCACGGAGCGGGGAAGCCGATCTCCAAAGTGATCGAGGAGACGACGGACGAATGGGCGTTCCTTGCCCAGAATCTAAGGATGACGACCGACGGATTAAGGTGAACCGTGGGGCGCGCTTTGGCGGAAGAAGAGGATCATATCGGTCTCGGGGTAGTCGTTGTGGCCTTCAGCGCTCGCTCGCTCACTCAGTTGTCCTCGGTGGTAGGTGCCGTGATTGACCACATGAGCTGCGATGTCGCCTAAGTAACTCTCATAGCGCAGGCCCACCAGGTTTGCGTAGCGGATGACCTTCGCCGGCGTTAGGTCGCGCAAGGTCTGAATCCAACGCATGTGGCAGGTCGCGAGTCGCATCTCAAGCGTTGAGGCGGACGTGTCGGCAGGTTCCTCCCGATGGATGCGCGAAAGCCAAAGCTCCGATGCGCGAACGATGTGCTCGATCAGCTCGTCGCCGCCTTTCCACTTGCGGCTGCGGGCAAACGCGATCCAGCGCTCGTTTGCCCAGCGGTCGTACGCAAAGAGAGTGTCCCAGGGCGGCAGCGGCTCCTCGCCCCAGCCGCTCGTGCGCGGCGTCTCGCCGCCCGGCTTCGGCGTGCCACTCCGCGAGCTCATGCGAAGAGTTTACCCTTGGTTGCCGCCTGTATAATGGCCACATGGCGGGAGAGAACCTTATCCTGGACGCACTGCGCCAGCCTGTGAGCGCGGCGTTCTATGAAACCGTCGTGCAACTACGGCGCCGCTGGCCCGACAGGGCGGTGATAGGCGTCGAGGACATCCCCTTTCACCCAGGTGGGTTCGCGGACGGGAACGGTCTCAAGCAGGAGGTGGTAGAGGATGTTCCGCAGGAACTCGTGTTCGGTTCACGTTGGGAGGCCGGCAGCGCCGTCACGTACCTGAACAGCTGGATGCGGGTGGCGATATGCCGCTCCAGCATGCGCGCTTCGTGGTTGGTGAATACACCCCCGCGCCCCGTGAGCATGCGCGCCATCGCAAGCCAGAACGGCGTCCAACCCGGTTCGTGAATCCAGAGTGTCGCGCCCTCCAGTTGAACTCCAAGGCTTCGCCACACTTCGACGTAGCCTGGCGTGACGCGCCGTAGTTTCGTTGCGTGCGACGCTTGCGTTCCGAGCCACTCTCTTGTGATGCGACGGTAGAGGTCGGCACCGCCGGGTGTTCGCCCGAACGCGAACAGCACGCTACCCTTCAGCGCTCCTCGCAGCATCCTGCTTGCTCCGGATCGTACAGCACGCGCCCGATGTTGTGTGCGATGAGTTGCTCTCGCTCCACGCTGCCGTCGGCAGCCATGAGTCGGCGGTAGATGCGGTTCTCTCGGAACCACTGATCGCCCTCGCGGAAGAAGCGATGGTCGCGCTCGACGACCTCGAATCGCCAACCGGGGTCGCTTTCGCTGCGAAGTTCTCCATTGAGCATGCCTGCCTCGATCCAAAGCCGAACCAGAACCGGCGCCGGCATCGGGTTCTCGAAGCGAAGGTCAGCGTAGTTGAAGAACACCGTCGCGCCGCATCCGAACGGGATGGTGCGGTGGTCGTCGGGGAAGAGGTCGAGGTTGTGTCGGTGCCGCTCTACGATGCGCATCCCGTCGGCGAGGGCAAGCCAATAGAGCATATTCGAGACCTGGCAACAGCCTCCGCCGACGCCCGCGGACGGCTCGCCGTTATGCAGCTCGAGCCCGACGCGAAACCCGCGCAGGCGCGACGGCCTTCCGACAAGGGCGTGATAAGAGAAGACGCGATGCGGCTGCACCACAACGCGGTCAATCAGCGAGGAGGCGAGGCGAACGTTTGCCTCCTTGCCTTGCTGCAGGCGCTCGGACGCTGTGCCGCTTGCGCGACGAAGCGGCGACCGATGCGATGAGAGAACGTAGGTGAAGCGCGCGGCGTCCTCCTCGCTGAGGCGCAACCGCGCGGTGCGCCGCCGATCCCATAGACCTCGCCCTGCGCGACGCAACCGCGCAACTTCGACCCGTACCGGAAACGGAACGGCCGAGCGCGCGACTCGCTGCACCACACCCTTCACAGCAGCAAGTATAAGCGATGTACGGGCGTTTCAGCGCGAGGCGGGCGACTGGCGCCCTCACTCCCCAGAGCGCAGCGGCTCAGCGCGTCGGCAGTCGCTCGTTGTCAATCGTGAACGGTACGATGAGCAGCATCATTTCGTCCGTCGTCTGCTCGCCCCAGGTAACCGGCTTCGGCGGGTTGTTTGGGTTGTTCGGGTTGTCCGTGCTGTTGTCGTATCTCGCCTCGACGCGGATGGTGCTGCCGCGCGGGATCTTCAGCGGCTCTTTGAACGCGTAGATGAACTGCCAGTTGAACTCCCAGTCCTTCACCCACACAAGCGGAATTGTGGAGCCGTCCGGCTTCTCGACCCACGCCTTCATTTCCTTTCCGAGCAGGTGCATGTGCGGCATGGCAGCGTAGGCAGTAACGTCAGCCGGCACGGGGAAGCGAGCGGTAACCAGATGGTCCTTCTCGCCGGGCGGTATGCGGAACAGCGGATTCGCAATCCAAGCGAGGCGGAGCGCGCGCTGTGGCGGCTCATCGGCGAAGTACAGCGCGAGTTCCGTCTGATCCTCCTCCGGCTTGCCGCTCTTGTGATAGTGCACCTGGAGAACGACTGTAGTGCCGGGCTTCAGTTCGAACGCCGTTCCCTCGGGCGAGAGGCGCGGCCGCAAGCCGGGCGCCCATCCGCCAAGCGACCCGCTCGGCGCGAAGCCGACTCCGCCGAACGTAGTGTAGCCCGGCTGGCCGTCGTTTTCCTTCTCTTCGAGGGGGAGCGCGCGTCCCTGCTCATCGAGAAACGCAATCACGTGGTGCACGACCTTGCGGTTGCCTGGTCGCACGTCAATGGCGCGCACCCACTTGGTCTCCTTGAAGTCGGTCTTAAAGACGAAGTTGCGATACACGTCGCGACCCTCAGCGTCAAGCTTGAACGGCTTGTCCGCCTTCAGGATGACGTTCGGCTTGCCGAGCAGCCAGCCCTCGGGGAATGTCGGCGGCGCAGGCTCCTTCTTGGCGTCGCCCCTCGGCGCGCCCGACGCCGACCACTCTTTCAGCGTTCGAATCTGGTCGTCGGTCAAACGATTCTCGTCGTGAAACGAGTTGTAGCCGGCGGTCGCCTTCCACGGCGGCATTCGGTTTGTTTCAGTTGCCCAGGCGATCATCGGCGCCCACTTCTTCGCTTCGTCGTACGACGTGAGCGAAAAAGGCGCGACCTCTCCGGGACGATGGCAGGGCGTGCAGTGCTTGTAGAGAATCGGGGCGACATGCTCGGCATACGTGATCGGCGCGGAGCGCGCCGCCTCGTCCCCGGGCATCAGCATGCAGCCCAGTTCGACGGGCACTTCGGTGAACACCGCATCCTTCTCCTCAAGCAGTTTGCGGAGCACGTCGCGAGCGTACTGTTCCGTCACGTTCTCATCGGTCTTGTTGTCGTCGATCGGCCCGCGATACACCATGCGCCCTTGCTGATCCAGGATGACGACGGTCGGAATCATCGTGATCCCGTCAGCCTTCGCCTGCTTCGCTCCGACATCGAGTGAAACGTTGAAGTGGTAGTCCCGCTCCTTCGCGTAGCGTGCGACGCCTTCTGCGGTCTCGAGGGCGTTGGGGAACAGAGCCTCGAACCGAGCGCCCTTCGGCTCGAATTCTCGGGCGAGCGCCTGAATGCGAGGCGTGTACTTCGCCGCCACGGGGCAGTCGGTGCTGAGGTAGACGCGAACCGTCGCTGGCTGCGCCTTATCCTGGCGACCGATGGGCGCCAACCCAGCAACAGCCAGCACGGCAGCCGCCGCCGTGCCTACGAGAAACAACGCAGTACTTCGTCCCGAGAAAGTCATAGTCAGTAGGATTCTACCGAGCCTCCCGCGCGCTCGGTTCCGACTGACAAGACGTTTCCCTCGGTGTGCTGTTCAGTTCCCTTAGGCACAAAGTCCTGCTTGGGTGTCCCTACTTGATCTCGAAAGTCACCTCAACGCTCAGCGAAGCCGTGACTTGCCCCGCGCTCACGATTTCCCCGCCCCAATCCGCCGGGGCTTCCGAAGCGGCGGCGGCATCATATTTGGCTGCCGTTTGGTAGTACGGCGCGGTTTCGGTGATGACAATCGGCTTGCCGACCTCGACGCCCAACGCCTTCGCCATCTGCTCTGCCTTCGCCTTCGCAGCGCCGACCGCCTCGTCGCGCGCCTGGCTTCTCAGCTTCTCGACATCTTCGATCGTGTAGGCGATGTTGCGCACGATCGTGGCTCCGGCGGTGACCGCGGCGTCTATCACCTCGCCCGCGAGGTCCACCGGCTTGATCCGAAGGCGCACGATGTTCACCATGCGCCAGCCCGTTCGCCGGCCGTCCTTATCGAAGGTCGCGCCGAGGGTGTACTGGACGGTTTGGATCTCTTCCGCGGCCATGCCCTTCTCCTTCGCCAGGGCGATCACCTTCTTCATCACGTCGTCAACCTGTGCCCGAGCTGTGGTCGCTTGCGCCGCGCCGGCGGCGTGGCCGACCTCGACGAGCGCGACGTCCGGGGCGGCGCGGGCGATCGCGGTCCCTACGACGTGGATGCCCTCTTGGTGACTCTCAAGCAGGAGGCGTTGCTGGACCGAGGGCTCGGCGCAGCCTCCGAGCAACAGGGCAGCCAAGGCGACGCCAAGTGCAAACCATGTGGACTTCATCTGATTCCTCCT
>Ga0209172_10006128_pt1 | contig 13718 bp, 11 predicted proteins | sample LarsenN4metaG_FD_184113 | JGI IMG/M metagenome (GOLD analysis project Ga0209172, IMG submission 184113) | Hot spring sediment bacterial and archeal communities from British Columbia, Canada, to study Microbial Dark Matter (Phase II) - Larsen... ... | reverse complement strand
GAGCGTAGCCCCCCGCGGCGAGAGGGGGGTGCGGGGGGCTCAAGGAGCGAGCGAGCGGGAGCGAGCGAGCGTAGCCCCCCGCGGCGAGAGGGGGGTGCGGGGGGCTCAAGGAGCGAGCGAGCGGGAGCGAGCGAGCGTAGCCCCCGTGACCGGTCGGAGCGGGCGCCGGTCGGCTGATGCTCCGGGGCGATGACCCCACGGCACCCGTGACGAACTCCGAGCCCCTCCTCGCGCTGGTCGGTCCCACGGCCACCGGGAAGACCGAGGCCGCGGTCGCCCTGGCGGAGCGCCTGCGCGCCGAGATCGTGAGCGTGGACTCGATGCTCGTGTACCGCGGGATGGACGTCGGGACGGCCAAGCCCACCTCCGAGCAGCGGACCCGCGTCCCGCACCACCTGATCGACGTCGCCGACCCCTCGGAGGCGTTCAGCGTGGCGCGGTACCAGGCGGTCGCGCTCGAGGCGATCGGGGCGATCCGCGCCCGGGGGCACCGGGTGCTGCTGGTCGGCGGCTCCGGTCTGTACTTCCGTGCCCTGGTCGACCGGCTCGAGCTCCCCGGCACCGACCCCGGGACGCGACGCGAACTCGAGCGCGAGGCCGCGGCCGTGGGCGCGGTCCGGCTGCACCAGCGGCTCGCGGCGGCCGATCCGGCGGCCGCGGCGAAGATCGAGCCGTCGAACGTCCGGCGGACGGTGCGCGCCCTCGAAGTCGCGACGCTCAGCGGGCGGCCGTTCTCCTCGTTCGCCGCAGCCTGGGAGCGGTACGACCCGGCGCTCGTGCGGGTCGCGGGGGTGGCGGCACCTCGCGGGGCGCTCGACGAACGGATCCGCGCCCGGATCCGTTCGATGCTCGAGCGCGGGCTCCTGGACGAGGTGCGATCGCTGGTCGAGCGCGGGTTCGGCGGCTGGCTCACCGCGACGCAGGCCATCGGGTACGCTGAGCTCGCCCGCCACCTCGCGGGAGAGGTCTCGCTCGAGGAGGCCGTCGAGGGGACGGTGAGGCGCACGAAGGCGCTCGCGCGCCGTCAGCTCGCGTGGTTCCGCCGCGACCCACGGGTCCGGTGGTTCGGGATCGGGGAGGCGGGAGCGATCGACGCGCTGGATCGGATCGTGGAGCACCTGTCGTGACGGAGCTGAGGATCTGGAAGTACCACGGCACCGGCAACGACTTCGTGATGCTCGAGGACCTGGACGACGAGCGGCCGCTGTCGGGCGAGCTCGTGGCCGCGCTCTGCGACCGGCACACCGGCGTCGGCGCCGACGGCGTGATCCGGGTGACGAGGGGCCTGGAGCCCGGCACCGACTTCTTCATGGACTACCGCAACGCCGACGGCTCGCTCGCCGAGATGTGCGGGAACGGCGTCCGCTGCCTGGGCAAGCTGGTGTTCGAGCGAGGCCTCACGCGCCGGACCGAGCTCGAGATCGGCACGCGCGCCGGGACCAAGCACCTGTCGCTCGGGGTGGAGGACGGGGTCGTCCGGGCGGTGACAGTGGGGATGGGGCCGCCCGCGTTCGCGCGGCGCGAGATCCCGATGGAGGGACCGGGGGACCGGCCGTTCCTCTCCGAGCCCTTCGAGCTCGACGGCCGGACGGTGAGGGCGAGTGCGGTGTCGATGGGGAACCCGCACCTGGTCCTGTTCGTCGAGCAGGACCCGGCGGCGGTCGACGTCCGGTCGATCGGACCGCGGATCGAGCACGACCCGCGCTTCCCCGAGCAGACGAACGTGGAGTTCGTCTCGGTGGAGGGGGGTGGACTGAAGGCGCGCGTGTGGGAGCGCGGCTCGGGGGAGACGATGGCGTGCGGGACCGGGGCGTGCGCCGCGCTCGTCGCCGCCAACGAGGCGGGGCTCGTGCCCGCGCGCTCGGAGGTCCGGTTCCCCGGCGGTACGCTCGTGGTCGAGCGGACCGAGCGCGAGGTCCTGCTCACCGGCCCGGTGGAGCGGGTGTTCGAGGCCAGGGTCGACGAGGCCTGGCTGCGAGAGAGAGGAGCCTGAGTGAGGGTCGCGAAGCGGATCGAGTCCCTGCCCCCGTACCTGTTCGCCCGGCTCGACGAGAAGCTGGCGGTCAAGCGCGCCGAGGGCGTCGACGTCATCTCGCTCGGGGTGGGCGACCCAGACCTGCCGACGCCCCCGCACATCGTGGAGGCGATGGCCGAGGCGATCCGCGACCCGGAGACGCACCGGTACCCCTCCTACTACGGCACGCTGGAGTTCCGCACGGCCGTGGCGGACTGGTACCGGCGGCGGTTCGGCGTGGAGCTCGACCCGCAGACCGAGGTCATCACCCTGATCGGCTCGAAGGAGGGACTCGCGCACCTCGCCTTCGCGTTCGTGGACGAGGGAGACGAGGTCCTCGTGTCCGACCCGGGGTACCCGGTGTACGGGACGAGCACGCTGCTCGCGGGCGGGACGCCGGTGTCGCTGCCGCTCGTGGCCGAGAACGGCTTCCTGCCGGAGCTCGACGCCGCGCCGGTGGGCGAGCGCACGAAGCTCGCCTGGCTGAACTTCCCCGGCAACCCGACGGGCGCCGTCGCGGCCGACGACACGTTCGAGCAGGCCGTCGCGTGGGCGGCCGAGCACCGCGTGCTGCTCGCCCACGACGCCGCGTACTCGGAGATCACGTTCGACGGCTACGTCGCGCCCTCGATCCTCCAGACTCCGCGCGCCAGGGACGTGGCGATCGAGTTCAACTCGCTGTCGAAGTTCAACAACATGACCGGCTGGCGGATCGGGTTCTGCGTCGGCAACGCGGAGGCGATCCGGGCGCTCGGCGTGGTGAAGACCAACATCGACTCGGGCCTGTTCAACGCGATCCAGCGCGCCGGGGTGGCGGCGCTCGAGGGCCCGCAGGACCACGTCGAGGAGCTCCGGGCGGTCTACCAGCGCCGTCGCGACCTCCTGGTCTCGACCCTGAACGGCCTGGGGTGGGACCTCAAGCCACCGCTCGGCTCGATCTACGTGTGGATCCCGGTCCCCGAGGGCGAGACCTCGGTCTCCTTCGCGGACCGCCTGCTCGACCAGGCCGGTGTGTTCGTCGCGCCCGGGAACGGGTACGGCGAGCACGGCGAGGGCTTCGTCCGCGCCTCGCTGACCGTCCCCGACGACCGGCTGGAGGAAGCGCTGGACCGGCTCGGCGGCACGCTGGGACGATGAGCGATCGCTCGCGACGTTCGCGCGGGGACCACCGGACCAGCACGCTCGAGTCCCCGCTCTCGGCGACCTGGCGGCCGCGCGTCCGCGAGAAGGCCGTGCTGGTCGGCGTCGGCAGGGGTCTGGAGGAATCGGATCTGGACGAGCTCGCGGCGCTCGCCGACTCGGCGGGGGCGGAGCCGGTCGCCCGCGTCCTCCAGACCCGCCAAGAGCCGAACCCGGCGACGTTCGTCGGCCGCGGCAAGCTCGAGGAGGTCCACCGCGAGGTCCACCGGACCGGTGCCGACGTCGTGATCCTGGACGACGAGCTCTCGCCGGGACAGCTGCGCAATCTCGAGGAGACGCTGAAGGTCAAGGTGATCGACCGGACGGCGCTGATCCTGGACATCTTCGCCCTCCACGCGCGCAGCCGCGAGGGCAAGGCCCAGGTGGAGCTCGCCCAGCTGAGCTACCTCCTGCCCCGGCTCCGCGGGTGGGGCGAGGCGATGAGCCGGATGGCCGGCGGGATCGGGGCGCGCCGAGGGCCCGGGGAGACCAAGCTCGAGGTGGACCGCCAGCACATCAAGCGACGGATCGCCAAGCTGCGCAAGGACCTGAAGGACCTGGCCCGCACGCGCGAGGTCAAGCGCTCGCGCCGCGAGCGCTCGGGCATCCCGCAGATCGCGATCGCCGGCTACACAAACGCGGGGAAGTCCACGCTGATGAACGCCCTCACCCGCGCCAACGTGCTGGTGGCCGACCAGCTGTTCGCGACCCTGGATCCGACCGTGCGCAGGATCCGGCTGCCCGGGGGCCGTTCGGCCACGCTCTCGGACACGGTCGGGTTCGTGAGCAAGCTCCCGCACGACCTGGTCGAGGCGTTCCGCTCCACCCTGGAGGAGGTGGCGCGGGCGACCCTGATCCTGCACGTGGCCGACGCGTCCTCCCCCGAGCTCGAGCGACAGATCGACGCCGTGCGGACCGTTCTCCACGAGATCGGAGCCTCCCGGATCCCGGAGGTGCTGGCGCTGAACAAGATCGACCTGCTCTCCGAGCACGAGCGCGCGCGCGTGACCGCGCGGTTCGACGGTCGGGCGGTCCCCGTGTCGGCGCTCGCTGGTGAGGGTCTCGAGGGCCTGCTGTGGAGGCTCGACGAGGTCCTGCCCCGCTTCCCGGTCGATGTCGAGGTGCTGCTCCCGTTCGGACGGGAGGATGTGCTCGCGATGCTGCACCGCGACGCCGAGGTGCTGTCGCAGGAGGCCCGCGAGGACGGCACCCTCGTGCGCGCCCGCGTGAACGAACGCGAGCTCGCGGCCGTGCGCGGGTACCGGCTCGAGCCGGAGCCCGCCGCCGGGATCGCCTGACCGCCCGCCGTCGGGGCGACGCCGTCCTCAGCGGGACGGGCCGGGCGCGCCGATCGCCCACAGGCCGCCGTCGTCCCACGCGCCCTCGATCACGCGGTCCGGGTCGTGCCCCCGCTCCTCCGCGAGCCGCAGCGCGAGCAGCTGGAGCCGGACCGTGAGTGGGATCTGGGCGAGGACCGCCGGCAGCTCGGCCGACTCGTGCAGCCGGGTCACCGGCACGCCCTCGGCCTCGGCCGCGCGGGAGACGGCCTCCACCAGCCCGTCGGTATCGGGCGGCGAGAGGGCCAGCAGCCGGTCGGAGGGCCCCAGCGGGACCGCCGAGCCGTGCAGGAGGTACTCGACGTCGTAGCCCTCGGCCGCCAGGCGCGAGGCCTCCCGGAGCTTCAGGGCGCCCTCGCGCGCCGTGATCGCCGCCGGTCCCTCGCCGGCCAGGAGGAGGAGCCGGCCCGGCTGCGGGATGCTCTCGACCCCCGGGGCGTCGATCGCCGCCTGGACCGCCTCCGGGATCCGCGCGAGGACCGGCGGGCCGAACTCCTCCAGCCCGAGCGCGTGCACGACCCGGGCGAGCAGGAGCAGCACGGCCGTGTAGCTCACGGTGTGGGTCTGCGAGGTTTCCTTCGCCACGGTCTCCAGGGCCTCGGGGAGCTCGCCTCCGCGACGCGTGATCGGTACGACCCTGAGGCCGGCGTCCTTGCCGAGCGTCCAGGCGGCGGCGGCGTAGGCGGTCTCCAGGCCGGCGTTGTGGCTGATCAGCACGACGCAGTCCTGCGGGTCGATCGGGGGAGCCCAGTTCACGAAGCGCATCGAGCTCACGGCCTGGGCCGCCCGTCCCACCTCGTAGAACATCAGGGCGCCGAGCTCGGCCGCGTGCAGGCTCGTCCCCGTCCCGACGAGCCACAGACGGCGGGCCTGACGGATCCGTTCCAGCACGTCGTGGGGGATCGGTTCGACCAGAAGCCGCTCGAGCTCGTCCGGCTGCGACCGGATCTGGCGCTCGAGCGCGGTGGAGCCGATCTGTGACATGGAGCCCTCCGGTTCACCGTGGTCCGGGCGAGCCTAGAGCTTCCGGAGGACGGCCACCACCTTGCCGAGGATCCGGCCCTCGGAGGCGAGCTCGACCGGCTCGTAGGCAGGGTTCTCCGGGACCAGGAGGACGCGACCCTTCTGGCGCCGGAGCCGCTTGACGGTGGCCTCGTCCTCGGCCGGGCCCGGCACGAGGGCGGCCACGACGTCCCCATCCTCGGCGTCGTCCTGGCCGCGAACGATCACGAGGTCGCCGTCGAGGATCCCGGCGCCGGACATCGAGTCCCCGCTCACGCGCAGCGCGAAGTGGTCCGCCTCGCCGGCGAAACCCAACGGGACGGTCAGGTGCTCCTCGACGTGCTCCGCGGCCATGACGGGCGTGCCGGCCGCGATCCGGCCGAGCAGGGGCACGACGACGCCGCGGGCCTTCGGCTCGGCGAGCGTCATCGCGCGGGGCTTCGTCGGGTCCTTGGTGAGCAGGCCGCGGCGCTCCAGGTTGGCGAGCTGGGCGTGGACGCTCGAGGACGAGGTGAGCCCCACGGCCTCGCCGATCTCGCGGACCGTCGGCGGGTAGCCGCGCTCGCGCACGGTGTGCGAGATGTACTCGAGGATCCGGCGCTGCCTCGGCGTGAGATCCGTGTCTGCCATCTCGTCCTCCCTGCGGTCCCGACCGGGGCCCGGCCTTCCAGCCCGGCCTTCCAGCCCGGCCTTCCAGCCTCGCGGCCCCGACCGTCGGCCGGCGTGTCAGAGCCTCCTCCTAGGCTCGGGGCACCCTAGCACGAGAGCGGGCAGGATTCAAACATATGTTCGGTTCCACGCTTGACCCCGAACGGGCGTTCGATAGGATGCCCACCGTGACCCGAACGGGTGTTCGCCGCCGCCGCCTCGCCCTGACCGTCGCCCTCGCGCTGCTCGCCGCAGCGTGGGCGGGACCGGTGGCCCGCGCCGTCTCCGACGGACCGGTTCACGCCTCGAGCACCCGCTACGTGGTGCGCGAGGGCGACACGCTCTGGTCGATCGCCCGGCACCTGGCGGATGGGGAGGACCCTCGGCCGCTCGTGGACGCGATCCAGGCCGCCAACCGCGTGGACCCGGCCGCGCTGGTGCCGGGGCGCACGCTCCTGATCCCCGCCGGTTGACGCGCCCAAGATGTCGCGCGTACGGTTCGCCCGACCACCACATCTTGGGGTGAGACGGCATGCGGTGTCCGTGGTGCGGGCACACCGAGGACAAGGTCGTGGACTCGAGGCCCGCCGACCAGGGCGAGGCCATCCGGCGGCGGCGCCAGTGCCTGGCCTGCGGCCGCCGGTACACCACCTACGAGCGGGTCGAGGAGCTCGGGCTGATGGTGGTCAAGCGCGACGGGTCCCGCGAGCCCTGGAACCGGGACAAGATGGTCGCCGGGATCCAGAAGGCGATCGTGAACCGGCCCGTCACGGCCCAGCAGGTGGCCAGGATCGCCAACCGGATCGAGGAACGGCTGCGGCGACGGGGCCCCGAGATCACCTCCCAGGAGGTGGGGGTGGAGGTCCTGCGGAACCTCCAGAAGCTCGACCAGGTCGCCTACCTGCGGTTCGCGAGCGTCTACAAGGACTTCCAGGAGGTCTCGGACTTCGAGCGCGAGCTCGGGCTGCTGCTGCCCAAGCGCGAGGCCGCCAGACGCCCCGCTCGGTGAACCCGGTCGAACCACAACATCTTGTGGTCGACGCCCGCCCCAACCACAAGATATCCTGGATGAGGGCTTGACTCGGAGGGCCCGCAGAGAGAGAATCACAGCCCTGTAAGTTCCCACAGGATCTTCCCCAGGCTGGGAAGAGGCACGTCTGGAAAGGGGGGTGCCCGTTGGCGACGGAAGAGCGCGACGTGCAGGTGATCCGCCGCGGCCTCACGTTCAAGCGGTACTTCACCAGGGACGGGGTGCACCCGTTCGACGAGATCGAGTGGGAGCGGCGCGACGCCGTGATCCCGAACTACAAGGAGGGCGGCAACGCCTTCGAGCAGCGCGACGTCGAGTTCCCGAAGACCTGGTCGCAGAACGCGACCAACATCGTCGCGCAGAAGTACTTCCGCGGCCCGCTCGGGACCCCGCAGCGCGAATCCAGCGTTCGCCAGCTCGTCGGACGCGTCGTCGACACCATCACCGGCTGGGGCAGGAAGGACGGCTACTTCGCGAGCGACCGGGACGCCCAGGTGTTCTCCGATGAGCTCGCGCACCTGCTCGTGAACCAGAAGGCCGCGTTCAACTCGCCCGTCTGGTTCAACGTCGGCGTACCGGACACGCCGCAGCAGTGCAGCGCGTGCTTCATCCTCTCCGTCGACGACGAGATGTCCTCGATCCTGAACTGGTACGTCGAGGAGGGCACCATCTTCAAGGGCGGCTCGGGCTCCGGCATCAACCTGAGCCGGATCCGCAGCTCGAAGGAGCCGCTCGGCGGAGGGGGGACGGCCTCCGGTCCGGTGTCGTTCATGCGCGGGGCGGACGCGTCCGCCGGGACGATCAAGTCGGGAGGCAAGACCCGGCGCGCCGCCAAGATGGTGATCCTGAACGTCGACCACCCGGACATCCGGGACTTCATCTGGTGCAAGGCGGTCGAGGAGCGCAAGGCCCGTGTCCTGCGCGACGGCGGGTTCGACATGGACCTCGACGGCAAGGACAGCTTCTCGATCCAGTACCAGAACGCGAACAACTCGGTCCGCGTGACGGACGAGTTCATGAAGGCCTACGAGCAGGATCGGGACTGGAAGCTCAAGGCCGTCCTCACGGGGGAGACCGTCGAGACCGTCCGCGCCCGCGAGCTGATGCGCGAGATCGCGCAGGCAGCCTGGGAGTGCGCCGACCCGGGGATGCAGTACGACACCACGATCAACGAATGGCACACGTGTCCGGCCACGGGGCGGATCAACGCCAGCAACCCATGCTCGGAGTACATGCACCTGGACAACAGCGCGTGCAACCTGGCCTCGCTGAACCTGCTCAAGTTCCTCGACGACGAGGGCAACTTCGACGTGAAGTCGTTCCGCAAGGCGGTCGACGTCGTCTTCACCGCCCAGGAGATCATCGTCGGCAACTCGGACTACCCGACCGAGAGGATCGGTGAGAACGCGCGGGCGTTCCGACAGCTCGGGCTGGGGTACGCGAACCTCGGCGCCCTGCTGATGGCGCGCGGGCTGCCCTACGACTCGGACGCCGGGCGCGCTTGGGCGGGCGCGATCACCGCGCTGATGACCGGGCAGGCGTACCGGACCAGCGCGCGGATCGCCGAGGTGATGGGGCCGTTCGAGGGTTACCCGCCCAACGCCGACGCGATGCTCCGGGTGATGCGCAAGCACCGGGCCGCGGCCGACGGGATCGACGGCGAGCACGTCCCCGAGGCGCTCCTGTCCGCGGCCAAGCAGTCCTGGGACGACGCGATCGCGTTCGGCGCCAAGCACGGGTACCGGAACTCGCAGGCCACCGTGCTCGCGCCGACCGGCACGATCGGCCTGATGATGGACTGCGACACCACGGGCATCGAGCCCGAGCTCGCGCTGGTCAAGACCAAGAAGCTCGTCGGCGGCGGCACGATGCAGTTCGTCAACCAGACCGTGCCGCGCGCGCTCGAGCGCCTCGGGTACCAGCCGAACGAGGTCGAGGACATCGTGGCCTACATCGCCGAGCACAACTCGGTGGCTGAGGCCCCGCACCTCAAGCCGGACCACTACGCGGTGTTCGACACGGCGATGGGCGCACAGCCGATCCACTACATGGGCCACGTGCGGATGATGGCCGCGGCGCAGCCGTTCATCTCGGGCGCGATCTCGAAGTGCGTGACCGGTGACACGCTCCTGACCACCGAGGACGGTCTGATCCGGATCGGGAGCCTCCACGAGGACGAGCGATCTGACAGCTTCCGCGACCACGTGATGGCGGTCGCCTCGCTCGACGGGACGAAGAAGACCTCCTCCTTCTACTACGGCGGCTCGCGTCCGGTCCGGAGGGTCGTGCTCCGATCCGGGCATCGGGTGGTGGGGACAGAGAACCACCAGCTCCTCGTGGCGAGGGAGGGAGGCCTCGTCTGGCGGCGGCTCGACGAGGTGGAGGCTGGAGACCATGTCGCGGTGAGGTACGGCGCAGAGATGTGGGCGGTGCTGCCCGCGACGTTCAGCGGATTCACGCCGTCCAGGAGCTACGGGAGCCAGAAGACCGTCCGTGTCCCGGCAGAGATGACCGAGGAGCTCGCGCTCCTGCTCGGCGCCTTCGTTGCCGAGGGACACATCACGCGGTCGAACTGGACCATCACGATCACGAACGCCGAGGACGTGGTCCTGGAGCGGGTGGCCGCCGCCTGGCGGAGCGAGTTCGGGGTCGAGCCTCGGCTCGTTCGCGAGCCGGGGAAGTGCCCGGGCGTCGTGGTCTCATCCAAGACCATCGTCGAGTTCCTGGACTGGCTCGGCTGCGGCGGGAGGGCCTCGGCGAAGCGGATCCCGGACGCCGTCCTCCGCTCTCCGAGGTCCATCGTCCTGGCGTTCCTCCAGGGGCTGGCCCTGGACGCGTACGTGGCGTGGATGGGCCGATCGCCGAAGTGGGCGATCTGCGTCGACTCGCCCGGCCTCCTCGACGATCTCCAGGCCGTCCTGACCAACCTCGGGGTCGTGCACTCGAGGATATGGAAGCGGAACCGGCGCAACGGGAAGACCTACGGGGAGGTGTACGCCTGCGGGGAGCAGGCGCAGCGGTTGATCCGACTGGTGGGGTTCCTGGAGCCGAACAAGCGGGAGCGCGCCCGTGCGATGCTCGATGTCGAGCCCGGGAGGACCTCGGCCGACGTGGTTCCGGGGATCTCTCCGCGTGAGCTGTACGAGCTCATCCCTCGCGGGAGGTCCGGACGGAACGGGTACGGGTACCGCAAGGAGTTCGCGTTCCTGCGCGACCCGCGGACCCGACACGTGACCCGGCGCACACTGGAGCGGGTCGCACAGGTCCCCGGGATCGAGTTCCCCGCGTGGCTGGATCCCGTCCTGCGGGACGACCTGCACTTCAGCCCGGTCGAGCGGGTGGAGGACGCGGGCGAGCGAGACGTGTTCGACATCTCGGTGCCGGAGACCCAGGCGTTCGTGGGGAACGGCATCGTGAACCACAACACCGTGAACATGCCTGAGCACGTCACCGTCGAGGAGGTCGAGCAGCTGTTCGTCGAGAGCTGGAAGCTCGGCCTGAAGGCCGTCGCGATCTACCGCGACAACTGCAAGGTCGCCCAGCCGCTCTCGGCCGACAAGAAGGCCAAGGCGCAGGAGCCCTCGGAGCTGCCGAAGCCGGTGCGCAAGCGCCTGCCGCAGAGCCGGCCGTCGATCACCACGAAGTTCGAGGTCGGCGACGCCGAGGGCTACATCACGGCGAGCTCGTACCCGGACGACGGGATCGGCGAGATCTTCCTGAAGACCTCGAAGCAGGGCTCGACGCTGTCCGGGATCATGGACGCGTTCTCGATCGCGATCTCGATCGGGCTCCAGTACGGCGTGCCGCTCGAGACCTACGTCGAGAAGTTCATCAACATGAAGTTCGAGCCGTCGGGCATGACGAACGACCCGGACATCCGGTTCGCGACCTCCATCGTGGACTACGTGTTCCGGCGCCTGGCGCTCGACCATCTCCCGAAGGAGACGCGCGAGGCCCTCGGGATCCGCTCGATCTCCGAGCGCAAGGAGCTGGTGCTGGCCGAGGCCGTCGAGAAGCTGAACGGCGAGGCGCTCGCGCCCGAGCCGGAGGCCTCCAGCGCGGAGCCGGTCGGATCGCGGGAGCGTCCGCTGGCGCAGGCCGCCGACGCACCGCTGTGCTACTCGTGCGGCTCGAAGATGCAGCCGGCCGGGAGCTGCTACGTCTGCCCGAGCTGCGGGTCGACGAGCGGCTGCTCGTAGGGTCACGACGCGTGGGGTCGGGCGGTCCGTGCCCGGCCCCACGACCGTCCGGTAGGCTCGCGCCCGGCATGGCGGAGCTCCCGTTCACGCGGCTGGACCCCGACGCGCCGCTGCCCACGCGCGCCCATCCGGGTGACGCAGGGTTCGACCTGCGGTCGGCGGTGGACGTCGAGGTCGGCCCGGGCGAGCGGGCGCTGGTGCCGACCGGCCTGGCCGTGGCGATCCCCGAGGGCCACGCGGGGCTGGTGCTCCCGCGGAGCGGGCTCGCCTCCAAGCACGGGCTGACGATGGCGAACGCGCCGGGGCTGATCGACGCCGGCTACCGCGGCGAGGTGGTCTGCGCCGTGGTGAACCTCGATCGCGAGCACGCCGTCCGCATCGCCCGTGGCGACCGGATCGCGCAGCTCGTGGTCGTGGCCGTCCCCGAGCTCGAGCCCGCGTGGGTGGACGAGCTGCCGCCGTCCGCCCGCGGCGACGGCGGCTTCGGATCGACCGGCACGCGATGAAGATCCGGCTCGAGGAGCCCGCGGACCGCGACGCCTCGCTCGAGGTGGAGCGGCTGGCCTTCGGCTCGGACGAGGAGCCGTCGATCGTGGAGGCCGTGCGTGACGAGGAGGGCTCGTTCGCGCTCGTCGCCCAGGAGGCGGGGGAGGTCGTGGGGCACGTGCAGCTCAGCCGCGCCTGGGTGGGGGAGACGCCCGTGCTCGGGCTCGGTCCGATCGGGGTCGTGCCGGAGCGGCAGCGGCGTGGGACCGGCTCGGCGCTGATGCGAGCCGCCCTCGAGGAGGCTCGCGCCCGGGGCGAGGTCGCCGTGATCCTGTTCGGGGACCCCGCGTTCTACGGGCGGTTCGGGTTCGAGCCGGGGTTGACCTTCGGGCTGCACAACCCCTACGCGGGGATGTCGTTGCCGGACGGGACCCGGGTCGTCGAGGAGAACCTCATGCTCGCCCCGCTGGACGATCGCGTACGCTCGCTGTCCGGAGAGGTCCGCTGGCATCCGGCGCTCGCCAACCCGCCGGTTGAAGCTCCCGGCGGCGACGCCTAGACTCGGTGGGCACACGCGGACGTGGCTCAGTTGGTAGAGCACCACCTTGCCAAGGTGGGGGTCGCGGGTTCGAGTCCCGTCGTCCGCTCCGGGATTGGCCTTTGACCAGCGAAGATGCGCGGCGGGTGGCCTTCACAAGACCGATCGCCCAACGAGACTCCAACGGAATTCGTACGACCCTGCCAAGGTGGGGGTCACCAGCCTCAGTGTGCGACGCATCGTGGCATCACCATCTCTTCGCAATGAGAGCTTCTGTGAGGCTCTGAGCTCCGCCGGAACCCGCGGAACGGGCCCATCCTGGCGACCGGGTTAGGCGTGCCGCGTCTCGCGCCGGATGCTCTCGTCGGGAAGCTCGGCAGCAGCCTCGCTGCAGCGCGCGGCGTCCGATCGATTGCCCGCACGGGCGAAGGCCTCTGCCGCTTCGCGGAACATCGCGCGCGCCTGCGCGCCCTCCCCTTCGGCCTGGCGGAGGATGCCCCGAGCCTCCCATACCGCGCCGGTCCACGGGCCGCCCTGCCACATGCCCGCGATGCGTTCTGCCTCGGCGATAAACGAGCGCGCACGATCCAGCTCGCCGGCTCGCGCGCTGGCCTTCGCCGCGCTCGTCAGGTATCCCATCGAGCACGGCTCGCACGATTCCAGCGCCGCCAACTCCCGCTCGGCCTCGCGCAGAACGGCGACGGCCTTACGCGGATCCGCGGCGGCCTGGATCATCGTCCCGAACACCCGCACCAACAGGTGCGTGACGATGTCGGAGCGGCGTGCGAGCGAGCGCGCCCGGCTGAGCAGTCGGTTGGCCTCGTACCTGCGACCGCGGCTGACCGCCGCTTCGGCCAGACGCTGCCTCGCCAGCGCGGCGCCGGAGATGCAGCCCTCACGGTCGTTGGCCTGCGCCGCCTCCTTGAGGTGGTCCTCGGCCTGGGCGAGGCGGCCGGCGAGCAGCTCGGCCTCGCCCAGCATGAGCAGCGCCAACGCCGCGCCGGTCGCCGAGCCCGCCTCCTCGGCGATCCTCATCATCTGGCGCGCGAACTCGGCCGCGGTCTCGTAGCCCTGGGGGCCGGTGAGGTAGTACTCGGCGAGGCACAGGTGGGCGTCGTAAACGATCGGCTCCATGTTGGCGCGCATCCGCATCGACTCCGCCAGCTCCTCCGCGAACTGCTCGCGCCACCGCCCCTGCGCCATCGCGACCTTGGCGAGGATCACCGCGGCCTCACCGAGCTCGCGGCCCAACAAGGCGTCGAGGGCGATCGCGCGCGCTTCCGCC
>Ga0209172_10006122_pt1 | contig 13733 bp, 14 predicted proteins | sample LarsenN4metaG_FD_184113 | JGI IMG/M metagenome (GOLD analysis project Ga0209172, IMG submission 184113) | Hot spring sediment bacterial and archeal communities from British Columbia, Canada, to study Microbial Dark Matter (Phase II) - Larsen... ... | reverse complement strand
CCTGGTGGCGCTGAAGCACGTGCGCGCCAGCGAGCCCTACTTCGCCGGGCACTTTCCCGGCGCGCCGGTGATGCCGGGCGTCTTGATTGTCGAAGCGCTGGCGCAGGCGGGCGCCATCATGCTCCTACGCGAGATTCCCGAGCGCGACTCCAAGCTCGTCTTCTTCGCCGGCATCAACCAGGCTCGTTTCCGCCATCCGGTGTTTCCGGGTGACACGCTGCGGCTCGAGATCGAAGTCCTTTCCTGGCGGACCACCCGCAGCAAGATGAGCGGCAAAGCTTACGTGGGCGAGCGCCTGGTGGCCGAAGCCGAGCTGCTGGCCACGGTGGTAGAACGCGACCGCGCCCGTGCGGGGAAAAGCGAGACCCCGACCGCATGAGCGTTCATCCCGCGGCTATCGTTGATCCGAAGGCGCGCCTGGCCTCGAGCGTGCGCGTCGGGCCGTACGCTGTAATCGGCGCCGAGGTCGAGATCGGCGAAGAGACCGAAGTCGGCGCCCACGCCGTCGTCGAAGGCCCCATCCGCATCGGCCGGCGCAACCGCATCTTTCCTTTCGCCTCGGTCGGCCTCATCCCGCAGGACCTGAAGTTCCGCGGCGAGCGCAGCGAGGTCATCATCGGCGACGACAACCGCATCCGCGAATTCGTCACCATCCACCGCGGCACCACCGGCGGCGGCTTGCTCACCAAAATCGGCAACGACAATCTCCTCATGGCCTACGTGCACATCGCCCACGACTGCCTCCTGGGCGACCACCTCATCCTCGGCAACGCCGCCACGCTCGCCGGCCACGTAGTCATCGAGGATTACGCCACCCTCGGCGCCTTCTGCGGCGTCCACCAGTTCTGCCGCATCGGCCGCCACGCCTTCATCGGCGGCTACTCCGTCATTACCCAGGACGTGCTGCCCTACTCGCGCACCGTGCACGAGCGCGAAGTCAAGGTCTACGGCGTGAACGTCGTCGGCCTGCGCCGGCGCGGGTTTTCCGAGGAGCGCATCGAGCGCCTGCACCAGGCCATGCGCCTGCTCACGCAGGCGAAGCTCAACACCAGCCAGGCGCTCGACAAGATCCGCGCCACGCTCGACCAGGACGAGGACGTGCGCGCGCTGGTCAAGTTCGTCGAAACCGCCGAGCGCGGGGTCATCAAGTGAGCGGCGAACGCTACGCGCTGATCGCCGGCAACGGGCAGTTTCCCCTGCTGGTGCTGAAGGAAGCGCGCCGCCAGGGCGTGGACATGGTCGTGCTCGCCATCCGCGAGGAAGCTTTCCCCGAGATCGAGCAGCTCGGCGCGCGCGTCCACTGGGTCAGCCTGGGCGAATTGCAGAAGGCGCTCGGCATCCTGCGCCAGGAAGCGGTGCGCAAGGCGGTGCTGGCCGGCCAGGTCCGGCACGACAAGATCTTCAGCGACATCCCGCCGGACACTTTTCTGGCGCAGCTGCTGGCGCGGCTGCCGCAGAAAAACACCGACGCCTTGATCGGCGGTATCGCCGCCGCCTTGCAGGCGGTGGGGATCGAGGTGATGGACTCGACCGCCTTCCTCCAGCGGCTGCTGCCCGCGCCCGGGCCGCTCACCCGTAGGGCGCCCGACGCCGACGAGTCGGCCGACATCGCCTACGGCCGCCGCATCGGGCGGGAGATCGCCCGGCTCGACCTCGGCCAGACCGTGGTGGTGAGCCAGCGCGCCTGCGTGGCCATCGAGGCGATGGAAGGCACCGACGCCGCCATCGAGCGGGCCGCCGGGCTGGCCCAGGGCCGGCGGCTCGTGGTCGTCAAGGTTTCGAAGCCGAAGCAGGACATGCGCTTTGACGTGCCGGTGGTGGGCCTGGAGACGCTCGAGGTGATGAAGCGGGCCAACGCCACGGCGCTGGCGCTCGACGCGGGGCGCACCCTCGTCTTCGACCGCGAAGAGTTCGTCCGCCGCGCCGACGAGCACGGCATCGCCGTCGCAGCTTTCAATCCCGAGGAAACGTAGCGGATGGCCGAGAAGAACAAGGTCGCGGTGGTGGGCGTGGGGGAGTTTGGGCGGCAGCACGCCCGCGTCTACCGCGCGCTCGAAGACGCCGAGCTCGTCGGCGTCTTCGACACCGACGCCGCCCGCGCCGCCGGCGTGGCCCAGGAGTACGAGACCCGCGCCTTCACTTCGCTCGACGAGGTCGCGGCGCAGGCGCGGGCCGTCAGCGTGGCCGTCCCGACGCGCGAGCACGCCCGCGTCGGCCTCGAGCTCCTGCGCCGCGGCTGCGACGTCTTGATGGAAAAGCCTATCGCCGCCTCGCTGGCGGAAGCCGACGAGCTCATCCGCGCCGCCGAGCAAGCCCAGCGCATCTTACAGGTGGGCCACACGGAGCGCTTCAACCCGGCGGTGCAGGCGGCGGCGCGCGTGGTGCGCCAGCCGCTCTTTTTCGAAGTGCACCGCCTGGGCGGGTTCTCCGGGCGCAGCCTGGACGTGGATGTGATCTTCGACGTGATGATTCACGACCTCGACATCCTGCTCAGTTTCGTCAAGGCGCCGGTCGAGCAGGTGCACGCCGTCGGCATCCCCATCTTGAGCCCGCGGGTGGACATCGCCAGCGTGCGCCTCGAGTTCGCCAACGGCTGCGTGGCCAACCTCACCGCCAGCCGCGTCTCGACCGACAAAGTCCGCAAGCTGCGTTTCTTCCAGCCGCGCGAGTACGTCTCGGTGGACTACGCGCGCCGCGACGCCCTCCTCATCCGCCTGAACGAAAAGGCTTCGGGCCCGCCGCTGCTGCCCGGGCTGCCCGCGGGGCTCGAAATCCGCAAGCTCGAGGCGGAGGCGGAGGAGCCGCTGCGGGCCGAGCTGCGCGCCTTCCTGGAGGCGGTGCGCACGCGCGAGAGCCGCCCCGTGACCGGCGCCGAAGGCCGCCGGGCGCTCGAGCTCGCCGAGCGCGTCGCCGCCGCCATCGCTGCCCACGCCCGCAAGCTGCCGGCGACACTGACGGTTGCTGCGCCGAAGTAGAGTAGCCGATGGCGACCCGGGACGACTTCGGTCTGTTGGTGGACTGGCAGGAAGAGGCCGTCCGCTGGCGCCGCCGCGAGTCGCTGATGGCCGCCGGCGTCCTTCACCTGGGCCTGCTCTTGCTCGCCATCGTCAGTCCCGCCATCTTCGCCGCGCCGAAGGTGGTCCGGCTCATCCCGGTCGAGCCGCGCGAGCTGACCATCCTGACGCTCCCGCCCGACCTCAACCCGAAGCCGAAGGAGCCGGCGCTCACCCCCGAAGAGCGCGAGCAGATGGCGCGGCGCCGCTCGCTCACCATCGGCCCCCGCGAGCTCGAAGCCGTCATCCCGCCGGCGAAACCCTCGGAGCCTTCCGACCGCATCGCCATCAACCCGGGCGGCGTGCCCGCGCCCAGTCCCACGCCGGGCGGCGAGCCGGGGACGCCGAGGGGAGGGGATAAGGGGGCGCTCGCGCAGAAAGAGGTCGCGCGACTGGAAGACCTGCCGCAGCGCGCGGGCGGCGGGCCCAAGCTCGATTTGCCCGTGAGCAGCCCGGGGCGCACCATCGAAGAGGGCTTGCGCCGCGGCCAGGGCGGGCCGGGCGGGCCGCCGGGCGGCGAGAGCGGGCCGGTGCAGCCCAACTTCGATACGCCGTTCCCTACGATTCTCTCCGACACGCGCGGCGTCGACTTCACGCCCTACCTGATCCGCCTCTTGCGCGAAGTGCGGCGCAACTGGTACGCCGTCATCCCGGAGTCGGCTCGCTGGGGCGAGCAGGGGCGCGTGGTGATCGTCTTTACGATTCTGAAGGACGGCGCGGTGCCGCTGGGCCAGCCGACGGTTGTCCGCAGCTCGGGCCGCTCGCACCTGGATCGGCCGGCCCTGGCCGCCATCCGCGCCGGCCAACCCTTCCCGCCGCTGCCGGCGGAGTTCACCGGCGACAACATCGTCTTGCAGTTCACCTTCCTTTACAATCTTCCGCTGGACTACACCGAGCGGTAGGCGCTGGGAAAGCAGATTCCTCGCTGCGCTCGGAATGACAGGCTTTTGGGGCGGCCTAGGCGATGAAGCTCAACCGGACGCAACTGGCGGGGATGCTGGTCCTGCTGGCGCTGGTGCTGCTCGCCACGCTCTTCCGCTACTGGAAGGTTCTTGTCCCGTGAGCGAGCGTCGGCTTGCCCCGTTCGGTGTCTCCTCGCCATGAGTGCATCTTCAGGCACAACGCCGGGACAGGAGAAACGAACGGGGCTGGTCGTCATCGTGGGGCCGACGGCGAGCGGGAAATCGGCGCTGGCGATTCATCTGGCCGAGCGGCTGGGTGGAGAAGTGCTCGTCTGCGACTCGACCCAGATCTACCGCCACTTCGACATCGGCACGGGAAAAGTAACGGCGGCGGAGCGGGCCCGCGTCCCGCATCATTTGATTGATCTCTGCGAGCCGGAGGAAACCTTCACGGCAGGCGACTACCAGCGCGCCGCCCGCGCCGTCTTGAGCGAAGTGAGCGCCCGCGGGCGCCTGCCGATTGTTACGGCCGGGACGGGGCTTTATCTCCGCGCCTTCCTCGAAGGGCTGTCGCCCCTGCCCCCGCGTTCGCCCGAGCTGCGGGCGCGCTTGCAAGCGGAAGCGGAAGAGAAGGGAAGCGAACACTTGCATCGGCTGCTCGCGCGCGTGGATCCGGCTTCAGCGAAGGAGATCGCTCCGCGCGACACGCCCAAGCTCATCCGCGCGCTCGAAGTCTGGTTCCAGGCGCGCCGCCCGCGGAGTGAGCTCTTTCAGGCCGGACGCGACCGCCTGGAAGGTTACGCAGTGGTCAAGCTCGGCTTGCTGCCCGAGCGCAAGGCGCTCTATGAGCGCATCGAGCAGCGGGTCGAGCAAATGCTCGACGCCGGCTGGCTCGAAGAAACGCGGCGGCTGCGCGAGCGCTTCGGCGACCGGGTGAAACCCTTCGGCTTCCTCGGTTACAAGCAGTTGGCGGCGCACCTCCGCGGCCAGCTCTCAATGAAAGAAGCCATCAAGCAGACCAGGCACGAGACCCGCCAGTTCGCCAAGCGGCAGATCACCTGGTTCCGCAAAGAGCCCGGCGTCACCTGGCTCTCCGGCTTTGGCGACGACGTCCAGGTTCACGCCGATGCTTTGGGCCGCATCCGCGCAGGAGAGGCGTCAGGGCACGGTTTTAACCGTGCCGAAAGCGCGAAAAGAGAAAAAGGGCTTTAGCCCCTGAGGCCCTCCTTGACTTCCCTCAGCGGCTAAAGCCGTCGTTGGTTGGCGGCGTGCTGGCACGACTGAAGTCGTGCCCTGACGAATCGGGAGGCCTTAGTGGGCGCGGGAGAAGTGCTCGTGGACGATGCGCCAGCTCTTGCCACGGCGGACCCAGACGTGGGTGCCGCGGCCGCGCACCTGCCAGCCCGGCTCGAGCTGGACTGTCCAGTAGAAAGTTGCTACCGCCGCCTCGCCAAAAACCTGCACGCGGGGCTGGGCGATGCGGTAGCGCAGGCGCGGCGACTGCCGCATGTAATAGAGGAAGGTTTTCTTCAGCGCCGCCAGGCCGGCGATGCGGTCGTGGCGCGTGGAAGAAAAGCCGACGAAGCCGGAGGCAAAGGGACGGAGGCAAGCGGCCAGCCGGCGCCCATTGAAGTCCCGCTCCTGCTGGCGCTCGAGGCGAAGGATTTCTCGTTGGGCTTTGCTCATAGCGACCTCCCCAGGGCAGGGCTGCTTAAATGATGCTAGCAGACTAGGCGAGGCAAAGGAAGCATAGGAAGCATAGGAAGCACAGGACAGGAAAAAGCAGGTCCCTCGACTCCCCGCCCGTTGGCCCGCAACGGGCGGGATCGCTCGGGATGACAGCAGAGGGGGCATTCCAGCGGGATTCCAAGAAGTGGGACTATAATGCGGGTATGAACGAGGCGAGGCCGAAGAACCCCAACGAGCGGCCGGCCGAGGCTGTCCAGGACGACTTCCTGAACCGGCTCCGCAAAGCGGAGAAGCCGGTGACGGTGCTGCTCACCGACGGCACGCGGCTCGCCGGGCGCATCAAGAGTTTCGACCGGTTCTCCATTCTGCTCGAGTCGCAGGGCCAGGAGCAGCTCCTCTTCAAGCACGCCATCGCCAGCATCGCTCCGAGCCCGACGAAAGCCACATGAAGACATTGCGCCCGGTGAGCGTCCCGGAGCGGGCGCTGCTCGTGGGGGTGCATCTGCCGGCGAAGTTCAACGGCACCTCGGCGGAGCGCCTGGCGGAGCTCGAAGCCCTGGCGCGCTCGGCCGGCGCCGACGTCGTCGGGCGGGTCGAGCAGCGCCGCGAGCGCCCCGACCCCGCCACGCTCATCGGCCGCGGGAAACTCGAAGAGCTCCACCGCGAAGCCGAGGCGCGCGCGGCCGAGCTCGTCATCTTCGACCACGACCTCTCCCCCACGCAGCTCCGCAACCTCACCGGCGAGCAGCGCGTCATTGACCGCACCCAGCTCATCCTCGACATCTTCGCCCGGCGGGCGCGCACGCGGGAAGGGCAGTTGCAGGTCGAGCTGGCGCAGTTGAATTATCTGCTGCCGCGGCTGACGGGGAAGGGCGTCGAGATGTCGCGCCTGGGCGGCGGCATCGGCACGCGCGGCCCGGGCGAAACGAAGCTCGAAACCGATCGGCGGCGCATCCGGAGCCGCCTCGGCAAGCTCAAGGAAGAGCTGGAGACGGTGCGCCGGCGCCGCGCCCAGCAGCGCCGCGCGCGCCAGCAGACGGCGCTGGGCACGGTGGCGCTGGTCGGGTACACCAACACGGGCAAGTCGACGCTCTTCAACGCGCTCACCGAAGCGGAGGTGAGCGTCTCGCCGAAACTCTTCGCCACGCTCGACCCCACGGTGCGCGCGCTCGAGTTACCGTCGGGGCGGCGGGCGCTGCTCTCCGACACGGTGGGCTTCATCCGCGATTTGCCCCACGGACTGGTGGCGGCTTTTCGCGCTACGCTCGAAGAAGTGGAGCAGGCGGCGCTCATCCTGCACGTGAGCGACATCTCCAGTCCCGGGCACACCGAGCAGGACGACGCCGTCCGCCAGGTGTTGGCCGAGCTGGGCGTTGAAAAGACCCCGCGGCTGCTCGTCTTCAACAAAATTGACCTGCTCGAGGAGGATGAGCGGCGCGAACTAAAGAATTCGCCGCGCGCGGTCTTCGTCTCGGCGCTCCAAAGCCTCGGCTTGGACGAGCTGCGGGGAGAAATCGAGCGCCTGCTGCCCGGCGACCGGCCGGTGCGGCTGGCCCTGCGCTTCTCCGCGGCCCAGGGACGCGAGCGCGCTCTCGTCCACGAGCGCGGACGAGTCTTGAGCGAGAGTTTTCGCGACGGAAAGGTGTGGATCGAAGCCGAAGTGCCTGAATCTCTCGCCCACCAGCTCGGAGAGTACGCCGTCAAGAGCGCCTAGCCGCATCGTGTGGCGATCCTGTGTCACCGCCCTCGGTCTTTTTCCCCGCATTGGCGGCATCTTGCTGCTGGCAAAGGAGTTTTTTCTGTGGAAAAAGATGTGGAAACTCGCCGTGATTGATTTAGCCGCGAAAAATCAAGGCAATCTCGCGTTGCGGTCAAGCACGCGAAAACATGCGTGTAACTTATTGGTTTTCCAGCATGTTATGAGCGCACCGCCGGTGAGGGCGGCGGGGTACGACCCCGGTAGTGGAACGGCTCAAGGAAGCAATGTGAGCGAAAGTTTTGCACAATTCTGGGGCAGCATCGCGGGAGGTTTGACAGCGCGAGCCGGCCACGGGTATAGTGCCGGAATCGAAACCACGGTGCGCGCTTCCGACTTGAAGGCGAGAGACCGGCCGAGCACGAACCCGTTCCGCGGACGCCGATGAACCTGCCGAACAGCCTGACCCTGTCCCGAATCGTCCTGGTGCCCCCGTTGGTGGTGGTGTTGCTGACGCGGGTCGAGAATTTCGAGCTGTGGGGCGTGCTGATCCTTTTCGGAGCGGCCCTGACGGACTGGCTGGACGGGCTGCTGGCGCGCCGGCGGCGGCAAATCACGCCGCTGGGCGTGCTGCTCGACCCGATTGCCGACAAGCTGCTCATCTCGGCGGCCTTCATCGCGCTGGTCGAGCTCGGGCTGGCCCCGGCGTGGATGGTGGTCATCATCGTCGGGCGCGAATTGGCGGTGCAGGGCCTGCGCACCATCGCCACGGCGGAGGGTTTCATGGTGGCGGTGTCGGAGCTGGGCAAAGCCAAGATGGTGTTGCAGGTCTGGGCGGCGAGCCTGCTGCTGCTCGGCAGCCGCTTTCCCGACCTGCGCTTGATCGGGACCATCGCGCTGTGGCTGGTGGTGGTGTTTTCGCTGTGGAGCGCGGCGCGCTACGCCGCCGAATTCTGGCGCCAGTTGAACGTGCGGCGGTTCGAGCGCCGCGGAGGGTTGACCATCGTCAACCCGCAGAAGAAAGAAGATGTCGCCGTTCAGTAAGGAAGAGCAGCGCTGGCTGCTCGGCTGGGCGCGGCAGGCGATAGCCGCAGCCCTGGCGGGCTCGGCGGCGGCACTGCGAGAAGAAGCTGCGGTTCCCTCCGAACGACTGCGGCAGCCCGGCGCCGCCTTCGTCAGCCTGCACAAGCAGGGCCAATTGCGCGGTTGCGTCGGCTTGCCCCAGGCCCGCCAACCGCTTTACTTGACCGTGGCCGAGGCGGCTATCTCCGCCGCCCGGCACGACCCGCGTTTTCCCCCGGTCGAGGCGGAGGAGCTGCCGGCGCTTGAAATCGAGATCTCGGTGCTCTCGCCGCTGTTTCCCATCCAGCCCGAGCAGGTGGTTCCGGGCGAGCACGGCCTGCTGGTGACCGAAGGGTTCTATCGCGGGCTGCTGCTCCCGCAGGTGGCGCGGGAGCACGGCTGGGACCGGGAGCGATTCCTGGAAGAGACCTGCCTGAAGGCCGGGCTGGAGCGAACGGCGTGGAAGCGCGGCGTCAAGCTCGAAGCCTTCACCGCCTTCGTCTTCTCCGACGCCACCTGCGCGGCCGAGCCGCTGCCTACACGAACCCTTCCTTAGAGGCCGCCAAGGCTTCTTCCTTCAGGGAGTGCCGGAGCCTATTGCAGAGAGATGTGAGCCCGGCGATTCAGCGCCCGACAGGAGTCCTGCGAGGACTCGGTGCAGAAGGGCGCGTCCTTGCCCCGGCTGACGGTGGCGAGCTGGGCGGCGTTTACGCCGAGCGACACCAGGTAGTTCTTGACCGCTTCCGCGCGCCGGGCGCCGAGCGCCAGGTTGTAGCGGCCGCTGCCGACTTCGTCGCAGTGGCCTTCGATCAGGATCCGCGCGTCCGGATAGGCGCGCAGGAATTCCGCCGTCCGTTGCAGGCCGGCAGCGGCTTCGGCGGAGATGTCCGACTTGTCGAACTCGAAGAAAACATCCTGCACGCTCTGGGCGAAGAGGTCCTGCATGGAGGGAGCGCGCGCGGGCGCGACCGGCGCCGGCGCCGGCGCGGGCTGGACCACGGTCAAGGTGGCGGTGGCCTGGGTTTCGCCGCCCGGGCCGCGGGCCCGCAGGGTGTAGGTGACGGTCTGCGTGGGGTTGACGTTCATGCTCCCGCGCTTCTCCACCGCGCCCATCCGCGGCTCCAGCGTGATTTCCTGCGCCGCCTGGGCGTGCCAGCTCAACGTGGACGTAGCACCGCGTGGGATGCTGGCCGGGGTCACGGTCAGGTGGGCGGCTGGCGGGGCGGGCGGCTCCAGCTCGACGAAGTCGCCGGCGTGCATTTCCCTCAGGCTCATGGTGACGATAGCCGTAGAGGCGTTGGCGTCCGCACGGACCACGAAGGCCTCTCCCAACACTTCCCGCGGCAGGTCCTTGCGCATCTTGGGGATTTCGTAGCCATACGGCATGCCGCGCAGGCGACGCAATTGCCCCTGCCCGGCCTTGCGGTAGCCTTCGAAGATGGTGCCGCTGCCGTAGCGGTAGGCCCGGAAATAGTCGCCCACTTTCACGCCCTGGCTCGTGCCCAAGTTGATGTAGACGACGTCGCCCTGGCCGAAGGTCGAGCCGAAATCCTTCCCCATCATGAGGGTGGCGTCCCCGCGCGACTGCATGGGCGCGAAGCGGTCGAAGGTGACCGAAGGCTTGTACTCGGGGACGGGGCGGTTCTCGAAGGGGATAAGCACATCGCCGGCGTTGAGCCCCTCGCAGGCTTCCTGCACCAGGGCGGTGGCGGTGGTCTCATGCACCTGCGTCACTTCCACCCAGCCCAGGTCCATGTAGAGCTGCCCGATGGCCTTGAAGATGGGCTGCTGGCGCTCGAAGGCCTGTATGGGGTTCGGGTCCTTCACCGGGCGCACCACCTGGTAGCGCTGGCCCGCCGACACCCCGCCGTTGCGGCCCTGGCTCAAGTAGATGTAGTCATACTGTGAATAGAGAACTCCGCCCACCCGGTCTTCGGCCATGACGATGCGCAGGTTGGCCGGCAGGGGACTGGAGGCCACGAAACCCGAGCAGTAGATGTCCTTGTGGTTCGCCTGTGTCGGCGGCTCGTAGCCTTGCGCGGCCGCCGCCAGAGCGACGCCGGCAACCACGAGACTCAAGATCAGAGCACGCCCCAGCGTTTTCATTGCTACTCCTCCTCGACCGGGGAACGCGTTCCCCGCAGGTTGGGCGCTGCAGTTTGCGTGGGCCGAACCGTAGCAAACCCGGCGGGGGCTTGTCAACCGAAAACTTTTGCTGGGCTTGGCAGTTGTTTGGCTTTCGCCGACTTTTCTTGGTTTTTACCCCTGCCGTGGGGGGTTGCCTTTACACGCCCCCGGCCCCTGTGCTAGAAACCCGCTTTTACCCTCAAGACAGCGGGATGGCTGGGACTGTGCGAGCTTTTCCGGACCCTGTTGCCCTGGTGCTGGCCGAGCGCACGGCGGGCGCGCTCCTCCGGGGGCTCGGCCGCGCTGCGCGCGTGGCCCGCGTGGTCGAATTGCGGCTGGATTACCTGGGCAGCGTGGCCGAAATCGCGCGCTTCCTCGAAAAGCTGCGTCACGAACGGCCGCGCGCCACGCTCATCGCCACCTGCCGCTGCCGCGCCGAAGGCGGCGAGTTCGGTGGCAGCCCGTCGGCCGAGCTTGCCGTCCTGCAGCTGGCGGCGCGCGCGGGCTGCCGGTGGGTAGATGTGGAGGGCTCGACGCTCGAGCGCTTTCCCGCGCCCCTGCGCGCAGCCCTGCGGCCTCCGGCGGGGCTCATCGTATCGCTTCACAACTTCCGCGGCACGCCCGCGCGCTTGCTGCGGCTCTACCGGCGACTGGCGCGGTTGGGCGCTGACAAGGTCAAGATCGCCGTGACGCCCCGCCGGCAGCGCGACAACGTTGCGGTTCTGCAATTGGCTCGACGGCAGCGCGGGCGCGTGATCGCTTTGGCTATGGGGACCGTAGGAATCCCCGGGCGGGTGCTCGCTCTGCGCGCGGGCAGCGCCCTGGCCTACGCGGCACCCGACGGAAAGCCGGTGGTGGCGCCGGGGCAAATCGCCTGGAGGGAATTCCGGGACTCGTACCGGGCGCAGCGGCTGAATGCGCGCACGCGGGTTTACGGCGTCATCGGCCGGCCCATCGCTCATTCGCTCTCGCCTGCCATGCACAACGCCGCTTTCCAGGCGGCGCGGCTGAACGCGGTCTATCTGCCCTTCGAGGTGGAGCGCCTGGACGACTTCTTGGCGTGCGTCCAGCCGCTTGGGCTCGCCGGCTTCAGCGTCACCTTGCCGCACAAGGAAACCCTCCTCCGTCATCTCGACGGCATTGACCCGCTGGCGGAACAGATCGGCGCGGTCAACACGGTGGTGGTGCGCGGCGGCGGCCGCCTCTACGGCTACAACACCGACTACGTCGGCATCCTGCGCGCCCTGCAGGGCGCGCTGCGCTTGCACGCCAGCCGCGTGCTGCTGGTGGGGGCCGGCGGGGCAGCGCGGGCGGTGGCCTTCGCCCTGGCTACAGCCGGCGCCTACGTCTCGGTCGCGGCGCGACGCCCGGCGGCGGCGCGCGCTCTCGCCCGCGCCGTCAGTGGTGAGGCTCTGCCGCGGGCGGGGTTGCGCCACCAGCGGTTCGATGCCATCGTCAATTGCACGCCGGTCGGCCAGTCGCCGGAGGCCGACGAGTCTCCCCTGCGAGCCGCAGAGTTGAACTGCCGGGTGGTAGTCGATCTGGTCTATTATCCCCGCCGCACCAAGCTGCTGCGGCTGGCGCGCCGGCGCGGTTGCCGCGTCGTGCCCGGCTTCGAGATGCTGGTCGAGCAGGGCGCAGCCCAGTACGAGATCTGGACAGGCCTGCGCGCTCCGGTGGCCGCCATGCGCCGGGCCGTGCTGGCGTGTCTGACGTAGATTCTCCAAGAACCATGGCTCGAGTCCTAGCGGAGGATGCATGCCGCGAAATCCACTTGTCCTTAGAGATACTTCCATCCTGCTGTCGGCCAGCTGAGGTTCCGTTCCTCAGCGGTCTTTATTTGTTTTACGAAGAGGAAGAAGTGAGTGCACACGGACCTGGAGGTCGAGTTGTGCGTGTCGGGAATCATCCGCGAAGCGGTGCAGGGTTGGTTCGTCGGTTGCGCCAGCACTATTCAGGGCGCAAGAACGGGAGCGTGTTTCGTAAGCTTCTGGGAGGGGCTCTGCTGCGGCAGAGAGATAACCGTAGCCCATGCTTGTCGCCGGGCCCTGGAAGAGGGCATTGGGAACAACAGGGCGGCAAGACTTGCGTTAGGTGTAGTTCCTTGGAGCAAGACGTTTCTCTACTCTTGAGAGACAGATTCAGGTTCCGATGTGTGGAGATCGCAGATCGCGAGGAGCGGAACCGTTTTGAAAGAATGCTGATAGCTACGTTAGCTGCGTGCAAGGTGTGTCAGCCGACTCTGGAGTGGTTGGGCCACTATGGCTACCCTCTTTCTGTCCGATCCAGCGGGTTGTGGAATGTTGAGTTTGTAGGCAGTCCGACCATCGAGGAAGGAGACCTCCGGCGGTTTGTGGAACTTACACGCGCTTCCAGCCGAAGGTGGCCACGTCTATGAGCGCGAGTGGTGTGCTCTTGCTGTTCGCATGTGCCAAGTCAAAAAGGGGTGTTCAGGAACTCCTGCCCGGTCAGAGGCATGTTCAGGAGTTGCTCAGTCCACAGGTGCAAGCTGTCTTGGAGGAGGGGCGCCGGCTTGCTTTTGAGCGGCCGGGGGTTAAGGTCTATGACGAATCGCCACTTGTTCCTGCCCTTGAAAGGTATACAGGGGGAATGTACAGGGTTCCAGGTTTTAAAGAGCGAGTTGTAGAAGCAATTAGCGCCGGAGTCCACTGTTTGATAATCTCTGCGGCTTACGGTGTCGTTCACGCGGACGAGGTCATCCACGACTATGAGGCTGAGATTGGCAGGACTCAAGGAGTCTGGCGTCCTCGCCTACCGATCATTCTCTCGGACTATGTCACCCGCAACTCTATCGGCACGGTATTCGTAGGTTGTTCGAAGAACTACGCTCGAGTGCTGCAAGGTGCGGACAGGATGGGCGCCAAGGTTTATAAGTGCATCCCTGACGTTCCTGCTCGACAAGGAGCTCAGAGGAAAGTCCCGAAGCTGATTGGCGAAGCCATTGTCTCGCTTGTCGCTTCTAAGATGTCACCGGACTCGCTATGGAAACTAGCAGTGTAAGCACACACACCCTCGAGCCCGACTTCGCGACTTTTTCCTGGCTGGCACGGCGGGGGAACATCATCCCCGTGGCGCGGCGCATCACCGCCGACCTGCTGACGCCGGTGTCGGCCTACCTGCGTCTGGCGCGCAGCGGCGAGTCGTCGTTTCTGCTCGAGAGCGTCGAGGGCGGTGAGAAGATCG
>Ga0209172_10006113_pt1 | contig 13746 bp, 8 predicted proteins | sample LarsenN4metaG_FD_184113 | JGI IMG/M metagenome (GOLD analysis project Ga0209172, IMG submission 184113) | Hot spring sediment bacterial and archeal communities from British Columbia, Canada, to study Microbial Dark Matter (Phase II) - Larsen... ... | reverse complement strand
TGGGCTCGTTCGAACTGAAAGCGGTCACGGACGGGCTTCGCAACTGCCCCATTGAGGACGTGGCTGCCGGGGCCGCCGCGCAGGGCAGCTTCTCGGAGACCGGCTGCCGCTTCCTCGACCTCAGCCCAGGTTCCACCAACGAAAATCCGGTTGCGTTCTTCCGCGTTCCGGTGGCCCGGCGCGGCGTTCTCGACGTCCAGGTGCAGTCCTCCCTCTCCACCCTGGCGACCGTGCTGACCCCGGCGCAAGGGACCACTCCGGTGTTCAGCGGCGGCGCATCGCTGACGGCAAGTCTGACGGCCAACACGTATCTGATTGCCGTCAGCACGCGCGCCCAGTTTGGGCCCTTCTCCCTTCAGACCCGATTCGACGACCTCCGGACCTGCGCCCCCGTCGATCTCGACCCCAATTCCGGCGTCGGCGGCGAACTCGCCGCCGACGATTGCCGTATGCTCGACCTTCAGGTCCCCAGCGCCGTCACCATTCCCGCCGATCCCTACCGGCTCCGCGTCGCCCAACCGAGCGTCGTCCAACTCGACCTTTCGTCGACCTCGTTCGACAGTCTGCTCCGGCTCTGGTCAGCCAATGGAACGCCCATCACTGACAACGACGATTTCTCCAACTCCACCGTCGACTCGCGGATCCTCATCCATCTGCCCGCCGCTACCTACCAGGTCCTGGCCACCGCCTTCCGCGGCTCAGCCGATCCGCTCCCCGCTGGTCCCTACGAAATGAAGGCGGCGTCCGAACCGCCCCGTAAGTGCGACATTCCCGCTTTGGCCCTCAACCAGGCCGTGGAGGGACCATTCCGCACCGAGGGCTGCCGTCTTCTCGACCTGGCCGTGTTCGAAGAGGAACCCGCCATCGTCACCCCGTTCGCCTTGCCCGCTCCGCGGCGGTCGATCGTCAGGATCGACATGAATGTGCCCGGCGCCGCCGCCGAACTCGACCTGATCCATCCCACCCTCGGGATCGTCACGGCGGGCTTCACCGATCGCGCCGGCAACGCCGCCGCTGAACTGCAACTGCCCTCAGGGGAGTATACGCTCGCGCTGTTATCATCCACGGAGAATCCTCCGCCGTTCACCGTGCGAGCTGCGCTCCGAGACGTCCCCGACTGTCCGGCCACGGAACTGACGCTCGGTGAAACCGTGCAGGGGACGATCTCCGCAAGCGACTGCCGCTATCTTGAGATCGTGCCGCTTGTCCGGCCTGTGACGCGTTCCAAGCTGTACCGCGCGAACGCCGCCCGGGCGGGTCGCGTCACGTTCGAACTCGCAAGCGACGAATTCGAACCCGTGCTTGTCGTCGCCGATTCGGAGATGCGCCCCATCGCTGTCGCGCAGCGTGCGACTCCGGGGACGACAGCACTGGCCGGCACCCTGCCGGCCGGCGTCTACAACCTGATCGTGACCACGGCGCGCGACAATCCAGGATCCTTTACGCTGCGGACCGCCTTCGAGCCTTCTGGCGGGCCCGCGCCTTCCTCTTCGGCCCGCCCCGAGATCAGTTCGGCCCAGCCGGATTCCCACGGCGACACGGAGTGGATGGGACCGGATCTCTCCGAAGCCGCACCCGGCCTGCGGTTCGCGGCGAAACGCAAAGCCGTCAGACGCCCGGATGTCCCGCCCGCCCGCGCCCGGAAGTAGCGCCTCCGGGATCGGGTCCTCTCTGCCGGCGGTTTCAGTTGCCGTACTTCGTCAGGTTCTGTTTCGTCGTCGACTGCCACGATTCCTGCGGCGGAGCACCCACCCGTCCAAAGAATTGATTCAGTCCGGCGCGCAGTTCCTCGATCTGCCGCTTGTGGGCCGGATCGCCGATCAGGTTCTTCGTCTCGCCCGGATCCGCCTCAAGGTCGTAGTACTCGCTCGGCCACTCCCGCGTGCGCTGGATCAGTTTGAGATTCTCAGTCCGGACGCCCCGTACATACGAGTACTCGAAGTAGAGTCTGTTGCGCCGCCGCCCTGGCTTTCCTTGCAACGCGCCGGCGTAGCTTTGTCCTACCCGCTTGGGATCAGCGGGCGCCGGAATGCCCAGGTACTCGAGAAGCGTCGGGAAGTAATCGTAGGAGGACACCATAAGATCCGGCGTCTGGCCCGCTTTGATCCTGCCCGGGTGATTCCAGATCAGAGGGACGCGGATCGACTCCTCGTACATGTTGAACGGCCACGTTCCGTTCCCCTTTCCCCACACGCCGTGATGCCCCGCATTCCAGCCTTGATCCGCCGTAAACACCACGAGAGTGTTCTCGCGAACCCCCATCTCCTCCAGTTTCCTTACAATCCGGCCCACGTTGGCGTCCACACCCGAGATCAGCGCCGCGTAAGATTTCATGCTCTCCCTGTTGCCGTGGTGGCGGCCCAGCCCCGGATTCTGGTTCGGATGCTGCGCCGTCGAAGGGAAACAGGAGAAGGAGGCGGTGTCGTAGTGCCGGCGGTACTCCTCTGGTTGGTAGTCGTATGGCGTGTGTGGTGCGTAGAACGGCATCAACAGATAGAAAGGCTGGTTTCCGCCCCTCTGCTGGTCGAGGAACTCCAGCCCGAAATCCCCCACCCGATCCGTCTTGAACCCCTGCGTCTTGACCCGCTCGCCGTTCCGCACGAACTCGACGTCCTTGTAGGCGCCGCCGCCGCCCGGCACCGTCGCCCAGTAGGTAAAGCCCTTCTGTGCGACGTGGTCGTCCCCCATGTGCCACTTGCCGCACATCCCGAGCTTGTACCCGTTCCGGGCGAGAATCTCCGAATAGGTCGGATGTCCATCAAGCCACTTTCGGGAATTGGCGGCGTAGCTGTCGACAGGCTGTAGCCAGTCCTGGACTCCGTGCGTCGACGGAATGCGCCCCGTGATCCAGGTCATCCGGCTCGGCGAACAAACGGGCGTACAGGCGAAGGCGCGTGTGAATCGCGTGCCTCCGGCGGCGAGCGCGTCCAGATTGGGTGTATGCATCTCTTTACATCCGTACGCTCCCATCGCCCATGCTCCATGGTCGTCGGTCATGAACATCACCACGTTCGGCCGCCGGGCGGCGGTCTTCGATGCGGTTACCACGAGCGGGGCCGTGGCGGTTTGGAGAAGTGTCCGGCGCAGCATAGTGCCTCTCATTTTACTTCTCACCGCAAGTTCCGTTCTGGAACACGATGTGGTACCCGGTTTCGCCGGTACTGTACTTTCTATGAACCAAAAATAATCCAAATTTAAGTTTCGGTTCATCCACGTTCGCAATCATGGAAGAGGCGTCCAGGCGCCTTTAGCAATCCAGAGGAGATCACCCAGAAAATGAAGAGACTTTTGAGCATCATGCTGGGGCTGACCATGCTGACGGGCACGGTCGCTCTGACGTTCGCGGCCAACGAGGAAAAGCAAGAGGAGAAGAAGAAAAAGGGAAAGAAGAAGAAGAAGAAGGAGGGAGATTCCGAGGAAAAGAAGTCGAACTGACTTCGGGGTACTTCTTCAGACTTCGACTCACCACGGCGCCGGCGCCCGGCAAGGGCCCCGGCGCTTTCTTCTGGCCGCCACCCTCGTTGTCCCTCCTGGCGGTGGCCGCACCTGCCGGCTGCATCGGATCTCCCTGTCGGCGACGTTCACGCTGATTTCGAGCGGGATCAGTCCCCGGTGGTCCGTTTACCAGGCCTACATCTGGCGGCAGGACTCCAGCAAGACGATCGTCGCCCTGGCGGGCGCGCTCGGGATGGCCGGCACCGCCGAAGGCGTCGGGATGCCCGCGCAAGTCTCCCGGCTCGTCGAGGTCGGCTGCCGCTACGGCGGTGAACCTGTCATACTCAACCCATGACGCGCCGCGACCTGCTGCTGGCCTCTGTTGCCGCGCCGCCGTCCGTGCGGGATCTTCCCGACCGCGTCGAGATCGCCACCGCGACCGTCGAGGCGGCCATCCGCAAGAAGGGCTACGTCAGCGGCGTGGCTGCACACAGCTTCCTCGATCGCAAAACCGGTTTCCGCGACCCCACCTTCGGTCTGGACATTGCCGACTGGATCATGGAGCCAGGCAGCGACGAAGCCTACCGGGACCAGCTCCCGAAAGAGCTCCGGTACGAGTTCAACAACCTCTATCACGGCGCGATTCCCAAGCGCAGTATCGAGGGTCCTCAGATCTGCACCAAAGCCGGCGAACTCTCTCCGGAAATCATCAGTGGCCCCGGCTTTGTGGCCGTGCGCCAGCGCTACCAGTACCGCATCGCCGCTCCCGGACGCCGCGCCGGATCGGTCTGGGAGCAGACTCTCGTCTTTCCCGCCGGCGCGCGTTATTTCGTCTCGTCGGACCGCATCACCAGCGTCAACTCGAGCGATGCGATGTTTCTCCGCATCGATCTGCCCGGTCACATCCGGCACCGCCGCGGCGACGTCTTCAGCGAAGTCTATCTCTCCTACCAAGGGCGCATCCCCTCGTCCGAGTTCTTCACCGACTTCCCGCCCGATGCGAAGTTCCTCTACCGCCGCGACGACCGCAAAATTCCCCGGCGCATGATCCGCGCCTTCCGGCTGCGCGATCCCGCCACCGGCCGCTTGGGCCCCTGGCTGACCGGCATGACCCTCCGCGCCTCCGACGTGAGCGAGGCATGGTGCCACCAGCGCGGCTATGTCTGCATGATCCAGGAGTTTGGTGGCAGGCCGGTCCGCGAGGGGGAGAGCTTCAGCGCCGCCTTCCTGATCGGGTACTTCGATTCCATCTCCGAAATGGAGCGCGTCTACGACCGCTACCGCGGCGCCGCCGCGATCGAGGTTTCCCCCGATGGATGGCGTTTTCAGCGCTCGCCTTAGCGCGCCGCCCCTTGCCTTACGAGTGTTACCGTGACCACCAGGAGTAGGCGGCCACCGCGAACCCGATCAGGACCACCACCGCGCGGACATAGCCCGCCTTCGTCCGGCGCGCCAGGCGCGCTCCCGTGTATCCGCCCGCGCTCGCCGCCACCGCCATCGCGATCGCGTATTTCCAGGCGATCACGCCGGAAACCGCGAAGATCGCGGCTGTGATCCCGTTCATCGTCGCGGCCAGTACGCTCTTGACCGCGTTCATCTGATGGATGTTCGGGATGCCCACGAAGGCGAGCGAGCTCAGCATCAGGATTCCGATCCCCGCCCCGAAATAGCCCCCGTAGACGCCCACGAAAAATTGAAAGACAACGATCGCCGCCAGCGTTCCGGCGGAAGGCGCCGCATGCGGATGGGCGCCGAGACGCTGCGCCAGCGGCTTCTGGACCAGCATCAGCGTCGAGGCGCACACCAGCAGCCACGGCACCATCCCCGCGAAGACGCGCTCCGGCAGCCGGATCACCAGCAGCGACCCGATGATCCCGCCCGCCAGGCTTGGCGGCCATAGCCGGCCCAGTTGCGGCCCGCATTCGGCCAGCTCGCGCCGGTAGCCCCAGGCCGCGGCCAGCGATCCCGGCAGCAGCGCCAGCGTGCTCGTGGCGTTGGCCTGCACCGGCCCCAGCACGCTCAACAGGCTCGGAAAGGTCAGCAACGTCCCGCCCCCCGCGATGGAATTCACCGCGCCGGCGAGAAAGGCGGAGACACAGAGAAGGGCCCAGGTCCAGAAAGGGTGTTCCATCTGCGGAAGGCTCCCCCTGTTATACCATTCCGCGGATTTATGAAACCGCAGGGCCCGCCGTCCCGGTTCCGCGGCGCCGCCGGCCGCCATGCTAAACTCATGGTTGCGGTGGGCGGCTAGCTCAGCTGGGAGAGCACCACGTTCGCAACGTGGGGGTCGTGGGTTCGAATCCCATGCCGTCCACCAAATCCCCCTTTCTGCCCCGAAGTCCCGATCGCCACGGGCGCCCGCCGGTCCGTCGCCGGCCATGCAGCGCGACCCCCTTCGATGAGACACTTTTCACGAGTAGGTCCGCATGCCATCATCCCGGCTCGTCAGCGTGTGTCTCGGGTTCCTGGCCGCCGCCGCCTTCTCCCTCTTCGCCCAGGACCATGCCCCGGATCCCGCCTACGCCCCGGCGAACAGTTGCGCCGGCTGCCATCGCGCGATCTGGGACACCTACCGCCTGACCGGGATGGGCAGGGCTTTCTCTCGCCCCTCTGCCCAAACGGTCCCCGCCGGAACCTATTACCACCAGCCCTCCGACAGCCACTTCACCATCCTCGAACGCGGCGGCCGGTTCTTCCAGCGCCGCCATCAGCTCGACGCCGCCGGCCGCGAGACGAACGTTCTCGAGAAATCGATCGACTACGTGATGGGCTCGGGCAACCATGCCCGAACCTTCCTTCACCGCACGCCGCGTGGCACTCTAATTGAACTCCCGCTCGGCTGGTATGCCGAGAACGGCGGCGTTCTTGCGATGAATCCGGGTTACGATGCCCCCGACCACGAGGACTTCCGCCGCTCCATCAGCTACGAGTGCATGTTCTGCCACAACGGCTACCCGCGCATCCCCTCCGGCCACGACCAGCCTTTCTCCGAGCCCGTCTATCTCGATCCGCTGCCGCAAGCCATCGACTGTCAGCGCTGCCACGGCCCCGGGCGCCGTCACGTTAACCTCGCCGGCGCCGCCGGCGCCCGGCCCGCCGACATCCGCGCCGCCATCGTCAACCCCGCCCGTCTCCCCCTCGAACGCCGGGAAGAAGTCTGCATGCAGTGCCACCTGGAAACCACCAGCTTCCCTCTTCCCAACTCCATCCGCCGCTACAGCCGCGGCCCTTTCTCGTATCAGCCAGGCGAGCCCCTCGCCGCCTTCTGGCTTTTCTTCGATCACGCTCCCGGCGCCGGCCGTGACGACAAGTTTGAAATCGTCAACGCTGTTTACCGCATGCGCAAGTCGCGCTGCTACCTCGAAAGCCGGGGCCGGCTGGAATGCCGTTCCTGCCACGACCCTCACACCGCCCCCCGTGGCGAGCAGGCGCGGCGTCACTATGACCAGGCCTGCCGTCTATGCCATTCCGCCGACGCCGTACGGCATCCCCCTTCCTTGCCCGCGGCCGGAGACTGCGCCTCCTGCCACATGCCGAAACGCCGCACCGAGGACGTCGTCCACTCGCTCGCCACCGACCACCTCATCCAGCGGCAGCCGCCCGCCGATGCCACCGCTCCCCGCGCCGAACGTCACGAGCGCGGCGAAACCGCCTACCGCGGCGAGGTCGTCCTGTACGAAACCGGCAAGTCCCCGCTGGATCCGGAAATCGAACTCTATACGGCGCTCGCGCAGGTCATCGAACGCAGTAACCTCGCCGGCGGCATTCCCCGCCTCCGCGCCGCGCTCGCCTGGACTCCCGGCGCCCGCGCCGAGTTCCATCTCGGACTTGCCGAAGCCCTCAACGCCGCCGGTCGCCTTCCCGAAGCGCTGGCTTCCTATCGCGAGGCTGCCCGGCGCGATCCCCGTTCCGCTTTCGTGCAGCGCCGGTACGGCGCGGCGCTCCGCCAGTCCGGCAGGCTGGACGAGGCGCTGGCCGTGCTCCAAAAAGCGGCCGGCCTCGCTCCTGGCGATCCCATCGCCTGGAATGAACTGGGCCTGCTTCACCGCACGCGGGGCGACCTCGGGCAGGCCCGCGCCGCCTTCGAGAAGGCCGTCGCCCTGAACCCCGATCTCCCGGAACCCCACGGCAATCTTGGCGCCTTGTTCATGGCCATCGGTGATCCGAAGCGGGCCGAACCCGCTCTTCGCGAGGCCATCCGCATCCAGCCGGGCTATGCGGACGCCCACGACAACCTTGCCAGCCTTATGGCCGCCGCCGGGGACTTCCTCCAGGCCCGCTCACACTTCGAAATCGCGCTCCGCCTCCGGCCTGACGACGCCCGCACCCATTACAACTTCGCCATGGCCTTGGGCCGTGCCCGCCTTATCGAAGAAGCGCGGCGGCATCTCGAATCGGCCGTCGGCGCCGATCCCGCCTTTCTGGAGGCCCGCTTCGTTCTCGCCGACCTGCTGTTGGCCACCGGGCAGCCCCGGGCGGCTCTGGCGCACTTCGAGGAGGCCCTGCGTCTCGATCCGGCTTCAACTCGCGCCCGGCTCGGGCTCGGAACCGCCCTTGCCTCCGCCGGACAGACCGCCGCCGCGCTGCCTCATCTCCGAATCGCCGCCGCGTCCCCGGAGGCGGCCATTCGGGAAGCCGCCGCACGCCTCCTTCGCCAACTCGGCGTTCCGCAATAGGAAGCCGGCCGGCCTTAATAGGACAGACGCACGGTGAACTGTATCTGCCGGGGCGTCCAGTAGCTCGACTGCATTGTGTTGATCCCGGTCAACGCGTCCGGGTTGGTCAGGCCTTGCATGTTGAACGCGTTGAAGGCGTCGATGTTGAAACGCAGCTTCCAACGCTCACTGATCGTGAAGATCTTGTACAGCGACATGTCTGTCTGCCAGTTGTAGGGCCCCTGGAGGGTCGTGAATCCGAACGGATGAGCCCCCGTCGGTCCCGGGTTATAGGCGGTGGTGACGCTCGTCCCGTTGTTCAGTCGCACGCTCACGTTGTTGTTGCCGAAATTGGGAGTTCCAGGGGTGTTGTTGATCGGAGTCATGTAGGGCCGGTAGTTGGCCGGCAACCCCTGGACGCCCCGCGCGGTGTTGACCAGATTCGGCGCGATGTAACCGTTGAACCACAGGAAGCCCTCGCGGCAGATTCCGGAGCGGCAATCGGTGATCTTCTGCTTGGTCTTGTAGACCTCGAGCTGGTTCATCTCGCCCCAATGCGTGTCGTTGACCTGGAACGCCTGGGCGACGACCTGGCCGGTAAAGGCGAACTGGAATCCGCCCAGCACCGCATTGACGAAGCCATTGGCGTTGCCCAGAAAGCGCTTGCCTCGGCCGACCGGGAGTTCCACGATGCCGTTGAAGTTCAGACGCTGCTTGGGAATCGCGCCGTCCACGGCGTAGTTCTGATACCGGTTGAATGCCCGGCTCGGTCTGAGCGAATCGCCCAGATCCATTCCCGAAGGCAGGATGCCCGGAGCGTACGAGGCGGCCGGGTAGAGGATGTTGTCGCGGAACGTGTTGCCTCCCACCCGGAATGCCCGGGAGTACACGTAATAAACCTGATAGGCGAATCCGTTGCGCAGATTGCGCTGGTAGTTCAGCTGGAGCGCGCTGTTGTTCGACCAGCCGTACTTGGTGGAGACCACGTTTCCTCCCCACGTGCGGTTGTCGAACGGCCGGGTTGCCACCGAGGCGAGTGCGCCGGTCGGCGGCGTCGTACCCGTGCGGGTCATCCACACGTACGCCGAGGGCTCTTGATTGTATTGGAAGTTCTGATCGAGATTCTCACCGTGCGTGAACACGTAGGTGGCGCGCAGGACCGAGCCATCGCGGAACGGCTGCTCGATCGTGAAATTCGCCGTGTCGACCCTGGCCGGCGGATAATCCGGGTCCAGGCTCGTGCTCATTGCGATCCCGGGCAGCAGGGCGTTCACCGTGCTCGTATTGACCACATCACGGCTGTTCAGTCCCGCCACGACCGTGACCGGCGATCGCAGCAGGAAATTCGGCAGGCCGTCGGGGGACTGCTGAGCCGAGTTGAAGTTTTGCGAATACGCCGCGACGAATGGGTACATCGCGGTGAGATAGCGGACGGAATTGCGGATCGGCACGGGGTAGAGGTAACGGCCGTACCCGCCGCGGATGACCGTGCCGTTCCTGCCGAACGAAGGTGTCCAGGCGAATCCCAGGCGCGGTAGAACGTTGTTCCAGGCGGCCCGGATGCCCGTGTCGGGCAGGCCGGCCTCGGCGGGCGTCATGAACTTGACTCCGAGGTTCCTCAGGTTCGTCACGATCGCCGGCGTCGTGTAGCCGATCCTGTAATAATGCTCGATCGGGTGCTTGAGCACGATCGCGTTGTGCTGGCGCGAGAAGAACGTATAGTTGCCGCCGTCGGCGCGAGGCGCCGGATGGCCCTCCCATCGCATCCCGAGGTTCAGAGTCAGACCCCGGCCGATGCGATAGTTATCCTGGAAATAGAGATCGAACTCCTGTAGCGACGAACGGTTGAACGGGGAGTTCAGACGCTGGCTGTAGTTGGACGCCGCGCCGAGGAAGAAGTCGGCGTCCTGGTAGCCGGTGTTCGGCATGCGGTTGTACTGGGCGCCTGATGTCGGGTCGTAAATGGCCGTGGCCATGCCCGTGAAATCGACCGTGTCCGGCGAACGGTCCGACAGGTAGCCGAAGCGCTCGTGCCGGTACCGGCCCCCGAAGGCGAACTGGTGCTTGCCCCAGATCTTGTTGAGGTTCTCATCGATGTTGTCGATCCTCTGGTTCATGCCGTAATTCCACTGCGAGCCTCCGTAGGGCATGATCAGGTTGCTGCCGATCGCCGGAAAACCGATCTGGCCAAAATTGTTCGGCAGGCCCAGAAAGGCTTCGTAGTTGCCCTGCGATGCCGGATTGCCTTCAACGTACATGGACTGCCACTGCTGGCTGAGGATCGTCTCCGAGAAGAACGTCGGCGAAAACGTATGGGACCAGCCGAGAGCGTGACTCACCGTCGCCACGGGGATCTGCTGATATCCCGTCGCTCCTGCCGGCAGGCCGCCGCCTTCGATATTGGCCGGCGAAGCGCTCGGATAGTTGCGGAGCGCCTGCTGAAACTGGCGGATATCGGTGAAGCGGACATAAATGCGGTTGGCGTCGCTGAAGACGTGATCAACGCGCGTGTTGATGTTGGGAACCGTCTGGACGGTCTTGTTGGTGTCGTTCAGATTGGCGTTGATCAGCGGATTGTCTGTGGACGTGGGCAGCGGCGTGGCGGCGTAGAGAGTCTTGGCCAGCGGGCTGATCCGGGTCAGCGGGATCTGGTTGTTCGAGAACGGCAGGCGGCGATAGTTGCTGCTCGCGCCCTGCGTCGTGGAGGGGTCGTAGAGCTGCTGGAGGATACCCTGGCTGCTGATGAGGCCGGAAAAGTCGCCCGTGCGCATCGCCGGCGTCGGCACTCGAACCAGCTGGCTGGAGTCCTGGCGCAGCGAATACCGCTCATAGGCGAAGAAGAAGAAAGATCGGTTCTTGCCGTTGTACAGCTTCGGTATGTAGATCGGGCCGCCCGCCGATGCGCCGAACTCATTCCGCACCAGGTGCGGCGCTTTGAAGTTGGCCGGGTTCTGTCTGGCCCGCGCGATTCCGAAGTAGTTGTTCCGGAAGGTCTCGAACATGGAACCATGCAGGACGTTGGTACCCGACTTCGTCGTCAGTATCACCGTCCCCGGCGTCGAAAACTGCGCCGACGAATTCAGCGTTTCGAACTTGGCCTCCTGTACCGCGTCCGGGTCCGGCAGGGTCGATTGCGCCGTGTTCGCCACCCCGCCGAAGTTGCGGTTCGTCATCGGCGCGCCGTCCTGCGAGTACTCGAGCGCCTCTCCCATCAGCCCGTTGGCCCGTGTCCCGTTGGCCTCCAGGCCCGGTACGGTCCGCTGCGCCAACCCGAGAATGTTGCGGCCGTTCTGCGGAAGTTGGTCGATCCGGTTGGCGTCGAGAAACGTGCTGACCGTCCCGCTGTCGTAGGTGGCCAGTTGGGGCGCGTCTCCGGCCACGGTGATCTGCTCGGCCACGTCGCCCACCTGGAGTGTCGGGTTCAGAACAACCACCTGGGCGTTTGCCAACGTCACGGTGGTCTCGTACTTCTTCATCCCGGGCGAGGAGAACGTGATCGTGTAGGAGCCCACGAAAAGCCCGCGCACCGAATAGAAGCCGATCTCGTTCGCCTTCGTCGCCGTCCTGACCCCCGTGCTCTTGTTGACCACAACAACGTCGCAGCCGGGCAGCGCCGCCGCGGTCGCATCCTGGACCGTCCCCTGGATTGCCCCGGCGCCGCTTTGCGCCACCCCCTGCGGAACCAGCCCCAGCCATCCTCCCATCAAGGCGATCGCGGCAAGCCGGCTTGCCGATCGTATCACTTTGACCATGTATGCCTCCCGACCTGGAATTCGCCGCAACCTCGCCGTTGTGTCCTTTCCGGCTGCCTGACGAAGTGGTGTGACAAAGGGAAAACCCGCACAGACGTCTGAGGCGTCTCGGTTCTCCGATCGTGGGAGCCTGAGAGCAGGCCGCAGGGGGCTGCGTCGGTCATGATTGCGCGTAGCCGCCATTGTATTAATCTGCCGTGGCCAATGCAACACCCGCGGCCTCACGCGCGAATCGGCCGCGGCAAGGCCGCCCCGGCGCCCCCACGACTCCCGCAGCAGCCGCCTTAAAGGCCCATGATCTGGCTGGCCACCGCGTCCGCGATCACCCGGTGCCCGCCCGGATTCAGATGCCCGTCCTCCGACATTGGAAACGGCGGATTGCCCTCCGCCAGCGCTTTTTGCAGCAGCGGCAGCGAATCGAAGTAACGCAGCTTGTTCCCCTCCAGGTACGCTCTCGACTGCCTCCAGATCTCCTCTTCGTTGGCGACCTGTCTCCGGTAGACTTCCGTCCCTCCCCCGCCGTGCCGGTTCACTTCCTCCTTGAATACGAGTTCCTTCGTCGGCAACAGGAAGATCACATGTGACGCTCCCGCCGCGCGGGCCATCTCGTCCATCCGCTTCAGCGACGCCAGCGCGATCCGGAATCCCTCCCGGATCCGCGCGTCGCCCAGGTCCGCGCCCGCCAGCCGTGAGTACGGCGTCAGCACCGTTTTCGCGGTGGGACCCTCGAAGATGTCGCAGCGCACGTAGTCGGAGTATTCGTCCTTGATGTCATCCCAGTCCGGAGGAGAGTATCGTTCCCGATATAGCTCACGCAACCGTTCGAGAACGTGGGCCAGCCGGACGTGATCGTCGATTCGGGCCTGGATCCGGTGCAGGAACGGCCGCTCCTCGATCGGTTTCTTCTTCAGGTATGTCGTCGGTACGTACTGCTTCAGCGTCTGGCGCGCTTCCATCTCGCGAATCTCCCGCTGGTCGGCTTCGCTTTGCGTCCTGAACTCGGACAGCTGGCCGTTGTAATAGGCGACGCTGAAGCAGTCGTAGAGATCGTTTCCACTGTAAAACTCGGTCACGATCACCTTGGGCTTGAACTTCAGCGCCTGCGGCATCAGCAGCAGATACTGGCCGGGACACCATCCCCCGAAACCCATGTTGTAAACCACTTTCCCCGTCTTCTCGGCGAGTCGTCGCGGCCACGGATCCGCCGGCGACACCTGCGCCCCGTAGGTCTGCGAATCGCCCATCGTCACAATGTCCGCCGAAGCGGGAACAGACGGGTTGCGGAACCCGTTGGCGTCATGCTCAGGGTGCCGTGTCGTGGGCCGATGGCCAAGTTGGTCGTCCGGTACCGCCACCCGCGCGTTGAAATGCGAGTCGCCGCCTAGAGCGTGCCCGTAGACGGTTGGAAGCAGGCGCGAGAAGGCCTGCAGCCCGACTTCGACCACTCCAACGCCAAACAGGATCAGCACCAGCCGGCCAACAAGTTTCGTCCTCATTCTCTCCTCCGCTACGGTGCCGACGGGACGGCACGAGACCGACCCCGTCCGATCCCTTGGAGACGGGGTGCTACCCCCTAGTCTACCGCGGCGGCGAAACCGACCAGACGAAGCTCTGCGTGGCTCCCCCCGGGGCCAGCTTCCTTGATCCGTCCGTGACCGGCAGGTCCACCGAAAGCGTATGGCCGGCGATGAACAGGCGCCCCAGCCGGTCGGCCGCCACGCTCATTCCCACATCGCTCAAGTCCCCCGAGAGTACCGTGGCGTAGGTCAGGCCCGCCTGTCCCGCCACCGCCGGGTCGACGACCGCGATACAGGCATCCGGACCTTTCGAGGGCTGCGCCGGTCCCACCTCATTCACCCGGGGAAAATCGTCCGACAACGTGTATCCGGTCAACGCCACCCGGC
>Ga0209172_10006111_pt1 | contig 13753 bp, 12 predicted proteins | sample LarsenN4metaG_FD_184113 | JGI IMG/M metagenome (GOLD analysis project Ga0209172, IMG submission 184113) | Hot spring sediment bacterial and archeal communities from British Columbia, Canada, to study Microbial Dark Matter (Phase II) - Larsen... ... | reverse complement strand
GGCCGCGGGGTTTGTGGCGATGAACGAGACCTTCGGCCCGCTGTTCGAGGTGAGCCGTGCCGAAGCGGCGACCCCGGAGATGGCCGACGAGCGCGCCAAGAAGCTCAAAGGCCAGTTCGTCATGGATATGCACACCCACTTCCTGCGCGACAACACGCCGGTCAAGGTCTTCATCGGCCTGCGCGAGACGGTGGGCAAAGCCGGCTGGAACCCGCTGCTGCAGGGCAAGCCCCAGACGATAGACGATCTCAAGTTCCCGAACTACTTCAAGGAGATCTTCCTCGACAGCGACACCAAGGTGGCCTGCATCAGTGGCTCGTACTCGCACGATGAGATCTTCTCGTTCCTCACGAATGACATGAAGCACAGCGCTCGGGAAAAGATCAACCGGGAAGCGGGAACCAAGCGCATGTTCTCGCACGCGATCTTCACGCCGGGCTGGGACGGCTGGATGGAGAAGGTGGACTATGCGCTCGAGCAGCTCAAGCCGGACTCGTTCAAGGCCTATACCATCGGCGACAACACCAACAAGCACCTGTCGAAGCACCCATTCCGGCTGGACGACGAGAAGCTCCTCTACCCGTTCTACGAAAAGCTCGTCAAGGCATCCAAGAACAGTCCGGGGCTCGTGAACGTCTGCATCCACAAGGGCTTGTTCCCGCCGGTGATCGAAGCCAAGTTCCCGCATCTCCTCGGATACGCGAACGTGAACGACGTGGGCAAGGCCGCCAAGGACTGGCCGCAGTTGAACTTCATCATCTACCATTCCGGCTTCCGTTACGTGGCGCCCGCAGTGCCGGAGCAGGGGTGGGAGCAGTTCCAACGGACCGGGCGCGTCGACTGGGTGACCGATCTCGCCGAGATTCCCGAGAAATTCGGCGTGAACAACGTCTACGCCGACCTCGGGCAGATCTTCGCCTTGTCCATAATGTCCTTCCCGCAGCTGTGCGCCGCGATGATGGGGCAGTTGGTGAAGGGGCTCGGCGCCGATCACGTGTGCTGGGGCACCGACGCGATCTGGACCGGCGCGCCGCAGTGGCAGATCGAGGCGCTGCGCCGGCTCGAGATCCCGGAGGACATGCAGAAAAAGTACGGCTTCAAGCCCCTCGGCCCGGCCGACGGCCCGGTGAAGACCGCGATCTTCGGCGGCAACAACGCGCGGATTTACAAGTTCACGCCGGAACAGCGCGCGGCGCTGGAGAACGACCGCTTCGCGCAGGCGAAGGCAATCTACGACAGGCACGGCGGCGACCGCAGCAACCTCTATTACGGCTACGTGCGCAAGCCCACCGCGTAAGCAGGCCGTTCAACCGGAACGGTGCTACCGCTCGGTAGCGCCGTTTTTTCTTCATCGCTTCGTCACCCGTACCTCGTCACCATTATCTCGTCACCCGTATCTCGTCACGGGCTAATCCGTCAGCCAGTCCGGCGGCGAATTTCCCGAATCACCACGCTGTCGTCGAGCGCGCCTTCGCCCGCACGCCGTGCCGATCAATCCTGTGCCGATGACCCCCACCGGCCGTTGTCGCTGTGTCATGCGGCTTCTCCCGGTTCGATTGCCGTTTCGTCGGTGGATGATAGTGATTTATAATCCCGCCCCGGGCCGGCATAGCTCAGTGGTAGAGCAACCGCCTTGTAAGCGGTAGGTCGTCTGTTCGAGTCAGACTGTCGGCACCAGCGTCAGCCGCGCGGGCCTGCTGCGGGAAGGCGGGCCTTTTTTGTTGGCGGCGGCGCGGGGCTCGCCCCGAAAGCGAATGAAGAACAGGAAATGAACGCATGGTGCCGGGAACCTTTACGCTCCGGCGGGTCAAATCACGCGACGGCGGGGCATGCCGGCCGCCGAAAATCGCGGGCAGGAACCTGTTTGATCGCGCAGAACAAGACGGCGGCGGCGCTCGCCGCGTCACCGCCGCCGGAGGGAAGCCATGATCCGAGTTGAAAACCTGGTGAAGGCCTTCGGCCCGAAGCTCGCGGTGAACGACGTCTCGTTCACGGTCGAGCGCGGCGAGGTGCTGGGCTTTCTGGGGCCCAACGGCGCGGGCAAGTCGACCACGATGCGCGTCGTGACGGGCTTCTACCCGCCGACCTCGGGCAAGATCACCGTCGGCGGCTACGACGTGCTCGAGAACCCGCTGCCGGCGAAGCGCCTGATCGGCTATCTGCCCGAGAACGCGCCGGGCTACGCCGACATGACCGTCGCCGGCTTCCTCAACTTCGCGGCCGAGCTGCGCGGGCTGCACGGCGACGCCCGCAAGAAGGCGGTCGGCCGCGTGGTCGAGCTCTGCTTCCTCCAGAACGTGCTCTACCAGGACATCGACACGCTCTCGAAGGGCTACAAGCACCGCACCTGTCTCGCGCAGGCGCTGATACACGATCCCGACATCCTGGTGATGGACGAGCCGACCGACGGGCTCGATCCCAACCAGAAGCACGAGGTGCGCAATCTCATCAAGCACATGGGAGAGAAGAAGGCGATCATCTTCTCGACCCACATCCTGGAGGAGGTCGAGGCGGCCTGCTCGCGCGTCATCATCATCGACCGCGGCAGGATCGTCGCCAACGGCACGCCGGATGAGCTGAAGGCGCGCGCGGGGAACGCCGGCGCGGTGCACATGCGGGTGAAGGGCCTCGCGGCTGCCGCGCTGACGGAAGGCCTTTCGCGCCTCGCGACCGCGGCGAGGACCGAGCTGCTGAAGGACGAAGGCGGCACGGTCGAGCTTCGCGTCTATCCCGACCGGAGCCGGGCGAACGGCAGCCTCACGCGCGATGTGGCGGAGCTCGCCGCGCAGCAGAAATGGGGGCTCGAGGAGCTCCGCACCGAGGAAGGGCGGCTCGACGAGGTGTTCCGCGCGATCACGCTGCCGGACACCGTCAAAGCGCAGTGAAGGACTAATCAAACCGCAGATATGGACGCGTGGTACAACATCAAGGCGATCGTGAAGCGCGAGCTGGGCGGCTACTTCACCTCGCCCATCGCCTACGTCTTCCTCGTGATCTTCCTGCTGCTCGCCGGCTTCTTCACGTTCACGGTGGGCAGCTTCTTCGAGCGCGGCGAGGCCTCGCTCGTGTCGTTCTTCACCTGGCACCCGTGGCTGTATCTGTTCCTGGTGCCGGCGGTCGGCATGCGGCTGTGGTCGGAGGAGCGCAGGCTCGGCACGATCGAGCTGCTGCTCACGATGCCGGTCACGACCTGGCAGGCGCTCGCCGCCAAGTTCCTCGCCTCCTGGCTGTTCCTCGCGCTGGCGCTCGCACTCACCGTCCCGGTCGTGATCACGGTCAACTACTTCGGCGACCCCGATAACGGGGTGATCTTCGCCGGCTACATGGGCAGCCTGCTCCTCGCCGGCTCGTATCTCGCGGTGAGCTCGATGACTTCCGCCATGACGCGCAACCAGGTGATCAGCTTCATCGTGTCGGTGCTCATCCTGCTGTTCCTCATCCTCGCCGGCTACGAGCCCGTGACCGGGCTCCTGTCGCGCTTCGCGAGCCCGACGGTGGTCGAGGTCGTCGCCGCGTTCTCGGTGATGACGCATTTCGAGGGGTTCCAGCGCGGGGTGGTGGACGCCCGCGACGTCATTTTCTTCGCCTCGGTGATGGGTTTTGCGCTCTTCGCGACCGGCGTCATCATCCGCGGTCACAGGGCGGGGTAGTGCCATGCAGAGAAGAAATCTCGAGACCTTGCTCTACTCGGCCGGCGGCGTGATCGCGCTGCTGGCCGTGCTGATCGCGGTGAACTTCATCTCCGGCGCGTTCAACCTGCGGGCGGATCTCACCGAGGGCGATGTCTACACGCTCTCGCCCGGCACCCGCGCGATCCTCGCGAAGCTCGAAGCGCCGGTGAAGCTGCGCTACTACTACTCGCAGGGCAGCGAAGCGGTCCCGGTGGGGCTGAAGACCTTCGCCAAGCGTGTCGAGGACCTGTTGAACGAATACAGGGCGGCCGCGGGCGGCAGGATCGTGATCGAGAAGTTCAACCCCGAGCCCGATTCCGACGCCGAGGACTCGGCGCAGCTGGACGGGGTCGAGAGCCAGCTCACCAACGCCGGCGAGAAGTTCTACCTCGGCCTCGCCGTTTCCTTCCTCGACCAGAAGGCGGCGATCCCGGTGCTCGCACCCGACCGCGAGCGGCTGCTCGAGTACGACATCACGCGCGCGATCACGCAGGTCGCCGCCACCAGGAAACCCGTGGTGGGCGTGATGAGCGCGCTGCCCGTGCTCGGCCGCTCGTTGAGCCCTCTCACCAAGCAGCAGCCGAGCGACCCCTGGGTCGTGATCTCGGAGCTGAAGCGCGTCTTCGACGTGCGCGAGGTCAAGCTCGATGCCAAGAAGATCGAAGACGAGATCAAGGTGCTGCTGGTGATCCACCCGAGGAACATCACGGACGAAACCGAGTATGCGATCGACCAGTTCGTGCTGCGCGGGGGGAAGCTCATCGCGTTCGTGGATCCCTACGCGTATTTCGACCAGCAGCCGGACCTGCAGAATCCCTTTGGCGGCTCCCAGGCCGGGCAGTCTACGCTCTACAACCTGTTCAAGGCGTGGGGCGTGGACGTGGACATGGGCAAGGTGATCGCCGATCTCACGTTCGCGAGCGGCGCGGGCCCGCGGCTGCTGCCGACGCTGCTCTCGCTCACTCCGCAGGCGCTCAATCCTGATGACGTGGTGACGAGCCAGGTCGGCACGCTGCTCATTCCTTTCGGCGGCGCCTTCAAGGGCAAGCCTGCGGAGGGCCTCACGCAGACCGTGCTTGCGCACAGCTCGAAGAACGCGATGCCGGTCGATCTCATCATCGCCACGCTCTCGGGCGAGCCTTCCACGCGCGGCTTCCAGCCGGAGGGCAAGGAGCTGCCGCTCGCGATCCGTCTCACGGGCAAGTTCAGCACCGCGTTTCCCGAGGGCCGGCCGAAGCCGTTCGCCATGCCGGCGAAGGACGGGAAGAAGGCCGGAGAGAAAAAGGCCGAGGACAAGCCCGAACCGCAGCTCAAGGCTTCCGCGCAGGAGAACTCGGTGGTGCTCGTCGCCGACGTGGATCTCCTCTCCGACGGGGCGGCGGTCGAGATCCAGGAAGTCTTCGGGCAGCGCGTCGCGATCCCGCGCAACGGCAACCTCGCGCTCGCGCTCGGCCTCGTCGAGCAGTTTTCCGGCGACAGCGCCCTCATCAGCCTGAGGAGCCGCGCCTCCTTCAGCCGCCCGCTCACCGTCATCCGCGAGATGGAGGCGCGCGCTCAGGAGCAGTACCTCGGCAAGATCAAGGAGCTCGAGGACAGCCTCAATGCGACGCAGGAGAAGCTGCAGGCGCTGCAGAAGACGAAGGGCGGCGCCGCGGCGACGGTGCTCACGCCCGAGCAGCAGGCCGAGCTGGAGAATTTCCGCAAGAAGGCGGTCGAGATCCGCCGCGACCTGAAAGAGCTGCGGAAGAACCTGCGCGTCGAGACCGACTGGCTCGAGTTCTGGACCAAGGTCGTCAACATCGGCCTCGTGCCGCTCGCCGTCGCGCTCACCGGGCTGCTCGTCGCGTTCGCCAAGCGGAGACGGGTAACGGCATGAACCGCAAGCAGTTCCTGATCCTCGTCATCGCGCTCGCGGTGCTGGGGGGCGCGGGGCTCGCGCTCTTCTGGCAGGACATCGCCGCGTACCGCGCGAGCGGCGCGAGGATCGGCGCGAAGCTGCTGCCCGGGTTCAGGATCGCGGACGTCGCGGAGATCCGGCTCAAGGACGCGAAGAACGAGGTCACGCTTGCGCGCGCGGAGAACGCGTGGGTGGTGCGCGAGCGGGGCGGCTACGCCGCCAACTTCCAGGACATCGGCGATCTCCTGATCAAGCTCGCCGAGCTCAAGGTGACGCAGTCCGAGCAGGTCGCGCCGGCCCTGCTGCCGCGGCTGGCACTCGCCGAACCCGGGAAAGGGGAGGGGGCGGGCACGGTGGTCGAGTTCAAGGATGGCTCGGGCAAGCCGCTTGCCCGGCTGATCCTTGGAAAGACGGTGCTGAAGAAGGATCCGCTGAACCCGCTGCCGGGCGCCAAGGACGGCGTGCCGGCGGGGCGCTATGTGCTGCCGATGAGCCCGAAGGATACCGTCGTGGTCGTTTCCGATCCCCTCGCCGGCGCGGAGGCGAGGCCCGGGAAATGGCTCAACAAGGATTTCTTCAAGGCCGAGCGCGTGCGGACGCTCGCGGTCGGGCCCGAGAGCGGCGCCCCGCGCTGGAAGATCACGCGAGCCGAGGAATGGGGCCAGTGGAAATTCGCCGACGGCGGCGAGCTCGATGCCAGCGCGGCGGTCGCGGCGGTGAACAAGCTGGGCGGCATGAGCTTCGTCGACGTCGCCGCGGATCCCAAACCCGATGACGCGGAAAAGCCGCTCGTCGCGGTCGCCGAGACCTTCGACAACCTGGCCTACACGGTGAGGATCGCGAAGCGCAAGGTGGGCGACGATTACCAGGTGAGCTTCACGGTGGCGGGGAGCCCCCCGCGCGAGCGCGTGCCGGAGAAGGGCGAGAAGGCGCAGGACAAGGAGCGGCGCGACAAGGATTTCGCCGCGAACCTGAAGAGGCTCGAAGAGCGCATCGCGGCGGAAAAGGCGCTCGCCAAGTGGACCTACATCGTCGCGAAAAGCGAGGTCGAGCCGCTCGTCAAGGAGCGCAGCGCGATGTTGGCCAAGCGGCGGGAGAAAAAGTAGGAATGAAAATCAGCCGCCGAGACGCCAGGAACGCCAGGAAATACAAGAATAAGAATCCGTAGAATCCCCGCCGTTGAGCACGCGGCAAGGCCCGGTGGGCGAGACGAGTCACGGGCCGCGGCTTTTCCGGGGCTGTGCTAGGATATCTCCCCGGTAAACGCGCATCACGCAGGAACACCCCGTGCGCACGGCCATTCTCCTACCGCTCTTTCTGCTGCTGTCGGGTTGTTATGTGAAGCTCTACGGGCACCAGTCCACGAGCGGCGGCGTGACGACCACGACCACTTCCAGCACCGTGGTCGGAGGGGCGAAAGCGGGCAACGCCAGGATCGCCTTCTCGTCCGGGCCAGCCGTTCCCGCGAACGCGCCCGGGGGGCAGGTGACGCTGAACAAGGGCGCCTCCGCGGCGCTGGTCCTGGGCCTGGTCATTGCCGACCTCGTGAGCTACGTGCGGGGCGGGGCGAAGCCCGCGTCAAAGGCGGCCGGCGGCCCGATCGCCGAGACCTGCTCCTGCTACGGTTACCGGCCTGATTCAGCTCCCGAGCCGGTAACCGAATGAATGGAAAGCCTCAAAAAGCCACGGCCACGGAGCGCACAGGTGTCACAGAGAGGAAAACCCCCGTGAAAGCGCTTTTTGGAATTGGAGTTCTCTGTGTTCTCTGTGATCTCTGTGGCTGATTTTGTCTTATCTGAGCGAAGCGCATGAAGCTGAGAGAGATCCTCAAATCCCCGGTATTCCCGGCCGGCCACAAGTGGAAGATCAGGAAGCGCACGGACGGCTATGAGTCGGACGTGACGGCGCTGGTGCGCGGCATGCTGGAGGACGAGGCGATCCGAGACGATCAGCGCTGGGCGTGGGAACGCTGGCGCAACGACGAGAGCGCCCTGAAGAAGTGACGAGTGATGAGTGATGAGTGATGAGCGGTGGTTGACGGGCGACGAAACGATGAATGTGGAGCGCGGAATGCAGAATGAGAGACCGGGAAGCGGGACGCTCCGGATCTGGGCAGCCCGTTCCTCCTTTCTCCTTTCTCCTTCCTCCCTGGTATTGCTGTGCGCAGCGCTGGCCGCCGCGGTGGGGCCAGCGCTCGCACAGCAATATCCGACCCGGCCGGTACGCTTCGTCGTGCCGTTCTCGCCGGGCGGCAGCACCGACACGCTGGCGCGCACGATGGGCGTCAAGCTCGCCGATGCGCTCGGCCAGCAGGTGGTGGTGGATAACCGCCCGGGCGGCAACGGCGACATCGGCATGCTGATCGTCGCCAAGGCGCCGCCCGACGGCCATACCATCGTGCTCGGCTACATCGCTAATCTCGGCATCGGCCCGAGCGTCTACCAGATGCCGTACGACCCGTTGAAGGACTTCGCGCCGATCACCCAGCCGGCTTCCTCGCCCAACGTCCTGACGGCGCACCCCTCGGTGCAGGCGAAGAACCTGCAGGAGCTCATTGCGCTCGCGAAAGCGAAGCCCGGGCAAGTCAGTTTCGCCTCGACCGGTGTCGCCAGCATCGGCCACCTGACCGGGGAGCTCATCAACAATCTGGCGGGTATCCGCATGACGCACGTGCCGTACAAGGGCAGCGGCCAGGCGGTGACCGACATCCTGGGCGGGCATGTGCAGGTCATGTTCAGCGGCTTCTCCTCGACGCTCGCCCACATCAAGGCGGGGAAGCTTCGCGCGCTCGCGGTGACGGGCGCCAAGCGCTCCAGCGCGTTGCCCGAGGTGCCGACCATCGCGGAGCAGGGCTTCCCTGGGGTGGAAGCGACCGCGTGGTACGGCGTGCTCGCGCCCGCCGGCACGCCGAAGCCGGTCATCACGCGGTTGCACGGCGAGCTCGTCAGGATCCTGAAGCTCCCCGACGTCACCCAGAAGCTCGGCGGCCTCGGCTTCGAGCTCGTCGGCTCGACCCCGGAGCAGTTCGGCGCTTACATGCGCTCCGAGATCAAGAAGTGGGAGAAGGTGGTCAAGGCTTCCGGCGCCAGAGCTGACTAGCGGTTTCAGGTTCAAAGTTCAAGGTTCAAGGTTCGCGGCTGAGGCCTCGAAGCGGAAGCCTGCGAACAGTCGATTCACGATTCCCCATTCACGATTCACGGCTCTCTCTCAGGCGGCGTGATGGCTCACCGCTTGCAGCGCGCGTGAGCCGTCTGCGTTCCTGACCTCAGTCCGCACCGGCGCGCTCGCGAGCGCGGTGTCGAGCAGCACGCCGAGCGCGACCACGCTCACGGCGCCGTCCGCATCGTGGCAATGCGGGCCGTCGGGCATCGCTTCCTCGAGCTCCTCGGCGCCGATGCGCGGCGAGGCGAGCTGCAGCAAGTGCCCCGGGAAATGAAATCCCGGCGGGCGATTCGCCGCGAGCGCGGCGAGAACCTGTTTGCGGATCGCGCCGGCGTCCGATGAAGATTCCCGATTCAATGAACCTCTTTTCGCCATTTTTCCTCGGCCGGTTTTGCGTCAGGAGTTTGTCGGAATCAAGTCCGGCAAACTCCTGTGCGATGGTAATTCATGCGCGCCGCGCTTTTTGCGGCGCGCATGTGCGGTAGAATTCCCTTTCCAGATGCAGCACGATCCCCACAGCGCGGCGCAGCCCATCCCCACCGCGTCGCGCTCCATCCGGCTCTTCGAGATCCTGGCGATGATCGTGCTGTGGAACAGCGCCTACAAGGGCGCCCGCGTGTTGAACACGCTCTACGCGCTCGAGCTCGGCGCCCAGCCCTTCGACACGGGTCTCCTCCTCGCCACCTATGGCGTCATTCCCCTCCTCGCGGCGATCCATGCCGGGAAGATCGCGGACCGCTATGGCCCGCGCTTTCCGGTCGCGGCGGGCTTCCTCATTTCCGCCGTCGGCGTCGTGCTGCCTTTCCTGTGGCCGGTCTTCCCCGCGCTTTTCGTCGCCGCGGCGGTGACCGGGACCGGGTTCATCCTGGTGCAGGTTTCCATGCAGTCGTTCGTGGGCTCGCTCGGAAGCGGGCCGAAGCGGACCCGCAACATCAATCTTTACGCCCTCGTCATTTCCACCGCCGACCTGATCGGCCCGATCCTCGCGGGCTTCTCGATCGACCAGATCGGGCACGTGCGCACGTACCTTGCCCTGGGGGCGCTCAACGCCGCCTCCCTGCTCGGGCTGATCTATCTCTTTAATCGCATTCCGCGCGCCGCGCCGGGCGCCGTCGACCGCGGCGGGCAGCGCATGGCGGATCTCTTCCGCGAGCGCAGCCTGCGGCGCATCATTCTCGTGAGCGGCATGATCATGACCGGGCTCGATCTCTTCCAGCTCTACATCCCGCTCTACGGCCACTCGATCGGCCTTTCCGCCTCGGCGATCGGCACCATCCTCGGCGCCTTCGCCGTGGCCGAGTTCGTGACCCGCACCCTGACGCCGGCCCTGGTGCGCCGCTTCGGGGAGGAGTCAACGCTGCTCTACTCCCTGATCCTGGGCGCGGCGATGTTTTCCCTGATCCCGTTCTTCCAGGGCGCCGCCGTGCTTGCGGCGATCTGCTTCATGCTGGGTCTCGGGATGGGGCTGGGACAGCCGCTCACGGTGATCCTTACCTACAACCGCTCGCCCGCGGGACGCGCCGGCGAGGCGCTGGGAGTGAGGATCGCGGTCAACAACTCCATGCACGTCGCCGTGCCGGCGCTGTTCGGGGCCATCGGCTCCGCGGTCGGGCTCTCGCCGGTGTTCTGGATCGGCTCGGCGATCCTCGCGCTGAGCGGGCTTGCGAGCCGGGGCCCCCGGGGGTGATCCGGTCATGAGCCGCATGCCGGTGCAATGGGCTTTCGTCATCGCTCTGTGCAACATGTCGAGCTACCGCGCGAGCAAGGTGCTCGTCACCCTGTTCGGCATCGAGCTCGGCGCAGGCCCCTTCACGATCGGCGTGCTGGTCGCCCTCTACTCCGTGTTCCCGATGCTGCTCGCGCTGCACGTGGGCCGGCTTGCGGACCGCTTCGGCATGCGGCTGCCGATGATTCTCGGCTCGCTCGGCGTGGCGTGCGGATTTGCGGTGCCGTTTCTCTGGCCTTCGCTCGCGGGGCTCTACGCCTCCGCGGTGCTGATCGGCGGCTCCTACGTGTTCTACCACGTCTCCGTGCAGAGCCTGATCGGGATGCTGAGCACCACGGAAAGCCGCACCCGGAATTTCGCGACCTACGCGCTGGTCCTCTCGGTCGGGGGCTTCCTCGGTCCGCTCGCGGCGGGTTTCGGCATCGACGCCCTCGGGCACCGCAGCGCCTACCTTGGCCTCGCGCTCGTGCCGCTTGCGCCGGTGCTGATCCTGCTTGCGCTCGGTCGCCGGATCCCGGCGCCGTCGGGCGCCGCAGCCGGGATGGGCGGGAAAAGCGCCGTCGACCTGTGGCGCAATGCCGGGCTGCGCCGGGTTTTCCTCATGAGCGCCGTGGTGTTGGCCGGCATCGACCTCTACCAGTTCTACCTGCCGATCTACGGGCGCTCGGTGGGTCTTTCGGCCTCGGTCATCGGGATGGTGCTCGCCATGTTTTCGGCGGCGTCGTTCGTCGTGCGCACCGCGATGCCGCCTCTCGTGCGCTCGGCGGGCGAGGAAGGGCTGCTGCGCTACGCGCTGCTCGTGGGGGCGCTCGGCTACCTCGCGTTGCCGTTGTTCGAGAACGCGTGGCTGCTCGCGGCGGTGTCCTTCGTCCTGGGCCTGGGGCTGGGCCTCGGCCAGCCGGTCTCGACGATCCTCGTCTATGCGCGCTCGCCCGAGGGGCGCGCGGGCGAGGCGCTCGGCATGCGCCTCGCGGTGAACAACCTCGTGCACCTCGCGGTGCCGCTCGCGTTCGGCACGCTCGGCACCGCGTTCGGCGTGGCGCCGGTCTTCCTGGCGAACTCGGCGCTGCTCGCGGGCGGGAGCTTTCTGGGTCGCCGTGGGAGCGGCCAGCGTCTCGAAAAGCTATAGCCACAGAGGGCACGGAGAGCACAGAGAAAGTGCCGGACGGAGTTTCGTATCGGGGTTACCTCTGTGACCTCTGTGATCTCTGTGGCTAAATGGATCTTGACGATAGAATGGCGCGTTCCATCGCAAGGGGTGAAGCATGAAGATCGGCGTGCTCGACGACTACCAGGACGCCTTTCGCAAGCTCGCGTGTTACGCGAAGCTTGAAGGCCACGACGTGCAGGTGTTCCACGACACGGAAAAGGATCTGGTGCGGCTCGCGGAGCGCCTCAAGGACGCTGAGGCGGTGATCCTCACGCAGCAGCGCACGCGCTTTCCGCGCGCCGTGGTGGAGCGGCTGCCAAGGCTGAAGCTGGTGAGCCAGACAGGGCGCAACGCGAACCACGTCGACCTCGCCGCCTGCACCGAGCGCGGCATCGTGGTCTCGGCGGGCGGCGCGGGCAATCCAAGTGCGACCGCGGAGCTCACGTGGGGGCTCATTCTCGCCGCGCGCCGTAACATCCCGCTGGAGGTGCAGAGGATGAAGGAGGGCAAGTGGCAGGGCACGGTCGGCACCGGGCTTGCCGGAAGGATGCTGGGCGTCTACGCCTACGGGCGCATCGGCAGCCTGGTCGCGCGCGCGGGCAAGGCCTTCGGCATGCGCGTCGTGTGCTGGGGGCGCGAAGGCTCGACGGCGAAGGCGCGCGAAGCCGGGGTCGAGGTTGCCGCGAGCCGCGAGGCCTTCTTCGCGGAGGCGGACGTGCTCTCGCTGCACCTGCCGCTTAACCCCGAGACGCGCGGCATCGTGAAGGCGCAGGACCTCGCGCGCATGAAACCCACCGCGCTGATCGTCAACACCAGCCGCGCCCCGATCATCGAGCAGGGCGCGCTGGTCGCGGCGCTGAAACAGGGGCGCCCGGGCTTCGCTGCAGTGGATGTGTACGAAGACGAGCCTGTGCTCGGGGCGAGCCACCCGCTGCTTAGCATGGAAAACGCGCTCTGCACGCCGCACCTGGGCTACGTCGAGCAGGCGACCTACGAGTCCTACTACGGCACGGCGATCGAGCAGATCCTCGCGTTCGCGGCGGGGAAACCGATCAACGTGCTGAATCCTGAGGTGCTTGGAAAGGCGAAAAGCTGAACCGCCAAGGCCGCCAAGGAATACAAGAACGATAAGCGAACCGCCAAGGCCGCCAAGGCCGCCAAGAAGAGCAAGAATTAGAATTGAACCGCAGAGGCGCGGAGACGCCGAGAGAAGGAACATCAGAAGCGGCGTATCCAGGCTTGTTCCTTGGGCTCGCACGATCTCCCGCTCTCACACCCGCGCGATTTCCCGGCTTCAGAAGATGCGCTTGATCCAGCGGATGTACGCCCGTCCGGTGCGCAGCCTGTACTGCTTGTAGCGCGGTCTGTCCTGGACGCGATCGAGCAGCTTCGGTTGCGTGGACACGACCCCCTCGGTGGTGTCTAATATTCCGCAACGTTGTGGCCCATAACAAAGTTGACACCGCCATGGATCATCGAGTTACAGCGCCTCGGCCGTGTTACACCCCACATCTGGGGCTTTTAAACGCACCATTTACGGTGCTGACATCTGGTTAGCGCGCACGGAATGGGGAGGGGTACATGGCGAATCTACTGTACGTCGATAACTCGAACGTCTGGATCGAAGGCATGCACGTTTCCGCCGTTGCGAAAGGCACGGCCCCGGACATCTGGACCGCGCAGGATCACAAGATTTGCGACTACGGCTGGAAGATTGATTTCGGCAAGTTGTTCGAGTTCGCAGGCGGTGAAAAGACGGACGTCAAGCGTGCTGCTCTTTTCGGCTCGCGCCCACCCCCGAACGACACTCTTTGGGCGGCAGCAAAGCGGAAGGGGTTTGAGGTACACGTCTACGACCGAAGCGTCAGGAACCGAGAAAAAAAGATCGACACCGATATCGCCGCGACCATCGTCGAGGACTCTTTCACGATCCTCGACCCTAAAGCTGACGAAATCACTTTGGTCGCGGGGGACGCAGACTATGTCCCGGTGATCGAGAAGATACGGAAACGCAACATCACGTTTCACGTAGTGTTCTGGGCGCACGCGGCGCGTGAACTCAGGGAGGCAGCGTCAAAGTTTGTCGCACTCGACCCCTATCTTGAGCACCTGCGCCTCAATCCGTGACGCGCTAACCCGTGGGTGGT